>Ga0160428_1000272_pt1 | contig 62526 bp, 48 predicted proteins | sample SolpanmetagenomM_FD_108198 | JGI IMG/M metagenome (GOLD analysis project Ga0160428, IMG submission 108198) | Solar panel surface microbial communities from Lawrence Berkeley National Laboratory, California, USA - M | ecosystem: Engineered > Built environment > Solar panel > Unclassified ... | reverse complement strand
GGGTTTCGTTCTCGGCATTTACCCGAATGGGCACGATAAAGTTAGTGACCCGGTACAGAAGCCACGAGCCGCCGAAGGTAAAGGCGCCCACCACGGCCAGCGTGAGCAGGTGATAATAGAGTAGCGTAGGCCCGCCGCCCGTGAACAAACCGCCTTTTTGGGCAAATAGCGACGTGGCCAGCATCCCCACGATGCCGCCTACCCCGTGGCACGGAAATACGTCGAGCGTATCGTCCAGCGTGGTGCGGTTTTTCAGAATAACGGCCCCGAAACTCACGCCCGATGCCAGAATGCCGATGGCGATGGCCGGCCCGAAGGCTACGTAGCCCGCCGCTGGCGTAATGGCCACCAGCCCCACCACGGCCCCCACGGCCGCCCCCATTGCTGAAGGCCGCTGGCCGCGCGCGGCTTCCAGCACCATCCAGGTGAGCATGGCGGCGGCCGAGGCAAAGTGCGTGGTCACGAAGGCCTGCACGGCCTGGGCATTGGCCCCCATCGCCGAGCCGGCATTGAAGCCGAACCAGCCAAACCACAGCAGCCCGGTGCCCAGAATCACGAACGGGATATTGACCGGCGTGTGGGCGTGGCCGTCGAGGTGTACCCGGCGGCGGCCAATGGCCAGCGCTCCCGCCAGCGCCGCAAAGCCCGCCGAAATGTGCACCACCGTGCCGCCCGCAAAGTCCAGCACGCCCCACTTAAACAGGAAGCCCTGCGGGTGCCAGGCCCAGTGCGCCAGCGGGCAATAGATGAACAGGCTGAAGAGACAGATAAAAATCAGGTAGCCCCAAAACCGGATGCGCTCGGCAAAGCCGCCGCTGATGAGCGCCGGCGTGATAATGGCAAACTTGAGCTGGAACGCCGCAAACAACACCAGCGGCAGCCCGGCGCCCAGCGTGGGGTGCGGGGCCGTGCCCACGTTGTTGAACATGAAAAACGTGCGTGGGTCGCCGATTACGCCCCCAATGTCGTCGCCAAACGCCAGCGAAAAGCCCACCACGTACCACAGCAACGAAATGACGCCCAGTGAGATAAAGCTCTGGAGCATCGTCGAGATGATGTTGCCTCGGTTGACCATGCCGCCGTAGAAAAAGGCGAGGCCCGGCGTCATGAGTAGCACCAGGGCCGTGGAAAACAGCATCCAAGCGATATCGGCGCTTTGTAAGCTGTTGGGTGCCGCCTCGGGGTGGTGGTGGGGCAAAAAGGCAGCACCCAGCGCCAGCAGCACAAGTACCAGCAGGGAGGGCCGGGCAAGCAGTTGTTTACGGGACATAATCAATAGAATAGCAAAGACACCTGTGCGAAGATAGGGGTCAGGGCTAATTTTATCTAGCTCATGTCATAAAGGCCCATAATTTAATAGGCTACTTCGCCTCAGTTATAAGAAAAACATGCGTAAGGCCATAATAGGCTCAGCTGCCGCCATCGGCTTTTGCTGACCCTAGTATTCTAACCAAAACCCTGGCGAGAGTGACTTAGTATGACAACTGGCGCAGCTGCTGGTAGCTGCGTGAATTGGCTTTACTCTTTGAATTTAGTTATGACGCACAAGAAAAAATGGTTCCTACTAGCGCCAACCGGGCTGCTGGCCATCGGAGCCGGGGCCTGCCTGGTCGACTGGGCCGGCTCTCTCAAAACGGAAGGCGCGCCTACCCGGCGCTGGGTGGTGGCGGGCACGGCGGCCTTGGTCGTGCTCAACGCGGGCGTCAGCATCTTTGGCCAGAGCGTGGTCGAAAAAGTGCTGCACGAGGTGCGCGAAAATACTCCCGGCCGCGAGCCCGGCAACTGATGCTAGGGCACAAAAAAAGAGCCCTGGCCAGCGCCAGGGCTCTTTTTATAAAAAGTCGGGAGACTACTCCGATTTAGCTTCCATCTTGGCGGTGCCGTGCTTGATTTTGCGGCCGGCCTTCTGGGTACCGTGCTTGATTTTGTGACCGGCCTTGCTGGCTACGTTGCCAGCGGCATCGGCGGTATTTTCGAGGGCCTGGCCCACATTGGTTTTACCGGTCTTGGTAACTACTTTCTTGGTGCCGTTGTCACGCACTTTAACTTCCGTGGTAGGGGTAGTCTGGGCGATAGCAGCGGTGGTGAAAGCGCAGGTGGCGAGCAACAAAAGTACTTTTTTCATGACTGAAAATAGAGAGGGAGGGGGTGTTTGCGGGTCCTTTTACGGGTCAATCCTGTGCAGGTTGTCCGTTCTACCAACGGACTTTCAAAGCCCGTGCCAGAATCGCCGTAGTGGCTGACTATGCAGCTTGAGAAGGCAGTAGCAGCGACGAATCGCCGTAGCTCAGAAACCGGTAGCCGTGCTGCAATGCGTGCTCGTACACGGTGCGCCACCCGGGGCCCAGCAGCGCCGACACCAATAGGAGTAGCGTGCTTTCGGGCTGATGGAAATTGGTAATCAGCCCCTGCACCAGCCGGAAGCGGTAGCCCGGCGCAATCAGCAGCTGCGTGCTAGCCTCAATGGCTTCGGAGCCAGTAGCTTCGAGGTGGGCCAGCAGGGCTTGCAGCGCGGTCTCGGGCGCCACCTCGGCAGTGCCGGGGGGCAGCGGGGCGTAGGGCTGCCACTGGCTCACGCGCAGCGCTACCCCCGGCGCGGCAGACTGGGTGGCCAGCGCTGCCCCCAGCCAGTAGAGGCTTTCGAGGGTGCGCAGGCTGGTGGTGCCCACGGCAATGACTGGCCTCGGCCGGTGGCCCAGCAGCTGCCGCAGCAAGCTGGCCTGCACGATGATAGGCTCGGCGTGCATGGGGTGGTCGGCCATCGTGGCGGCTTTCACCGGCTGAAACGTGCCGGCCCCCACGTGCAGCGTCACCTGCCCGGTGGCGATGCCGCGCTGCGCCAGCTCGGCCAGCAGCTCGGGGGTGAAGTGCAGGCCGGCAGTGGGGGCAGCCACGGCGCCCTCGTGGGCGGCGTACACCGTTTGGTAGCGCACGGCATCGGTGGCGGTGTCGGGGCGGTGCAGGTAGGGGGGCAGGGGCAGGTGGCCGGCGGCGCGCAGCACCTCGGCAAAGGGTAGCGAGCCGGGCGCCCAGCTGAAGTCAATCAGGCTTTCGCCGCTGGCCTCGTGGGCCTGGCGCACCGCCGTGAGGGTGGCGGGCTGGCCGGCAAAGCTGAAATCGAGCGTCACGGGGCCGCTTTTCCAGCGGCGGCCGTTGCCCACCAGGCAGCGCCAGGTGCAGGCGGCGGTTTGCTGCAACGCCAGCTCGATACTCCGGTGCGGGGCCACGGGCTCCAGGCAAAACAGCTCGACCACGCCGCCGCTGGGCCGCTGGGCCAGCAGCCGCGCCCGCACCACGCGCGTATCATTGAAAATCAAGAGGCTATCGGCCGGCAGCTCGCCGGGCAGGTCGCGAAACGTCTTATCGGTGATGACGCCGGCTCGGCTCACGAGCAGCTTGCTAGCGGCGCGGTCGGGCAGGGGCTCGGGCGCAATGCGCGCGGCGGGCAGGTCGTAGTGAAAGTCCTGGATGCGAAGCTGGTGCGGGTCGGTCATGAGAAGCGCCAGGGGCCGGCCTGGCGGAAAGCGGCGTGAAGGCCGCGCGGAAGTCGGCCCGATTGAATGCTATTTGCAGCAGCAAATTTCCGCCCGGCTCATGCTAAAATCGCTCGCGCTCCTCACATTATTCGCGCTGCCTGCCCTGGCCGCGCCGCCCGCCCATCCCTACGCCGATGCCACGCGCCGCCGCATCGCCACCGCCCAGGACGAGCGCAACACGGCCGCGCTGCTGCCTTACTTGCAAGCTGCCAGCGCCACCTATCGTGCCGCCGCCGCCGAGGCCCTGGCCTCGGTACAGGATAAAAAAGCCGTGCCCGCCCTGCTGCCGCTGCTGCGCGATGCCAGCCCCGCCGTGCGCCGCGCCGCCGCCTACGCCCTAGGCCAAACTGGCGACAGCCTCGCCGTGCCCGCCTTGGCCCAGCGCCTGGCCCAGCCCGAAGCCAGCGCCCCCGCCCGCCGCGCCACCTACGAGGCGCTGGGCCGCTGCGTCACGAAGCGCTCGCTGCATCAACTTTGGGAAGTGAAGCCGCCTGGCCCCGACTCGGCCGCCGCGCCGGGCCTGGCGTGGGCGCTGTACCGGGCCAGCCTGCGCGGGCTGGCCACGCCCGAGGTAGTGCGCCACGCGGCGGCGCTGCTAGCCCAGCAAGCTCCAGCGCGGGCCGGGGCCTCGGCCGCCCTCACCCGGATGCGCGGCCAGGACTCGACGCTGGCCAAAGTAGCGCTGCCGGCTTTGCTAAGAGCATCGGCCGCTGACCCTGACTATTTTGTGCGGGAGAATTGCGCTACGGCGCTGGGCCGGGTGGCGCGGCCAGCGGCGTACGCGGCCCTCAGCAAGCTGGCGAGCGAAGATGCCGACCACCGCGTGCGCATTGCCGCGCTCCGCGCCCTGCCCGCCACGCTGTCGCTGGCCACGGCGACCAGCGTGCGGCAAGGCATCGTGCGGCCTTTGGCCCAGGAGAGCCTGGCGGCGGCCGAGTGGTTTTTAAAGTTTCAGGCGGGTGCGCTTGCCGCCAGCGACGATTTCTTGCCCGAAAGCCGGCGCACCGCGCACTGGCGGGCGCGCGCAGCCCTGCTCCAGGCGGGCCTGCGTTATGCTACCACAGCCCAGCGCCCGGCAGTGGCTGATACCATTCGCCAGCGCTACCAGCGCACGGCCAACCCGTACGAGAAGGCCGCCCTGCTCACGGCGCTCAGCGAAGACCCGGCACAGTTCGATTTTCTAGCCCAGGAAGCGGCGCTCCCCACTGGCCCGCCCATCGTGCCCGGCACTGCTCTGGCCGCGCTGGTGAGCCTACGGGGCAATAAAAATTTCCCCGCCGCTCGGCAGGCCGATTTCACGGCTGCCCTGCACCAGGCCCTGGCCCGCGCCGATGTGGCCCAGCTAGCCACCGCCGCCGAGGCCCTGGCTAACCCCGCCCTCGTGCCCGCGCCCCAGCCCGCCGACCTGGCCGCCCTGCGCCAGGCCCAGGGCAAGCTCACGCTGCCCCGCGAAATCGAGGCCTGGCTGGGCTTGCAGCAAGCCCTGGACAAGCTGGAGAAAAAGCCGACCCCCACGCCCGCGCCCGTGGGCCCCGCCAGCCAGCACCCCATCGACTGGGCACTGGTGCAAACCATCCCGGTGGGCCAGCGGGTGCAAATGACGACCACTAAGGGCATCATCGTATTGGAAATGAAAGTAGTAGAAGCCCCCGGCTCAGTGGCCAGCTTCGTGAGCCTGGTGCAGCAGTATTTCTACGACGGACTATATTTTCACCGCGTGGTGCCCGATTTTGTGGCTCAGGGCGGCGACCCACGCGGCGACGGTTCGGGCAGCACGCCCTACAACCTGCGCTCCGAGCTGGCGCAGCTCACCTACGGGGCGGGTGCCGTGGGCCTGGCCTCGGCCGGCAAGGATACCGAGAGCTGCCAGTTCTTTTTCACCCACCAGCCCACGCCGCACCTCGATGGCCGCTACACCATTTTCGCGCAGGTAGTGCGCGGCCTGGACGTGGTGCAGCAGCTCGAAATCGGTGATAAAATGCTGCGTGTCGAACTGCTGAAAGCGGCCCGCTAGCCTGGCCCCGGCCGTTATATTTGCTCAGGCCGCGCCCGTTGGTGCGGCGCGTACCCTGTTTTTCCTATGCCTTTTACCGTGCCGATTGCCGTTTCCCAGCTCAGTATCTACACCGAGCGCCTGACTAGCCTCGTTGTGCTGTACCTACCCCGGCTGCTGTCGGCGCTGGTGCTGCTGGTAGTTGGCTGGTGGGCTATCGGCTGGGCCAGCCGGCTGGTGTCGGCGGCCGTGGCGCACTTCGATGTCTCGCTGCGCGCGTTCCTGACCAGCTTGTTCAGCATCGCCCTCAAGGTGCTGCTGCTGGTGTCGGCGGCGGGCATGGCGGGCTTCGAAACGACTTCGTTTGTGGCCATCCTGGGGGCGGCCGGCCTAGCGGTGGGCCTGGCGCTGCAAGGCACGCTGGCCAACTTCGCGGGTGGGGTCTTGATTCTGATTTTCAAGCCCTTCACCGTGGGCGACGTTATCGAGAGCCAGGGGAAAAGCGGTACCGTGCAGGCCATCCAGATTTTTAATACCCTGCTACTCACGCCCCAGGGCGACACCGTGATTCTGCCCAACGGTGCCACCTCCAACGGCGTCATCGTTAATAAAGCGCACCCGCAGCGGGCCCTGGTCGATATGCAGTTGGAACTGGACAGCACCATCGACCTCGACGACCTGCGCCGGCGGGCGCTGCCGCTGCTGGCCCACGAGGCGCAGGTGCTGGCCGAGCCCGCGCCGCAGGTGGTGCTCGTCAGTCTCAAGCCCGGCGCCACCATGATGGTCGCCTTCCGCGTATACACCGCCCCCGGCCAGGAAGATACTACCCGCAACCTGCTGATGGAGAAGCTTCAGCAGCTGTTTGCGGCGCAGGCAAAGGCGTCGTAGATAAACAACGTTTGTCATTGTCGTGCTCCGCTGCGTTGCGCTCGCAATTACAAACGGCAGGTCCGTAAACGGTAATCACACCGGCACCACGACCACCTTTTTCGTCTCGAAAAATTCCTCCTGGTAGAAGTCCAATAAATTGACTTCCCGCGCCACGAGGCCGCTTTCGGCGATTTCCTCCGTGAGGTCGCCACCTTTGAGGTAGTAGAGGCCGGCGCCCTTGGCGGGCTTGGCCTTGTAGCGGTGGGCTATCCAGGGGTGGAAGGTGGCCAGGCGGGCCACGGCGCGGCTCACCACGAAGTCGAATTTGGCGTGTACCTGCTCGGCGCGGGTTTGCTCGGCCGTGACGTTAGTCAGGCCCAGGTCGGCGGCCATAAATTGCACAGCGCGAATCTTCTTGCCGATACTATCGACGAGGTGAAACTTTACCTCGGGGAACATGATGGCCAACGGCAAACCCGGCAAGCCGCCGCCCGTGCCCACGTCGAGCACCGCGCTGCCGGCCGGAAACTGCACCACCTTGGCAATGCCCAGCGAGTGCAGAATGTGGCGCTCCATGAGGTTGTCAGTGTCTGTGCGGGCCACCAGGTTTATCTGCGCGTTCCAGGCTTTAAACTCGGTTTCGAGGCGCGCAAACTGGGCGAGCTGGGGCTTGGTAAGGTGGGGAAAGTAGGTAGTGAGGAGCGACATACGTATGCGGGTGAGGCAGACAAAACAAAAAAGTAGAACGTCATGCTGAACGCAGTGAAGCATCTCTACCACGCCGCTCGGGTTACTAACCTACTGGCGTGGTAGAGATGCTTCACTGCGTTCAGCATGACGTTCTGGATAGTCAGGCTGTTTGTAATCAATGAATTAAATAAATTCCTTCTTGTCCTTCACCATGTCATAGAGCAGCTCGCGGGCGCGGTGCAGCTGGGCTTTCACGGTGCCGAGCGGGGCTTTGAGCTCGGTGGCAATTTCTTCGTAGCTCAGCTCATCGAAGTAGCGCAGGCTCACGAGGCGCTGGTATTTATCGGGCAGGCGCGACACGACGTGGCGCATGATTTCGATTTTCTGATTCTTAATCGTCGTGTCGGCTGGGTTGAGGTCGTTGTCGCGGAATTCGAGCTGAATCTCATCGCCATCGCCCATTTTCACGGCCGAGTCAATGCTCATCGTCTTGATTTTATTCTTGCGAATGAAGTCAATGCAATTGTTGGTAGCAATGCGAAAAAGCCAGGTGCTGAACGCAAACTCGGGGTTGAACTTGTGCAGGTTCTTAAACGCCTTGGCGAACGCCTCGATGGTGAGGTCCTCGGCATCGTCGGGGTTGCGCACCATTTTGAGCACCACGTGAAATACGGGCTTCTTGTAAATGTGCATCAGCTCAGCATAAGCCTTTTCGTCGCCGTGGTCTACGGCCGCCCGAATAAGCTTGAAATCATGCTTAGCCTTGGACGAGAACTGTTTCTGAATATCAGCGGAGTTTACTTCCATTGGAGAGGGCGGCGCCGGAGCAGGGAAATGCCCCAGGCGCAGTAGAAAACAAAGTAAAGAAAATCGAGCGCTGGCACGGCCAGGGGGGGCATCGTGGTGCGCAGGCGGCGCGCCAGGGGTACATAAGCCAGCACGACCAACAATGTTCGCGCCAACCAGATTATTCCCAAAGATACCAAGTTTTCGCGGTTCCATCCAACTGCCAGAACGACCGGCGTGAGGGCGTAGAAAAGGACGTTGCTGCCCATAAAAAGGCCCAGGCGGCGGCGGTCGGCGGCGCGGTAGCGGCCCCCGGCCGAGAGGTGGCGGCGCTTCTGGCGCCACCAGGCGCCCCAGGTTTCGGCGGGTTGGCTGACGGTTTGGGCCTCTAGGTCGGCCACCACGGCGGCGCGGGCGCCGGCGGCCACCGCGTCCTGCACTAGCAGGTCGTCGTCACCGCTCAGGCGCCGGATGTGGCTGGCAAACCCCTTGGTAGTCTGAAAGGTAAGCTTGGTATAGGCTAGGTTGCGGCCCACGCCCATGTAGGGCTTGCCGGCCCAGGCCAGGCCTAGGTACTGCGCGCCGGTGAGTAGCGTTTCGTAGCGGATAAGCTGGTTGAGCAGGCCCGGTAATTCGGCGTAGCCGGAAAAGCCGAGCACGATGCCGGCCCCTGGCTTTTGGCCAAAGCCGCGCTGCATCAGGCGCAGCCAGTCGAAGCTGACAGGGCGGCAGTCCGCATCGGTGAAAAGCAGGCGCTCGTAGCGGGCGGCTTTGATGCCCAGCGTAAGCGCATATTTCTTAGACGAAAAGCCGGCCGGCGTGCGCGCCACCGTGACGAGCCGGAACCGGCCGGGGTAATATTGGCTTAGCTGCTGGGCGTAGAGGTAGGTATCGTCTTGGCTGCGGTCGTCGATGAGCACCAGCTCAAACTCGGCCGGATACTCCTGGCGCAGCAGCAGCGGCACCAGCTCGCGCAGGTTGTCCAACTCGTTGTGGGCGCAGAGGATAATCGACACCGGCTCGGTATCGGGGCCCGGCTCGGCGGCCGCGGCTTCGGCTGGCCGGCGCGTAAAAGGCCGAAAATAGCGCCCCCAAAACCACCCCTGCACAAGCAGCAGGGGCACCAAAAGCAGGGCGGCGGGCAGGTGGGGGAGGGGGGGTAACAACACGGGACTGGCCCGCAAAGGTAAGCCGGCGGTAATTTTGGCAGAATGAAGTTTGACCTCGTAGCCCAAGACCCCGGCACCAAGGCCCGCGCTGGCCACCTCACCACGGCCCACGGCACCATCGAAACGCCCATTTTTATGCCCGTCGGCACGGCCGGCACCGTGAAGGCCGTGGGCCAGCGCGAGCTAAAGCAGGAAGTGCAGGCCCAGATTATCCTCGGCAATACCTATCACCTCTACCTGCGCCCGGGCCTCGACGTGCTGCAAGCCGCCGGTGGCCTGCACAAATTCAACGGCTGGGATGGCCCCATCCTCACCGATAGCGGGGGCTACCAGGTGTTTTCGCTCAGCGGCACCCGCAAGATTAAGGAAGAAGGCGTTACGTTTCGCTCGCACATCGACGGCTCGAAGCACCTATTTTCGCCCGAGGGCGTGATGGATATTCAGCGCCGCATCGGGGCCGATATCATCATGGCCTTCGACGAGTGCACGCCCTGGCCCTGCGAGTACGACTACGCCCGCCGCTCCCTGGACATGACGCACCGCTGGCTCAAGCGCTGCATTGAGCGCCTCGACACTACCGAGCCGCTTTATGGCTACGAGCAAACGCTGTTTCCCATCGTGCAGGGCAGTACTTTCAAGGACCTGCGGGTGCAGTCGGCCGAGTTTATCGCCGCGCAGGGCCGCGCCGGCAACGCCATCGGCGGCCTGAGCGTGGGCGAGCCCGCCGAGTTGATGTACGAGATGACCGAACTGGTCTGCGACATCCTGCCCGCCGACAAGCCGCGCTACCTCATGGGCGTAGGCACGCCGGCCAACATCTTGGAAAACATTGCGCTAGGCGTCGATATGTTCGACTGCGTGCTGCCCACCCGCAACGCCCGCAACGGGATGCTCTTCACCACGCAGGGCATCATCAACGTGACTAATAAAAAGTGGGCCGACGATTTTTCACCTATTGATGAGGAGTTGGGCGGCTACGCCAGCACCTTCTACACCAAGGCCTACATGCGCCATCTGCTGCAAGCCAAGGAAATGCTGGGCGCCCAAATTGCCTCCATGCACAACCTCACTTTTTACCTCTGGCTGGTGAAGCAGGCGCGCCAGCAAATCGTAGCCGGCACGTTTGGCCCCTGGAAAACGGTGATGGTAGAGAAGCTGATGCGCAGGTTGTAAAGTGCAAGTAGACAGTAGTAATAGTCTGTCATTGCGAGCGCAGCGTAGTGGAGCGCGGCAATCTTTCCTTGCCGCTTGCGCCGTACGCCCAGCTTAGGATAAAGCATGAAAACCTACTGCGTCTACATCCTCACTAATCAAAACCACAAGGTGCTTTACATCGGCGTTACGAATGACCTGATGCGCCGCGTAGCCGAGCATAAAATGGGGATACACGAAGGGTTTACCAAAAAATACAAAGCGAATAAGCTAGTTTACTTTGAAGAATCTCCCAGCATTACGGCGGCTATTGAGCGCGAAAAGCAACTGAAAGCTGGTTCAAGGGCCAAAAAACTGGCATTGATTAATGCGTTGAATCCTTATTGGGAGGAGTTGGCGGACGTCGGTGAGTAAAGCGACCGACAAGGAAAGATTGCCGCGCTCCACTGCGTTGCGCTCGCAATGACAAACGATTAACCAGGAGCCACAGCTAGGCAGCGGCCAAATGAAAATCCTCGATAAATACATCATCAGCAAGTTCCTGACCGCGTTTTTCTTCACGGTCATCATGCTCGTGTCGGTGATTTGCGTGATTGACTACACGGAGAAGAACGACGACTTCCTGCACCACAACCTCACGTTCTGGCACGTCTTCACGCACTACTACGTGTACCTGTTTCCATATTTTGCCAATCTGCTGGCGCCCATCACCATCTTCATCGCGGTGGTGTTTGTGACGTCGCGGCTGGCGGCGCGCACCGAGCTGGTGGCCATGCTGGCCAGCGGCATGAGCTTTGAGCGGCTGCTGCTGCCCTACACGATGGGCGCCAGCGTGATTGCGGTGCTCACGTTTGGGCTCATCAGCTGGGTTATCCCAAAGGGCACCAAGGAGATAGTGAAGTTTGAGAACCTGCACGTGCAGGAGCCCTGGAAGTACGAAGGGCGCAACATTCACGTCAAAATCGGGCCGCGCACCTACGCCTACCTGGAGAGCTACGATGCCACGCACAACATCGGCTACCGCTTCGCCCTCGAAACCATCGACAGCACCGTGCTGCGCCGCCGCCTCACGGCCGATGCCCTCACCTGGGACTCGACCAAGCAGGCCTGGAAAATGACTACCCAGACGGTGCGCACCTTCCACGGCCAAACCGGGGAGTCGCTGCTCACGCTGCCCCCGCGCGACACCACCCTCAACCTCTACCCCAAGGACTTTGCCAGCACCTACCGCCTGGCCGAAACCCTGACCTCGCCGGAGCTGAACGACCTGATTACGACCAAAATCATGCGCGGCGCCAATGACACCGCTCAGTACCTGAGCGTGAAGTACGAGCGCTACGCTTATCCCTTCGACACCATCATCCTCACCCTCATTGGGGTGGTGCTGAGCGCCCGCAAAAGCCGCGCCGGCGTGGGCGGGCAAATTGCGCTGGGCTTTGTGCTGGCCTTCATCTTTATCATCTTCGTGATGCTCTCGCGCAACTTGGCTTCGGTGGGCTCGGTGCCGCCCATGCTGGCGGCCTGGGTGCCGGGCATGGTGTTTTCGGTAATCGGGCTATTCCTCTACCGCGTGGTGCCCAAGTAGGTAATGAGGTAATAGGCAATGAGCAATGAGTAGTCGGCTCTCGGCGCATTGCCCATTAGTACTATTTGCCTCATTACCCATTGCCTATTGCCTATTGCCTTATTACTCATGCTAAAAGACTACCTCAAGCTGCATTTTATCGTCCTGCTATGGGGCTTCACGGCCATTTTGGGCAAGCTGCTCACCGTGCCGCCCGTGGAGCTGGTGTTCTGGCGCACGCTGCTGGCCAGCGCGGGGCTGGCAGGCCTGCTGCTGGTGCGGCGCACGAGCTGGCGCGTGGCCCCGGCCGAGGCCCTGAAGCTGCTGGGCGTGGGTGCCCTGGTGGCCGCGCACTGGATTACGTTTTTCCTGGCCGCCCGCCTGTCGTCGGTAAGCGTGTGCCTGGCCGGGCTGGCCACGCTGGCCCTGTGGACCTCCTTGCTGGAGCCCCTGCTGCTGTGGCGCCGGGTGCGGCCCTACGAGGTGGGGCTGGGCCTGCTGGCCATGCTAGGGCTGTACCTCATTTCGCAGGCCGAGCTAACGCAGCTCACTGGGTTGCTGGTGGCGGTGGCCTCGGCGGGGCTTTCGGCACTGTTCAGCGTGCTCAACTCGCAGCTGGTGAAGCGCCACGCGCCAGTGCGCCTCACGTTTTATGAGATGCTGGGCGCCTGCGGCAGCATCGTGCTGTTTTTCCCTGTCTACAGCCGGTATTTCACGCAGGGGCGGGGCTTGCAGTTGGCCTGGCACGGCCTCGATTGGCTGTGGCTGCTGCTGCTGGCCGGCGTGTGCACAGTATATGCCTTCTCCTCGTCGGTCGAATTGATGAAGCGCATTTCGGCCTTCGTCGTGAACCTGACCATCAACCTGGAGCCGGTATACGGCATTGTGCTGGCGCAAATTATGTTTCTGCTGCGGGTGCCGGGCTTCGGGCAGGAGAAGATGTCGGGCGGGTTTTACTTGGGCACGGTGCTCATCCTGGCCAGCGTGCTTGTGCACCCCGTCCTCGACCAGTGGAACCAGCGCCGCGCCCGCCGCGCGCAAGCCGCGGAGGCGGTGGTTTGAGAAGGGGAAATAAAAATTATAAATGAAGAATGGGGGTAGTTGGCCTTTTTAGAGTGTGTTTAAGAAGCCGAATGAACGTCAGGCTGCGTCTGTCGCATCATTGCTACCGCTTTATTTGGGCCGTTCAAGGAAGTGGTAGCGATGTTGCGGCAAGGGCAGTATAACGGGCATCTGGCTTCCTAAAACAGCTTCCCTATCTCATAGTGTGCCGCGCCACACTAGGTAGTCGGTGGGCCAAGTCAGAGCCGGTGCCTCCGCCCGGCCTGGAAACAAGCCGTACACCGCCGAGCCCGAGCCCGAGAGGCTGGCGTAGGTGGCGCCCGCCTCGTACAATTGCTGCTTGATGCCGGCCAGCTGCGGAAACACCGGCGTCAGCGAGGCTTCAAAATCGTTGAAAACGGTAGTGCGCCAGGTGGCCATCGGCTGGGCCAGGGCTGCCCGCAGCGGCTGGGCCGGCGCCCGCGGCACGATGCCCGCAAACGCCTGCGCCGTGCTGCTGTGCAGCCCCGGGTACACGACCACGCAGGCCGTGCCGCGCAGGTCCAGGTCGATGGGCTCGAACACGTCGCCTTTTTCCAGGGCCAGCCGGGGGGTATTTTGGATAAAAAACGCGCAATCGGCCCCCAGGCGGCGGGCGTAGTCCTCCAGTTGCGCCGTCGTCAGGTGCAAGCTGAACACCTCGGCCAGCGCCCGCAGCGCAAACGCCGCGTCGGCCGAGCCGCCGCCCAGGCCCGCCCCGATGGGCACCACTTTGTGCAGGTGCAGCTGCGCGGCGGGCAGCGCCGGAAAGTCGGCCTTCAGTAGCTCGTAGGCCTTCAGGCACAGGTTGGTAGCCACCGCGCCGGGGATGGGCCGGCCGGTGAGCGTGAGGTCGGGCGCCGCCTGGCCCTTGGGGGCGGGCAGCACTTCGAGCACATCGGTCCAGGGCAGGGGCAGAAACACGGTTTCCAGCGCGTGGTAGCCATCGGGCCGCTTGGCCGTCACGTAAAGGCCCAAGTTGAGCTTGGCGTTGGGGAAGGAAAGCAAGGGGGAGTTATGAATTATGAGTTACGAGTTATGAGTTGGGCAGCCACGGCTTTCAACTCACCTTTTCCTTACTTCGCACAAAGAAAAGGCTGCCTGCCCCCGTCCATCCGGCACTAGGAAGTAGTTGCCCAACTCATAACTCCTAACTTTTAACTCATAACTCAAAGCAATGTACCCTGGCAAGCGCCTGCTCGACTTGGCCGTGGCGCTGCCCCTGGCGCTGCTTACCGCGCCGCTGCTGGCGCTTGGCGCGGCGCTGGCCGCCGGCCAGAACGGCGGCCCCTGGCTATTCAGGCAGGCGCGGCCGGGGCTGGGCGGGCGCCTGTTCACGCTCTACAAGCTGCAAACCATGACCAGCGCCCGCGACGCGGCCACCGGCCAGCTGCTGCCCGATGCCCAGCGCCTGCCGCCGCTGGGCCGCTGGCTACGCGCCACCTCGCTCGACGAGCTGCCGCAGCTCTGGAACATCGTGCGCGGTGAGATGAGCCTCGTGGGGCCGCGCCCGCTGCTGCCCGAGTACCTGCCGCTGTACTCGCCCCAGCAGGCGCGCCGCCACCTCGTGCGGCCCGGCCTCACCGGCTGGGCGCAGGTGAATGGCCGCAATGCCATTAGCTGGGAAGAAAAATTTGCCTACGACGAATGGTACGTGGACCACGAAAGCCTGGCGCTCGACCTGCGCATTCTCGGGCGCACGGCCGGGCGCGTGCTGGGCCGGCGCGGCGTGGCGGCCGCCGCGCACGCTACTATGCCTCCCTTCCGCGGCAGTGCGCCGCAGCCGGGAGGCAAGGTGGGGTAGAAAGGTAAAATACTAACTAGGAGTACTTTGGGAAGGCACGCTTTATTTCACGGCCAGCGGCAGGCGCCACTGCTGGCCGTCCTGGCTGAGGCGCAGTACGTAGGTGCCGGCGGGCACGCTGCCTAGGTTCAGCTCCAGCTGCACGCGGCCGTTGGGCAGGCTGCGCCAGGTGCGGCTGGCCAGGGGGCTGGCCCCGGTGCCGAGCAGGTCGGCGGTGAGGGGCGCCCCCGTGGGCAGGCTGCCGGCCAGCGATATCCAGCCCGGCGTAGCATTGGGCAGCGCCATCAGCGGCGCGGGCGGGGCGCTATCGAGGGGCGCGGGAGCCACCCGCCGCGACTGGTGCGCAGTGGGCGCGTGGGTAGCCAGCAGGTGCGCGGTTGCGGGCTGCTGGCCGTGGCTCAGGTGAGCCCCAGCCAGCAGGCAGCAGAGCGAAACGGGTTGCAGCAGCGCGGTAAGCTTGTTCATAGCAAAAAAAGGTGGAGAGGAGAGTGAGGCAAAGGTCTGGTGCTGAAGGGCTCACCCAGACCGGTAGTAATACCCGAAACCGGCAGGTAGAAATACCTGATTTGCCAGTGCCCGGTGGTGGACAGCTTGTTCGGAAATGGACACTTTTTATACGAGGGGCCAGGTTGATGTTGAGTATAAATAATTGATAAAAAGATAATTACGGAAATGGCACGGGCCTTGGCTAAGGTAAAGGGTACCCACTACGCTTTCGCCCACCAATGGACAGAGTTATTTCGACTACTACCCAGCGCCGCCGCCGGCTGCGCGCCTGGCTGCTCGGCGGTGGGGCCGCGCTGGCGCTGCTGCTGGCCGGGCTGGGCCTGCGCACCGTGCTGCAACCCAGCCTGCGGCGGGGCGACATCCTGACGGCCACCGTCGAAACCGGCGACGTGAATGCCACCCTCACGGCGGCCGGCACCATTATTCCGGCCCGCGAGGTGGTCATCACTAGCCCCATTGCCAGCACGGTGCGGCGGGTGGCGCTGGCGGTGGGCGCCCGCGTGCAGCCCGGCCAAACCATTGTGGAGCTGGATAAGGACCTGGCCGCTTCCACCCTGGCCAAGCTCGACGACGAGCAGCTGCGCAACCAGAACAAGAACTCCCAGCTGCAACTCACGCTGGCCGGCCGCCTCACCGACCTGCAAGCCCAGCAGCAAAGCCAGGCCCTGAAAGTGAGCAGCCTGCAATCGGCCCTGCGCGACGAGCAGCACCTGCTGGCCATCGGGGGCGGCACCGCCGAGGCCGTGCGCCAGGCCGAGCTTAGCCTGCGCACCGCCCGCCTCGAAGCCCAGCGCCTAAGCCAGCAGCTGGCTACCCAGCGCCTGGCCAGCGCCGCCGACCGCCGCGAGCTGGGCTACACCGTGTCGATGCAGCAGCGCAGCATTGCGGAGCAGGCCGCCAAATTGCGCCAGGCCGACATCAGCAGCCAGCTGCCCGGCGTGCTCACCTGGGTCAATGATAACCTGGGCGCCACCGTGCAGGCCGGCGATGCCCTGGCTCGGGTGGCCGACCTCAGCCGCTACCGCGTGCGCGCCACCCTGGCCGATACCTACGCCGACCAGCTGCACCCCGGCGATGCCGTGCTAGTGCGCCTGGGCCCCGGCACCGACCTGCGCGGCACCGTGGCCAGCATCAGCCCCGCCGTGGAAAAAGGCGTGGTCACCTTCTACGCCACCCTGGCCAACGACCACCACCCGGCCCTGCGTGCCAACCTGCGCGCCGACGTATTCGTGATAACCCGCGCCCACCGTGGCGTGCTGCGCCTCCGCAATGGCGCCTTTTACCAGGGCGGGCAGGAGCAGCCGGTGTTTGTGCTGGCCGGCGGCCGGGCCGTGCGCCGCGTGGTGCGCCTCGGCGACAGCAATGCCGACTACGTGCAGGTGCTCAGCGGCTTGCAGACTGGGGAGGAAGTCATCGTGTCCGATACCAAGGCCTTTGCCGACACGCCGGCGCTCATCGTCAAGCCGTAGGCCGCCGCTGGTCGCCTCTTTTTTCAGCCTTTTCTACTTGCTGCCATGCGCGCTTTTTTACTCGCTTTCGCCTTCGCTTTAACCCTGGCCGCCGGCCCGGCCCGCCCCGCGCTGGCCCAAACCCCGGCCGCCGCGCCCACCCGCACCGACAACCGCCAGCGCACCGCCCTCGATGAGGCCGTGCAGCAGGCTGCGGCGGCCTACATGCAGCAGCCGGCGGCGGTGGGCCTATCCATTGCCCTGTATAAAAACGGCCGGCAGTATTTCTACAACTACGGTGAGGTGGAGCGGGGGAGTGGCCGGCTGCCCACGGCTACCACCTACTACAACATGGGCTCGGTGGCCAAAACCTTCGTGGCCACGCTGCTGGCCCAGGCCGTGCTCGATAAAAAGGTGCAGCTCACCGACGACATCCGCCAGTACTTGCCCGGCCAGTACCCCAACCTGGAATATGACGGTCACCCCGTGCGGCTCGTGGACCTGGCCAACCATACCGCCAGCCTGCCCGGCACCTCGCACGTGTACCCGAAGGCCCTGGGCGACAGCCTGCGGGCGCTGGCCCTGGTGCCGCGCCTGGGCTACTACAACCGCTACTCGGCCGATAGCCTGCTGGCCGACCTGCACCACCTGCGCCCCACCGCGCTGCCCGGCACCACCTACCGCTACAACAACCTGGGCCCGCTGATTCTGCAATTGCTGCTTGAGCGCGTGTACCAGCAGCCTTATGAGCAGCTTCTTACGCGCTACGTGCAGCAGCACTTTGGGCTGCGCGATACCAAGCGCGTGCTCTCGGCCCGCGAGCAGGCCCGCTACGCCACCGGCTACGAAACGCCCCAGCGCGGCCAGGTGCCAGTGAACTACACCGGCTACTGGGGTGGCACTACCCTCACCTCCACGCCCGCCGACCTGCTGCGCTACGCCCAGGCCAACCTGGCCGCGCGCGACCCGGCCGTGCGCCTGGCCCACCAGCCCACTACCACCTTGCCCGAGGGCTACGCCGTGGGCCTGGTCTGGCGCCTCGATACCGATGCCGCTGGCAGCCGGCGCATCTACCACAGCGGCCACTTTCCGGGCTACAATACCTGGCTGGCCGCGTACCCCGGCCAGGACGTGGCGGTGGTGCTGCTCGTCAACGACAACATCAGCCAAGACCGCCTCACCGAGCTGGGGCAGCAGCTGAAGCTAGCCTTGGGGGCCAGCGCCGCTCAATAGGTTTGGGTTGTCTTCGCTTGAAAATATACTGGCTATGAATACATTGCGCTACCTGTTTTGGGGCTTGCTGGGCACCTGGCTGGGGCTAACCCCGGCCGTGGCCCAGGAGGCGCCGGCCCTCACCCTGCCCGCCCTCATCCAGCACACGCTGGCCACGGCGGCGCCCGGCCAGCAGGCCCGGGCGGCGCGCGAGGGCGGCTACTGGGCCTACCGCGCCTACCAGGCCAGCTACCGGCCGCAGCTGGGGCTGCAAGGCGTGGTGCCGAGCTTCAACCGGGCCATCATTCCGGTGGTGCAGCCCGACGGCACCACCGCCTTCCAGAGCGTGCGCTACAACAACTCGCTGCTGGCCCTGAACCTGACCCAGAACATCGGCCTCACCGGCGGGCAGGTGGTGGTGGGCTCGCAGGTGCAGCGCTTCGATGATTTCATCCGCACCGAAAAGCGCTACAACAACCAGCCCTTTACCCTGGGCCTGAGCCAGCCGCTGGGCTATTTCAACGCCCTGAAGTGGGCCCGCCGCATCGAGCCGCTGCTGTACCAGGAAAGCCAGCGCCAGTACCTGGAAGACCGCGAGGCCATCGCGCAGCGCGTTACGGAGCTGTATTTCGACGTGCTCTTGCAGCAGGTAAACGCCGCCGTGGCCGGCCAGAATGCCCAGGCCACCGCCGAGCTGCTGCGCGTGGGCCGCGAAAAATACGCCCTGGGTCGCCTCTCGCAGAGCGATTTATTGCAGCTCGAATTAAACTTGCTCAACGCCCAGCAGGCCCAGAGCCAGGCCCTGCTCGACGCCGAAACAGCCACCGTGAGCCTGCGCACTTACTGCGCCCTGCCCGGCCCCGACGCTACCGCCGAGCCCACCGCAAACGCCGCCCCGGCGCTGGCCGTGCCGCTGCCCGCGCCGGCCCTGGCCGTGGTGCCCGCCGAGGCCCTGGCCCAGGCCCGGCAGCACCGGGTGGCGGTGCTGGCCCTGGCGCGCCGCCAGCTGCAAGCGGCCCGCGACGTGGCCCAGGCGCGCGGCACCACCGGCCTGCTGGCCACCCTCACCGCCAACCTCGGCTACGTGAACCAGGCGCCCGCCCTGCGCGACAGCTACCTGGCGCTCCAAAACCAGCAGCAGGTGGCGCTGGCCTTTTCGCTGCCGCTCGTGGACTGGGGCCGGCGCCGCGCCATCGTGCGCACCGCCGAGCTGCTGCGCGACCAGACCCAGGCCGCCGTGAGCCAAGACCAGCGCAGCTTCGAGCAAACCGTGCTCACGCAGGCTGGCCAGGTGCCCGCCCTGGCCAGCCAGCTGCGCCTGGCCGCCCGCGCCGATACGCTGGCCCAGCGCCGCTACGCCATCACCCGCGCTACTTACGAGGCCGGCCGCCTCAGCCTCACCGACCTCACGCTGGCCTCGGCGGCCAAGGACCTGGCCCGGCGCGGCTACATCCTGGCCCTGCGGGCGGGCTGGGTGGGGTATTACCGCCTGCGCGGGCTCACGTTATTTGACTTTGAAACCCAGCAGCCGCTGGCCGCCGAGTAAAGCAGCCGCCTGTAGAGGCGCAGCCTTTCGGCGCGGCGCCCGCGCCGAAAGCGCCGCTTGCTTATCGTTCAACGACAGACGCAAGGATGCGTCTCTACCCTTATCAACCCTCTGACAGTCATGCAAAACCCCGCTACCGCCGCCCCCGTCATCCGGCTTGCCGGCATTGAAAAGGTGTACCAGACCAAGACCATCGAAACCATTGCCCTCAGCGAGGTCAACCTCACGATTAATCGCGGCGAGTTTGTGTCGGTGATGGGCCCCAGCGGCTGCGGCAAGTCCACCTTGCTCAGCCTGATGGGCCTGCTCGACGAGCCCAGCGCGGGCACCATCGAGATAGATGGCCGGCCCGTGACCACGTACTCCGACAAGGAATTGGCCGGCCTGCGCAACCACAAAATCGGCTTCGTTTTTCAGAGCTACCACCTGATAAACGACCTCTCGGTGCGCGACAACGTGGAACTGCCGCTGCTATACCGCCCCGGCGTGGGCGGGGCCGAGCGCCGAAAACGCGCCCTGGCCGCCCTCGACCAAGTGGGCCTCAATGCCCGCACGGGCCATTTTCCGGCGCAGCTTTCGGGCGGGCAGCGGCAGCGCGTGGCCATTGCCCGCGCCCTGGCCGGCGCCCCCGAAATCATCCTGGCCGATGAGCCTACCGGCAACCTCGACTCGGTGATGGGCGAGGAGATAATGGAGCTGCTGCTGGCCCTCAACCGCCAGGGCACGACCCTGGTGATGGTGACCCACGACGAGCGCGAGGCCCTCAAAACCGGCCGCCTCATCCGCTTTTTCGACGGCCGCCAGGTGGCCTGATTAAGTAAGAATTAGGAATGAAGAATTTAGAATTGTTTCGGCAGTTTCAAGCGCTTCAATTCCTCATTCTTCATTCTAAATTCCTCATTCAACATGCTTCTTTCTTACCTCAACATTGCCTGGAAGGTCCTCTTGCGCCGCAAGTTCTTCACGGCCATCAGCCTGTTTGGCATCAGCTTCACGCTGATGATACTGCTGGTGGTGTACGCCCTGTTCGACTTTACGGTGGGGCCGCAGATGCCCGAGAAGCGAACCGACCGGCTGCTGTTTGCGCGTTCTATGTATATCTGGGGCCCTACTACCGAGAACCAGTCCAGCCCCAGCTACTCGTTTTTGGAGCACCACATCCGGCCCCTGCGCACGCCCGAAAAGGTGTCCATCAGCACGGGAACCGGCACGGGCGTGGCCTACGTGGGTAACCAGAAACTCAAGCTCGACCAGAAATATACCGACGCCGAATTCTGGCAGGTGCTCGACTTTGATTTTGTGGAGGGGCGGCCCTACTCGGCCAGCGAAGTGCGCGACGCGGCCCACGTGGCCGTGCTCAACGAAACCACCGCCCGCCGGTATTTTGGGGCCGACCGCGGGGTGCTGGGGCGCACGCTCGTCACCGACGAAGTGCGCTACCAGGTAGTGGGCGTGGTGCGCGATGTGCCCGCCACCCGCGACTTCACCTACGCCGATGTGTGGCTGCCCATCACCACCGGCACCCAGGACATTCACAACCCCGAGTACATGGGCGAGTGCATGGCCATTTTGCTGGCCCGCACACCCCAGGATGTGCCCGCCGTGCAGCAAGAATTTGCCCAGGCCGTGGCCCGTGCCCCGCTACCCACCGACGTGTACAAGTGGTGCAAGGAAGTGCGCCTCTACGCCGGCTCGCTGCTGGCCACCCACGTGCGCGACTTCATGGACTCCGACGAGCCCGACCCCGGCGTGGGCCGCTTCACCCGCGTCGGCGCGGGGCTGCTGGGGCTTTTTATGCTGCTACCCGCCCTGAGTCTGATTAATATTAATATCAGCCGCATCCGCGAGCGCAGCTCCGAGATTGGCGTGCGCAAGGCGTTTGGGGCCACCAGCGGGGCGCTGGTGCGGCAGTTTTTGATTGAGAATATCTTCCTGACGCTGCTGGGCGGCGTGCTGGGGCTGGGGCTGGCGGCGGGCGCGCTGCACCTCCTCAACAGCAGCGACCTCATCGCCTACACCGAGTTTGGGCTCAACGGCCGCGTGTTTGGCGGGGCGGTGCTGGCCGTGCTGTTTTTCGGAATCCTGTCGGGCGTGTACCCGGCCTACAAAATGTCCAAGCTTCAAGCCGTTAAAGCCCTCAAGGGCGAAAGCACTCCCGCATGATACGCCACCTGTTTACCCTGATTTGGAACCGCCGCCGGGCCAATTTTCTGCTCATCGCCGAAGTGTTTCTGGCCTTCGTGGTGCTGTTTGTAGTAGGGAGTATGCTGGTCTATAACCAGCAGAACTACCGCACGCCGCTGGGTTTTGGCTACGCGCACGTGTGGCGCGTAGACCTGGACCCCGGTACCCAGCCCAAGGCCAGCTACCTGCCCACGGTGCGCCAGGTGCAGGCGCTGCTGCGCGCTATGCCCGAGGTAGTAGCCGTGGGCCGCAGCTCGTCCAATACCCCGTTTTCGGGCAGCAGCAACGGCTCGCCGGTGAGCACGCCAGGCCAGAAGATTGTCGTGGAGCACGTCAGCGGCCACTCCCTAGAAGACCCGCTGCGCGAAGTGCTGGAGCTGCCGCTGGTGGCCGGGCGCTGGTTTGACCACCGCGACGATGCCACGACCCTGCGCCCCGCCGTGCTCACCCGCGATTTAGCCCAGCGGCTGTTCGCAGGCCAGTCGCCGCTGGGGCAGGTGGTGCACCGCAACGACGAAGACCTGCGGATAGTGGGCCTGGTCGAGCAGTTTCGGCCCGATGGCGACTTGGCGGAGCCCCGCCCGGCCATCTTTCTGCGCGTAAATCCCCAGGACACGACCCTGAATGAAGCAAATATGCTGCTGCTGCGGGTGCGCCCCGGCGCCGGCGCCGAGTTGGAGCGCCGCATGAGCACCGCCATTCTGGCCACCGCCAAAGGCTGGAACGTGAGCATTACGGCGCTGCCCGAGCAGCGCGCCGCCCAGCTCAAGCGCACGCTTACGCCCCTGGTGGCCCTGGGGCTGGTGTGCGGCTTTCTTATTCTGAATGTAGCGCTGGGTCTCTTCGGCGTGCTGTGGCAAACCATCAATCAGCGCCGCGCCGAGCTGGGCGTGCGCCGGGCGCTGGGCGCCACGGCCGCCGCCATCAGCGGGCAGGTGCTGGGCGAAATCCTGGTCATTACCACGTTTGGGCTGGTGCTGGGGCTACTGGTGGCGGTGCAGTTTCCGCTGCTGGGCGTGTTCAATATAAAAGCGGGCGTGTACGGCACGGCAATGGCCTTGGCCACGGTGGGCCTCTACGCCCTGGCCACAGCCTGCGCGCTCTACCCCAGCCGGCTGGCGGCCGGCATTCAGCCCGCCGTGGCCCTGCGCGAGGAGTAGCCGGGGCCGGCGCCTCGCTAGGCCGAGCCGGTTTTCGGGCGAAAGCTGGCTCCGCCAGCGGCGGCCAGGCCATCTTTCACTTGAAACTAGGTGCTGCCATCGGCGGCCGGGCCATCTTTCAACCGAAACTAGGTACTGCCATCGCCAGCAATGCCATCTTTCATCCGAAACTAGGTGCCGCCGTCGCTGGCGAGGCCATCTTTCGCCGGTAGCTACTGCTGCGTCAAGCCAATTGACTAAGAGCGTGTTTAGATTTTGCGAAAAACGCTTCCAGAACGTCATGCTCATCTGGCGTCCGCTTGTCGAAGCATCTCTACCGCTTCATCTGCACCGTTCAATGAAGCGGTAGAGATGCTTCGGCAAGCGGACGCCAGATGAGCATGACGTTCTTTTAAATTCCCAAACACGCTCTAACGCAATTCTCGTTAGGCTCCCCCTCTCCCTTGCGGAGAGGGGGCTGGGGGGTGAGGCGAACCAGTTGCGCAGTAAGGCAGCCAACTTGCTTGACGCAGCACCAGGCCTGCCCGGCAGCTAACGGGCATTATTTCGCCGGAAAGGCGCCAACTGCGCAAGCCAGTGAGGCAACCGGCGCCCGCGTGGCGGCATCTAGCTGGGCAGCGCGGCTTGTGGCCGCCAATTTTTTTTTCGGCTGCCTGTAACGTCGGCCCGCCCGGCCCGGTAACCACGTCAAAACCAGTCAACCCGTCGTTCACCCTCTTCTTTTATTCGCATGAAAAACCTGCTGCTCCCCGCCCTGCTTTCGCTCGCCACCCTCGCCCCGGCCTGCGCCCAAAGCGCCGCCCAGGTGCGCCCGGTGCCCGCCTTCCACGCCATCAACGTGGGCACCGGCATCGAGCTGACCCTCACTGCCGGCCACAGCCAGCGCGTAGAGGTGAGCGCCAATAACGACGAATACCGCGACCGCATCGAAACCACCGTGAAGGACGGCGTGCTCACGCTGCGCTACAAGCGCGATGAAAATGGTCGCAACGAAAAGCGCCGCAACGAGCTACGCAACAACTACCTGCGCGTGGCCGTGACGGCCGATGAGCTGACGGCCCTCACGGCGGGCAGCGGCTCGGAGGTGCGCACCAGCGGCGACTTCGACGCCGCCGAGTTTCAGCTCGACGTGTCGTCGGGCGCCACCGTCAAGGCCGGCTTCGACACCCGCACCCTCACCGTGCGCCAGAGCAGCGGCAGCACCAGCAACCTGAGCGGCCGCGCCGCCAGCCTCGACGTGCAAAGCAGCAGCGGCTCCACCTTCGACGCCTACAACCTCAAAACCGACCGCTGCCGCGCCGAAGCCAGCAGCGGCAGCTCGGTAGCCGTGGCCGTGAAAGACGACCTCGTGGCCCAGGCCAGCAGCGGCGGCAGCATCAGCTACCAGGGCGCGCCGCAGCTCACCAAGCGCACCAGCAGCGGCGGCAGCGTAAACGGCGGCGGCCGCTAGGGCAGTGGGCAATGGGTAATGAGTAATGGGTAATACTGGAACATTAGGCTTATCTGACGTCCGCTGGCTGGGGCATCGCTACCGCTTCATTCAGCAGTGCGCACGCTGCGGGAAAGATGCCCCGGCCAGCGGCCGTCAGATAAGCATGACGTTCTTTGTCGCCTCATCCCTCGATTAGTACTCCTTTCAGTACCAACTACCCAGTACCAGATTACCCCTATGAAGAAGCTATTGCTGCCCGCCGTGCTGTGGCTGCTGGCCCTGGCCCCGGCCGTGGCCCAAACCGAAACCGCCGCCGCCGCCGCCGCGACCAACGCCCCGCAGGTGCGGCCCCTCGCTAAGTTTCACGCCCTCAACGTGGGCACCGGCATCGAGCTGACGCTCGCCGGCGGCCACGCCCAGCAGGTGGAAGTGAGCGCCACCACCCTCGACCAGCGCGAGCACATCCTGACGACCGTGCGCGACGGCGTGCTCAGCATTCACTACGACAACCCCGACGAGCGCGACAGCAACTCGAAGAAGGCCCGCCAGAACCGCCACCTGCGCGTGGCCGTCACCGCCGACCAGCTCACGGCCCTGGCCGCCGGCAGCGGCGCCGCCGTCACGGCCAGCGGCCCCTACGCCGCCCCCGATTTTCAACTCGACATCTCGTCGGGCGCCGCCGTGCGGGCCGATATTGCCGTGAATGTGCTCATCGTGCGCCAGAATGGGGGCAGCACCATCACCCTCAGCGGCCAGGCCCCGCGCTTCGACCTCAACATCACCAGCGGCTCGGTGTTTGACGGCGAGAAGCTCCAAACCAACCGCAGCCAGATTGACGCCAGCAGCGGCAGCGTGGCCAAGCTGGCCGTGCGCGAGGTGCTGATGGCCGAGGCCAGCAGCGGCTCCAGCATCCGCTACTACGGTGCCCCCGAGCTGACCAAAAACGTGAGCAGCGGCGGTAGCGTGAGCGGCCGCTAGCCTGCCCTCACCCCTAACTAACCTGGCCCCCAGGCAGCGAATGGTGCTGGCTGGGGGCCAGCTGCACGCTACTCCTTTCGCTATTTTCGGCATGATTCTCCTCGTTGACGACGACCTGGCGGTGCGCATCTCCTTGCAGCTGCTGCTCAAGCAGGCCGGCTACCGCACGCAAGCCGTGCCCGGCCCGGCCGAGGCGCTGGCCGCCGTGCGCGAGGCTGCCCCCCGGCTCATCGTGCTCGACATGAACTTTGCGGCCGCCACCACCGGGGCCGATGGCCTGGCCCTGCTGGCGCAGCTCAAGGCGCTGGCGCCGCAGGTGCCGGTGGTGCTGCTCACGGGCTGGGGCAGCATTGCGCTGGCCGTGGCCGGCATGAAGGCCGGCGCCGCCGAATTTGTCACCAAGCCCTGGCAAAACGAGGCGCTGCTCCACACCATCGGCACGGTGCTGGCGCTGCACGCGCCCCCGGCCGAAGCCGCGCCGGCCGGCCGCCGGGCCCTCGACCGGCAGTTTGCCTTCGGCAGCATTGTGGGCGACGACCCGGGCCTGCTGGCCGTGCTGCGCCAGGTGGGCCAGGTGGCGGCCACCGATGCCTCGGTGCTGATAGAGGGCGCCAGCGGCACCGGCAAGGAGCTGATTGCCGAGGCCCTGCACCGCAACAGCCCCCGCCGCGTGCAGCCCTTCGTGAAGGTGAACCTGGGCGGCATCTCGTCGAGCTTGTTTGAGAGCGAAATGTTTGGCCACCGGCGCGGGGCCTTCACCGATGCCCGCGCCGACCGCGTGGGCCGCTTTGAGCTGGCCAATGGCGGCACTATTTTCCTGGATGAAATCGGCGAGCTGGAAATGGCTAGCCAGGTAAAGCTGCTGCGCGTGCTGCAAGACCGCACCTACGAGGTGCTCGGCGACAGCAAGCCCCGCCGCCTCGACCTGCGCGTGGTGGCCGCCACCAACCGCAACCTGGCCGAGCTGGTGGCCCAGGGCCGCTTCCGCGAAGACTTATTTTACCGCCTCAACCTCATCACGCTGCGCCTGCCCGCCCTGCGCGCGCGCCCCGCCGACATCCCGGTGCTGGCCCGCCACTTTGTGGCCCAGCTGCAAGCCGCGTACCACCGCCCCGGCCTGCGCCTGGGCCTGGCCGCCGCCCACTGGCTGCAAGAGCAGCCCCTGCCCGGCAACATCCGCGAGCTGAAAAACCTGGTGGAGCGCGCTGTGCTCACCACCCCCCACGATGAGCTGACGCCCGCCGACTTCCAGGCGCCCGCCGCCCACCCGGCCCCCGCGCGCCCTGCCGCCGCCGCCGAGCTGCCCGCCCCCGGCTCCATGACCCTCGAAGCCCTCGAAGAGCAGATGATACGCCAGAGCGTAGCCCACTACCAGGGCAACCTCAGCCGCGTGGCCCGCGCCCTGGGCCTGAGCCGGGGCGCCCTCTACCGCAGGCTCGACAAGTTCGGCATCCCGTACAGCCAGGAGGGACCACTTTAACGGTTGAAAAAGGTCGTCGTGCTGCCCGCCGGGCGGCCTTTTCGTAGGAATAAAGCGCCTGCCTAACCAGCCTCGTGGTGATTGCTCATTGCTAACTGCTAATTGAAAAGATGTCGTTGCGCCTCAAGCTCCTGCTGTTTCTGCTGCCGCTGTATGGGGTGCTGGTGGCGCTGGCGGCGCAGGTGCGCCTGAGCAGCCCGGCGCTCTTTATAGCCTGCGAGCTGACGATAGTGGGCAGCGCCGGCCTCTCCTGGCAGCTTTACCAGGGCCTGCTGCGGCCGGTGCGCCTCATCGAGGCGGGCACGGCGGCGCTGCAAGCCCAGGACTTCAACTTAAAATTCACGCCCGTAGGCCAGCCCGAGCTGGACCGGCTTGTGGGCGTGTACAACCAGATGCTCGACGCCCTGCGCCAGGAGCGCGTGAGCCAGCACGAGCAGAGCGTGCTGCTGGCGCGGCTCATCGGGGCCTCGCCGGCCGGTATTCTGCTGCTCGATTTTGAGAGCCGCATTGCCAGCGCCAACGCCGCCGCCGCGCGGGCGCTGGGCCAGCCGCTGGCCGCGCTGGCCGGGCAGGCCGTGGCCGCGCTGCCCGCGCCGTGGGGGCCCCTGCTGGCCGGGCTGGCCGGTGGGCCGCCGCAGGCCGTGCGCCTGCCCACTGGCCAAACCTACCGCGCCGTGGCCGCCTACTTTCTCGACCGGGGCTTTCAGCGGCGCTTCGTGGTGCTGGAAGAGCTGACCGAGGAGTTGCGCCAGCAGGAAAAGCAAACCTACGAGCAGCTCATCCGGCTCATGTCGCACGAGGTCAACAACTCCATTGGCGCGGTAAACTCCTTGCTGGGCAGCTTCCAGCACTACGCCCCGCAGTTGGACCCCGCCGACCGCGCCGACTACACCCAGGGCCTGGCCGTGAGCATCACCCGCAACACCCAGCTCGCCGATTTTATCGGGCGCTATGCCCGGCTGGTGCGCCTGCCGCCGCCCACCCCGCACCCCACCGATGTGCACGCTCTGCTGCACGACCTGGGCCGCCTGCTGGCCCCGCAAAGCGCCGCCCAGGGCGTGGCCTGGCACTGGCAGCTGGCCAGCGCCGGCCCGCTCGTGGTGCTGGCCGACTCGCAGCAGCTCACCCAGGCCCTGCTCAACGTGGCCAAAAATGCCCTGGAAGCCCTCGGCCCCGGCGGCGGCAACGTGTGGGTGCGCACCACGGCCCAGCCCCCCACGCTCACCCTCGAAAACGACGGCCCGCCGCTCGGGCCCGAAGTGCGCCAGCGCCTGTTTACGCCGTTTTTCAGCACCAAGCCGGGCGGGCAGGGCATCGGGCTGGTGCTGGTGCGCGATATTTTGCTGGGTCACGGCTTCGCGTTTCGGCTTGAAACCGAGCCTGGTGGGCGCACGGCCTTCACGGTGGGGCTGCAACCTTAGCCCCGGCCCTGGGGTAGGAAGGGCGAAAAATCAATTAATCTAGTTTGCCCGCTCTGCTTATGGCTCCTACTTCGCTACTCTATTTTCAAAATTCGGTGGGCCGGCTGCTCGAACACCCGCACGGCTACGCGGTGGTAGCCTACCAGCCCGGCCCGCGCCTCCTCACCGACCTGCAAGGGCTGCTGGCCCAGCTGGCCCGCCTGCTCGCGCAGCGGCGCTGGCACCGCGTACTGGCCGACCAGCGCCTCATGCAGCCTTACACCCCCGAAGAAAGCGAGTGGATACGCGCCAACTGGCTCACGCGCGGCACCACTTTTCACGGGGCCGTGCTGCTGCCCCACGACGTATTTGCCCGCCTGGCCAGCAGCCAGCTCGTGCACGAGGCCAAGGCCGCCAACCTCAGCTACCGCCTCTTCGACGACCCCGCCGCCGCCGAGGAGTGGCTGCTGAAGCTGCCCTAGCCTGGCGGCTACTTGCCCCAGGCAAACACCGCCGGGCGCTTGTGCAGCCGGGGTAGCTCGGGCAGGCGGCGCCACTCGGCCACCGGCAGCGTGCGCAGGTACTCGGTGGGGGCCGTGAGGTCGGTGGCGATGCAAAGCCGGGTGGCGGGCGCCAGGTGCAGCAGCAGGTCGGCCAGCAACTGGTCGTTGCGGTAAGGCGTTTCGATGCACAGCTGGCTCTGGTCGCGCTGGGCGCTTTCCTTGTCGAGCGCTTTGATGGCCGCAATGCGCGCCGCCTTCTCGATGGGCAGATACCCGTGGAAGGCAAAGCGCTGCCCATTCAGCCCCGAGCCCATGAGGGCCAGCAAGATGCTCGATGGCCCCACCAGCGGCCGCACCGGCAGCCCCAGCCGGTGAGCCTCCTGGGCCAGCGCCGCGCCGGGGTCGGCAATGCCGGGGCAGCCCGCCTCGGAGAGTACACCGCCCTCGATTTTCTCTTTCAGCAGCGGCTCCAGCGCGGCTTTTACCTGGGCGGGCGTGCTGTCTTTGTCAATGAGTACGAAGCGGATTTCCTCAATAACGCGGTGTGGTGCCACCTCCTTCACGAAGCGGCGGGCGGTGCGCAGGTTTTCGACCAGGAAGTAGGGCAGCCGGGCCACGGTGGCCACCACCTGCGGCGGCAGCACCTGCGGCGCGGTGTCCTCGGCCAGGGGGGTAGGAATCAGGTAAAGCAAAGCGAAAGGGGAGTGACGGGGGGCGATGGTGGCTAGGCGGCCGGCTCGCCGGGGCGAAGCGGCATGAGCAGAAGCAGAAAACAAATGCAGGCACTGCCCAGCAGCGCGAGCCACGCCAGGCGGCGGCCCGTGCGGGTGCCGCGCTGGGCAAAAGGCGCCCGCACGGGCCGCAGCAGCAGTGGTGAGCCCCAGTACGGGGCCAGCCGGCTGGCCCGCACGGCCCGGTGCAGGTCGTAATTGTCGCCCTCCAGGCGCAGCAGGTAAGTAAAGTCGGTCAGCGGCAGCGAGTCGAACCGCGCGGCGGTGCGGGCCACAAAATTAGCGTAGCGCCAGCCGCGCTCGCCGGGCAGCAGGTCGTCGCCCAGCGTTTGCTGGTACGAGTACGCCAGCCAGGCGGGCGGGGTGGGCTGGGCCCGGAGTGCCAGGCTGGCCGTGGCCGTGTCGGCGGCGGTGGCCAGCAGCGGGCAGGCGTAGGAGTTGGTGGCCCAGTAGCGCCTGGTGCCACCCTTTTGCTTCTCGATGCGCCACCTGGCATACTGGCCCGCCTGGTCTTTGGCGGGGTAGAAAGGGCCGCGCAGCCGAAAAAACACCGCCTTGCCGGGCTGGGCCAGCTCACGCACGCTAGGCACGTCGCGCACCTCGCCCAGGCGGTAGCGCAGGTATTCGCGCAGGTGCCAGCCCAGGGCGATGAGTAGCACCCAGGTAAAAAGCAGCGGCACCCGGCGCGACTCGCCCCGGCTATTGGTGGCTAGGCGCGCCCAGGGCCGCCACAGCCACCAGCACACCCCAAAGCCTGCCGCCACCGGCCCCCAAACCGACCACCACCGGCCCAGCGCCCACGGCTGCAACAGGGCCGTGGCCCCGGCGTACGCCACCACAAAACACAGCGTGGCCTGGAGGTAGGGCACTACCAGCCCGCGCCACCGCACGGGCAATGAGTGGCGCCAGCCGGCCAGAAAAGCGGGTTGGGGGCTGGCCATCAGGCAAGGTGGCCCGCGAAGTTGCGCACCAGCCCGTACACTTCCTCCGGCTTTTCGGCGTGCAGCCAGTGGCCGGCTTCGGGCACGGTCACCACCTGCGAGTGGGGGAAAAGCGCCGGAATGCCGGTCAGCTTATCCTCGGGCAAGATGTAGTCCGACTTGCCGCCCCGCAAAAAGAGCGTGGGCTTGAGAAACGGCTGGGCCGAGTCGATTTCCATGCCCACGGCCGCCAGGTTGGCCACCAGAGCGGGCAGGTTGATGCGCCAGGCAAAGGAATTATCCTCGCGCCGGTACAGGTTTTTGAGCAAGAACTGCCGCACGCCCACCTGCGGAATGGTGCGGGCCAGCGCCGCCTCGGCCTGCTGCCGGCTCTGGATGGTGCTGAGGTCCACGGCTTGCAGGCCGGCAATGATGTCATCCTGGTGCGCCATGTTGGAGAAGCGCGGGGCAATGTCGAGCACGATGAGCTGCGCCAAGCGCGCGGGGTAGCCCAGGGCCAGGCACATGGCCACCTTGCCGCCCATGCTGTGGCCCAGCAGCGTGAGGCGGGCGGGGTCGAGGGCCAGGTGGTCAAACAGGGCCAGCACATCCTGCGCCATGAGGGCGTAGCTGTGCTCGGGCGAATGAAACGAGCGCCCGTGGTTGCGCAAATCGACGGAAATAACGCGTAGGTCTGCCTCCTCGGCCCAGCGCCGCGCCAGCGTCTGCCAGTTGTCGAGCGTACCAAAGAGGCCGTGCAGAATGACGAGCGGCCGGGCGGCCGGGTCGCCCTGGTCAAGAAAGTGAAGGAGGGGCATTTTTTTAATTATCAGTTAATAATGGGCAATGAACAATTAGCCGGCCGCCGTGGTCGAGGTGCTGGCAAAATCCAGTGAGCAAGTAGCAATCAGCAGGTAGCAATGAAATAAGTGGCAAGGCTGATGAGGGTGGGGCTGCTCGCCGGCTCATCAGCAGGGCAGCCGCAATGGGAATTGATACTTGCTCACTGCTAATTGCTAATTGAATTAAACCCACGCCCAGGGGCGGCGCTTTTCTACGACCTCTACGCCGAAGTGGCGCAGGTAGCGCACTAGGGGCTGCATATCGGGCACTACCAGGGAGGTGAGCACGATGTCGCCCTGGGGCAGGGGTAGGCGCAGGTACTCGTAGCGGCGCCAGAACACGCCGGGCCAGCGGCAGCGGCTCCACTCGACCGGGCCGGGGCCGGGCCAGCCCTGGCGGGCGGGGTCGTAGGCCAGCACCTCGTCGAGGGCCACGTGCAGGCGGCCTTCGAGGGGGGCAAACACGAGGGTGGTAGCCGCGTTAAGGGTGTAGTAGCGCAGGTGCAGCAGCAGCGCCGGCGCGGCTAGCGCCAGCACGGCCAGCAGCAGGCCCCAGGCCAGCCAGCGCTCGGCGGCGGTAGGGGCCAGCAGGCCGGGGCCGGCCGCGGCCAGGCCGGTGCCCACCGCCAGCAGCGGCCAAGTGAGCAGGGCCAGCTGCCGGGCCGGCGTGGCGCGGTACACGGTGGCTTTGCGGCCAAATAGCCCCAGCGCCCAACGCGCCAGGCCCAGCAGCACTACCATCGTGAGGGCCGCCTCAAGCAGCGAGCGGAGAATAGTCATTGCCCCAAAATACGGGCATAGACGGCCCGGTAGGCCCGCCCCACCGCCGGGTAGCTGAACTCGGCCACGGCGCTGGCGCGCAGCGCGGCCCCGTCGAAGCGCCCGGCGGGGGCCGTGAGCACGGTGCGCAGGGCCTCGGCCAGGGCCGCTTCGTCGGCGGGGGGCACCAGCAGGCCGGCCTGGCCATCGGGCCGCAGCAACTCGGGCACGCCGCCCACGCGGGTAGCCACGGCCGGCAGGCCGGTGGCCTGGGCCTCGATGAGCACGCAGGGTAGGTTTTCGTAATTAGAAAAGAGCACGAAGCAGCGGGCCCGCTGCATTTCGGCGGCCACCTGGGCCGGGGCGAGCTTGCCCAAAAACTCGACGGTGCCATCGGCCAGCAGGCCCAGCGTGGTGGCTAGCTGGCGCATGGCGGCCTCGGCGGGGCCGTAGCCGGCAATGCGCAGGTGCAAGCCGGGCAGGGTGGGGGAGGTGGCGCGCAGGTGGGCCACGGTGCGCAGCAGGCCGCTCAGGTTCTTCGCCTTTTCATTGAAAGCCGCCACGTGGAGCAGGCCGTGGCGCGGGGCGGCGGGCGCGGGGGGCGTAAACAGCTCCGTGTCGACTACGTTGGGGATGACGGTGGTGTGGGCATTGCGGGCGCCCAGGGCCGCCAGTGCCCGCTGCAAGTCGGCCGAGACGGGGGTGAGCGCCGCTGCCTGCCGCCCCAGCAGCCCCACCAGCCAGCGCCGCACCGGGCTCAGCCGCGCCGCATTGGCGGGCTGCAAGGCCGTTTGGTGCTCGGTGAGCAGGTACGGGATGCCGTGCCAGAGGCGCAGAGCCCAGGCCAGCGCGGCGGGCCGCACCAGCACGTGGGCGTGCACCACTTCGGGGCGCTGCCCGGCCCAGTGGCGCCGCACCGCCCGCAGGCCCCGCCCCTGGCACCATACCCACAGCAGCAGCTTGAGCAGCTTGTCGAGGGGGGCGAGGCCGGTGGGCCGGGCGCGGTAGTAGTAGCGCCAGGTGGGTACCGGGCCGCGCAGGTCCGCTTCCTCGTCGATGAGCCGGGGCAGCGGCCCCCGCGCCACGGCCGCGAATATTACCGCCGATTGCACCCCCGGTTGTGCGGCAATAGCCGCCACGTGCCGCGCTACAAAGTCGCCGTCCTGGTCGTCGTAGCGGTGGGGATACCATTTGGGCAGGTGGAGGATGCGCACGGGAGGTAGAAGCGGTGAAACTTGACTTTTTTCTAGTGAAACTTGGCTTATGGTCGTCGGCGTATGGCTTGGCACCGTTGCGCGCGGGCTTGGGACGCCCGCGACGAGGCTTGGGACCACTAGCCAGGGCTTGGGCGGCCCGTGGCGAAGTTTGGGGCCGCTGGGCGCGGGCTTGGGATGCTTGCAGCCGGGCTTAGGCTTATTGGGCGGAGGCTTGGAGGTGTTGGAGTCGGGCTGGGCAAAACGGCCTGCAAAGAACGCACCGCCCACAAAAAAAGCCTGCCCCAGGGGGGCAGGCTTTGCATTAGGAAGCAGGTAGGCGGCTACTTAAAACGAGTAGCGCACGCCCAACTGCCCCTGCCAGCGCGAGGCCAGCTGGTCGATAGAGTAGGTCGAGGGCGTGCCGAAGGTGAAGGCCGGCCGGTCGTAGCCCAGCGTAGTGCCCGAGCTGGCGCTGTAGGCGCTGTTGAAAGCGCCGTTGGCGTTCACGAAGCCCACCTGGGTGAGGCCGGTGCCCAGCGTCGAGTTAAACGTGTTGGGCACGAAGTACTGGCGGCCCCAGCTGTTGCTGAGCAGGTTGCCCACGTTGATGATGTCGAGCGAAATCTGGATGGTGTGGCCCGTGGGCACGGCGCCCGTGGCGTCGGCGTCGAGCTTGCCCAGCTTGGCTTCCAGCATGAAGCGCACGTCGGCCTGGTTGTTCCAGGGCGTGTGGGCGGCGTTGCGCTCGGCGTAGGCGCCGCGGCGGTTTTTGAGGTAGCTGTCGTTATCGATGAAGTTGCTGAGGGCGGCGTACTGGGTGCCGCTGCCATCGGCCACGTAGGTGGTGCCGGTAGCCGTCGTCACCGGCGTCACAAACGAGATGTCGCTGGCCGAGCCGGGGATGTAAGCCAGCTGGACGTTCTGCTGGCCGCCGTTGTTGAAGGGGTTGTTGTTATACACCCAGGTAAATGGTGCGCCGGTCGAGTAAGTCAGCACCGAGGTGAAGTAGCCGGTGTAGCGCTGCGCAAAGGTCTTGTGCAGGTTGATGGACGCCACCACGCGGTTGCGCAGGTCGAAGTTGGAGTAGGCCAGGGCGGGGTTATTCACGTTCAGGGCCGGGTTGAGCTGCCAGTTCGACTCGGGCGAGTTGCGGATGCCGTTGCTGATGTCCTTGCTCACGCCGTAGGTGTAGGCCACGCTCACGTCGAGCAGGTTGTTCACGGTCTGGCCCACCGAGCCGGTGAGCTGGTAGCGGTAGCCCTGGTTGGTGTTGGTGAGCAGGTAGGCGTTCGAAAACAGCGGGTTTACTTTGGCGGCGTTGCCGCTGCTGGGGTAGTAGGGCGACTGCGTGGGGCCCTGGGCGAAGTACACGGGGCTGTCGTAGAGGTTGATGTTCTCAAACTTCACGTCCTGAATCACCTTGGTGTACAAGCCTTCGAGTGAGGCGCGGAAGCCGGTAGCCGTTTTGAAATCGACGGCCAGCGACGAGCGCCAGATTTGCGGCATCTTGAAGTTGGGGTCCACCATATCGACCTCCGTGGTAGCCTTGTTGCCGGCCGGCAGCTTGGCATAAATGGTGTTCGGGTCCTGGCTGAGCAGGTACTTGGTGCCGATGCCGGTGCCGGTCGTGGTGTTGATGGTACCTTTCTGAATGTTGTTCAAGTCCACCGAGTTGTAGTTCACGCCGTTGTTGTAGTAGGCGTAGCCCAGCCAGGCGTAGGGAATGCGGCCCGTGAAGAGGCCCGTGCCGCCGCGCAGCACCACCGAGCCATCGCCGTTCACGTCGTAGTTGAAGCCCAGGCGGGGCGATACCTGCACGTTGCCGAGCAGCTTGTTGTTCAGGTCGGCCCAGGCCACGTGCGAGTACGTCTGGTTCAGGGTGCGGGCGTCGTTGGCGGCGTTGTTGACGAGGTTCGAATTCAGGGCCGGGGGCGTGGGCAGCGAGGTGAGGTCGAAGCGAATGCCGGGCGACACCTTCAGGCGGTCGGTCACGTTCCACTCGTCTTGCAGGTAAGCCGAGTAGAGGTTCACATTGAACGAGGCCGAGGGGTTGTTGTAGTTGTAGTCGTAGCTGTTGTCGCCGAGGTGGTAGGTACCCCGGATGCGGTTGGGCTGGTCGTTGAGGAAGTCGCTCACGTTGTTGTACTCGATGCGGCCGTTCCAGGAGTTGATAAAGCCGTAGTCAATCTTGTACAGCTCGTTGTGGGTGCCCAGCGTGAGGGTGTGGTTGCCGGCAAAGAAGGTCAGGTTGTCGGTAATCTCAAACGTCTTGGTGCGGGTGTTGAAGATGCTGGCCTCCCGGTCCGAGCCCAGCAGTATCTGGTTTGAGCCGGTGTAGTAGGTCTTGGAGCCTAGCACACCGTCGCCGGCGCTGGCGCCCACGCCGTTTATCTGCACGTACGGAAACACGCTCTGCGGGCCGCCCAGCAGCGAGCGGTAGTCGTGGATGTTGGTGTAGCCCAGAATCAGGTTGTTGGCAATGCGGCTGCTGAAGTTCGACTTCACTTCCAGCACCGTCGAGTTCTGGAGGTTGTTCTGCGTGAAGTCCTGCGAGCCAAACTTAAACAAGCTGCCCGAGCGCTCCAGGTTGGTGGCGTCCGACTTCACGTAGTTGTGGCGCAGCGCAATGCTGGTCTTGTCGTCCACGTTCCAGTCGAGGCGGGCAAAAATCTTGTCGCTGTTGGCGTGGATGTTATAGTCGCCGTAGGCGCCCACATCGTAGCCATAGGTGTTTTGCAGCTTGTTGGTAATCAGCTGCGCCAGGTCCAGCGACACGGGCGAGCCCTGGGCGCCGGCCGCGTAAAACTGCGGCTCCTGGCGGCGGGCAATCTCGGCGTTGGTGAAGAAGAACAGCTTGTTCTTGATGATGGGGCCGCCCAGGCGGAAGCCCGTCTGGTAGTCGTGGTACGACGAGCCGATTTTAGAGTCGGTGCCATCCACGCTCTTGCCCGTGATGGCCTGGTTGCGCCCAAAGCCATACACCGAGCCGTGAAACTCGTTGGAGCCCGAGCGCGTCACGGCGTTAATCGAGCCGCCCGTAAAGTTGCCCAGCTTCACATCGAAAGGCGCCACCGAAGCCTGAATCTCCTGGATGGCATCGAGCGAAATCGGGTTGGCGCGGGCCGAGGAGCCCGGCAGGCCACTGGTGCCGCCCGTGCCGCCCAACGAGGGCGAAAAACCAATGGCGTCGTTGTTCACGGCGCCATCCAGGGTAATGTTGTTGTAGCGAAACGAGCTGCCCGCGAAGGAGTTATTCGAGTTGCGCGGGTCGAGGCGGGTAAAGTCCTGGATGCTGCGCGAAATGGTGGGCAGCTGCTGCAACGCCTCGCGGCCCACGTTGGTGCCGGCGCCGGTTTTGGTGGCCTGCGTGTTGCCGGTAATGACTACTTCATTCAGGGCCTGGGCCTCGGCCGCCAGCGTAAAGTTGAGGCGGGTCGTGTTGCCCAGCGTCAGGAATACGTTGTTGATTACCTGCTCCTTATAGCCCACGTAAGTCACCGTCACGGTGTAGGGCCCGCCGGGCGCCAGGTTGGGGATAGTGAAGCGGCCGTCGGTTTCGGTGGCGGTGCCGCGCTTGACGCCGGTGGGCACGTGGGTGGCCACCACCGTCACGCCAATCAGGTCCTCGTTTTTGTCGGAGCCAATCTTGCCGCCCAGCGCCGAGGTAGTTACCTGGGCCTCGGCCAGCTTGGCCAAGAGCAAGAGAATGAATAAAATGATCAGCCGCGAAGCGGTCCGGCTAAAGGTAAGGGTTCGCATAGAAAGGGGGTTAGGCCAATGCGAACGCAAAGGTCCCCCGGCATTGCCGGCTCCTGGCCAGCCCGGCAGTTATCAAATTATTGGCAATCAGGCCGCCAATTAATCTTGACGTAACACGTAGCGGCCCCGGCCGTGGGGTAGCCCGCTGCCGGGGCCAGTGGGTTTTGGCCGGCCCCGGCCGTTTAGTCGCTACTTTTGACCCGCCCTAGCTGCGGCCCGGTGCGCCGGCATTCTCGTTCGGGGAGTATCGGGCCGCACTCGCCGGGTGCGGGTACCTATTGGACCGATTGCCGGGTGGGCCGCCAGCCGGCTTGCGTTTCTTTGTACTACTTCTACTGGTTAGCGTCCCGGTTCGCTGCTGCCCTCTGTTTCCATGCTCCTTTCCATGACCGGCTTTGGCCAGGCCCACCGCGATACTGACCACTACACCGCCACGGCCGAGCTGCGCTCGCTCAACTCAAAAACGCTGGACCTGACCCTGCGCCTGCCGCGCTTTTTGCAGCCCCACGAAGTCGAGATTCGCCAGCAAATCACCAAGGCGCTGCTGCGCGGCAAAGTCAATTTTAACTTCGATTTCAGCCGCCCCACCAGCGCCGCCGCTGCGCTCACCCTCAATCGCCCGGCCCTGATGGCCGCCTTCCACGAGCTGCAAGCCGTGGCACAGGGCCTGGGCCTGCCCGTCACCGAGGCTACCCTGCTGGCCGCCCTGCGCCTGCCCGGCGTAGTGCCCACCGCCAGCGAGGCCGCCCACGCCAGCCAGGCCGAAGCCGGCGCCGACGAGCCCACCTGGGCCGAGCTTCAGCCCCTGCTAACCGAGGCGCTGGCCGCCATGCAGCAGTTTCGCCAGGATGAGGGCCAGACCTTGCAGCAAGAGATTCTGGGCTACATCGCTACCATCCGGCAGCAGCTCGCCGCCGTGGAGCTGCACGACCCCCAGCGCGTGGCCCACGTGCGCCAGCGCCTGGCCGCCCACCTGGCCGAGCTAACCCAGCACGAGCAGTTCAACGCCACCCGCTTCGAGCAGGAAGTGCTGTACTACATCGAGAAGCTCGACATTGCCGAGGAAAAAGTGCGCTTGGCCGCCCACCTCGATTACTTCGAGCTGGCCACCCGGCAGCCCGACGAGGCCGTGGGTAAGAAGCTGGGCTTCCTGGCCCAGGAAATAGGCCGGGAAATCAACACGATAGGCTCAAAAGCCAACGACGCTACCGTGCAGCATCTCGTAGTAGGGATGAAGGAAGAACTGGAAAAAATCAAAGAACAACTCAATAACATCCTGTAAGTAAATCCAGGCGGGAACTAAAATCGTAGGACAATAAAACGTCCAATCTTTGGAAACTCAAAAAACCCATGTATCTTTCCAGTGATTTTTTGGATTTATAAAAGAAAATAAAACCAATAATATCTTTTAGCTACTCACTAAGACAAAAACTTTCACTTGCAGATTGTGTGTTTAAAATGTCTATTTTCAGCAGGTTAAACAAAATAAGCCGTCGCAATGTATAAGTCAGGTAAGTGGATATGTTGGCTGAGGCAATGGAACGGGACTTGTACTTTGTGTGTAACTTAGATTCCGAAACGGACGGCTACTCCATTTAATTTTTACATTTACGCTACCTTCTACCATTATTACGCTCATGAAAAAACTTGTACTCTTGCTGCTTACTTCCTGCGCAAGCCTACTCATGGCCGCGCGTCCTGCTTCTGAGATTGAACTGGTGAAGAAGCGCGTGCTGAGCGAACGGGTAGAAGTGCTCATTCCAAAAGGCTTCGAGGTGATGACCGAGCAGCAGATGGATTTTGCCTACGCCCACGCCAGCAGCCGCCCCAGCGTGGTGTTCACGAACAACAACTTGGTGTCGCTGGCTTTCAACTACTCCGATAACGACGCCGACCAGGATATGGTGACGGTGTACGAAAACAACTTCGCCAAGGCTTACCACAAGCAGTACAACAAGGCTACGTGGTTTGGCGAAGGCGTGAAGGAAGTGAGTGGCCGCAAAGTGGGCTTTCTCGAATACATGAAGCCGGAGATGGGCCACGAGGTATACACGCTCGTATTCTTTACCGATGTGCAGGGCAAGCTGCTCATCTGCACCTTCAACTGCGCCGACCGCCAGAAGCCCGAGTGGGAGCCCCTGGCCAAGCGCATCCTGAATTCGCTGAAAGCCAACGGCTAAGCAACTAGATTATGCTGCCTTGGCAGCCACTGACGTAAGGAGCCCCGGCCAATAGGCTGGGGTTTTTTGCGTTTGGGCGGGTAATGCCGAGGTGGCTAGTGAGCGCCCAGGCCGTCGAGAAAATCGCGGGCCAAGCCGTAGGCGCCCGCAAAGCCGGCCAGCGAAAGCGCGGTGGGCCGGTCGTTGACGTCGTGGTAGGCGGGGCTGCCGCCGCGCGTGTAGAGGAAAAAAGCCGGTACGCCCGCCTGTGAAAACGGGTAGTGGTCGGAATTGGCGGCCCGGCCGCGGGCGGTGAGGCGTGGCAGGTAGTGGCGAGCTTCGTTGAGGGCGGTGAGGCGGGCGAAGGCCGCTTCGTGTACCCGGCCGTTCACGACGGTGGCGCCTTCCTCGCCGGTGCCCAGCAGGTCGAGGTTGAGCAGGAACTTGATGTGGTCCAGCGGTACCAGCGGGTGCTGTACAAAATAGGAGGAGCCCACCAGTCCCGCCTCCTCGGCCCCGAAAAGCAGGAATACGACCGAGCAGGCGGGCCGGTTGGCGGGCTGGGCGTAGTGGGCGGCCAGCTCCAGCAGCAGGGCCACGCCGCTGGCATTGTCGTTGGCGCCGGGAAAATAGGTTTGGCTGCCCATCATGCCCAGGTGGTCGTAGTGAGCCGATACTACCAGGAAGCTGTCGGGCTGGGCGTTGCCCTTTACGATTGCCGCTAGGTTCTGCGTTTGGTATGCGTGCATAAGCTGCGCATCCACGGCCAGGCGAATGCTGACTCCTGCCGAAGCCGCTGGCCACCGGCTGGCCAGGATTTCCAGGCGCGTGCCCGGTGCCTGCGTAGCCGATAAGGAAGCGGTGAGTTTGGGCGCCAGCACCAGCCGCACCGGAAACTGCGCCACGAATTGCTGCACGGCTGCCGGCAGGCTGGCCAGGCGGGCCTCATCGCGGGCGCGCAGCACCACGCTGGCTACCTGCGGGCCGGGCGGTAATGGGGCCAGGCGCAGGTTCGCATCGGCCACGCGGCCGGCCAGGGGCGCGGGGTGCAGCAAGCGGCGCACGGCGACCGTATCGGTGAACAGCAAGGTGTCCAGCACCAGCGGGTGGCTCCACGCGGCCGCCTGGGGCGCCGACTCGGGCGCCGCGATAAAATCGCGGCCGGGCAGCAGGGCCGGTTGGTTGCTGCCGAGCAGCGCTAGCTTCAGTTCGCCCGGAAAAGTATTCACATCCAGCGTAAACGGCTGGGTGTAGTCAGGGGCCAGCGGCGTTAGGCCGAGCTGGCGCAGGCGGGTGCGCAGGTAGGCGGCGGCCACGTGCTCGCCCTGCTGCACGTAGCCCCGGCCGTGCATGCCGGGTGCGGCCAGGGCCGCGATGGTGCGGCGGGCGCGGGCCAGGTCAGGGCTGGGTTGGGCGTGCGGGGCGCGGGGCAGCCCGAGCAGCAGCGCCACCGCTGCTACCCGCGCGCGTGGGCCGCGCCCCAGCAGGCCGGCCACCGCCAGCACCAGGGCCGCCCCGGTGCTGTCGCCGAGCAGGTCGGTCCATTCGGCGTGGCGGCCCATGTGCATGCTGTATTGCAGCACCTCAATCAGCGCGCCGAAGAGCACGCAGCCCAGCAGCACCCAGCCGCCGGCGTGGCGGGCCAGCCCCGGCCGCTGCCGGGCCCATACCCAGGCCAGCCCTGCCAGCACCGCAAACACCCCCGCGTGGGCGGCGGTGTCAAACGACAGAAATTTCCAGTGCGGCGTGCGGGGCATCTCCTGCGCCGGGGTGAGGGTCAGCAGCAGCATGATGGCCACCCACAGCAGGGTGAGGGCGCCGGCAAAGCGCTCAAAAAGGGTTTTCATAACGGAAGTGGAAGCGGCGTAAAAGCAAAACGTCATGCTGCGCAAGGCAGCATGACGTTCAAAAGTAGGCGCAAGTAATTGGCCGGCTACGCGCCAATCAGCTCGCCGTAGCTTTCCGACGAGAGCAGGCCAGCCAGCTCGGCCTGGTCCTTAATCGTCATCTTGATAATCCAGCCGTCGCCGTAGGGGTCGGAATTAACAGTTTCGGGCGCATCGGCCAGTTTGGCGTTTACTTCCAGCACGGTGCCGCTGATGGGGCTAAAGAGGTCAGAAACCGTCTTAACGGCCTCCACGGTGCCAAATACGTCGTGCTGGGCAATGTCCTTGTCCACGGTGTCGATGTCGACGTACACGATGTCGCCCAGCTCGCGCTGCGCGTGGTCGGTGATGCCGATGGTGGCCGTATTGCCGTCCACGCTAATCCATTCGTGGTCCTTGGTGTAGTGCAGGGTGGCGGGGATGTTCATGAGAAAAGCAGGGAGAGGGGAGGTGGTGAGTGGCCACAAAAGTACGGTGCCGCCGCCCGTCGGCTGTGCTTATTGCAGGCTATAGCGCAGCTGAATGCCGCCCTCGGTGGTGGCGTTGCGGAAGGCGTTGCTCACGCGGGGCTGAGTGATGGTCTGGGTGAAGTAGAACTGGAGGTTAAGGCGGGCGTTGAGCAGGTAGTCGATGGTGGGGCGCAGCTGCACTTGCAGCGAGCCGTTGGTAATCTGGCTGCTGGCCGTGCCCACCGTGGCCGGGTTGATGGCCGTGGCAATCTGCGGGTCTACCGAGTTGAGGATGCTGCGCTGAATGGTCGAGTTGTCGCGGATGCTGAGGTCGAGGCGAGCCGTGAGGTTGTTCTTGAGCGTGCGCTGCTCGCCGCCCACCCGGAAGGGTAGCTTGAGGCCGGTGGCCGCGTAGCCCAGGCCGATAATCAGCTCGGTGGTGTGCAGCTCGGTTACCTGGGCATTGGTCACGTTCAGGGCCACGGCGCGGCTGGTGTTATACTGCATCCGGCCGGTCACGTTGTTCACCGTCTGGAAGTTGACGCCGATGAAGGGCGTCAGGCTTTCCACGATGCTCACCTGCCCGATAACGTAGTAGGGCACGTACTGGCCGGTCGAGTTCAGCACGTAGGGCAGGTTGCTGCCCGGCGCGGCGTTGGCATCAAAAAACTGCGGCTGCGTGGCGTAGCTGGTCGAGGTGGTGTAGCCGCCCATGTTGTATACCGACGCGTAGGCGTGGTTGAGGGTGAACGAGCGGAACAGGCTACGCACCAGCGGCAGGTCGGAGAAGCCGTTGTAGTCGATGCGCCAGTTGGGCAGCGGAATCACGCCGAAGGGGTCAAACTGCTTGGCCACGTAGCCATCCGACGACTTGCCGTGGTAGGCATCCAGGAAGCTCTGGAGCAGCACATCCTGCGAGTTGTAGCTGTAGTAGCCGGCCACCGTCTGGGTGGTGGTCACGGGCGGGGTGCCCGGCGTGGTCGTCGTAATGGTCGTGCTGGGGTTGGCCGCCTGCAAGCGCTGCTGGACGATGCCCCGGTTCTGCACGAAGCGGTCGAAGGCCTTGCTGGTTTCGCCATTAGCCCCCAGGTCGTTGAACAGCGTCTGGATGGTGATGGTAGTGGTGCTGTACGTGCCCGTACCCAGCGCCTGCACGGGCGCCAGCCGGTTGTCGCGGTAGGGGTTGAGCGTGCCCGATTCGAGGTAAGCCGTGTTGAGCGTGTCGATGGCCTTGCGGTAGTACGCTTCGCTGTTGCGTACGCGCTGCTGCCGCAGGTCGAGCTGGATGTTGAAGCCCCGGAAGGGTTCCAGCGCGGTGCGGGCCGTCAGGTTTTCGGTAAGAATATTGGACAGCGGCGTGTTCAAATACTGGCTCTGGCTCGTGTACCAGCCGCGCGAGCTGGCTAGGTCGTAGAGCGAGTTGGGGTCGTACTGCTGCCCCAGGATGAACGGAATACCCGGCGCCAGCGTGCCGCGCTGCAAGCCAAAAAACTGGGTGCTCGGCGTGTAGCCCGGCAGCAGCGTGCCCGTGGAGCGGGCGTAGGTGAAGTTGAGGCTGCGGGCCGTCATCACGGCGCGCAGCACGGCCTTCACGAAGCGCAGCGGGTCTTTCTTGGCCGTGTCGGGCGCCACCGGCTTGGGGCGAGTGGGGTTATTGGGGTCCACTACGTCGGGCTGCGGGCGGGTGGGCGCCGGCGCATTGTTGATGATGTTCAAAAACCGCACCTTGTTGTAGAGCTTTACCAGGTCAATCTTGCCGTTGGCGCTCAGCTCGGCGTTGTTCTGCACGGTGTTGCCCAGGTTGGTCGTGGAGGTGTCGCCGGCCACGAGTGGGTTGGCCAGCACGCGCTGGGCCGTGGAGGCCGCCTGCCAGCTGTAGTGGGCCGAGTAGCGCGTATCGGCCGAAAGCCAGTCGGTGAGCGGAAACTTATCGAGCGGCAGGCGGTAAGTGATGGCCGCCGTCTGGGAGAAGTTGGTGGTGCGGCCGCCGCGCTTGAGGTTGTTCCAGAGCTGGGCGCGGTTGTCGAGGGCCGTCTGGCTATCGCCGATGCTCTGGCCCGCACCCTCGTCAATTACGCCCCGGTTGGTGGCCGTGTAATCGAGGATGAGCGACCTAGTCAGGTCCCACTTCAGGTCGTAAATCCGGTTGATGTAGAAGGACTTGTAGAATACCCCGTTGTTGACAAGCGTAGGCAACGTGCCCGGCTCGGTCACGCGCTGCAAAAAGCGCTCGTTGTAGCGCCGGTCCAGGTCGGTGCGGAACGAGAAGCGCGAGGGCAGCGGGGTGAAGTTGACTTGCTGAAAAATCTTGAGGTACGGGTTATCCAGCACCTTCAGCTTGCCCAGCGGCGTGTAGTTGCGCGGCTGGGTCTGGTACACGTAGGCCAGCGCGGCCGTGTACGACTGCGTGTAGTCGCGCTGGGTGTTGATGTCGGTGTGCAGGCGCTCCGTGATGGCGTAGCTCACGGCAATGTTCTCAATGTCCCAGGGGTGCTGCTTGGTCTGGGTGGGGGCGCGGTCCTTGCGCACGTTCAGCAGCGAGATGCTGCGGGTGGTGGTGCGGTCCACCACCAGGTTTTTGTAGGCCGCTGCCTGGGCCGCCCCGTCGGGCTTATTCTGAAACTTCTGGAGGCTCTGCTCCAGCTTGGTGTCGGGGTCGAGGGGGTCGTACTGGGGGGTGATAGTCTGGCGGCCGGCCTGCACCAGCACCGGCACCTTGAGGTGCAGCTGGGCGGGCAGGAACTTCTCGGCCGCCACCGTGGCGTTGAGGTCGCCGCGCAGCACGTCGCTCGTCGAGCGCTGCTGGGCCTTGTCCTCCAGCCCGCCAAAGCCCACGCCGATAAACGAGCCGGTAGCCGTGATATTGGCTAGGTCGGCCAGCTTCACGTTCAGGCGGGCGTTGGCAGCCCAGCCGCCCGTGTTCTCAAAGTCGAATACGCGCAGCTCATCGGCCCACAGGCAGATGCTCTTTTCGGCGGCGTCGGGGTTGTTGGCGGTGGCAGCGGGGTTGAGGATGCCAATCATGCAGCCCTGCAAGGCCGACAGGTCGGGGTTGCCAATCACCGTAATCTGCGCGCCATTGGGCCGGGCGGGGTCCACCGGCTGATTAAAGGGTACGATGTAGCTCCAGCCGGCCGCATTGCGCCGGGCCTTCATGTCAATGAGGGATTGCAGCGTCAGGTCGATGGCGTTGGCATCCGGCCAGATTTGCGCTTGTGAAGTGCTATTCTGCGGGGTGATTTTAAGCGGTATCGAGTACTCGTAGTAGTTCTGGCTGTAGTCGGTGCCAATGCGAATAAACGCGCGAACGCTGGTGTCGGATACTACCACATTCACGTTGCTCGACTCACCGTGCAGGTACATGCGCAGGTGCTTGTAGCGCAGCAGGTTGGTGCTGAGGTTTTTGTAGGCAGCCTTGGCGTAGCCGTCGCGCAGGTTGTCTACGCACAGGCGCAGGCTCTGCTCGTTTTGCTGGCGGGCCACGGCGGTAGAGCCATACTCCACATCGCGGGTGATGTTGGGCGGCACCACGTACGGGACGGCCGCGTTGCTGCCGTTGCTACCGGCCGTGGGGCCGTTTTCCTCCACGCTCACCGTCGAGATGTTGAAGGCATCGGCATCGGTGGCAATGTTGACGCCGCCGCCCGTCAGCTTGGGGTCGGCAATGCGGCTCAGGTACTCGCGCCACTGGTTGGCCACAAACTGCGGCTGCACCATGCGCAGCACAATGGGCTGGTTCCACTGCGTCATGTACATGCGCAGAAAGCGGATGTTCTTGAAGCCAAACGGCTGGTTGTTGTTGCCCTCCACGCGCTGATACTGGCGGATGGGTACCCGAAACTGGTACCACGTTACCTGGCCGCCGTTGTTGGGCGCCGTGGCTATCACCTTGTCGGTGATGTAGTTCTGGCCCACCGTGAGTTGGCCCGGCTGCAAGTGAATGGGGTATTCGTAGTACTGCTCGGTGGTCTGAATCACGTTGTCGCGGTTCAGGTCTTCCTTGTCGGGGTAGGCCGTGGAGCTGAGCTGCGAGTTCTCGGGCGAGTTGCCCTCGTAGCTGTCGTAGTCCTTGTAGCGCTGCAAAATCTGGGCGCCGTCGTAGGTCGGGTCGAGGTGGTGGCGGAAGTCGTCGGCCGAGGGGTCGGTGAGGGCGCCGTAGCCGGTGCCCGGCAGCGTGCGCCCAAAAAACGCCTGCTCGTCGAGGCTGCTCAGGCCGTCGAGGCCAATGTCCTGGCTGGCCCGCGCACCCGGCGTGGCATTAAAGGCATCGAGCAAAAACTGCTGCTGCGTCACGCGGCCGTAGGCGGTGGGCAGCGTCACGCGGGCCGTGTCCTGGCCGGGCACGGGCAGGCCGTTCTCAAACTCGTACTGGCCCTGGTCGCGCAGCACGTCCTCGCTCACATTGCCCAGGTTGATAACCAGGTCGCCGCCCGAGAGATTGTTATCATCATACTTCTTGGGGTTAGTGGGGTCGTCGTTCAGGGCCGCCACAATGCCGTTGGTGCCCTTGATGAACGGGTCGAGCAGCCAGAATTCCAGGTACTCGACGTTGGCATTATCGAAGTCGGTGTCGAAGGTGATGCCCCGCGAGATGCCGCCAAACTTGTTGAAATTGAGCTGCTGCTCGGCATCGCTGAAGCTGCGGCCGTTGCTCTGCGGCTGCAAGGCGGGGTTGTAGTTGTAGGGCCCCCGCTGGTCGGGGTAATACGCCATGTCGAAGGTATACTCGTAGCCGTTGCCGGTAGCGCCCAGGTCCTTGTTCGGGAATATCTCGTTGCGCGGAATGCCCCGGGTGTAGTGGTTGCTGAGGGTGCGGGCCGCAATGCCGCCCGGCGCGCTCGTGCCGCCAGTGTAGTAGCTCTGGTCCACGGTGTACCAGGCCAGCTTGGCGCGGCGGTAGCCGTTGGCCAGGCCGTTGATGCCGCTGTTGGCAATGCCGGGGGCTACCGGCGTGGCCGCCAGGCGCCAGGCCGGAATGGCGGCCAGCCCGCCCAGCGTGTAGGGGGTGCGGGCGTTCTCAAAGTCGTCGAGGTAGCTCACGCCGTTTTCGCCGCGTCCCAGCTGCGATTGCCCCGCAATGAGCTTGGCCACCTCGCCGGTAAAGGCCACCGTCGAAATCTCCTTGGTCGCCAGGAACGGCAGGCGGTCCACGAGCTTGGTCAGTACCCGGCTGTCCTTGCGCAGGCTGATGTCGGCGCCCAGGATGGTGTTGTTGGCCGGCTCATCGCCCACGTTCACCCGGTTGATGCCGGGCGCCTGGTTTTCCAGGATGTGCATGGCCGTAGCCCCGATGATGACGTCCTTGTTCAGGGCGTAGTCAAGGCGGGTGCCCAGCAGCTTGCGCGGCTGCACCTGCACGAGGGCGTTTTTCTCGAAATCTACCCGCAACTCATTGGCCGAGTTGAGGTAGGCCGGGTTGAGAATCTTGACCTTGGCCTGGTCGTAAAACACCTGGTAATCGACGCCCTCCGTGAGCAGCGTGCTGCCCGCGTACACCCGCACCGAGCCCTGCGCCACCCCAATGCCGGGCAGGCTGATTTCGTCGGTGCTAGTGCCCTGATAGCGTCCGCGCAGAAAGAATTTGTCCTTCACCTGCTGCTGCTGCGCGTCGCTCTGCGTCTGGTTGTACAGCGCCTGGTACACGTAGGTGCGGGCGCGGGCCCGCTCGGCCGCCGCCACGGTGGGGTCGGCGTTCAGGGTGTCGAACTGCGCCTTCAGGTACGAGCCGAACGGCTGCACGCTGGGGAAAATAATCTTGCCCAGTTCGGGGTCAATCGTAATGCCGGGGAAGTAGTCAAAGTTGCCATCCGCGTTGCGGTCGTTGTTGGCATTCACCCGGTCCAGGCCCAGCACCTGAATAAGCGGAATATTCTGAATCTTAACGCCTTCCTTGAGCGAAATCAAGTCTACCCCCGTAATGTCATCCTTGTAGATAATCTGGAGCTGAAAGTTGTCGCGGTTGAGCTGCGACGAGTTCAGGGGATAGATGTTTTTCATCATCAAATCCCAGGTCGGCGTGTTGCGCGTCAGCAGGTTCGTGTTGAGCGGGTTCACGCTGGGGTCGGCCGTGCCCACGCCGGGGTTGGTGGCCTTCAGCATCTTCAGGAAGATAACCTGGTCGGCGCCCACGTTGGTGTATTCCGTCTGGGTTTCGCCCACGGTGTAGGGCTTGCCGTTGTAGAGCAGCTCGTAGCTCACACCCAGTACCTGGTCGGGCAGCAGGGCCGTGTTCAGGTTCACGTAGCCGAGCTGGGCGTTGAAGGTGTATTCGCTGGGCGTGAGCTTGCGGGCGCGCAGGCGCTCGTAGTCCAGGTTCTTGACCATCGCCACGCTGCCGCCCGGTGTGGGCAGGTTGCCCAGGAAGGTCTCCACGTTCAGGTTATTCCGGTTGGCATCGGTGGCGCCGGGCAAGGACTGGTAGAGGTAGTTGGCCTGGTTTTTCGGCGGCGTTTTTACCGAAGGCGAGCTGTTGCGATTGAAAAACTGCGGCCGGTAGAGGCGCTCCTGGCGCGGTTCGCCCAAGTCCATCAGGGCCACCACGTTGCGTAGGTTGTCGGTGGTGCGGTTGTCGTTGGTCACCCACACTTCGAGGCGCCGAATTTCGAAGCCGCTTTGCAGCGTGGGCAGCCCGCGCAGCGCCTGGTCGTAGTTATCACGGAAAAACTGCGACAGGAAGTAGTGGCGGTCCTTCTCGTACTGGCTCGACTTCAGCTCGAACGTGCGGCTCTGGGCGCCGTTCTGCACGCGCACCTCGTCCTGCGAGCCGCGCATGGTGGCCGCCACCGCCGTCACGCCCAGCCGCCCAAATTGCAGTTGCGTCTTGATACCGAAGAGGTTGGAGCCGCCCGTTATCAGCGAGTTGTTCAGGGGCATGCTCACGTTGCCCAGGTCCAGCTTGCGAATAATGTCGGTGGGCTGGCCCGCGTAGTCGAACTTCATCTGGTTGTCGAAGTCGAACGCCGCCTTGGTGTCGTAATTGAACGTGAGCTTGAGCTTGGTGCCCACCTGGCCGCTCAAATTCAGGTTCATGTTCTGCTCAAACAAAAAGTCGCCCACGCTCTGCTGGCGCAGCGTGAGCGCCGGGTTGCGATTCACGTTGAACTTGGCTCCCGCCTTGAGCGTGAGCGAGCCCGCCGGGCGGATATCGATGTATGAGCCGCCAAAAATGCGGTCGGCAATCGGCCCGAGGTAGATTTTCGGAATCAGCCGCTGGGCCTGCGCGCTGCCGGGCGCCGCCGGGGCGCCGGCCACGCCGCCCATCGCCTTCTGGCGGTAGTAGTCGTTGATGGCCTGCCGCTCCTGGTATTTCAGCAGCTGCTCTTGCGAAATGACGGTGGGGTCGCGGTAGTCAATCTGCCCGCCCACGGTTTCGCGCACATTGTAGTTTTTGAGGCTGTCGTCGGGCGTCACTTGCAGCTGCACGCTCTTGGGCAGCGGCAAGATGAGCGGCGAGCGCCGGCCCTTGGGCGAGAAGCGGCTGCCCTGGCGGTCGCGCACGGTGCGCAGGCGCGGGCGATGGCTGGGCTGGTAGCGGCCCGTATCGGCCGGAGTAGTTTGGCCGGGCACGCCTTGCAGCGGCAACCCCAGCCGGCTCACCCACGTAGACCACGCAGCGGGGTAGCGGCGGCCGGCCGCGCCCACCGGCGCCGCCCACACGGCCGCCAGCAGCACCGACGATACCACGGCCGCCGTTAGCAGCGCCCCCGGGGTAGCGATTTTAGAAGTAGCAGACAGTAGAGACTTCAAGCAGATGGCAGGTGCGGCCCCGTCGCAAAACGGACAGCCGGATTAAAGCAAGGTGAACCAGCAACCCGGCTACCAGACAGGTAGGCGGCAATGCGCCCGTAGCGCGGCCAGCGGCTACCAGGTAGGGCCGGCGCCGCCCCTTGGCCGCGCTGCCCCACCCGGCCCACGCCCGCACTAGTGCGACTTCAGGGCAAACTTGATAAGCTCCTCCACACTCAGGTCGTTGCCGTGCTTGTGCTGAATCTGGTCCAGATTTTTCTCAGCGGCGGCACGGGCAAAGCCCAGCATGACTAATGCCTGCAACGCCTCCTGGCGCTGCGTATTGTGCTGGCGGGCCAGTGGCACGGTGTCCACGCCGGCCTTGGCCAGCAGTTCGTCCTTGCGCAGCTTGTCTTTCAGCTCCAGAATAACCCGCTGGGCAGTCTTAGGCCCTACGCCCTTGATGCTCTGGATGGCCCGCACGTCTTCGTTCACGATGGCCTGCCGGATGTCGGCCACGCCCATGCTGCTCACCATGTTGATGCCCGTGCCCGGCCCAATGCCCGACACGCTTATCAGGTGCAGAAACAGCGCCTTCTCGTTGGGGTCCAGAAAGCCGTAGAGCGTCTGGCCATCCTCCTTAATGTGCTGGAAGGTATATACTTTCACCTTCTCCAGCTCGCCGGGGAGCTTGGAATACGTAGCCAGCGAAATCTTTACTTCGTAGCCCACGCCGCCAGTGTCGATAATGGCTTGGGTGGGGTCTTTATAGGCAAGTTTACCGTCGAGGTAGGCAATCATGGGGGTGGGCTGAGAATGAACTAGGCCAGCCAGGGTGGCCGGGGCCGGCTACCGGGCTAGCGGCAGGCGGCGGCAACTGAATGAGGGGAGAGCGAGCAACCAAAAACGCAGTTTTGGCTACTCACTCCGCACATTCAATCTATCAAAAATAACATTCAAACTTCATCCCCCAAGCTCCCCGGCTACAAGGCTTTGCCGTCGCGCTGGGCATCGACCACCGCAATGGCGGTCATGTTCACGATGTCGCGCACGCTAGCGCCGAGCTGGAGAATGTGCACCGGCTTGCGCATGCCCATCAGCACCGGCCCGATTACCTCGGCGCCCCCGATTTCCTGGAGCACCTTGTAGGCAATGTTGCCCGACTCTACGTTGGGGAAAATCAGCGTGTTAGCGCCTTTTTCCGCCAGGGGCGAGAAGCCGTAGTTGTCTTGCAGCAGTTGCAGATTCAGGGCCACGTTGGCCTGCATTTCGCCGTCGAGGAGCAGGTCGGGGTAGCGCTGCTTGGCGAGCTGGGTGGCGAGGCGGGTTTTTTCGGGCAGCGTGCCCGAGTTCGAGCCAAAGTTGGAGTAGCTGATGACGGCCACGCGCGGCTCGGCGTCGAAAAAGCGCACGGCCCGCGCCGACAAGCCAATAATCTCCACCATTTCTTCGGCCGTGGGGTCGATGTTGACGGTAGTATCGGCGAAGAAATACGGGCCTTTCTTGTTCTGAATGATGTACATCGACGACACTCGCTTGATACCCTCGGCCGGCCCGATTACCTGCAAGGATGGGATGAGGCTCTTGCCATAATCCTTGGTGAGGCCCGTGATGCAGGCATCGGCGGCGCCGGTTTCCACCATCATGGCCGCGTAGTAGTTGCGCTCGCGCATCAGGCGGCGGCCTTCATACAGGGTGATGCCCCGGCGCTGGCGCTTCTGGTACAGCAGCTCGGCATAATGGCCGCGCGTTTCTTCTTCTTGCAGAATATCAATAATTTCACAGCCTTCCAGGTCCAGGTTATTCGCCTGCGCGATGGCCTGAATCTTGGCGTGCGCTCCCAGCAGAATGGGGAATGCAATGCCCTCGTCGCGCACGAGTTGCGCGGCCTTGAGAATATTGTAGTTGTCGGCCTCGGCAAACACCACGCGCTTCGGGTTCGAGCGAGCGGCCGAGGTGATGCGGTTCATCAGCTTGCGGTCGAGGCCGAGGCGGGCGCGCAGCTCATCTTCGTAAGCCTGCCAGTCTTCGATGGGGCGGCGGGCCACGCCACTTTCCATCGCGGCCCGGGCCACCGCCGGCGAGAGGCTGGTGATAAGGCGCGGGTCCAGGGGCTTGGGAATGAGGTAAGTGCGCCCAAACGCCAGCGTATTATCCCCGTAGGCGTTGTTCACGATGTCGGGCACGGCCTCCTTGCTCAGCTCGGCCAGCGCGTGCACCGCAGCCAGCTTCATGGCCTCGTTGATTTCGGTGGCCCGCACGTCGAGCGCGCCCCGGAAAATGTAAGGGAAGCCCAGCACGTTGTTCACCTGGTTGGGGTGGTCCGAGCGGCCGGTGGCCATAATGAGGTCGGGTCGGGTGCCGGTGGCCAGCTCGTAGCTGATTTCGGGCTCGGGGTTGGCCAGGGCAAACACGATGGGGTCGGCCGCCATGTGCAGCAGCAGCTCGGCGGGCAGCACGTTGGCCGCCGAAAGGCCCAGGAACACGTCGGCCCCCACCATCGCCTCGGCCAGCGTGCTGATGGGCCGCTGGGTGGCAAACTGAAGCTGCATGTCGGCCAGGTCGGTGCGGGTCGGGGTGATAAGGCCGTCTTTATCAAAAACTACCACGTTTTCCTTGCGCACGCCCAGCGCCAGGTACAGCCGCAGGCACGACACGGCCGCCGCGCCCGCACCGCTCACCACGAGCTGAATGTCCTCAATTTTTTTGCCCACAATCTCCAGCGCATTCAGCAGGGCCGCCGAGGTGATGATGGCCGTGCCGTGCTGGTCGTCGTGCATCAGCGGAATGTTCATCAGCTTGCGCAGCTCCGTTTCGATGCGAAAGCACTCGGGCGCCTTGATGTCTTCCAGGTTGATGCCGCCAAACGTGGGCTCCAGGGCCTTTACGATGCGAATAAACTCGTCGGGGTCATTGGCGTCAATCTCGATGTCGAAGCAGTCGATGCCCGCAAACTTCTTGAATAGCACGCCCTTGCCCTCCATTACCGGCTTGCTGGCGGCCGGGCCGATGTTGCCCAGGCCCAGCACCGCCGTGCCGTTGCTGATAACGGCCACCAGGTTGCCCTTAGCCGTGTACTTATACACGTCGTCGGGGTTTTTAGCAATCTCCTTGCACGGCTCGGCCACGCCCGGCGAGTAGGCCAGCGCCAGGTCGAGCTGGGTGCTCACGGGCTTGGTAGGAACTACCTCAATCTTGCCCTGGGGGCTTTGCTCGTGGTAGGCAAGGGCATCTTCTCGGTTGATTTTGAGCATGGGAATGGGCAAGGGTTCTCTGGCGCGAGGCGGCAAGTTCCGGTTAAAATGCCGGATTGCCAGTGGCCGGCTCCGGGCCGGCGGGTTGCCTGCGCACTCAGAGCCTTGTCTGGTAAGTCGTTAGCCCAGGCCGGGCTTTGCGATACTTCGCCCGGTGTCTTGCCAGGGGAGCGGTTGCTAGCTAGCCTGCACGACCAGCTTCTGCCCCAGCTTCACATCATCCGACGTGAGGTGGTTGAGGCGGCGCAGCTCCTGCACGCTCACCTTAAAGCGCCGCGAGATGTTGTAGAGCGTATCGCCGGGCTGCACCACGTGGGTGCTCAGCTGGGGTTCGGGCCGCTCGGCCGAGCGCGTGCGTGCCGGACTGGCTGCTACCGCGCCCGCCGGCCCCGGCCCAAAGCGCAGCCGCTGGCCGGCCACCACCATTTCGGAAGGCAGCTGGTTCCACTCGCGCACCTGCGCAATGCTGACGCCGCGCGCCCGGGCCAGGTGCGTCAGGTCATCGCCGGGCCGCACGGTGTACACCTCCGCTTTCGCCAGCGAAGGCGAAGGGCTGGCCTTCGGCGTTGGCACCGCTTCTACTTTGACGATTTCCGTTGGCGCCGTTGCGCCAAGCGCCAGCACCCGGTTGCGGCTGCGGCGGGTGGGGATAGGGGCGGGGGTGGGCTCCGCGCTGCTGTCGGCGCTGGCCACCGCGTCAGAATCGCGGGTGGCTTCCGTGCGGGCGGCTTCGGCAGCGGCCAAGCGCTGCGCTTTCTCTTCGGCCGCCGCGGCCTTCGCCAGCGCTGCCGCCCGGAAAATAGCCTGTTGCTGCTGGGCTACCACGCGGGCTGCTTGCAGCTTTTGCACGCGCAGCAATTCTTTGGCCTGGGTGGCTTCCCGCTGCGCTATCGCCTGGGCCTCGCGGGCGTAGCGGGCGTTGGCGTTGGCCAGCGCCAGGCTTACACTGTCCATCGGCACCACCCGGCGCTTGAGGGCCGGTAGCGGCGCGGCGGCCACGCTGGCGGCCGGGGCCTCGGCCGGCGGCAGCGGCACGAACACCAGCAGTTCGCGGCCGGGCTTCAGGGTGGCGTGCTTCGGCAACTCGTTCCAGCGGCGCACCTGGGCCGGGCTCACGTCAAACTTTTCGGCCACCGAGGCTACCGTCTGGCCCCGGCGCACGGTGTAGTGCAGGCGGCGGTAGCGCGGGGCGGCCTCGCCGGTTTCTGCGCGTGGACCGCTAGTGGCGGCCAGGTCATTGCGCACCGGCCAGGGTGCCACCCCAGCCAAGTAAACGGGCCGGGGCGCCAAGGGCAGCGGCAGGTCGGTGAGCGGCTGGCAATAGGTGAGCAGCGTGGCGCGGTCCACATCGCCCAGGTGCTCGCGGGCGGCGCTGGGGTAGCGCAGCACGTAGGGCCGGTAGCCGGCGGGCAGGCCGCCGTGGCGCACCTCCGGGTTGTAGCGGCCCAGCGTGAGCGAGTCGGTGTAGCCCAGGGCGCGGCTCAGGCGGCGCAGGTCGAGGGCTTGGCCGCGCACGCCCAGCGTATCAAGCGGCTCGAAGTGCTCGTAGCGCAGGGCCGGGTCGTTGAGGCTGTGCTCGGGCGCGTACTTCATGGCGTACATGATGGCCGTGAAGGTGGGCACGTAGTTGCGGGTTTCGGCGGGCAGGTGGGGATACAGCTCCCAAAAATTTCGTTTGCCCGTCTTGCGAATTACGCGCTGCATATTGCCCGCGCCCCAGTTGTAGGCGGCCAGCACCAGCTCCCAGTCGTGAAACACGCCGTAGAGGTAGCGCAGGTGCTTGCAAGCCGCCTCGGTGGCCTTCTCGGGGTGCATGCGCTCATCCACCCATTCGTCGCGCTTGAGGCGCAGGTCGCCGGCAGTGGGGGGCATAAACTGCCATAGGCCCACCGCGCCCACCGGCGACTTGGCCGTCGGTATCAGCGCCGACTCTACTACCGACAGGTATTTCAGCTCCAGTGGCAAGTTGTACTGCGCTAAGTACTTCTCAAAAATCGGAAAGTAAAACTGCTCGCGCTCCAACACGCGCTGGGTGTAGCCGCGCTGCCGCTCGGTAAAAAGGCGCACGTAGGCCAGCACCGCCGTATTAAACTGATGCGGGGCGGCGGTTTCGATGCAGCCCATGCGGTCGTTTACCACCTCATACAGCGTGGCGGGCGTTTGCAGCCACACCAGGCGGGCCGAGTCCACGGCTGGTTCGGTCAGCGGCTCGGCGGCCAGCGAGTCGAGCGTAGCGGCGGGCAGCTCCACCACCTGCCGGATAGTATCGCCGGGGATGAGCGTAGAGGGAGGCGGCTGGGGCACGGCGCGCCGGTGCGGCGTCCGTTGGGCCAGGGCGGGCAGCGCCCCCAGCGCAAGAGCCAGCAGCAGCAACCGACCCGCCAAACGTGGCTTGCGCGGGCAGTTTGCGGGCGCGGGCAGTTGCTGTAAAGCTTTCATAGGGCTAAGGTAAATGACAATTACTGAACTACCTACCAAACTCAAAGCGCGCAACCGCCCGGCCGGTTGGCCGTTGCGGCTGCGCGCCTTGGTGATTACTAATGCGGCTGGCTAATCTAGTTGGCGGCCTCCACCGCGGTCAGCGTACTGGCAAAGGCCAGTAAATCAGCCTCCCGGAAAGCACCGCTCAGTATCTGTAAGCCAATAGGCAGGCCATCGGCATCGGCCCCGGCCGGAATCGAAATGGCGGGCACCCCGGCCAGCGAGGCCTGCACCGTAAAAATATCAGCCAAGTACATCGATACCGGGTCTTGCTTCTCGCCAATCTTGAACGCCGTGGTGGGCGTGGTGGGCAACACCAGAAAATCGTACTGGCGCAGCAGCTCGTCGGTCTTCTCTTTGATGAGCCGGCGCACGCGCTGGGCCTTAGTGTAGTAAGCGTCGTAGTAGCTGGCACTCAACACGAAGGTGCCCAGCATAATACGGCGCTGCACCTCGGGGCCAAAGCCCTGAGCGCGCGTCTTCTTGTACAGCGACTCCAAGTCCGTCACATCAGGGGCGCGGAAACCGTATTTCACCCCATCGAAGCGTGATAAGTTCGAGCTGGCTTCGGCCGTGGTGAGAATGTAATAGGTCGGAATCATCTCTTCCAACAGCGGAAACTCTACCGCTTCCACCACGTGGCCGTGGCCGCGTAGCGTAGCGAGAGTGTTTTCCAGGGCGGTGCGTACCTCAGGCTGCAAGCCCGGCCGGTCAATGGCATTGGCTACGTAGCCAATGCGGTACTGCGCAGCGGGTGCCAACAGCTCGCTGTATGCGGGCACAGGTTCCTGGCTGGCGGTGCTGTCGTAGCCATCGGCCCCAGCCATTACTTCCAGCAGCCGGGCCGCATCCTCTACCGAGTGCGTGATAGGGCCTATCTGGTCAAACGACGAAGCAAAAGCAACCAAACCGTAGCGCGAGATGCGCGAGTAGGTGGGCTTGAGCCCGATAACGCCGCAAAAAGCCGCCGGCTGGCGCACCGAGCCGCCCGTGTCGGACCCAATGGAAGCCAGGCACATATCGGCCTGTACGGCCACGGCTGAGCCGCCGCTGGAGCCACCCGGCACCCGGCTGGGGTCTGCCGCGTTGCGCACCACGCCAAAGACCGAGTTCTCATTCGAGCCGCCCATAGCAAACTCGTCGCAGTTTTGGCGGCCGATGAAAATGGCGTCTTCGGCCAATAGCCGCGCGACGGCGGTGCCCGTGAAGAGCGACTTGAACCCGTCGAGAATACGGCTGCTACTTTGCAGCGAATGGCCTTGGTAGGCCAGCACGTCCTTGAGGCCGATAACCATGCCTGCAAGCTTGCCGGCGGTGCCTTGGGTAAGCTTTTCGTCTACGGCCGCGGCCTGTTGGCGCGCCTCATCGGCCCACACTTCCAGGAAAACGTTCAGCTCGTCGTTGCGCTGGCTGATGTTATCGAGGTAATACTCAACGAGCTGGCGGCAGGACGTAGTGCCCGCCGCCAGCTCGCGCTGAATTTCCGAAAGGGAAGAAAACAGAGGTTTCAAATCTTAGGCTCCGGTTGATGACTGGTCGAGGCGGGGCCGCGTACCGGGCACCCCATCTGCCGTGGGCGGGATGGGCGTGCTCTGGTGGTAAGTCGGCTGGGCCGCCGTCGGCAAATCTACGGCACCGGGCGCAGTATAATCAGCTACCGGGGCCACGTAGTCGCCTGAGAGGGGAGTGGTCGGCGCCTGCGCAGGGTAGTTGCCCGGCTGCTGGGGATAGCCTTGGGCGGGCTGGTTGTACGGCTGATTCGGATTGTAGCCTTGGTTCGGGTTGTAATTCTGCTGCGAATTCGGGTTTGTCTGGCCGGCGCGCTCAAATTCGTTGCGGATTTCGCTGCTGGCATCCTTGAACTCCCGAATGCCCTTACCTAGGCCCCGGGCCAACTCAGGAATCTTGTTGGCACCAAAGAAAATCAGGATGACGACCATAATCAGAATCAGCTCGGAGCCGCCGATGTCGCCTAGAAAAAGCAGGGGAGAATGCATAAGAACAAGGAATAGAAGCGAAGAGGAAAAAGACTTGTTGCCTAGCTAGCTGGCGTATTGGTAGAGTTATTATTGGTAGAGTTATACGGGGTCTGAGGTACCTGGCCCGTGGCGGGCGGCCCGTATTGCTGCGGCTGCTGGGGGTAGCCACCCTGGCTGTATTGCTGCGGCTGCTGGGGGTAGCCGTTCGGGTTGTACTGTTGTGGCTGCTGGGGATAGCCGTTCGGGTTGTACTGCTGCGGCTGCTGATTGTTGTAAGGCTGGCTCATGGGCGGTTGGGGGTCGCCGTTGGAGGCATCTTTGAACTCACGTACGCCTTGGCCAACGCCCTTAAATAGCTCCGGAATCCGCTTTGCCCCGAAGAAAAGCACCAGGATAAAAATAATGAATATAATTGTCCGTGGGTTACTGAGGAACAGAAAAAGCATGGAAAGCAGCATGAGCAGGAGTGCCGAAAGGCCCTAGATGTGGAGAAAACGAAGATACGTAAAAGCGGAGGCTTTGGACTGGCAAAGATACCCGGTAGCCCGGTACCGGGGGGCTGTCGAGCCGTACCGTCGCCGGGTGCTTAACATGAAGCCCATAATTTTAATGCATTTTCTGGGTGAGGTAGCCAATGATTAGCAAGATTAAGCCACTATTAAACCCGATTAGCCGGGTATTCATCGAAAACAGTTAGCAGTTACCCGCTAGGTGATGCACCTTTGCACCGGTTAGCAGCCTTAACCGAAGCAGCCCTGCTAGCGCAGCCTGCCAAGGTAGAGGAAGTTGGCTAAGTTTGTTTTCATAGCTCAGAAAGGCATCGAACTTTGTTCGATGCTTTTTTTTTACTAGGCCTTCAGGCCGCGTCGGCCTTCTATCACATACACGAGCCCCGCAAAAAGCACAGGCAAGCCCAGGCCCAACGCATAGCCGGCGCTGGTAGCCAGCACCCGCCCGCCGGCCTGGCCCAGCACTACCAGCGCCACGGCGCCCAGCAGCCACAGTAGCAGCCTCCCTACGGGGTAGGGCACCGGAAAGTGCCGCTCGCCCAGCCACCAGCACAGGGCGGCCATTAGGAAATAGCAGGCCAGCGTAGCCCAAGCACTGCCCAGGTAGCCCATAACAGGAATAAGCACGAAGTTGAGCGCAATGGTGAGCACTGCGCCGGCCGCCCCGATGTAGGTGCCGAAATACGTTTTGTCTGTGAGTTTAAACCAGACTGACAGATTGTAGTACACGCCCAAAAACAGGTTGGCTAACAGCAGAATGGGCACTACGCCCAGGCCGGCCAGGTACTCGGGGCGCTTCAGGAACAGCGGGCCTATCCAGTTCAGGTTGAGGCTGATGCCAACAAAAATAAACGCGCAGCACAGGGTAAACCACTTGAGCACCAGGGCGAAAGTGGCCGGCGAATTTTTTTCGGTGCTTTGGGCAAAGAAGAAAGGCTCGGCCGCGTAGCGAAATGCCTGGATGATGAGCGACATGAAGATGCTGAGCTTGTAGCAGGCGCCATACACGCCCACGGCGGCCAGCCGGCTCACCCCCGGGTAGAAGCCCGCCGGCAGCCAGGCCGGCAGCAAAATGCGGTCGAGCGTTTCGTTGACCATGCCCGCTAGGCCCATTAGCATCAGTGGTAGTGCGTAGGCCAGCAGGGGGCGCAAAAACGCGACCTGCGGCCAGCGAAAGCGGAAGTCCAGCAGTTCACGGGCCAGCAGTAGCAGCGTGAGCACCGACGCCGCCAGGTTGGCCAGGAACACGTAGCCTACTCCTAAGCTAGGATTGTACACGGCTGCCACCAGCGGCCGGAGCGCCGCCAGCGCGCTACCGGGGAGGCTTTGCGCCACGGCCGGGCACAGCACCACAAAAAACAGGTTGAGGCCCACATACAACAGGATGTTGGTGAGGCGGATAGTGGCAAATTTGCGCGCCTTGTTTTCCAGGCGCAGGCGGGCAAAGGGTAGCGCGGCAATGGCATCGAGGCCCAGGATGAGAGCTATCCAAACGGCGTATTCCTCGTGGCCGGGGGGCAGGTGCAGCAAGCCCAGCAGGGGCCGCGCCAGCAGCGCCAGCCCAATGGTGAGCACGATACTACTGATAATGAGCAGGCTAAGCGTACGGTTGTACAGCGCGCGCCGGTCTTCGCCGGGCCGGTTGGCAAAGCGGAAGAACGTAGTTTCCAGGCCGTAGGTAAACAGCACGTTCAAAAACGATACGTAGGCGTAGAGCCCCGTCACGATGCCATACTCGGCCGCCGCAAAGTGCGCCGTGTAAATAGGCACCAGCAGGTAGCTGAGCACGCGCCCCACAATGCTGCTGACGCCGTAGATGGCCGTTTGAGAAGCCAGCTTTTTCGCAATCCCCATTAGCTGAGTAAAAAAAGCCGCCCGGCAGGGGGCACTGCTCGGCGGCAGGCGCCCCCTGCCGGGCGGCCTCATTAAAATTAGTTTCCGGTAAATGCGGCCGGGCGCTTCTCCAAAAACGCCGCTGTGCCTTCCTTAAAATCGGCCGTGCCGAAAGCCTGGCCGAAAGCCACCGCCTCAGCGGTATAGCCGGCCGCGCCGCCTTTCTCAAAAAAGGTATTGACGCAGTCAATGACTAGGCCAACGGCAAGAGGAGCTTTTGCTAAGATTTTAAGTAGCAGTTTTTTAGAAAAATCGAGCAGCTCGGCCTGGGGCACTACGTGGTTGGCCAGACCCAGTCGGAAGGCTTCGTCGGCTTTCACCTGGTCGGCGGTGAGGAGCAGTTCCAGCGCTTTGCCTTTGCCAATGAGCTGCACCAGCCGTTGCGTGCCGCCGTAGCCGGGCAGCAAGCCCAGGTTTACTTCGGGCTGGCCAAAGCGGGCGTTGTCGGCGGCTACCCGGATGTGGCAGGCCATCGCCAGCTCGCAGCCCCCGCCCAGCGCAAAGCCGTTGACGGCGGCTACCACGGGCTTAGGGCTGGTTTCAAACCGGCGAAATACGGCTTGGCCATGAGCAGCCGCTTGCTGGGCGGCCGGCCCACTCAGGGCGGCCAGCTCGGCAATGTCTGCCCCGGCCACGAAAGCCTTCTCGCCGCTGCCCGTGAGCAGAATGCCCCGCACCGCCGCATCGGCCCGGGCCTGGTCAATGGCCTGGCCCAACTCGTTGATGGTGGCGGCGTTCAGCGCGTTGAGCTTGGCGGGGCGGTTAACGGTAATGGTCAGGATGCCGGTAGTAGCATCCAGGTCATAAAGCAGATTGTCGAACAAGGCAGCCATAAGGAAATGGGAAATGGGCGCAACGGTGCAGGCCGCCAAAGGTACGGCGGCCCCGCAGGCCCGCTGGTTCGGCGGCAGCCGGCGGGCATTCGGTTATTAAAAACTGGCGTTGAGCGAAATTCTTCCCGGCGGCCACCATATTGCGCAAAACTTTGTGTCAGTCAAGTACATCAGTTTCGCAAAAGGAATTATCTCTTAGGCAAAAGCGCGTGCGGCCGGCACTATTCCTCCACTTTTTCCTTCTTTCTTATGGGGCTCGTTTCCGAATTTAAAGAGTTCATTTCCAAAGGCAACGTGCTTGACTTGGCGGTCGGGGTCATCATCGGCGGGGCATTTGGGAAAATTGTCACCTCGCTCACCGACGATGTTATCATGCCTATCCTGAGTGTGTTCACGAGCGGTGTCGATTTCAAGGAAAAGTTCTTTGCCCTCAACGGCCAGCACTACGAGACGCTGAAGGCTGCCCAGGATGCCAAGGCAGCGGTGGTGAGTTATGGCAATTTTCTCAACGCCGTTATTTACTTCCTCATCATTGCCTTCATCATTTTCTGGGTAGTGAAGCTGGCCAACCGCTTCAAAAAGCCGCCAGTGGTGGTAGCCGTGCCGGCGGCTCCGGTTGCCACCCGCGACCAAGAGTTGCTGGCCGAGATTCTGACCGCCCTGCGTACCCGCGCCTAGGCCCGGCGTACCCGGCAGCCGGAACTTCTACCCGGCGCCTGACCTTTACGCATCATCCTCGTCGCCGTTTTTACACGGCTTTAGTTTCGCTTTGTGAAAAAAATCCTCGTGGCTACCTCGCTGGCCGGTGCTGCTTTGCTCTTCTCAATGCCCGCGCAAGCGCAAACCGTGGCGCCCGATTTTCCGTCTCCCGGCAGCCCTGCCCGCCCAGCAGCCACCACGCTCGACCCTGCCCGGGCCCGCCGCCAGCAGCAGATGAGCCCCGAAGACGCCTCGCACGACCAGCAAATGCAGCTGCTGGAGGCCCGCACCGGTAATACCAGCTTTGGGGCCGAGCGCGGTGGCCCCGCCCGGCAGCTCGATAAAGCGGGCGGCTCCTTCACCGTGCGCAAGTTTAAAGCCTTGCCTGGGCAAGAGCAGAAGCGCGGCGAGTCGCGCCAGGTAGTAATGGGTGGTCGTACTAAAGGCAAGCCCCTTGTGCACGACCACGGCCAGAAAAAGCGATTTTTCCTCTTCTAATCACGTATTTGACGGATTCTGTGAATATAAAAAGGCTGCTTTTACGAGCAGCCTTTTTCGGTTTTGATAAGCGCTTTCATGCGTCAATCGGTAACTAAGACGGCCCCCGGCTTGCGCCAGGGGCCGTCCACGTAATCTGCGTAATCCGTGATTAGAGTTTACGCTTGATTTCCTGCTCTTCGAAGCCCTCGATGTTATCGCCTTCCTGCAAGTCGCTGAAGTTTTTAACCGAGATACCGCACTCGTAGCCTTGGCGTACTTCCGACACGTCGTCTTTAAAGCGCTTGAGGTCCTGAATGTCGCCCGTGTGCTGCACGATGCCATTGCGTACCACGCGCACCTTGGTTTTGCGGGTGAAGGTACCGTCTGTTACCATACAGCCGCCAATGACGCCCACTTTGGTGATGTTGAATACCTGGCGAACTTCGGCGTTGGCCACCACGATTTCGTGAACCGTCGGGGCTAGCATACCCTCCATCGCGTCCTTCACCTCGTTGATGGCATTGTAGATGATGGAGTACAGGCGTACGTCAATCTGCTCTTGCTCAGCCAGTTTGCGAGCGCTCTGCGAGGGACGCACCTGGAAGCCGATGATGATAGCATCGGAAGCCGAGGCTAACAATACGTCGCTTTCCGAGATGGCACCCACGCCTTTGCTCAGGATATTCACCTTCACTTCGGGCGTGCTGAGCTTCAGCAGCGAGTCAGAAAGGGCTTCTACCGAACCGTCCACGTCGCCTTTCACCAAGATGTTGAGTTCCTTGAACGAGCCGATAGCCAGGCGGCGACCAATCTCGTCGAGAGTAATATGCTTCTTGGTGCGGATGCTCTGCTCGCGGGCCAGCTGCTGGCGCTGGGTGGCCAATTCGCGGGCTTCGCGCTCCGTTTCCATTACCTGAATGCGGTCGCCAGCCTGCGGGGCACCCGTGAGGCCGAGTACCTGCACCGGCGTGGCGGGGCCAGCCAGCTTCTTCTTCTTACCGCGATAGTCGGTCATGGCCTTCACGCGGCCGTAGTGCGGGCCAGCCAGCACGATATCGCCCACGTTCAGGGTGCCGGTTTGCACGAGCACGGTGGTTACGTAGCCACGGCCTTTGTCCAGCTCAGCTTCGATTACTGTGCCGATGGCGTTGCGGTTGGGGTTGGCATGCAGGTCGAGCAACTCGGCTTCGAGCAATACTTTTTCCAGCAGGTCTTCTACCCCAAGGCCCGACTTAGCCGAAACCTCTTGGCTCTGGTACTTACCGCCCCATTCCTCCACGAGAATGTTCATTTGCGAAAGCTCTTCGCGAATTTTCTCGGGGTTGGAGTGAGCCTTATCTACCTTGTTAATGGCGATGATAATCGGCACGCCGGCAGCCTGCGCGTGGTTGATGGCCTCCTTGGTCTGGGGCATCACCGAGTCGTCGGCCGCGATTACGATAATGGCGATGTCCGTCACCTTGGCACCGCGGGCACGC
>Ga0160428_1000271_pt1 | contig 62987 bp, 51 predicted proteins | sample SolpanmetagenomM_FD_108198 | JGI IMG/M metagenome (GOLD analysis project Ga0160428, IMG submission 108198) | Solar panel surface microbial communities from Lawrence Berkeley National Laboratory, California, USA - M | ecosystem: Engineered > Built environment > Solar panel > Unclassified ... | reverse complement strand
TTGCTGTCCCCCGCGTTGATAAGAAAATTGGGTGTAACCTGCTTTTCGTAGCCGATATAGCTGGCCGTGATGGTATAGCGGGTACTGGCTTTCAGGCCCGTAAACGTAAACAGGCCGCTGGCGTCGGTCGTGGCTCCCCGGTTGCTTTGAGCTACGCCGGGCGTCGCGACGCCGGTTTCGTCGATCAGCACGGTAACGCCGACCAGTGGTTCTCCTTTTTCGTCGAGCACCGTGCCGCGCATCTGGGCTGTCGTCTGGGCGAGGGCCTGAACGGATAGCAACAGGAGCAGCAGCCAGCCCGGCAATCGGTTCAACAGGATAGATAGATACTGTTTCATTGGGATATTGTGTTACGAAAATTTGGTAAAAACGGTCCCTGTCACCCGTTATCAGGGTGTTATACGCATCGCAGGGGCGACGCACTCAGCAAGCGAAATGGATTGGGTTTACATGAATTGGCCTAGGGGGAGCGTCGGACGATAACCCGGTTTGTTTCCTGCGTAAACGATAAATTGTTGGTCAGGCAAATGGCCTTTAGCACGACGCGCAGCGAATCACCGCCCGCGAAGGAACCCGAAAAGGACAACCCCTGCACGTCTGCCGGGTCGAAGTCGATGGGTACATTATACCGCTGGCTCACCCGGCTCAGTACGGTTTCCAGCGGCTCTTTGGCAAACGCCAGCCCCGGTGGATCTATCCGTACCAATGGCCTTACCGGCTGAAGGGGAACTTTGGGCGGTGGCGGCACGTCGCGGAGGGCTGACACCGAGAGCCGGGCCGACTGCGTATCGACGTTCAGTTGCTGACCGGGTTTCAGGTACGTGTCGGTCATCGTCAGCCCGCTGGCTGGCGTAGCCCGCACCACCACGCGCCCCTCCAGCAAGCGCACCGACACGCGATGCCGGGCCGTAGTCTGCACCCGAAACTGCGTACCCAGCGCGGTGGTGGTGATACCTTCGGCCAGTACGGTAAACGGATGCGCCGGATCTTTCGCTACGGCATACAGCACGTCGCCACTCATGCTGATGTCGCGCGACGATTGGCCGAACGGCTCGTAATAACTCACCGAACTGCCCGGTTGCAGCGTCAGCGTCGAGCCATCCGCCAGGCCCAGTCGCCGGGGGATTTTGGTTTGGTTGGTATGGTGCGTCAGGTGCCAGTGTGGGGTATGCTGTTGCTGCGCCAGCGTCGGTTCGGGTTGTGCCGGACGGCTGACGAACCACACGCCCAGCCCCGCTACCAGTAGTAGCATAGCCGCAGCCGCCCACCGACCCCACTGCTGCCAGACCGACAGGCGCGGCTGAGCCGCCTGCTCACCCTGAATCTGCCGGTGGAGCCGCATCAGCACCCGCGCCGACTGACCTGCCGTCAACGAACCCGTGGTTGGGTCGTGCCGATCGAATGCCCGGCGGAGGTCAGCCTGCCAGTCAGCCGTGGGCGCGTCGAGGGCATCGGCGAGTTGCCGCTTCTCCACGTCGGTTGCTGTTCCGGCCCAGAACTTGTCGAGTAGCTGTTGGGTGCTTTGCTCCATATTCACCCCTAAATACGCCGACCCCATACCGGAGGGGATGTCGTTCGTATTACGAAATTATTAAGCCTGAATGATGAGGCTGCTTGCCAACGGACGACAGTGGCTAGTCCAGGTAAAAGAGCAGGCTGGCAATGGCAACCAGCTGAGACGGAGTAGATCGGGTACGGATATACTCGCGGATGAAGCGGGTCGACTGCTTGAGATAGTCATTGACCGACGCGACCGAGATACCCGTTTGCTGAGCCACCTCTTCCGTCGACTGTCCCTCGAAGCGACACCGCCGGAATACGTCGCGTTTGCGGGCGGGCAGGTGCTCGACGGCTTCTTCGATGAGGGCCATTTGCAGCCCGTAGAGTTCGTCGTCCAGCCGTTCATCACCGGCTGGTACGTCGGTCAGGTCGGCTTCCCACTGTACGACCGCCGATTCGCGCACTTTTTTTCTGACAACCGAGAGTGCTTTGTTATGACTAACGACAAACAGCCAGCCACCGACCGACTTAGTGGTGTCGATCTTGTGGCGGTTTTCCCACAGGGCGATAAACACATCCTGAAGAATATCTTCGGCGGTTTCGGTCTGCCTGACCAGCTTGAGAATATTGGCGTAAACGGGTTGCTGGTAGTGGGTGTAAAGCGCATCGAACGCAGTCAGATGCCCCTGCGCCAGATTGCGAAGTAACTCTGTTTCTACGTTGACTGTCAGCATCGGCAGGATGGGGGCAGACTAATACACGGCAGATCAGTCAGCGGTATGCCATTGTGTACCAGTATATTGATTGAGTACTGTACTAATGGCAAAGGTACAGGACGGGCACGATATAGTGGGTTTACCAAATTGTGAAGTGACGCGCAGCCAGCCAGTAGCCGGTAAACCACACGGCACTGTGTGCCCGCAACACGGGCTGCACATCAATCCGCTAATTTCACCGACGACGCATCACAACGTCAACCTGCGTCAACTGTCAAAACGGGGTTTCCTTACTGGGGTCGGCGTTACCGAAATTAGACAGGTCGTTGGCCTTACTGCGGAACACATTGCCCCCAGCCGGGGGAGTCCATTGCTGCATAAAGCGCGAATACGACTAATCGACAAGCGTCAGTTCGGTAATCCGCTCGAAATGCTTCCTGTTCAGTGTGGCACAGGGCAGATTGTTCGTAATGGCAGTTGCTGCGATAAAAAGATCCGCAATGTCAATAAGATTCCGGCTTTTCTTTAACGACCTGGTGAGACTGACAGCGACGGTAGCGGATGCCTTGTCGAACGGTAAAACGGTCGTTCGTTCGAGGAAACTGTTCCAAAAGTCGATTTGGTCCAACGTCGCTCCCGTATAAATCTCGTATTCTGTAACGGCGGAGATACAGTATAAGTACCCCTTTCGTACCAGCGAAATCAGCACAGAATTCGGCTTATCGGTTTTTCGGAAGAAATCAATCAGGACAGATGTATCGACTAGTATTAAGTTGTCCGCCATTGATTGATACGCTTTCTTGTCGTGTCGATTTCCTGAATTTGTTCGTCGGTAAACGTTGGTGCTGTCAACAAAAACGCTTCCAGATCCGAAGGTTGATCGTTCGTCGCATGGGCCGTATCAACAGCCGCTTTCAGCAGAGTCCATTGAGTGGGAGTCAGTCGTTTCGCTAGCTGAACCAGCTGATCGAATTTTATGTCTACCTGTGCCTGCATAACTGCGCTGAAAAAGAATACAACGGAAGGAATAAAGACTAAACGCGGGGTGGAAACCAATTAATTCCAGAACTGACGCTGATTAAAATGGGGTTTCCTTGCTGGGGTCGGCGTTACCGAAGTTGGACAGGTCGTTGGCTTTACTGCGGAACACATTGCCGCCAGCCGGGGGAGCCTCGAAACTGCTCAGCCCGTTGGTTTCGGGGCTGAAGCCCTGCGTGGCGACCGGCTCGAAATAGGAGTCGAGGTCGCAGAATTTGGTGAACTTACCAACGAAGCGCAACTGCACCGTATCCAGCGAGCCAGACCGGTTTTTAGCGATGATAACCTCGCCAATGCCCACCGTCGAATTGCCTTCTTCGTCCTGCGTAATGTTGTAATATTCAGGGCGGTAGAGGAAGCACACCATGTCGGCGTCCTGCTCGATAGAGCCCGATTCCCGAAGGTCGGAAAGCTGCGGTTTCTTGTCGCCACCCCGCGTTTCTACAGCCCGGCTTAGCTGCGACAGGGCAATGACCGGCACGTTCAGTTCTTTGGCGAGGTTCTTCAGTGCCCGCGAAATCGACGCGATTTCCTGTTCACGGTTACCTCCCCCTTTGTTCGAGGAATCGCCCGACATCAGCTGTAGATAGTCGATCACGACCATCTGAATGTCGTGCTGTGCTTTCAGTCGGCGGCACTTGGCCCGCAGTTCCAGAATGGAAAGGGCGGGGGTATCGTCGATGAAAATGGGCGCTTCGGTCAGCCGCTGAATCTTATGGTGAAGCTGTGTCCACTCGTGCGGGGCCAGTGTTCCTTTCCTGATTTTCTCCGAGTCGATCTCCGCTTCCGCCGAAATCAGACGATTTACCAACTGCACCGACGACATCTCCAGCGAGAAAATCGCAACAGGTTTGCCGTGGTCGACAGCCGCATTCCGCAGGGCGCTAACTACAAATGCCGTTTTGCCCATCGCTGGCCGCGCGGCCAGGATGATTAATTCGGTGGGTTGCCAGCCGGAGGTGACGCGGTCGAGGTTAGTGAAGCCGGAGGGAACGCCGGTAAGCCCTTCCTGATTTTTCTTGGTTTCGAGTTCGTTCAGTGCCTGCCGCACGATGGTGCTCATGTCGGCGTAGTTCTTCTTGATGTTCGACTCCGAAATTTTGAAGAGCGACTGCTCCGTCCAGTCGAGCAACTCGAAAACGTCGGTGGTGTCCTCATACGCGTCGCGCAGAATCGTTGACGACATGGCAATCAGGGCCCGTTTCAGCGCCTGCTCCGATACCACCCGCGCATGGTATTCGATGTTGGCCGCCGAGTTGACCCGGAACGTCAGTTCAGATACGAAGCCACCGCCACCGACCAGCTCGATTTCGCCCGTTTTGCGCAGTTGCTGCGTAACGGTCAGCAAATCGATGGGATCGGAATTGCCGAACAGCGTCAGGATGGCGTTGTAGATGCGCTGGTGAGCGTCCTTGTAAAACGTTTCGGGCTTGAGAATGTCGACAACCGAGGAGAGGGCGTCTTTTTCGATCATGAGCGCACCCAGCACCGCTTCTTCCAGATCGAGCGCCTGCGGAGGTAGCTTGCCCAGCCCGGTGTCGAGCCACTGGTTACCGGCCTGCTGCCGATTACCGGCAAAGCCTTGTTGCTTTCGGAAGTGCTGATTGGGGCGTGGGTTATTCTCCATGGTCTACTGCAAGTTTACGAAAACATGCCCCTCAGGACAATACCCCGATGACAAAGATAGCCGGCAAACAGCACCCTGACAGACGTAACATTCTGGTAATGTTACGTCTATCGACTCAAAAAAAAGATTGTCTTTTTCGCCACGCCACGCCTGGGGCAGACGTATTGGTGATAAGGCGAAGACAGCCGACTGACTGTCAGGAAGGTAGCCGTTTTCGACGGATAAATCCAGTACTTTCCCGGAATCGGTCAGTTTTAAACAAAAGTAAGCGGGGTGAATAATTTTTCGGTAAGTGGTGTTATATACGCAGAGAAATCGCTTACTTTTCGGAATCACATTTTAAACGCAACGCATCGTTTGGTCGAAAAAGTTATCACCCTCGACAACGTCTCGCTCATCGACTTTCTGGGCGTAGAGAATACCAACATTCGGGAAATTGCAGCCGCATTCCCGATGAGTAAAATTATTTCGCGCGGCAACGAAATTCGCATCAAAGGCACTACGCCGGAGATCACCAAGATCAGCGACATTCTGGAATCGTTGCTGGAGCATTATCAGCGGTACGGCAAGATCACGCCCGACAACGTGCAGAATTACCTGGGTCAGGGTGGTGTAGCTGCGTCAGGCGCGGTGCCGCCGGTGCCCCCCGACGACGATGAAGTGCTGGTCTATGGAAACCGGGGTGTGGTGGTTCGGGCCAAAACCGACAACCAGAAAAAGCTGGTCGAAGCTGCCGAAAAACACGATCTGGTCTTTGCCATCGGTCCGGCCGGGACGGGTAAAACCTACACCGCGGTAGCGATAGCTGTACGGGCGCTGAAAAATAAAGAGGTCAAGAAAATCATCATCACCCGCCCGGCTGTCGAAGCGGGCGAAAATCTGGGTTTCCTGCCTGGGGATCTGAAGGAAAAGATCGACCCGTACCTGCGTCCGATTTACGACGCGCTGGACGATATGATTCCGGCGGAAAAGCTGAAGCTGTACCAGGAGAACCGCATTATTGAGATTGCCCCGCTGGCGTATATGCGCGGTCGGACGCTCAACAACGCGTTTATCCTGCTCGACGAAGCCCAGAACACGACGCCTATGCAGATGAAGATGTTTCTGACCCGGATGGGGCCATCCTCGAAAGCAATCATCACCGGCGACAAGTCGCAGATCGACCTGCCCAACCGGCAGAAGTCGGGGCTGGTTGAGTCGGTCGACATCCTGAAGCACATTAAAGGCATAGCATTTGTGGAACTGGATGGCAGCGACGTGGTGCGTCACCGGCTGGTGCGCGAAATTATTACGGCTTATGAAAAAGCGGGGCAATAGCCTGAGCAACCCTCTATCGAAAACCGGCTGGTCTGTACTGGCCGGTTTTTGCCTGTCCTTACTAGTCACGCCAACCCTGCTGGCGCAGACCACGGACGATGCGTACCGGCAGCGATGCGGTACGACCGAATACGAAAAGCGGGTGTTGCAACTGCGCGATCCCAACCGGCAACGAAACCTCGAAACGCTGAATCAGCGGGTCGAACAGTTGCAGACCCGGCAAAAACTACTTCGCCAGTCGGCCAGTCAGACCATCTACCGCATTCCGGTGGTGGTTCACGTCATTCACAGCAACGCGTCAAACGCAATTGGGGGAACGGACAACGGCAATATTTCCGACGAGCAGATTGCCTCACAGATTCAGGTGCTGAACGAAGATTACCGGCGGCAGGCCGGTACGCCCGGTGCTACGAATACAACAACCCTCAGCGCCGACGCGGGTATCGAGTTTTACCTGGCCACCCAGGACCCCAACGGGGCCGCAACGACCGGTATCACCCGCGACTATTACGCCCAGAAATCGTCGTTCGACGTCTTTAGCGACGATATGCTCCTGTCGAGTATTGCGTACTGGCCCAGTAACCGGTACCTGAATATCTGGGTGACGACACTGGATAACAACTACCTCGGCTACGGGCAGTTTCCCACGACCGCCGACACGCTCAAAGGTCTGGTCGCTTCGCAGAACGAACGGATCGACGGGGTTATGGTCGATCACCGCTACTTCGGTCGGCAGATCGGTACCGTGCGCAGTTCGGTGTATTGCTGCGGGCGCACGATTACCCACGAGGTCGGGCACTGGCTGGGACTGATTCACACGTGGGGCGACGGCGATGGCTGTGCCGAGGATTACGTCTACGACACGCCACCCACCAAAGGGCCGAATCAGACGACGCAGTGCCGCACGACCTACTCAACCTGCGTCAACAACGTCCGCACCCGCGACCTGACCGAAGATTACATGGACTATTCGCCCGACGGATGCATGAATTTGTTCACGGTCGGGCAAGTGGCCCGGATGCGGGCGGTGCTCCAGCTGAGTCCCCGGCGTTTACAGTTGATTAACTCGCTGGTTACGCTCCCCGAGTCCGACAATCTGACGATCAACGTGTACCCCAATCCGGCAGCCGCCGACCCGACGGTCGAGGTGAAACTAAAGGGTAGCCAGTCCTTTACGGTTGGTTTGTACGATGCCTCCGGGCGATCCGTTTGGCAGTACACCTACGCCAGTTCGCCCAGCACACGGGTGACGCTGTCGACGGTCGGTTTATTGTCGGGTGTTTACATTGTTCGGGTCAAAACCGACAGCGAGACGGTCAGTAGCCGACTGGTGGTGCATTAAGAATTTAGGGTAAACGGTTTCGGTTAACGACTGAGCCTGCTATTTTGCGGCTTATTACGGATTGCCGAAACTATGATTACAGTTCTTCCCATTACCACCCCCGCCGACCTCGATGCCGCCTTTCTGATTCGCCGACGCGTGTTTGTCGACGAACAAAACGTACCGGCCGAGGAGGAATACGACGAATTCGAGACGACAAGCCTGCACTTTCTGGCGCGGGTCGATGGTGTGCCCGCAGGCACGGCCCGCTGGCGTCGCACGTCCAACGGCGTCAAGCTGGAGCGGTTTGCCGTGCTCAGCGAGTTTCGGGGGAAGGGCGTTGGCAAAGCACTGGTTCAAACGGTACTTGACTCGGTATTCAGTCAACTGCCCGAACCGGTCGAAAGCATCTACATGCACGCGCAGCTAACGGCCATGCCCCTTTACGCCGGTTTTGGCTTTGTTCCGACCGGCCCACAGTTCGATGAGTGCGGCATCATGCACTACAAAATGGTGCTTCCCGCGTCAGCCTACCCCAAACAATGACCGTGCTGCCGTTCGTACGGGCCGTAGCGGGACTGGCGGCTGGTATTCTGCTGTATACGTGGTTTCCCGGTGCGTACTGGCTACCCGTTTCGCTGGCTGCGGTCGGGCTGGGTACCGTTGGCTGGCTGCTGATCCGGCGATCGTTCCGGCGAGCAGGTGTCGCGGTTGGTATCGCTTTGACCGGACTGCTGGTGGCGCTGGGCTGGGGCGTAACCTGGCAGCACACGGCCCGTAACGACGCCAGTAACCTGATTCACCTGACCGATACACTGCGGACGTACGAAGGTGTCGTGACGACGCAACCCGAAGAACGCGCCAAAACGTACCGTGTCGAACTGGCCGTACAGCAGGGCAAGTGGGGGACTGATCGCAATTGGCAACCGCTGAGTGGGCGCGTCATTGTGTACCTCGACAAAGCGGCCGGGCTATTGCCGCAGTACGGCGAGGTCTGGCTCGTCAACGGGTCACCCCGCCTGATCGACCCGCCGTTCAACCCCGGCGAGTTCGATTACAAAACCTACCTCAGTCGGCGTAGTATTTACCATCAGCAGTACCTGCGTTCCTGGCAGCGTCGGGTCGTGGGAAATGCCCCACCCAACCAGTTAACGAATCTGGCGGTACAGGTCAACCGGTGGGCCGATAGTGTACTGACCCGACAGGTTGGCACGCGTGCTGAATACGGGATCGTCAAAGCCATGATCCTGGGTGTGCGCGACGATCTGGACCCGGCGCAGTACCGCGCCTACGCTACCGCCGGGGCCATCCACATCCTGTCGGTATCGGGGCTTCACGTCGGTATTCTGTTCCTGGTCATTACGTGGCTGGTTGGTAAAGTGGCCGGCAAGCGTCACGACCGGGTCTGGCTGATCGTGCTTCAGCTGGTGGTACTGTGGTTCTACGCGCTCGTGACGGGCTTTTCGCTGCCGGTGCTGCGGTCGGCGGCTATGTTTTCGATGCTGTTGCTGGCCAACGGCCTGCAACGCCGGGCACCGACGGGGCATTCGCTGAGCGTCGCTTTATTTTTTATCCTGCTCTACGATCCCTACGCCCTGTTTTCGGCGGGGCTGCAACTGTCGTCGCTGGCGGTGCTGGGCATCGGCGCGTGGCAGTCGCCCCTCTATCAGTCGATGACGTTCCGGTACTGGTTGCCCAACAAGCTCTGGGAGATTACGGCGGTGGCACTGGTGGCACAGCTCGTCACGTTTCCGCTGGGCGTTTATTATTTCCATCAGTTCCCGACGTACTTCCTGCTGGCGAACCCGGTTGTCATGGTGTTGTCGCTGGTGCTGCTCCCGCTGGCGATGGCGCTGCTGGCCTTCTGCTGGGTGCCGTATCTGACCGATTGGCTTGGCTATTTATTGCAGAAGACAGCCTGGCTACTCAATGAAGCGATTGGCTGGACGGGGCAGCTGCCGGGTGCCGCCTGGGCCAATCTGTGGCTGTCGCCGGTTGAACTAATCCTGATGTACGCCCTGATTCTGCTGGGGGCGGCCCTGATACTGAGCCGCAACCGGGACTGGCTATGGCCGCTGGGGGTCACCGCTTCGGCGCTGGTGGTGCTGATTGTGCTGGGCGATACCGACCGCATGCAGCAGCGTCGGCTGGCGGTGCATTTTCTGCCCCATCGCACGGCCGTTAGCCTGACCGCCGGTACCCGTAGCCTGCTCCTGACCGACCTCGACACGACCGATCAGCGCTCGTACGAGTTTTATTTGAAGAATACATTTGGCAACTGGGGGATCTCCGTACCGGCTCGGGTCGATATTCGGCAGGCGGTAGTTAAATCGGCGCCTGAAACGGCCCCGGCTTATCACAGCCGCGACTATAAACTGCTGGTATGGCAGGGCCGGTCGATTCTGCTCGTCAACCGGTTGTCGGATTACCACCGCTGGCGGCTACCGGCCATTGTCGACTACCTGATTATTCGCCGGAACGCCCTGCGCGACTGGAATCAGCTGACGGGGCGTGTGGTCGCCCGGCACATTATCTTCGACGATTCGAGCCGTACGCCCCTGACGGATCAGCTACTACGAGACGCGAAAAAGCACCGCATCGCCTGCCACTCGGTCCGGCAAATGGGTGCTTATGTGGATGAGTTTTGAGGGTTTGTGGTTCGTCGTTTGTAGTTGCTGACGCATATTATACCGCCGGAGGAACTACAAACCACGAACTACAAACTACAACCTAATTACCCTTTCCCCGTCGTATCCGGGCGCATTGATTTCGGGGCGGGGGGGCGGTAGCCGCCGATTTCCTTCTGCATTACCTCCTTCTTCGACTGATACTGCTGCCACTGTTCGGGCGTCAGGATGGGCTTTAATTTATCTTCTTTTTCCTCGTTGAACATCAGCATCGATTCGCGAATCTGCTTGATCGTTTCGGGCGACGGTCGACCAGTGGCGTTGGTGCCGACGATGTCCTTGATGGCGTCCTGCTGGAGTTTGGCGTATTCGTTGTTGAGGTTCTTGACCGATTTAGCCTGGTCTTTATCCAGCGACAGGTTTTCTTTCAGCCATTTCGTTTCCTTATTGGCCATGTCGCCGGCAATGTTGGGTATGCTGGCGCGTGGGCTGCTTTGCTGCCCCATCTGGCTGCCCATGCCCCCCATTCCTCCCATGCGGCCCCCGTAGCCACCACCATAACCACCGTACTGACCAAAGCTCTGGCGGGAGAGGAATACGCACAGCGTCAGGCTGAGCGCACACATAAACGTATGCATATACAAAGTCATAGCTGAAAATCAATTACCAATTCAACGCCCCAAGTTCGGTAAAATTTGGCTTCGTTGTGGTTAATGGCGTTTAATTCTAAAGCATTCCCTCGCTTCGTCTGTAGGCTATGGCGGTGCGGAAAGGACCTGGCAACCGGCGGTGGTCAGCGGAGCAACCGGCTGCATGTAACTGCCTTATTTTGCCCTTGTCGGCCCAAACTTTTCGTGTAAACACACCGTTCCTTTACTACATGGAGACACCCGAAAAAATCCGTAAGGCGTACGTCGATTACGTGCTCGAAACGGGCCACCAACCTAGCTCAGTATTTCAGTTTGCAAAGAAACTCAAACTGGCTGAAACTGACTTTTACACCGATTACGCATCGTTTGATGCCATCGAAGCCGACGTCTGGCTGTCGCTGTTCAACGAAGCCCGCAAAACCGTTGACGCCGATGATACCTACCAAGGGTATTCGGTGCGGGAAAAGCTGCTGGCTTTCTACTACACCTGGATTGAGTTGCTAAAGGCACAGCGCAGCTTTGTCGTGTACAGCTACGGCCGTCTGAAGGGTGAGGCAGCGGGCGCAACGCCCACGCAGAAAGCCCGGATGCGCTCGCGTCGGGACATAGCTAACGGGCAGGTGTTCAGCCTGTTTAAAGATGCTTTTTACGACTACGCCCGCGATCTGCTGGCTGAAGGTCGTGAAAGCAAGGAAGTTGAGCCGCGCCCGTTCGTGACCGACCGCTACCCCGACGCACTTTGGGCACAGACGCTGTTTGTGCTCGACTTCTGGGTGCGCGACGTCAGTAAAGGCTTTGAAAAAACCGACAGCGCCATCGAAAAAGCCGTCAACACGGCGTTCGATCTGATCGGTCGCTCCCCGCTCGATACCCTGTTCGACTTCGCCAAGTTCGTGTACCAGAATAAATGAGCGAATGACTGAATGAGTGAATTAGCGAATACCAAGCATTCACTCATTCGCGCATCCGCTAATTCACTCATTAATTTATGAAAACTCAGACATCTGTTCCAACGACCAAAGTTGCCCGTGCCAGCCAGTTTGTAAAGGCAGGGGTAAAGGTTGGTGGCAACTATATCAAGCATTACAGCAAGAAACTGCTCGACCCCAGCCTGTCGAAGGAAGAACTGCACAAGGATAACGCGGCTGACATTTACGACGCGCTGAGTGAGTTGAAAGGGTCGGCGCTGAAGATGGCGCAGATGCTCAGTATGGACCGGGGCCTGCTGCCGGTGGCCTACACCGACAAGTTCACGATGGCGCAGTACTCCGCGCCACCACTGTCGGGACCGCTGGTTGTCAAGACGTTTCGGACTTACTTTGGCAAAAGCCCGTCGGAACTGTTCGATAAATTTGAGATGGATGCGGTCAACGCGGCCAGCATCGGGCAGGTGCATCAGGCGTGGAAAGACGGGAAAAAACTGGCTGTCAAGGTGCAGTATCCCGGCGTAGCCGACGCGGTTACCTCCGATCTTAAAATTGCCAAACCCCTGGCTGTCCGGTTGCTGAATCTCAACGAGCGCGACATCGACCGGTATATGGGTGAGGTGGAGTCGAAGCTGCTGGAAGAAACGGATTACGGGCTCGAACTTCGGCGCAGCATCGAGATATCGGAAGCCTGCGCCCACATTCCGGGGCTGGTGTTTCCCAAATACTACCCCGAACTGTCGTCGAAGCGAATCCTGACGATGGATTGGCTCGACGGGATGCACCTGCGCGAATTTCTGCAAACCAACCCCTCGCAGGACGTGCGCGATCAAATCGGGCAGGCCCTGTGGGACTTCTACGACTACCAGATTCACACGCTCCGGCAGGTTCACGCCGACCCGCACCCCGGTAATTTCCTGATGCGTGCCGACGGTACGATGGGCGTTATCGACTTCGGCTGTGTGAAGGTGATCCCCGAGTTTTATTACGACAATTATTTCCGGCTCATCAACCCTGACACGCTGGAGAATACCGTGCTGACGGAGCAAATCTTCGATAATCTGGAGTTTCTGACCCCGCAGGATTCTCCCAAAGACCGGGCCTTTTTCTCCGACCTGTTCAAACAGATGATCTTCATGCTGGGTGCGCCGTTTGCCGTCGATTACTTCGACTTCGGCGACGACGCTTATTTCAACAAGGTGTATGCCTTCGCGGAGGGGCTGGCAAAGGTCGAGGAGTTGAAAAGTTCGAAAGTAGCGCGGGGCTCGCAGGACGGCCTGTATGTCAACCGGACGTACTACGGGCTGTACGCGATGTTGAACGAGTTGAAAGCCCGCGTCGTGACAAACAAGCCGGAATGGCTCCGCTCGCAGAAGACCGCTGATCTGGCCTGAGTTGTGATTGTCCTAAACTGTGGTTTCACTGATTTTAGAACGAAAAGAAAAATAATAGTCCGTCAGAGCAATTAGCGTAACCACAGTTCAAGACGATCTGAACTGTGATTAAGCTAATTGCTCTGATTTCTTTTTTGAATCATAGTCTATCCGCTAATCATAAAAATCACCGTTCAGACTAGTTTTGAACCTTGATTCGTTTGATTTATCGATTGCACTGATTTCTTTTTTGAATCATAGTCCATCAGTGTGATCAAACAAATCACAGTTCAAGACAATCATAGTTCAAGACATCCGCTATGGCCCGTCCCCGGTTCGACGATATTTTTATGGATCTGGCTATCAACCTGGCCAAACGGTCGCACTGCATCAAAGCGCAGGTGGGGGCCGTGCTGGCGCGGGATACCCGGATCATCTCCATTGGCTACAATGGCCCCCCCGCCGGCACCCACAACTGCGACGAGGAATTTCCCGGCGTGGGTTGCCCCCGCGACTCGAAAGGCTCCTGTTCGCTGGCTCTGCATGCCGAGCAGAACGCGATTCTGTATGCCGCTAAAAACGGGGCTGCCATTGAAGGGGCCACTATCTACGTTACGCTGTCGCCCTGCATTGCCTGCGCCCGGATCATTTACAGTATGAAAATTGCGCGGGTCGTTTACCTGAATTCATACGCCGAATACAAAGGCATCGGTATCGATGAAGGGGTCGAGTTTCTGCGCCGGTTCGGCGTAACAGTCGAGCGGTACGTGTCGGAAGATAGCCGGGCGATGGCCGAAGAAGGGAACCCCGGCAACCCCGCCGTCGTTCGACAGGGGGCATGAACATACTCGCGCACGCGTACCTGTCGGATCGTAACGACGACTGGCTGATCGGTAACTTTATCGGTGATTTTATCAAAGGTGACCCTGCCAGCCCCCGCCACAAGCTGCGTCCGGGTGAGATTGACGGCGTCCGGATACACCGGGCTATCGACGCCTTTACCGACAGTCACCCCGCTGTTGCTGCCGTGCGTGACCTGCTGCGACCCCGTTGCCACAAATACGCGGGCGTAGCCGTCGATGTCTTCTTCGATTACGTACTGGCTACCAGTTTTACGGCGCTGACGGGCGAACAACTACCGGTATTCACCGCGTATTTTTACACGACGTTACAAAAGCATACCGACCGGTTGCCCGCGTCGGCCCACCGGATGCTCGACGCCATGGTTCGGTACGACTGGATTACAAGTTACCAGACGACGACGGGTATCGACCGGGCGCTCAATGGAATCGCCCGCCGGACGCCCTACGTGTCGGGGCTGGATACGGCCGTCGAGGATCTGATCCGGTTCGAAGGGCCAATCCGGGCCGAGTTCAACTGGTTCTGGCCCGAACTCGTCGCTCATGTGCAGTCGTTAAAACCATAAACTGAGGGCTGGAGACCGCGTACCGCCTACAAAAAAACTGACTACTGACTTGATTGCCGCCGTTGATACCCTGCTGAAAGACATTCGTAACAAACGTATCGCCCCCGTTTACCTCATTCACGGCGACGAACCGTACTACCTCGACCGCGTTGCCGACGAACTGGAGAAGGTGGCCGTGCCGGTAGCCGAGCGGGGATTCAATCAGTTCGTGCTGTTTGGCAAAGACGCCGATGTCGGGGCCGTTATCAACTACGCCCGGCGGTACCCGTTTATGGCTGAGCGGCAGCTGGTACTGGTGAAAGAAGCGCAGCAACTGGTGGGTATCAATGATAAGTCGGCGCAGACGCTGCTCGAAGATTATGCGCTGAACCCACTGGCGAGCACGATTCTGATGCTATGCTACACCAAAGAAGATGGCAAACCCGGTCTGGACGAGCGCAAGGCGTGGGTAAAGGCGTTTGGCAATAAAGGCAAGCTGCTGGGTATCAAGAAGCTGTACGACAACAAAATTCCCGATTGGGTAGGCGAGTACTGCCGCGAACAGGGGACGAAGGTTAGCCCCAAAGCCTGTCAGCTCCTGGCCGATCACATCGGTAACGACCTCAAACGGCTGGCGAGTGAGATCGACAAGATCATGATTAACCTGCACGTCGGCGAGGAAATTTCGGCCACGACAGTCGAACGGCTGGTGGGTATCAGCAAGGAATACAACGTCTTTGAATTGCAGAAAGCCCTCGTCGGCCGCGACGTGGTGAAGGCGAATCAGATCGTCGACTACCTGGGTAAGAATGCCAAAGACAACCCGCTGGTGGTGGTACTGGCGCAGTTATTTGCTTATTTCAGCAAGGTAATTCTGGTGCAGGCCAGCAAAGATCAGTCGGAGAAGGGGCTGGCGGGGGTGCTGGGCGTCAATCCGTTTTTTGTGAAAGATTACCTGTCGGCGGCCCGTACGTTTCCGCTGCCCAAAGTAGCCGCCATCATCCATGCCATCCGCCGGGCCGACGCCCTCAGTAAAGGCATCGACGCACCCACGATGAACGAAACCGATATCCTCCGCGAACTGGTCTTCGACGTGCTGCACTAGCGCCCGACGACAACAATAGGGACGCGAGGCTGCCCGTATATCGACAACATGAACCCGTACTATCCTACATTCGAATCCAGCTACGAACGGCTGGGGTACAATACGTTCAACGACAGGCAGCTGAACTGGATAAATGGCGACCGGTTCCGCTCATCGATCAAAATAGTGCTGCTACCGGCCGGGTACACGCTGACGGTTGATTTTACCCCGTTTGAAACAACCGTACCGACGCTGTTCTTCGTGGCCCACAACCAGTTTCTGACGATGCTGTCCGGCACCGCCGACACGGCATCCATGATTCACTATAACCGTGATTTCTACTGTGTGCAGATTCACGACGCCGAAGTGGCCTGCGACGGGCTTCTGTTCAACAATATTCTGCAAATTCCGAAAATCGACCTGACGCCGACAGCCCACGCCACCATGAGCAGCCTGTTTGTACGCATCGCCGACGAACTCCAGCAGCAGGAATCGTCGGTGGAAGAAATGATCCGGACCTATCTGAAACAGATCATCATTCTGGCGACCCGCGTCTGGAAAAAGCAACACCTCGACACCCTGGTGCCGCTTGTCGAACCCGCCGAGAAAGAGTTTTTCCGAAACTTCGGGCAGCTGGTCGAAATTCATTACAAGGAAAAACATACCGTGGCCGACTATGCCACGCTGATGGGAATCGCTCCAAAAACACTCGCCAATAAATTCAACCGACTGCGTCTGGAAAATCCGAACGAGATTATCAAAAACCGGATTGTGCTGGAGGCCAAACGCCTGCTGGTCTACACCGATCAGAGTGTCAAGGAAATCGCCTTTCAACTGGGGTATGATGATCCGGCTTACTTCAACCGGCTGTTTACGCAGAAAGCGGGGGTTTCCCCGGCCGGGTTCAGGAAGGGAATGAAGGGGTAGTGCTGAATTTCCTGACTCCGGGAAAAATGTCCAATCAAAACCGTCTTTCTGCTATTTTCCAGCGCATACGAGGGGTATACCTTTGTGCAGGCAAGTTGACCAGGCCAGCGCGTTTCATCCGTGAAACCCGGTGGTTCGGTGATGAGCCAGTTTACACATTCGTTATGTACCCCAATAAACGTATGAAAACCAATCAAGTAAAATCGGCTCTGCTGGCTGGCGCGATGCTGTTCGCGGCAAACGCAACCGTCATGGCGCAATCGAAAACACCCGCTGCGCAGGACCCCGCTATTTTGAAAGACATCCGGGCTTTTCTGAAAGACCTGAACGGTGCCGGTGGGCCACCCCTGGAAACGCTGCCTCCTAAAGAAGCCCGTTACGGATGCCGATTTCAGCCGCGAGTCGTACACCAAATATGCGCAGGAACGCTTCCTGACGACGCCCCTGATGAAGTGGATGTGGGACAATTATACCACCAACCCAACCGAGCGTAAAAACAAATATGCGTCGCCGATGCAGGCTTCGCTGACGGAATTGAGCGGATTGCCGCCAGCACTCGTTCAGGTGGCGGAAAACGATATTCTGCACGATGAAGGTGTCGCCTACGGCCGGAAACTGGACGAAGCGGGCGTGCCTACCACGATCTCCGTCTATGCCGGATTTATCCACGACTACGGGATGCTGAACCCACTGGCCGAAATCCCGGCGGTACAGACCTCGATTACGGAAGCCGCTGCAGTGCTCAACAAAGCCCTGTTCCCGAAAAAATAAGCCGCAGCCCGGTCATCGCTGACCAAGTGCGCTGACTTACAGTGACGATACCAAAAAGCCGGAAGCCGTGCTCATCGCATGGCTTCCGGCTTTTTGCCGTTTTACCAGTCCATCGGCGGACTATATATCCTGCCGATGTATACGCCTGGACTAACGCCACACCACGACCGAAACCGGTAGTCTACGCGCATCTGTTTTTGGTATATTGCACCCGACGAAACACGTTTGTATGTCGGAAGTAACTGGTTTATTGAAAGACATTGCACGGGTAATTTCCATCTTTATCGGCGGGGCCATCGTCCTGGTGATACTCTTGTTTGTTTACCTTGACCTAACCAAAACCCCGGATGCCGACGTACAGTTAGGGCGGGTTGACCGCGACACTACGTTCTACGTTGGTACGTCGGAAGGTAACCATGAAGGAAGTGGTCGTATTTCGGTGCTGGCTACCGGGTTGCTGGATGCATCGACAGCTTCGGTGGTGATCGGGTATCCAAAATCGCAGACTCAGGATATTAATCATCGCTTCTTCTTACAAGCAGGACCGATTGACAGCCTCTACCGGGACGATTTTTACGATAGCCGGGCTAAAGTGACGTACCGGCATGGGACCGTAAAACGCGGACAACTGCGGCTGCGGGTTGCCCTTGGTTTTCCGCCCGAAGAATGGGGTCAGCACCCCGATAAATCACCCGTTCACCATTAATTTAATCAGCTGCCGACCTTCAGGGCAGTATACCTTATGCGACTACTAGTAGCGATCTCTCTGGGACTGTTTGTTACGTCGGTAACGCTGGCGCAGCCGTCGCCAAAGCCGAAACTGATCGTCACGCCCATCGCGGATCGGGTGTACGTGCATACGACCTACGGTATGTATCAGGGTGAACCCGTTCCGTCGAACGGACTGATTATCAATACAGTCGATGGCGTCGTGCTGATCGATACGGGCTGGGATACAAAAGACGACACCGGCAACACACAGCAACTACTCCAGTGGGTGGCCGATAGCCTGCATCAGCCCGTCCGGCTCTGCATCGTCACCCATTCTCACGACGATAAGGTAGGGGGTATCAGTGCCTTGCGAAAGGCGGGTGTCCGGGTTATCAGCACGCCACTTACGGCGCAGAAAACGGTGCAGGCCGGGTATGACTCGCCCGAGGGTATTCTGCCCAACGACACGACCTTTACCATTGGTCAGGTGCCAATCCGGACGTACTTTCCTGGTGCCGGACATACCAGCGATAATATCGTGGTGTGGTTGCCCAATCATCAGATTCTGCACGGCGGCTGCTTTGTCAAAAGCGTGTCTGCGTTCGGGCTGGGCTACATCGGCGAGGCAAACCTGTCGGAGTGGGGTAGTTCCGTTCGTCGGGTGATGAATCAGTTCGGTACGGCCACACTCGTCATTCCCGGCCACGAGGAGTGGACCGATACCAAATCCCTCGAACACACGCTGCAACTGCTGTCGAAACACGCGGCTGCGCAGCACCGGTAGCGTATCTGTCGTATAGTTTTGGCGGGAAACAGTTTACCATAAAACCACTTGTTTATCAAAACCCTATGTATCAGTATATTATTTGGGATGTTGATCCTGACATCGTTCGTATTGGTTCCTGGCCGGTGAGGTGGTACGGTGTACTGTTTGCGGTCGGGTTCCTGATCGGTGTTCAGATTATGACGTATATTCTCAGAACGGAGAAAAAGCCGCAGACCGACATTGATCCACTGCTGGTAACGATGGTCGTCTCAACGATCGTGGGAGCAAGGCTGGGTCATTTTCTTTTTTACGAACCAGCCATGTTTCTGCGCAACCCGTTGCAGATTGTAACCCCGCCGTTTGCCGGACTGGCCAGTCATGGCGGGGTTATCGGCATTCTGATTGGCTTATGGATTTATTCACGCCGGAAGTCCAGCAGGGCCACCGGGCAGACATTCCTATGGGTTGCTGATCGAATGTGTATCCCGGCGGCCCTTACCGGAGCGTTCATTCGGTTTGGTAATCTGATGAACTCGGAAATCGTTGGCAAGCCGAGCGACCAGCCCTGGGCTTTCGTATTCCTGCGAAATCATGAGTTCAGTCAGGTGGCCCGTCACCCGGCCCAGCTTTATGAGTCGTTGTCCTACCTGGCGCTGTTCGTTGGGCTGGTTTGGTACTGGCGAATGTATCGTACCCGATCGGTACCAGGGACTATGCTCGGTATAGCCTTGATCTGGATGTTCAGCTTACGGTTCCTCTGGGAATTTTTTAAAGAGAATCAGGTTGCTTTTGAAGATAGTATGGGCCTTAACATGGGTCAGTTGTTGAGTGTGCCGGCCATTTTAGTCGGTCTGGTTTTACTTCTTAGAAACGCTGTCAGACCTGCTTCATTAATTCCGATTGCTCTGGTCATTCAGTCATCGAGTCTGTGCTGTCAGTGCGACAACAAATCCGCCCTGCCTGCTTTCGGGCAAGGTGATTTCAATGGATCTGAGCAATCGACTGCTGATCGAATAGCCGCCGGTCAACATACGACTCGTACCCTTTCCGCTGTCTCCTGCCGGTAGTCAGCTACTCGTCGCGGCTGTATTTGCTGTGAATGCGCCGGGCAACATCGCCAGCCAGTTCGTCGACGAGGTCGCTGTAGAGTTGCCAGCGGCTGGGTACCAGTATAGTGGCCGTTGCCAGGATATGGCCGTTGAGGGCGCGGTCGTCGCCGGAGAACGTTTCCCAGATGGTTTCCCAATGACGTGTTTCCCAGACTGAATCGTGCCAGATGGGTCTGTTCGCGTCGACGTCGATGCCCTCCAGGCGAATGGTCATGCCGGTGCTGATGGTACGCTTAAATGTCGTCAGTGTGCCCTGTACTTTCTCCATAATGTCGACCTTCGTGGAGTCGTTGATTTTCTTTTCGCCGACTTTGTAAGCTATGTCGCTGTAGATCGTCGTGCTGGACGAACCGGTGTTATCGGTATACGCCGTGTAGTCGGTCACCTGCATTCGGACGGCCTGATGGATCGGAAACCCTTCAGCCAGCGGCCCACCGTCGACGATATTGGCCTGGATCTGTTCGGGCGTGTAGAGCCGGACGAAGGTCGATGGTGTCATGTTACGACCTACCCTTTTGTAGATCAGATTCTGTATCTCCAGATTGTCGCGCCCGCTGATTTCGCGGGTAGGACCAAGCGGTTCGATAGCGACGCGCAGCAGGGCGTAGGGCAATACCTCATCGGCGCGGGTGCGGGCCTGCCGGTAGTCGGGCACCCAATCGATGGCCCTCCGGTAATTAGTGAAGGCGTCTTTGGCGGCCAGCCGGTCGGTCAGGCGGAGGGCGTACGCTTGTTCGGCCACGTCGTAGCGGTCGGCAGCGGCCAGTTGGCGGGTTTCCTGCATCCGGTCCTGATACGACGCGGGGTACGAGGCCAGCCAGTCGGCGCAGGCGGCACAGGTTCGGGCGTTGTCGGTCAGCTTTTGCAGGGCACTATATTCCGTCAGCACCGACTCCCAGCGGAATGGCTGGCTGGCATTAGCAGCTAACTGGCGGATCGTTGCCTGCCGCTGTCCATAGGCCCGGACGAATGCCTGTTGCAGTACGTCGGATGCTAAGCCATGGCCGCGTTTGCTCAGGCCCGGACCCTGCTGAAGCCGTTGGGATGCCCGTTTTACCGCCAGGTCGAAATGACCGTGGCGCAGGGCCGTCCTGCCACTGCTGCATCCGGTCAGCAGCACAATGGTCAGTAAAGAAAGGAAGGAGCGGTTCATGGTCGGAAGGAGCGGTGTTTCAGGCCATTGGACAATCGGAGCCGTGACCGGGTTTAGTACGGGATTTAGAAATCGACCGGTGTATAGCATCAGATCCGGGCAATTGCACGTACTTCGATTGTGAAAACCATCGGCCTGTCGTTCTCTACTCTACCGGAGTCGGTCGCCGATGGTTGCTCAGCTAACTGATGATTCCTTCCCATCCCATAACGATCAAAGACATTGCCCGGCAGTTCAACTGTTCGCCGTCGACGGTATCGCGCGCGCTGAACGACCACTACGCCATTAGTGAAGATACGCGCCGGAGCATCCAGCAGTATGCGCAACAGGTGGGATATCAGCGGAATCTGGTGTCGCTTAGTCTGCTCAATAAACTGTCAGGGGTACTGGGAATCATCGTGCCGACGATCAGTGATAGTTACGAGTCGTCGGTGATCGAAGGGTTGCACACAGCGCTGCAACCGCTGGGCTATTCGCTGACAATCTGTGTGACGGGCGAATCGCGGGCACTGGAGGCCGAGTATGTGCTGCGGCTGCTGGCGAATCGGGTCGAGGGTATTTTTCTGTCGGTAGCGCAGGAAACGGATGATTCGGGTCAGTACGATCATCTGGAAACAGTAGTGCAGCGGCAGATTCCGCTCGTGCTGATCGACCGTGATTACGCGGGCCTGCCCGTCAGCCGGGTGACGACCGACGATTACCACGGAGCCTGGGCCGTGACCGAACACCTGATTCAGCGGGGGTGCCGACGCATTGCGCACCTGCGCGGCCCCGCCGGACTGACGGTGTCGGAGCAGCGGTTCGCGGGCTATATCGATTGCCTGACGCACTATGGCCTGCCCATTCGCGGGGAGCTGATTCTGCCAACCAATTTCAAAATCGACAGTGCTATTCTGCCAACGCAGCAGCTACTGAACCAGACTGAATTGCCGGACGCCATCTTCGGGGTCAACGATCAGGTGGCGATTGGTGCCATGCGGGTACTGACCGAGCGGGGGCTACGCATCCCGGACGATGTGGCTGTGGCCGGATTCGACGATTCACCGACAGCCGCCTACACCTGCCCATCCCTGACGACGGTAGCCCGGTCGGGGCAGGAAATCAGTGCCGAAGCAGCCCGGCTGTTTCTGATGCAGAAGCAGGCCCCCAATCATACGCCTGTCGAAAGTGTGTTGCTCCCCGCCCGGCTGATCGTGCGCGAATCGTCGCAACGGGCGGTGTAGCTTATTCGAAGATAGTGGTCAGTGGCAGGTCGATGCCGAGGATGGCGTCGTGCAGGGTGTCGTCACCATGAAAGAAGGTGTAGTGGCCGGGCTGGTCATAAACGAAAATGCCACGCAAGGCCGGGTGTATGGCCACGTGTAATGTAACAGTAGAAGATTCTCTGTCCATATGGGTGACAATCGCACACGCCAGTTCGTCTTCCATTGGAGCCGTTAAAGCTGCATAAATGACCACGTGTCAGAATTTAAAATGTTCAAATCAGATAATTTGTAAATAGCTACGCTGTGCAACGTCTACTTAATATACTATGGAATCTTTATGGAAAGTACTTGATTTTCGAGAATTAGGTATATTCAACTCTAGAGAAATTGCTTTTTTTATCTTTGGATTTTTGTTTGTCTTATACTGTCTTTCTAAACAAGGCGTTAGAAGGTCTCTTTTTAATCTTGCAGAGACAGCTTTTTCAAAACATTTAACTACAGTATATGTTATAGTTATATTTTATTCTTCAATACCTATCCTAATACTATACAAGATAGGATACTGGAAATTTGAATTATTGAAAGACGCTGTTTTCTGGTTAATATTTTCAGCTTTACCTGTTCTTTTCAAAGTTTCGAAGGCTGACAAGGGATTTTTTAAGAAGGCTCTTTTAGATAACTTAAAGCTTTCCGTTATAATTGATTTTGTTACCAGTCAGTATACCTTCAATGTGTTCGTAGAGATTATCATAATCTCACTTTCTTTATTACTTGGAGGTGTGATTGCATTCTCCGAGAGAGAGGAAAAATACAAAGATGTTAATAGAGTATTTACTGTAGCTGCTACATTGCTGGGAATTTGCATTTTTACAAGTTCTATATATTTTTTCGTTTTACATTTAGGCAAGTTCACGACATTCGATAAGTTTCAAGAGTTTTCTTTGCCAATAGTTTTAGGAATATGGTTTATTCCTTTGTTGTATTTCATACATGTATACATAGTCTATGATTCGGTACTTTCCACTCTTAGTTTCGGAATAGAGGACAAAGTAGTTAGAAGGTACGCACAAACTCAATCTATAATTCAATACAAATTTGATCTCATCTCATTAAAACGCTGGAAAGAAAATGTTCTAAATGAAAAACTTCATAGCAAAGAAGGAGTATTTATTTCATTTCTAGACGTAAAAAGGCAACAACTGATAGAGAAAAACCCTCCTAAAATAAATTCTACAGAAGGGTGGTCGCCTTATGAATCCAAAGATTTTCTCAATAGTTTTGGTATTGTTACCGGATATTATAAAAAATATTATGATGACGAATGGGGTGCGAGTTCTACTTTAGTTAAATTGAATGATGAAATTTTTAGTAACACTATTTCATACTATGTATCCGGTAGTAGCACAATAGTTAGAAAATTGAAAGTGAATCTCACAGTATATCCTTCTGTAAAGGAGGAATATGCTTTGGATAAATTTATAGAATGTATATCATTTCTGTATCAAGTGACTTTTGGAGAAGAAATTCCCCCAAAACTTATTCGATCGATTTTTAAACAGCAGAAAAAAGAAGTTAAGCATTCAAGCAAGACTGTGAGTTTGTGGCGAGATAATCACATTGGTACGATAGAGGGATACTCTTTGTACTTTACAATGAGCCAAGAATAGTCTAGTCCAGCCCTTATAATGCCGTTCAACGTATACTTTTTCTGTCGCTTCATTACAATGGTGTCAGGTCCCCGGCCTGACATATTTTTAGACGAAGCTATTTGCTGCCGTGAGCGTGTCAGGTCGGGGACTTGACACCACTGTCAACACTATGATACTAAAAAACCATCGCAACGCTGCCTTTGACAAGCAGGTCTGGGCAATAAAAAAACTCAGCCAATCTTAAACGTGTACGTCAACGGCGTGATGCCAGTCAGATACACATGGATGCCGTCGGTGTGGAGGTTTCCGAAATGACTCGAATAGGGTTCACCTCCCAAGTTGATGATCTTGCTGTGCTTATACAGGCCCGGCCCAAACTGGATTGTGTCATCGCCCAGACGGTATTCGCCGGTGCCTTCAGGGAGGAAATAGCTGTCGGTACTCCCGCCAACGGCTGTTAAGCCACTGACCTGCCCCCCCGCCCGGAAGCACAGTTCGAGCGTGACGTGAATACCCGATACGCCCGTAACATTGAACGCGAGTGTGTTCTGCCCGTCTTTTTCCACGACTCGAATCGTCGTTTGCAGCGTGTTGAGATTACTCTGCGGCCGGTGGGCAAAATCCATTTTGTTCCAGAACCGGCCGTCGGTGCTGGGTGTCAGGGCGTAATTGCCGTCAGCCTTGCGGAATCTGGCGGGTAGCGGCTGGTAATAGGGCGAGGTTTGTTTGCGGTGGAGGATGTAGGCGTCACCGTCGGGTGTGATGCCCTCACTGTGGAAATAGCCCGTGCTGAAAAAGTCGGTCGACAGACGCATGTAATTCAGAATAGCCGCACCCTTGCGAAAGGCAAAAAAGTTGGGGCTGTTCGACCGGCCCGACGCGATCGTAAGCGGAAGATCGTTGCCGCCATACAGAGTCGTGGTCGTGCTGCCGCGCCGGATACGAACGAGGTTGGTATGCCGGAAAAACTGCCGGTAACTGGTAGCGGGTGCTTTTGGCGTGGGCAGTAGTTTTTTAAAGATCGGGTCTTCCAGAAACGATGCCAGCAAATCGCGACGTACCTGTTTGTCGAAGCCGGGCATTGTGCGGATAAACTGCGTCAGTGCGGCCCATTCCGGGTTGTTGTCGTGCAGGGCGTAGAAATGGTAGTCGAGATAGAAGAGCAGGATGTTGACCGGTGCGTACTGATCCTGTCGGCGCGAATCGACTGTGACGAGTTCGCCGTCGGGCTCCATGTGGTAGTACACCAGCCGCAGATTCCGACGCACTTTATCGAGCAGGTCGGGTCGGCGTTGCAACTGACCGATGGCTGTTAGCGTGCGGTCGTTCACGGCTGCGTAGTTCATGCTCCGCTCCAGGTAGTTGCCGTCATTGTCGCAGAAAACCCCTTCGGCCAGCCATTCCTGAATGCGCTTGACGTAGGCCGGATTGGGGTACAGCGCGTTCATCCGCGCCAGAGCCGCCGAGATCACCCAGCGGTGATTGGGTGTGTGTACGCCACCCGTCCGCAGGGCTTCTCCGGCCTTTACCACAAACGTTTTGTGCAACGCCTTCACGTCGGCCAGTGCCGGTGCCGGGTTGGTCAGCAGAATTTTGCCGGCGGTGCAGAGGGCTTCGAGAATGAACCCCGTATCGGGTGGGGAGGCCAGATTGGCAATGTCGAGGGTACCGTCGGGGCGCTGGGCCTGCACCAGAAACCGCATGACCTTCTCCATTGCCGGAACCAGCTCGGCCTGCTGGTAATAGCGCGACGTCGGTTCACTATAAGCCGCTGCCAGATTGGCCAGATCGAATCCCAGCCGACGCCGGACGTCGGTGATGGGCGACGCCAGTGTTTGCAACAGTTGTGCCACCTCCGCATTATTAGCGTCCACAACCGACTTGAAAAAGTCGTCGGGAGTGGACTGGGCAGTCGTCAGTAAGGGTGAAAGTGTCGCCAACGCACCAATAGACAGGCAGTAGCGGAGAAATTCGGTTCGGGAAACGGTTTGCATACTGTGTAAAGATCCCACGGCAGCGGCCGACCGTCTTAACCCCTCAGATGTTATTCTGGAGAATCATTATTCAGGTCAAAAAAGCGCCTTTGTCATCCCGACGATAGGAGGGATCTTCGCCAAGAGAAGGAAAACCGCCTGTTAGCGAAGATCCCTCCTATCGTCGGGATGACAAAAACGATTCCCTAAACAGCTGCTCAGTGGGGAGGGGTTGGGACGGTCGGCCGCTGCCGTGGGGTACTATTAATACCCCGGATTCTGCGTCAGGGCGGGGTTGACGGTGAAGGCGCTGGTCGGAATCGGGAAGATACGGTGATTCACGTCGGCGTCGGTTTTGAAACCCCACTTACCTTCGTACTTGCCAAACCGGATCATGTCGTTGCGGTGCCAGGTTTCGTAGGCAAACTCGCGGCTCCGCTCGGTGTACATACCGTCCAGATCGATGCTGCTCAGCGCGGCCGACGTGGTGCGGTTGGCGCGTAGCTGATTGACCAGCGACAGCGCCGTGTGGCCCAGCGTCGGCGTTCCGCCCCGCAGAATCGCTTCGGCCTTCATCAGGATAATGTCGGAATAGCGAAACAGCGGCATATCGTTGTTCTGGTTGCGCGAGGTCGAGCTGGCGTCGGGGTAGAACTTGATATTGCGGTAGCCCATGTTCCAGGCGATTTCGTCGTTGCCACAGTCGAAAGACGCTGCGTCCTGCCGCAGCAGAATCTGGGGCGTCAGCGTTACCTGATAGGTATAGGACGCACCACCGTCGGAGCCAGTGTAGAACTGGTCGTAGCCTTTTTTGGTGGTCGTCACGGTTACGGGCGTAACGCCGTCGTTTAGAAACTGCGGCCCCGTCAGCCACTGCCCGTTACGAATATCGTTGGGGTCGCTGAAGTTGGCGTAGAACTCCGGCAACGTACTTTCGGGGGCGCTGGGCGTGAACGGCAGGCTAAACTTTTTGGTCTCCGAGCGCGGTACGTCGTAGCGGGCGCGGTACATGAAGCCGTTGGTGCCGGGCAGCGAACTGGCCGCTGGGTCGTAAGGAATGGCGAAGATAAATTCCTTCATCTGCGGCCCGTTGTTGGGGTAAAACATCTGCAAATATGACGACCGACCTTCCAGTCCGTACAGCCCCGAATTGATGACGCTGTCGCAGGCCACGATAGCGTCGTTGTACCGCTGCGTACCGGTGTAGTACTGCGAATTCAGGTACAGTTTGGCCAGCAGCGAATAGGCCGTAAACTTGTTGGCCCGCCCGTACATCGCCTGCCCCGACGAGCGGCTCAGGTAGGGCAGGGCTTTCTTTAATTCGTTCTCGATAAAACCGACGACCTGCGCGCGGGGCAGGTTAGGGTGCGGGGTAAAATCGCCGTAGGTCGTATCGACGGGGACGTTGCCGTACATATCCATCAGCATGAAGTACGCCATTGCCCGGACCATTTTCAGCTCCGCCAGATTGGTCTGCTTGGTGGTTGACGCGGGTACGGTCTGGTCCAGAATCGACAGCGACTGATTGGTAGTGCCGATAACGGTCGAAAGCCAGCTCCAGGCTCCGTTGGTATTGCCGTGATCTTTCGTCCAGCTATGGTAGTGCAGCATCCGGTAGTTCTGGTTGTCGTACCAGTTGCCACCCCGTGCCGGCATAATAGCTTCGTCGGTGCTGAGCGTCTGCATGAAAAAATAATCGAGCGCAAACTGGCCGCGCAGGGCTGCGTAGGGTGGCCCCGACGCCTGAATGAACTGCTGCGAATTCTGCGGAAAAATGTCGGGCGTCAGCTCCGTATTGATGGGCACCTCCAGGTTGTGGCAGGCGGTGGCGAGGTACAGCAGCAGTACCATCAGCACTCCGGGTATGGCTAGTTGTTTCATTATTTTTAGTTCGTCGTTTGTAGTTTGTGGTTTGTGGTTCCTCCGGCGAAACAGCTACGCGTTAGCCAACAATGAACGACAAACCACAAACCACAAACTGGTTTAAAATGACACGTTCAGACCCAGCAGTAGGGTACGGGTTTTGGGGTAGAAGTTGTTGGCGTCGATGCCGGGGGCAATGCCGCCCTGGTTCACTTCGGGGTCGATGCCGGTGTATTTCGTGATGATGAACGCGTTGTTGACCGTAGCGTACACGCGCAGATTTTTTACGTACTGCCCCAGCTTTTTGAAGCTGTAGCCCAGCGTCGCGTTATCGAGCCGGATATAGCTGCCGTCTTCGATAAAGCGCGTCGAGTAGCGGTACGAGTTCACGTCAGCTATCGATTCGCTGCCTGCATCCACCAGAATGTTGGTGTACTGGGCCGTGCTGGGGCGGAACAGATCGGCGCGGGTGGCGTTGAAGATCTTGTTGCCGAATACGCCCCGGATAAAGATGTTCAGGTCGAGGTTGCCGTAGCGGAAGGTATTCGTCCAGCCCGCCAGCAGTTTCGGCTGCGGATTCCCCGCGTAATAGTAGTCCGAGCCGATGACCGGCGACGTGGTTGTGTTGCCGTTACGGTCGAGGTACTGCGACACGCCTTTGTCGTTCTTACCCGCGTATTGCAGCGTAAAGAACTGCCCCAGCGGCATACCGGCTTTCAGGATCTGGAGCGTGCTGCCGGTTTGGCCACCCCCGTCGGGCTGGGTAATCCGTACGGAGTCGCCCCCGACGAACAGCGGGTTGGTCAGGCTGAGAATCTTGTTGCTGTTGTGCGCCAGGTTCAGGCTCGACGTCCAGCTGAACCGGCCCACCCGCATCAGGTTGGCACTCAGGCTCAGCTCGATACCCCGGTTCTGCATGTCGCCCCCGTTGGCTACGATACTGCCGACCGGCACCAGCACTGGGTTGACGCGGTACGAATAAATCATGCCCGTCGTGGTTTTCTGGTACAGTTCAAGCGTACCGTTTACCCGGCCTTTCAGGATCGTGAAGTCCAGACCCAGGTTGGCCGTCGCGGTTTTTTCCCACCGCAGGTTGGGGTTCGATGCCTGCGTCGGGCCGTAAGCGGCCGTCTGCACACCGTTGTAGTAGTAGGTGCCGAGGCTACCCGAAATGAACTGCGCCGTGTACGCGTTGAAGCCCGACGAGTTACCCGTGACGCCGTAGCTGGCCCGCAGTTTCAGGTCGTCGAACAGCGACTGATTTTTCATGAACTCTTCCTGACTCACGCGCCAGGCCACGCCCACCGCCGGGAAATAACCCCACTGGTTGTTGGTGCCGAACACCGACGAGCCGTCGCGCCGGATCGACCCCTGGAATAAGTATTTCTCCTTGTAGTTATAGTTCAATCGGGCAAAGTCGGAGATCAGCTTCGTTTCCTGATAGATGCCATCCGCGCCGAAGTTGATTCGGTACGACGATACGGCGTAGGGGTTACTCAGCGCGAAGTTGTTGTAGCCGATGTTGTCGACGGGGAAATTGGTACTCGACGTCTGGAAGCCGTCGCCCGATACCGACCCCTGATACGAGTAACCCAGCACGGCATTGACCGAATGGTCGCCGAACGCCCGGTTCCAGGTCAGGAACGTTTCGAGCACCTTGCGGGTGGTCTGGTAGGTGTTGCGCAGGGCCGACCCGTTGGTGCCGAAGTTCAGGATGGTGTGCGTCGCCGGTGGATCGGGGTTGTTGTAGAAGTTGGCGCTGTTATACTGCGTGTAATAGCTATCGTACGATTCGCCGTGCAGCGAGGTGTTGTTCTGGTACGACAGGTTGAGGTCGTAGGTCAGGTCGAACGGCAGGTTGACGTGCGTGTTGAACGAGCCGACGAGGTTGTTGTATTTCGTATTGTCTTTGGCGTGGTTGACCATCGCCACCGGGTTGAAATAGCCCGTATTCTGGTAGTTCTCGAAGTAACTGCCGTCGGGGTTGGTAATGGGCGACACCGGCAGGTGGTTGATCATCTGCAACAGCACGTTGTTGCGCAGGGGCGTGTTGTTGGCGTTGCTGTTCGAGTTCGACACGTTCAGACTGAACCGCAGCCGGTCGTTCAACGCGTACTGATCGACCGACAGGCGGGCAATGACCCGGCTCAGCGAACTACCCTGCAAAATACCCGGCTTGTCGTAGTAGTTGATGCTCGCGTTGTAGGTGCTGTGGTCGGTGCCGCCACTGATCGAGAGGTTGTGGTTCTGCGAAATCACGTTGTTACGCTCCACGGCCCGCTGCCAGTCGGTGTCGGCTCCTTTGTCGTCGATGGGGGAGAACGACAGGTTGTTGCGCGTCAGAAAATCGCGCAACTGCCCGGCGTTCATCATGTTCAGCCGGCGCGATACCTGTTCGGCACCCGCGTACCCACTGTAGCTGACGACCATCGAGCCTTTTTTACCCCGTTTGGTCGTCACGATGATCACGCCGTTGGCGGCCCGGTTCCCGTAAATGGCTGTGGCCGCTGCATCTTTCAGGACGTCGATACTGGCCACATCGTCGGGGGCGATGATGGAGATGTCGGCGCCCGGCACGCCGTCGATCACGTAGAACGGCCCCTGCGAACTGTTGAGAGTCGATGCACCGCGCAGCACCACGGCGGCCGGTGTATTGGGATCACCACTCGATGAGATGTTCAGCCCCGGAATTTTACCCTGCAACAACTGACCGACATCGGCGATGGCCCCCCGGTTGAGGTCTTCGGGTTTGATGGTGGTGATGGCGCTGCTCAGGTTTTTACGCGATTGCGACCCGTACCCGACCACGACCACTTCGTTCAGCGTCTTATTGTCGACCACCATCAGCACGTTGATGCTCGACCGGTTGTTGACGGCTACCCGCTGGGGCGCATACCCGACGTAGCTGAATACAAGCGTACCGGTAGTCGGGGCCTTGATACGGAATTCACCGTTGGCGTCGGTATTGGTGCCGACCATCGACCCTTCCACCACGATACTGACGCCGGGCAGGGCTTCATTGCTGCCGTCGGCAAAGACTTTACCCGTCACAGTAATGTCTTCGGCAACGGGTACCCGCCAGGTCGCCCGTTTGCTGACCGCGAGGGCTGCCGTTGCGGTCGGGGGTAGTCCAGTTGCCAGCAACCCATGACTGAGCAGGCAACCGGGTAGCAACCCGTATAACAACGGTCGGGTTAGTTGTTCAAATACAGAGTGTTTCATGCGTATAGGTAGTAGTGTCGTATGAGCCTGACCAACAGCTGACTATACTGACCGGGATAGACCGTTATAGTATAAAATTGAATACTGATAAAAGGCTAATAATCAGTTGTTTGCTGGTGAAAGGCTTTCCGTATAAGAAACGTACTGCCCGTTTATACCCGGCTATACCCATCCCGGATCGGGAATTATTTACGCAAACGTTTGAATTGATAACCCCCTGCCGGATTCAGGGGCGAACCCAACAAAAAAGGCCGCACTGACTAGTGCGGCCCGGATCAAATCGGTTTGTGTAAGAGACGTTGGTACGTCGATAGTCAACCGGCTGGCTGGCGTAATGCCGAAAAACCCTAGCCGTGGTTCTCTTTCGTATCGGTGCCCAGCTTCGCGCCGTAACCCGATGCGATGATACCGATCAGCAGACCAAAGAAACCAAAGATAGCCCCTTTCGATGCGGCTGAAGCGGCTCCGTCGGCTACCTGCCGGGCTTTCACTTCCGCTTCTTTTTTGGTCTGCTCGAATTTGGCCGCTGCCTGTTTGTAGGTGCTGATCCAGTTGTCGACGATCTGCTCCGATTCGGCCCGGCTCTTGCCCGTCCGCTTCATCACCACGTTCACCGCGTCGTCCCGATCAACCTGGTTGACCGTAGCCTGCCCCTGCTTGAACAGCTTGTCAAATAGTCCGCCGGAAATATCGTCGGCAGCCTGTGGGTTTTCAGCCGCCTGCTTACCAGCCGCCTGGGCCTGATTGCCCGCCTGCTCCGCCTTGCGCTCCAGCCGATCCGGGTTCAGCGCCGGGTTGCCCGTCTGACGGAGCACCTTGTCGACTTCACCCCGCAGATCGCCCAGATCCAGATTGTTGACATCGATGCCGTTTTCGGCCAGTTTGCCTTTCACGGCCTGACCCAATTCAGGACCAGCAGCCGACGCGGCCGAACCAACCGCTGAACCCGCCGTCCGGACAAGGCCACCCACCAGCCGACCGGCACCGCCGATGAGGCTACCAATCGTCGTGGTCAGAAAATAAATGGTCAGCAGCGTTACCAGTGCCCAGGTCAGTACACCATGGATGATACCATCGAAGGGGCGGGGTGAACTGGCCAGCCGACCCGCTACCCAGCCACCGGCAAGCAGCGACAGCAGGCTGCTGATGATGTACCAGATAGCCGTTCCGGTTCCCAGACCAGCGGTTGGGTTTTGCTCTTCCATCGGGTCGATGGTTCCCAGCCCGATGCCCAGGCCCAGCAACGAGAGCAGCAACTGCATGACGATAGCGATCAGCACGCCAGCGAAAACGGCACTCCAGGAAATACGTTTGACGAAGCCAGCGCGGCCCATAGCCGGTGATGTGTAAAGCGGATCACGTTCCATTCTTGTACGGATTAATAGTAAACTGTTGAGTAAAAAAACCTAAGTAGTTGCACTAGGTAAACGGTTAAAACAACAGCGTGGCTTTCGTTTTGTTAGATAATGGGTCAAAATTTTACATCGTGATAATCAGTTACATTGTCTATAGGTTGACTATGGACTAGCTGTTTCCGGGGCCTGAGTACTGAAATCAGGGAGTCGTCGCGCCCGGTGGTTATCGTGTTGAATTGCGTCTGATTCAACCCGCATCCCCGTGTTCGGCGTATCTTTGTCCCGACGCCAATTTCTGACTGTTTGCCTTATTTATGTCCAAACGCCGACGCATGCGTTCAGCCGAGAAAACGCTCGGCACTTCGCCCGGTACGCTGACCTACGTCGGCGACGATATTCAGCACGCGACCCGCATCAAACGCATCGACTACAACGCCACGGATTACCACATCGATGACAACAGTAAGATCCGCCAGTGTCAGCCTCCCGGCGAACAGACGCCTGTTATCAACTGGGTCGACGTCGATGGGATTCACGAGCCGCAGGTGGTATCGGCCATTGGGCAGCAGTATCGGCTACACCCACTGCTGCTGGAAGACGTGGTCAACACCGACCAGAAGCCCAAAATTGACTTCTACGACGAACTGACGGATACCAGCCCGAACCCCATGCCGGGGAGTGGGCCGGTGGTGTTTGTGACGCTGAAGATGCTGCACCACCACCGTGCGCAGCCCGACATCGATATAGAGCATGTCAGTCTGGTGCTGGGCCGAAATTTTCTGGTTTCATTTCAGGAAGAGCGCACCAAAGATATTTTTGAACCGGTCATCGACCGTATCAAAGCGTCGGCGGGCAAGACCCGGCGCAGCGGCCCCGATTACCTGCTTTACGCCCTGCTCGACCTGATCGTCGACCATTATCTGGTGCTGGCTGAGTACATCGGTGAGCGGATGGACAAGCTGGAGGAAGTGATCGTGACCGAACGGGCCAGTCAGCAGACGCTTACCGAACTCTACAACCTGAAGCGCGAACTGGCTCATATGCGCCGGGTCGTCAACCCGACGCGCGACATCGTGGGGGCGCTGCTGCGCGAAGAGTCCGAGCTGATAAAGACCACGACAGTCCCGTACCTGCACGACCTCAGCGACCATATCAACCAGACCATCGACACGCTCGATGCGTATCGCGAAGGCGTTTCGGGGCTGATGGACGTGTATTATTCCATCGTAAACAACCGGATGAATACGGTCATGAAAACGCTGACCATCGTGTCGGCTATTTTCATTCCGCTGACGTTTATCGTGGGGGTTTACGGCATGAATTTCGACTTTATGCCCGAACTGAAAAACCCGCACGGCTATCTCTACACCTGGGGCGTTATGATCGCTATCGCCATCGGCGAGATCATTTATTTCAAACGACGCGGCTGGATGTAAGGTGCCGGTTCTGTGTAGAGGCGCAGGCTATTGCGTCTCTCAGCACGCGTCAGCAATGCTTACCCGGCAAACACCAGCCGGCAGATACCATTCGGGTGCTGAGACGCAGGCTATTGCGTCTCTACAAAAAATTATGACTACGCTCTCCACTCAACATATCCGCCCGCGCTGGCTGACCGACTCCCGGCAGGCCACCGGCGACAATAGTCAGTCGGTATTCTTCGCTATTCGGGGAGAGCACCACGACGGCCACGCGTTTATCGGCGATCTGTACGACCGGGGTGTCCGGCAGTTTGTGATCGAGCGAAGCGCACTCACCCCCGACCGTCGCGACGAACTTGCCCGCTACCCCGACGCGGAATTTATCGAAGTCGACAGTAGCCTGACCCTCTTGCAGCAACTGGCGACCGACCACCGACGCCTGTTTCCGCTGCCCGTCATCGGCATTACGGGCAGCAACGGCAAAACCATCGTGAAGGAATGGCTGGCCCAACTGCTGGCCGACGATTACGTGATTGCCAAAAGTCCGCGCAGCTACAATTCGCAGCTGGGGGTGCCGTTGTCGGTGCGCGAACTGGGCGAACGCCATACGCTCGGCATCTTTGAAGCGGGGATTTCGCGCCCCCACGAGATGCAGACGCTGGAACCGATTATCCAGCCGACCATCGGTATTTTTACCAATATCGGCCCGGCCCACGACGAAGGGTTTCGGAGCCGAAAGCAGAAAATTGCCGAGAAACTCCGTCTGTTCGTTCATGCCGATACGCTGATTTACTGTGCCGATCAGACCGACGTGGCCGACGAGGTGCGTATACTGTTGAAAGCCGTGAACCCCGGTATCCGGCTCGTCACCTGGTCGCTCAACGGCAACGACGCGACTTATCGTGCTACCCTGACCGGTACCCGGCTTACCCTGACGGCAGTAAAAGTCGAACGCCCGGCCATCGAGGTAGACGTGCCGTTTACGGATGCGGCTTCGGTCGAAAACCTGCTGCATTGCTTGGTGGCCGTACAGACGATTCACCCCCTGACGGCCCCCACGCTCGACCGGCGGCTGAAACGGCTGCGGCCCGTATCGATGCGGCTTGAACAGAAGGAAGGCATCGACAACAGCGTGCTGATCGATGATTCGTACAGCAACGATCTGGCCGGGCTGCAACTGGCACTTCGGTTTATGAATCAGCAGCGGAGCCGCGACCGGCGGGTGCTGATTCTGTCGGATGTGCTGCAATCGGGCCTGCCCGACGATGACCTGTATGCGCAGATTGCGGATCAGGTGCGCGACGCGGAAATCAGCCTGTTTGTGGGCGTCGGTCCCGTTCTGAGCCGCCACCGCGAGCTGTTTCCGCTCGACAGCCGATTTTACGAATCGACAGCCGCGTGGCTGGCCGGGTTCCCGGTCGAGTTGATTCACGACAGTATGGTGCTGGTGAAAGGAGCCCGGACGTTCGCGTTCGAGCAGATTGCCAACCGGCTGCAACGCAAAGTACACGGCACCCGGCTCGAAATCGACCTCGACGCGCTGACGCACAACCTGAACTACTACCGCGAAAAAGTGGGGCCGGCCACGAAAATTATGGTGATGGTCAAGGCGTTTGCCTACGGCAGTGGGAGTGCCGAAGTAGCGCAGTTGCTGCAATACCACCGCGTCGACTACCTGGCCGTGGCCTATGCTGATGAGGGCGTTGCGCTCCGGCAGAACGGCGTAACGTTGCCGATTATGGTGATGAACCCATCGCCCGAAACGTTTCCGGTCCTGCTCGACTACCAGCTACAGCCCGAAATCTACAGTCAGCCACTACTGACCGACTGGGGGCGTTTTGCCGAAGAAAGTAAGGGTGATGTGCCGCCATTGCACCTGAAAATCGACACGGGTATGCACCGGCTGGGCTTCCTGGAAAGCGAACTCCCCGCCCTGATCGACTACCTGACGGCGCACCCCATGCTGCGTGTGGAAACCGTATTCAGTCACCTCGTCGGGGCCGACGAAGCGCAGTTCAACAACTTCTCAACGCACCAGTACGATACCTTTATCCGCTGCACCGATGTGCTACAGGCCGGGCTTGGTTACCTGCCGACGCGGCACCTGCTCAACTCGGCGGGTATCGTGCGCTTCCCGGAATTTCGGCTCGATATGGTGCGGCTGGGGATCGGGTTGTACGGCGTTGAGTCGAGCGGTATTGAGTCGTCGGCTGTCCGGGCAGTGGGTACGCTCAAAACGGTCGTGAGTCAGGTGAAAACCATCCCGGTCGGCGAGTCGGTGGGGTACAGCCGCAGCGGGCAGCTCGATCATACGGCGCAGATTGCCACGATCGCGATTGGGTACGCCGATGGCTTCGACCGGCGGCTGGGCAACGGCGTCGGAGCCGTCTTGATCAACGGCCACCGCTGCCCCACGGTCGGCAACGTCTGCATGGACATGACGATGGTCGATGCAACCAGTGTTCCGGTTGTGGCTGGCGATGATGCCGTTATCTTCGGCCCCGACCAGCCCATCAGCGGCCTGGCGAAGCAGATCGGCACCATCCCCTACGAAATCCTGACCGGCGTCAGCGAGCGCGTCAAGCGGGTTTTTTTTAAGGAGTAGTTTAGGGTTAATTACCGCCTGTGTAGCCCAGACGTCCACGTCTGGTGGCCGTTTGGCCAACTACGCAAGGCGGTAGCTTTTGGGTCGCTATCGCGCCCGTCCACACCTGGAAGGTGTTGACGACAATGTACACATGACGGACCACCGTGTGACGGACCATCAAAACCATGAACTGGCCTAACTAGCTGGTGTCGACGGGGCAAAGAGAGTGTTTACGCCGATGGAAAAGTCGGGTAAAACGGGGGTGGCCATACACAGATCATCGCCGAGGCAAATCGTGACCTGCTTGCGGGATGTGTACACGTATACGACTTCGTGCTCGGGCAGAACGCTCCAGACGATCTGTACACCTGCCTTGAAATACTCGGCAATCTTCTCCTCGATTCGGTAGGCCAGATCGCTCTCCGAAATGACTTCGATTACAAACGCCGGGATGATGTCTTCGCCATTTCGACCAGCTTGTATTTGATCGTCGGTAAAATAAGCAATGTCGGGTCGACGCATCTGGATAGCTGTCAGCATGACGTCGGGTTCAGCCATAAGCGTTCCGCTCGTATGGTACCCTTTTTCGTAAAATAGCTTGCTTAGAATACTGTAGATGTAGTATTGCTTTTTCTTTATGCCTGAAAATCGAATCAGTTCACCGTCGTTCCACTCGTACTTGAAACCATCCGTCGGTTCCCAGTCGAGAAACTGGTCGAGCGTATGCGGAACTGTCGAGGGTGGTATCTGTATCATAGCATTGTTGTTTGCTTACTGAACATACGAAAAAAACGCGACAGACTGCCAGGTCGTTCGATCAGCGGAACAGGTTGCCTGCGTCGAAAATACCCCGCACCTTTGCTGGCTCATAACCAACCAATCGACTATGAAGAAAACTACCCTTGTTTCGATGATTGCCCTGCTGTTGGGCTTCGTTCAGTTCGCGCAGGCGCAGACCATCGATGAAACGGTGAAAGAGTGGGAGCGGGCCAAAGCGTATACCAAAGAATACCTGGACGCGATGCCCGAAGCGGGTTACGCGCTCAAGCCTACACCGGAGATGCGTTCCTTCGCCGAACAAATGCTTCACCTGGCCAATGCCAACTACGGGTTCGGGACAGGGGCTACCGGTCAGAAAAGTCCGGACGGTGTGGGGGAACTGGAAAAATCGACGACCGACAAATCGAAAGCTAACATCACCAAACTTGTGCTGGCCAGTTATGATTTTGTCATCGATGGTATCAAGAAGATGACGCCCGCGCAACTGGCAGAGCAAACAAAACTGTTTGGTCGCTTCGAGATGACGAAGGCAACAGCCCTCGCCAAAGCGTTCGAACACCAGACGCACCACCGGGGTCAAACGACGGTGTACATCCGTCTGGCAGGGGCCAAACCGCCCCAGGAAAAGTTGTTTTAATACAGCTACCTAAAAAAAGCGGCCCTGGATCATCCAGGGCCGCTTTTTTTAGGTAGCGGAGAAACAGAGGAACCGTCTTAGCGTGCCGCATTATCCACTGTACACCGAAACGCTTACGGCTTCTTCGCTTTTACCGCTTCGACGTTCGTTTTACGATTTTCGACTTCGGTGAGGGCGCTGGCCTGTTCGGTTTTATTGGTTTCCACATCTTTTGTCAGCTGTTCGAGCTGTCGGGCATTTTCGTCGATGCGCTTCAGCAACCGCTCTTTTTCCTTGCCGTTCTGCTCGATCTCGCGTTGCAGCCGTTCGCCCGTCCGGACCGTCTTCTGGTGGCTCTGCTGGGCGTCGTTCAGCCCGCTTTCGGACGTGCGTACTTCCTGATTGTACTGACTCTGAGTGGCGAAGGTTTTCAGCATCGTTTCGGCCGACGAATAACCCGGCGTTCCCGTTGTGACGAAGTTGCCGCCCCCCAGGTCATAGGCTACGAAAATGGTGGCCTGACTGCGCGATGTTTTCACCGTACTCATCAGGTTGACCGGTTCCGACGACACGTCTTTGATGTCGGCGTTGGTAACCCGGTACGTGCCGCGCGACGAGGTTAGCCGACCGTAGGTTTTCAACTGGTTTTCCCAGTCTTTTTCGATCTGCCGCCCGTCGCCCGGTACGGTCAGGAACAAGCCCTGCGCTTTTGTTTTGTCGATGGTGCTTTCGCCTGAATAAACAGTCTGAGCCAGTAATGCACCGGGGAGAGTGCAGAGTAAGAAAAACAGGTAGTTACGCATAGCGGTGGTTCGTTTGAGTTGAAACAGGCAGTTTTTTGTGGTCCCGCCCAGGCCGGGATAACAAAAATAAACGGTTAAAATACGCCCGGTCGGTTCATGGTCAGGCGGCTGATGGGTCGGTAGTCCGTAAACTGAATGTCGGGCGACACGTAGCCGGGTTTGACCGGTTCGGCCTTTACCAGATCGGTGCTCAGGTACTTCTTGTTGCTGTCGCACAGAATGGTTACGACGCGGGCCTCAGGTCCCATTTCGCGTTGCAGGTTGATCGCCCCAATGAGGTTGGCCCCCGACGAGATACCCACCGCCAGACCGAGGTGAATGGCCAGTTGCTGCGCCATCAGAATCGAGTCGCCGTCGCTGGCCTGCACCACCCTGTCGAGTTCGTTCAGCTTCAGAATATCGGGGATAAACTCATCGAAAAAGCCCTGAATCCGGTGTGAGCCCGTTTTGTGACCCACCGACAGCGTCGGCGATTCGGCGGGTTCGAGCGGGTGAATCCGAATGTCGGCCCGGCGCGATTTTAGGTACCGCCCCACACCCATCACCGTTCCCCCCGTGCCGACACCCGCCACGAAGGCGTCGGGTGTAATGTCGACGCTTTGCAGTTGCAGCCAGATTTCCTTGCCGGTGGTCAGGCGGTGGGCTTCGGCGTTGTACTGGTTGGCAAACTGTCGGGGCAGAAATACCGTCGGGTCACTCGCGGCCAGCTCTTCCGACCGGCGAATCGCCCCCAGAAAACCGCCTTCCTCTTTGGTAAACAGGACAATGTCGGCCCCCAGGCTGCGGATAATGTCGATCCGTTCCTGACTGATCCCGGCGGGCATGATGATCGTGACGGGATGGCCCAGCGCCCGGCCTACAGCGGCAAACGCAATGCCCGACGAGCCGCTGGTGGCTTCCACGATGCGGTGGCCGGGCTGGATATGCCCCTGTTTGTAAGCCTGATGCAGTACGTGTAGCGCCATCCGGTCTTTCATGCTGCCCGTCAGGTTGTAGTGCTCGCACTTGACGTAAAGCGAGCGCGGTTCGCCCCGGTCGGTGTAGAACAGTTCGAGCATGGGCGTGTTGCCGACCAGGTGCCAGAGGTGTTCGAATTTTTCGCTTGTCCGGGCCGGGAGATCCGTACGTTCGGTGGTTGTAGTCATGCTGACGAATGAAGCGAAGTGCCTCAACAAGTGTAGTGTGTTAATCGACAGCCAACGCAGAATCAACCGATTGGGGTTCCGTCGGCCTGTCGACTTTGTGCGTGACGATCAGTCGTTTGTCGCCGTTGAGCAGCGTCGTGGCGAAGAGATAGCGGTCGCCACCGTCGCGCAGGCCCAGTTTTTTGCGCAGTTCAGCCACCGTCTGCGGAAAGTTACGCACCGCCAGATTGCCTTTCAGGTCAGGCAGCACCGCCTGTAGTGCTTTCCGGTCGGGCCTGACAAGCTGCTCCACCCGGAACGCGCGACCCGGCACACCCGTAACCAGGTGCTCGCTGGTGTACAGATGGCTGTTGGGGGCCAGTTTGGTCAGGCCGAATGCTTTCGCCAGCACGCGAAACGCCCCCGCTTTGAGTACAGCCGCATTGGGTTCGTAGAGGTACGTCTGCGGATCGCCGAACGGGGCAATGGCCTGTTCTTCGTCGGTTAGCGAAAACCGCAGCACGTCGTCGTGCCCCGCCAGCCGGTTGATGGCTACGAACGCAGGGTTGGCCGTCGGCGGGGCTGTATGATCGACCACGAGCAGCACTTCTTTCACTTCGCCCTGTACCGCTACGACGTGAATCTCCGCCGGACCGAGCTGCCGGATGGTTTGTTTCAGGTCGATCATGGGCGATACTTTCAGCAGCAGCTGCCGGCTTTTCCGGACCAGCAGTGGCAGTAACGTCAGTACGTTGGGTTCGTACTCGTCCAGCAGCACCACTTTGCCGCCCCGCTCGTCGCGCCGGTGTGGGTCAAGGTAAATCCAGTCAGCGGGCTCGGTCAGGGTATTCAGAAAGGCCAGCCCGTCGCCCGTCTCGATCCGTACGTTGGCTGCGCCCAGTCGGGGCAGGTTGTGGGCTGCGAGTTCGGCGAGTTCGGCGCTGCGCTCGACATATACGACTGACTCCATAGCGCCCGCAAACGCCCACGTATCGACACCCATACCCCCGGTCAGATCGAGCAGTTGGCCCCCGCTCACCAGCGATGCTTTGTACTGCGCCGTCGCTTCCGACGAGGCCTGTTCGACCGACAGCGCGGGGGGAAAGATCAAGTCCGGGTTGGTGTACCAGGTCGGTAGTTTGTAGCGGGCTTTCTGCCGGGCCGTGATCTGCCCCGCCAGAAACCGTACGTCCAGTTCGGCCGGGTGGGGGCGCAGCAGCAGGGCCGTTACGTCGGCGGTCAGGTGCTGTTCGATAAAGTGTTGGTCGCGGACGGATAGGATTTTCACCGGGAATAGTAGCAAAAATAGTATGTAAGTTAATCTGGCTTTAATTTTACGACAGCGCCCGTCATCCGACGGTTCGCATCCCCCACCTTATACCGTATCTTGTTCATATGCAACGCATTAACCCACTCCGTACGTTATCGAATTACCGGCTGTCGCTGTTGCGCTACGACCTGCCCGCCGGGCTGTCGGTGTTTCTGGTGGCCGTCCCGCTCTGTCTGGGTATTGCGCTGGCGTCGGGAGCCCCACTGTTTTCCGGGTTGCTGGCGGGTATCATCGGCGGAATCGTCGTCGGTATGCTGTCGGGTTCGGAAGTAAGCGTCAGCGGTCCGGCGGCCGGGCTGGCCGTAATCGTGGCCGATTCCATCGCAAAAGTAGGCACCTACGAGGCATTTCTGACGGCCGTGGTGCTGGCCGGTATCATGCAACTGATGCTGGGGCTGCTGCGGGCCGGTCGATTCAGCAGTTTTTTTCCCGACAGCGTCATCAAGGGGATGTTGTCGGCAATCGGTATCGTCATCATTCTCAAGCAGATACCCCACGCCCTGGGCCGCGACAACGACTACGAGGGTGAATTTGAGTTTCAGCAGCTGGCCGACGGTGAAAACACCATTTCGGAAATTTACCGCGCCATCGTTACCGCCAGTCCGGGGGCGTTGCTGATTAGTGGGGTGTCGCTGTTCCTGCTGATCGGCTGGGAGCGGCTGGCCGGGCGCAGTACGCGGTCGTTCTTTAAAAACATCCCGTCGGCTCTGCTCGTAGTGGTGGTGGGGCTGGTGCTCAACGAATCATTCCCGTACTGGATGCCTGCCTGGTACCTGGGCGACACGGCGCATCAGCACCTGGTGCAGATTCCGCAAGTGGCGCGGGGGCAGTCGCTCGCGTCGATTCTGGATTTTCCCGATTTCAGCGTCCTGCGGGATGCGAAAATTTACGGTGTCGCGGCCACGATTGCAATGGTGGCCAGTCTGGAAACGCTGCTCAACCTGGAAGCGTCCGACCGGCTCGACACGGCCCGGCGCGTGTCATCGACCAACCGGGAGCTGGGCGCGCAGGGCATTGGCAACATCGTGTCGGGGCTGCTGGGCGGGTTGCCCGTCACGTCGGTGATTGTCCGGACGTCGGCCAACATCTACGGCGGTTCGCGCACCCGCGTGTCGGCCATCACCCACGGGGTGCTGCTGCTGCTGGCTGTCGGGCTGGGTACGTCGCTGCTCAACCGCATCCCGCTGTCGTGCCTGGCGGCCCTGCTAATCGTGGTGGGCTACAAACTGGCCAAGCCTGCCATTTTTCGGTCGATTTACGCGGAGGGCTGGAGTCAGTTCGTGCCGTTCATCGTCACCGTTGTCGGTATCGTGTTCACCGATCTGTTGCTGGGTGTGGCACTGGGTGCTGTCGTTGGGGTCGGGTTCGTGCTGTACACCAATACGGAGCGGACGTTCCGTGTCGTGCGCGACAACCGGCGGGTGCTGATCGTGTTTGAGAAAGATCTGTCGTTTCTCAGCAAGCCGCAACTGAAAGAAGCCCTCGGCAACCTGCAACCCGGCGATCAGGTTGTCGTCGACGGCAGCAACGCCCCTTTTGTCGACCACGACATCCATACTATGTTGCACGACTACCGTGAAACGGCGCGGGTGCAGGGCATCGGCTACGAACTCCGTAACATCGCCCCCGCCCATCGTCGCGGCTCCCGCAAACCGCTGGTCGCGTAGACCGGTCAGTTACCCGCAGCCGACTAACTGATTAGCCATCCGGCTGCGGGTAACTGACTGATTGACAGGTGCTAGTTGCGTGCTCGTAGAAGGCGATTCGTCAGCAATTTTCGCACAGGCTCATCGTACAGTTTTAAGCAAACGTAAGCCAGGAAAACAGAACCGATAACGAGTGCTGACGCACCGGGGAACGACTGCGCGAAGGTGAGGTTTTCATTCTTGACCCAGGCATAGTACAGGTAAATAAACGGGTAATGTACCATGTACAGCGGGTACGAAATGTCGCCCAGCAATTGGCAGGCCCGCCTGGTCAGTCTGGAGGTTGTCTGGTCTGAAGCGCCGAGGTAAACAAGTAGCGGAAAGACAACGACGACGCAGATCGTATCATACAAACCGTTTAGCCATAGCTGGTCACTACCGCCGATTCGGGGGATCGCTGACAGAATAACGATAGCCAGGCCACCCAGCCAGAACGTCCCGGTCACGCGGACCGGTTTAAATACGCGGGCCAGTAGTAAGCCTGCCGAAAAGGAGAATACCAGCCGCAACGAACCGCCGATTATATTTTCTTCCGTCAGCGCAAAGCCAACGCATAGATCACCGAGCGGCCCACGAATGGCAAATACGGCCAGTCCGCCAGCCGCCAGCAACACGCATACAGCAAGCGCGTTGGTCAGTAGTTTCCGGATAAAGAGCGCGTAAAGGATACTGCCCATGTATTCGAAAAGCAACGACCAGGCTGGCCCGTTGAGCGGAAACATTTCACCCACGCCCCGAATGTCAAAGCCGGGCGTTGTCGGTATCAGGCAGGTATGCATAGCTGTCGCCACCAGCAGCATCGGTACAGGCACTTTCGACACGTCCCAGGTAGGGCAACCCTGATAATAAAACATAACCGCCCCGATGATGGACCCAATAACGACCATGGGGTGCAACCGAATGAACCGACGTTTGAGAAAGCCGCCTATGGTCATCGTTTTCCACCGGTCATCGTACGCGTAGCCAACGACAAATCCGGACAGGATAAAAAAGAAATCGACGGCCAGATAACCGTGATTGATTTGCTGATCTAAATGACTGGTGGCAAAGGCTTCAAATACGTGGAAACAGACAACGGTCAGGGCCGCTACGCCCCGTAATCCGTCCAGTATAGGGTAATGCGGTTTTGTGGTCGCCAGTGCGGTAGCAGCGGTTTCGGTTTTCAACATGGATGGCACATTCACGTGCGTTGAGTAGAGAAGCCAATGAAAAAAGCGGTCATTCATCGCGTGCCGGTGAGCGAAGCTTAAACGGAGCGGCTAATCAGGACAGCGAGCAACGTAATGAGGGCGGGGAGCGCCTGTACGAAAAATATGGATTGCTGGGCGGTGAGGGCCCCGTAGATACCCGCTACGATGACGCAACCCAGAAAAAAAGCCGCGACGTTGGTGTGCCAGTAGGGGTTTTCGATCAGGATCGACCAGATCAGCCCGGCCGCCAGAAACCCATTGTACAGCCCCTGATTGGCGGCCAGTGCTTTCGTCGGTTCGAACAACTCCGGCGGCAGCGACCTGAACGTTTTACGGCTACGGGTAGTCCAGGCAAACATTTCCAGCCAGAGAATATACAGGTGTTCCAGCGCCACAATGGCAATCAGAATGGTGGAAAGCAGACGCATAGACGGGGTGGTTTTCGGGAACAGGCACCGCGAAAGTAGTGTATTTACCCCTGAATCTGTGCCTTATGTGCTAACGTATCACCGATCGGATCTGCGTTCAGTGGGCCTTATCGAAAGCCGAACAGCAGCGGAAAACCAAACGCGACGAAGGCACTCCATGCACCGTAGACTGGCAGAAAGATGGTGATTGCCCGATTGATCGGCGACAGATCGGTTGGGCGCGCAATGGTCTGCCAGAGCCGTATGCTGACGAGGAGCAGGTGGCCTAGGATAAGTACGTTGGTGCCAAGCACGGCCATCCGGTTGGGCGTTATACCCCATTCGCTGATACGAAACAGAATGGCCGACAGCGCAATGCCGTTGATCGATACGGTAACGATCGATAGCAGGAGCAGAATCAGCAGTTGACCACGATTGGGACGGATGCTGTCGGTGCTGGCGAGTGAAAAGAAGATCAGCGCCATGACACCGATCAGCAGCGCGTTGAACAGAATCAGAAATTCCCGGTCGTGGTATGGGTCTTTCCCCGCCGTTATTGTCGCAACCAGGTAGATCAGCAGGATAACGAGCGCTATGGGTGTAAAAATCCGGGCAATGATCGGCGAGATTCTGCCGACCAGCGTAGGCTGTAGCTGCGTCAGAAACGTAGCAACGATGGGCAGCATCGCCAGCCCACAGACCACGACGTAGTTGACATAGAATTTGGTGATGTCCCAGCCGATCAGGCGGAACAGATTGATGGTCAGGGCGGTCGTCAGCCCACCGGCCAGTAGGAGCAGGGCTGCCATCACGGCGATGTCGCCATTGTAGCGCAGGAAAGTCAGCAGGCTGGCAGGTCGGTTCAACCGCCCCCCACTGAAGGCGAAACCCAGCAACGACCACAGCCACAGCGGGGTATACAGGTAGGTCAGTACCAGTGTATCGCTAGTGCCCCGTGGAAGTACATTGATGTAGACGGCGGTTAGCAAGACAAGCCCGGTCAGCCACGCACCCGTTTGGCGGGAAACGTTGGCTTTGTGGGCAAAGTAACCAATCAAAAGTGGCAGGACGATGAAGCTGATATTGCGCGTATAAAAGTGGTCTTCGTTCAGCGACAGGATAGCCGGTAACTTAGCCAGCAAAGCCGCGACCAGCGACGCCAGTAGCACGAACATCCGGTCGCGGGCCGTGCCCCAGGGCGACGCTCCGTGGCTGTACGTAAGTCGCTGATACCAGGCTTCGACCAGTAGGTTGTCCTGCATCTGAGGATACAGCGATTCAAAAGCACTGGTAAACGCTGGCTTGTCGGTGCGGTACAGTTGCTCCAGCTGCCGGGGATTGGCCAGATTCGATAGGATCTCGTCGCGCATACTGCTTTTTTTAAAAAGTACTTTGTTTTGCAAAGTTGAATGAAAAAATAAGTTGCGCAAGGGGTGATGGGGAAAAATTCTGTAGCCCAGACGTCCACGTCTGGTGGCCGTCAGGCCAATTGGTACAGGCGGTAGCTTAGTAGCCTGGACCGGCCCGCCGGCGCGGCTCCAGGTCCGGGTGCCCGTCAGGCCAACTTGTTCGGGCGGCAGCTATTCGGTCGCTCCGCGCCCACCAGACGTGGACGTCTGGGTTACACGGCTCCACATATCTGTAGCCCAGACGTCCACGTCTGGTGGCCGATAGGCCAACTTACTGGGCGGTAGCTATTTGGTCGCTCCGCGCCCACCAGACGTGGACGGCTGGGCTACAATCTACAGGCTACATAATCTTAGGTTCCAGCCAGAGGGCCGTGAAGCACAGCAGGATCAGCGCGAACCAGCCCCATTGGGGCAACTGCGCATCTGGTGGGGGAGTCGTAGCTGACGTTGCGGGCGACTGAAACTGCTGATGCGCCAGCATGAAGCGGTCTGTCAGGGCACGGCTGCTTAACGGATCATCCGGTCGGGCGGGGTCGACGTAGAGGGCCAGCGAATCCTGCACCGGTTGCCAGCCCGCCGTTGAAAACAGTCCCCGGCCCGATGCCGACTGCTCGTTCAGGGACGAAGGTGTCAGGCGGAGCGTGTCGGTGCCGATGCGCAGGGCCGACAGTCGGCGGGTAGGGTTGTTGAGCGTGATGGTTTGTTCCAGTCCCTGAATCAGGGGCGCATCGACCTGTACTTCGTTGGTTTCCGGCTTCGATAAGCGGGCCAGTACCGCCGTCCACAACCGGGCGTAGGTGGTGCTGTCGCCACTGAGCGCGAGCGGGAACGTTTCGCTCAGTAAACTCACACCAACGCGTCCGGTAGTCTGCTGCACGAAGACTGGAAAGCCGGTCACGGCAAACTGATTCAGATTGTCGGTAAGGCGGTAGGGGAGCGCGGTCAGGCCGTTGCCGACCGGTACCTGCGGATCGGTGGCCGTTCGGTGAATCTGCCAGCGACTACCCGTAGCCTGATTGATCGTTCGGCTGTCGACGTCGGGACTGGTCAGGTTGATAAACAGCACCGCCCGTCCGTCGGCGACGGCTTTGCGGATCAGCGGATTACCCGCGCTACCGGGTTCGGTAATTATCAGATCGGGGGCTGCGCTGGCGGTTTTGGTCGTCGGCCTGTTGATGCTGACGCTGCTACTAATATCTCTGGACAGCGTAGCCGATACTGTCACCGTATGGCCCTGTAGACCCAGCCAGCTGGCCAGCGTTTTGCTTTCGACGTCGGGACTGTTGAGCAGGAAATGCACCGTGAGCGGGACGGTGGGGCGGCTAAAGAAACGGAGCGTATCGAGTACGGTAGTTCCCAGCACCAGCTCGACGTCACTTTTACCCCGCGTGAAGGCCGGAAACCGAAGGGCAAACGGTTGTGTACCAGCTATCAGGTGCAGACTGTCGAGGGTTTTGTTGCCGTAGCGTAGCCGTAACTGTTGCGGTTTCGATGCGTTGATAAGGCCCGTCACACGCTGGAGTTCGCCCTGCCGCAATAGGCCTTTCCAGTGCAGGCTCGTCAGCGCGTCGGGTGCGTCATACGGGACGTGCCGCAGGGCGGACGCGCTCAGCCGCGCCAGTGTCGTCACCGGAAACTGGTTGCCGACCAGTGTAACGGAGTCGTAGGTGCCGGTGAGCGTTCGGCTGGTGAATCGGTCGGACAGGTGCAGGCTGTCCTGCACGCGCCGGGCGACCGACGCGGGTACCTCGTCGCCCACGAGCAGCACCTGCGTGTCGAGTTTGGCGACGGGCCAGCGGGGTTGCAGCAGGTAGGCTAGAAGCACCAGCCACAGCAGCCCGTTCAGACCCAGCCGTACCGCTTTACGGGCTGGAGATAGGGATGCGTTGCGGGCGATCAGCCAGCCCTGTACGACCAGCAGTACGGTCAGTGCCAGCAGGCAACCCCAGGTAAGCGGGTCGGTCCAGTTGAGGGTTAGTTGCATAAGTTAACGGGCGTGACGCCAGAACGACTGCCGCAGCGACCGGTCGCTCACGTACGACGGCCCCGTCCGTTCCGACGCGCCGGTCAGGGCGTAGAGTTTCGTTTTCAGGCTTGTTTTTTCGGTCTCGGTCAGCGCCTTGCCGCCCACCAGTTTCTGCAATAGGGCCAGCACCGACCAGTTGGCCAGCCCGCTGTTGATGGTTTGGCTGGCCAGCGCATTGCCCAACTGTCGGGCCTGCTGCCGTTGCGTTGCGCTGCGCGTGGGCTGGTCCAGCGACCCCAGCACCCCGGCCACCAGCGCGCTGATCTGCTGCTGCGAATACTGACGCGTCTGCACAAAGGCGTTGGTTACGTTCTTGAATTCGCCCGTCAGCCGGGTTTCTTTCTCTTTTGTTTCGGGCGGGGTAAACCCGGTTTTGCGAACGTACGAACGGGCTTTCTGCTGCGACAGTTTCAGGTATTTCAAGGCTTCCTGTTCGTACGGCAGCGCTTTTTCGGGTTCGTAGAGCCGCAGATGCAGTTCCGACTGCCACATATTTTCGAGCGCCATTTTCAGCAGCGACCGCGTCGACTGTTCGTGGAAGGTGTTGGTCTCGGCATCGTCGTGGTTGTGGGTGTACTGCGCGATCAGTGCGGCCAGCGGGTCCTGATTCTCGTCGGCGTGGCCACCGCCACCGTGGTCATGCCCATCATGGCTGTGACCCTCCTCGTGGCCGGGCGCGGAGGCTGGTGTATGTTCCTTTTCACCCTCGTCGTGCTGGTGGGTGTACGACTTGACGACGTTTTCCAGCGCGTCGCCGTCTTTAGCGGTCGGTGCCGGGGGGGCACCACTGCTTCCGATTTTATTCTCGAACTCCTCCCCCAGAAACTGCCCGTAGCGCAGCCGCAGGGCTTTCTGGTCGAACCCGACCTCGTTCGACTGACTTTTCAGCGTGTTCGGATTCATTTTCTTCCGACCGGCAATCAGTTTTTCGGTGTCGATGATAATCTGCCGCTGACTCCGAAAATAGTCGGGCATGACGTTCATCGCCATCGTTGCCAGTTCGCTGTCGTCGACCTTCGTCGTGTCTTTGTAGACCAGAAAGTACGTGTCCGATTTGGTGAAGTTCGGGTCGGGGCGTCGGTTGTCGAAGGCCGACCAGTAGTAGTACAGTTCGTCGCCGGGGGCAAACTCCAGCGCGCGCAGATCCAGCGTTTTCGTCAGCTGGTCGTCGCGGAAATTGGTCGGGCCAACCGGCATCTTTACTTCGCGGAATTTGACGTTTTCTCCCGATCCCCGCGCAATTGTCGCCACCAGAAACGCCTGCGACACGCCAAAATCATCCGACACGCGGGCGGTTAGGGTCAGCGTTTTCGGATCGTTGAGGTAATGGTAGCGGTACAGTTCTTTGGCCGCTATGTCGATTTTGGGAGCCAGATCAGGCCGGGCGTCCAGCCGGTAAAAGTCGGACTGGTAGACGACAGAATCGCGCCTGGTGTCGGATTGCCAATACGCTTTAATCGCGTATAGCCCGGAGTTAATCAGCCGATCCTGGTAGGTGAAACTGCCGTTCGTGAGCCGGAACGGCAGTTCCTGTCCCCGACTGCTGACCAGCCGCAGCGACAGGTTGTCGGGTTTGTTGAACCGAACGGTCCAGGTCAGTACGGAACCTACTATGTCCGACGCGTTCAGGTTGGCGGAGCGGGTTTCGGGCAGGCGGGTGTACGACGGGGGTTGTAGTTGCAGTTGCGCCGACACGAACGTTGGGGCCGGGGTGGGTCGACTGCTGCTGTCGGTCAGTAGCGTCGTCGCGGTTTGCTGAGGATAGGGTCTGGTCGGCCGAATCAGTTTGGGGTACAGCCCAAACACGAGCAGACCACCCAGCAACGCCAGCCCGTACGGAGTCAGGTTGGCCCACACGACCACCGGTGTACGAACGTGCCGCGCCTGTTCGTTCAGCCGGTCGAGCTGGAGTTCTTCGGCCAGATTAAGCTGCGGTTTGGTCAGCAGGGGCAGGCTGTATTCGGTATCGCCGATGGTCTGGTGAAGCAGCTGAATGGCCTGCGGTTTTTTGTCCTGATACAGCCGGTTCAGGTACACGCCCAGCCCGAAACCCGCCAGCCCCGCCAGCAGGGACCATGCCAGCGGTGCCGGTACGAACGTCGCGACGAGCAGATAACCCGCCCCCGCCAGCATCAGACTACTGAGCAGCGCATTCGCATACAGCTGGTACGTGACCGACGTGATAAGCCGTTTGAGTTCGTTCATACGTTTTTGGACAGCGCTACGAATCGTTCGAGAATGACAAGACTGATGAATGCCAGTAGCAGCGCGAGCTGCCAGTTGGCCGATGCCTGCTTCGGTGTCGGCTGACCGGTTGTGAACAGGGCTTTTATTTCCGGCTGGGTTAGCGGGGCCGATGTAGGATTCAGGCCGAACCGGGCCAGCAACTGCGTTCCCAGCCACTCCGGCAACTGCCCCGTTTCAACGCGTTCTGAGGTGGTGGGCGTCAGCACGTCGTTTGTGTAGACAACGTTCGAGGCTACCGCTGTGGGCTGTCGGCTCGCCGAAACGATGTACCGGGTCGATGCTGTACGCTGGGCGGGTAACTGATCGGTCAGCACCCATGTGTAGACACGACCGGGCGTGGGGCGGACATCCAGCTGAAAATCGAGGCCATACACGTCGGTAAGGGCTGCGAGGGCTGCCTGCACCGATTGCTTTTCCCGCCCGTTGCGATAGCTGAGCAACGTCGGTATCGGGCCAGTATGGGCAGGGGCGTTCGCCAGTCGCACCGACGCATCGGGAGTGGTCGCACTGACTAGCTTACCCACCCGGTTGACGTACAGCCGACGCCTGTTTTTAACCAGTATGAACGGTCGGGGCTGCTGACTGGAATCGACAACGGTATGTAGGGTAAACCGATCGGGTACGGCGATGGTCGGTGCGGTGGCCAGCGTCGGCGTGTTGGTTGCGTACAGGTGTAGGTTGACGGGCTGTGTGCTGAGCCGCGTGATGGCCGTTTGCAGGGTCAGCGGGTTGTATCCGGACTGGTCAGGCGGAGTCAGTTCCGGCGATACAGGTGGCAACACAGGCGTTGCCCACACGACGCGTTCGTTGCGCTTGAGTGCTTCGACAAGTTCAAACCGGAAATTATCGACCACGGCAACCGACGGCTGAACCAGGTGTACTAGCTGCACAACGGGCGGCTTCTGAAACCAGTGCATCACCGGCTGCGTCAGCAATACCGCCAGCAGCACCACCAGCAGGCACCGCAGCACCATCAGCCAGATATTATCGAGCCGGAAGCCGCGACTTTGCTGTTGCTGCTTTTGTTCGAGCCACAACGTAGCCGCCCAGGGCAGGGGTTTGCCCTGCCGACGATGCCAGAAATGAATGGCAACCGGCACGATGACCGCCAGCGCACCCCACAGCATATATGGCTCGTTCATGGTGGATTTAAGGTTTGTTGTTCGTGGCTTGTGGTTCGTAGTTGGCACGTGTGTGTAGCCTGGACCTCCAGGTCCGGGTGGGCGCGAAGCGACCTGTTAGCTACCGCCGGAGTTAATTGCCCTGACGGGCACCCGGACGTGGATCGCACCGGCGCACCGGTCCAGGCTACACACACGTGCCAACCACGAACCTTAAACTAGCGCAGCAAAAACTGCTTCAGTACCTGGGCAATCGGGTCGCTCAGGCGGGTTCGGATTAGCCGCACGTGCGGGATACGTAGCTTTTCGTCCAGTTGTTTCAGGTACTCGGCAGCCCGTTGCCGGACTGTGTCGCGCACGGTGTCGGCGTCGATTTCCAGTTCGTGACCGGTTTCCAGATCCTGAAACCGGTAGAAGCCGCGCAGCGAAAAATCCAGTTCCTCGTCGCCCAGCAGCTGGAAAATAACGATCTCCCGCCGGGGTCCCGCCACGCGCTCAATCAGGTTCACCCATTCGTCGCCCACCTGCAAAAAATCGGATGCCAGCACCAGCATCTCGCTTTGCTTGCGGCTGAACTCGGGAAACGACGTGGCCGTGCTGTGCCAGGTGCCCGATGCCGTCATCGTCTCGAGCGTGGCGATGATCTTCTGTAACGATTGCCGCCCTGCCGGAACAACCGGCTGAACCGCCCCCTCGTGCAACGTGTACAGACTGATCTGATCGCTCTGTCGGTTGCCCAGATACGCCAGCGACGCCAGCAAAATCTTGGCGTAGTTGAGCCGGCTAACCCCATTCTCGGCGTAGTTCATCGACCCCGACTGGTCGAGCATGAACCGAATCTGCTGATTACTTTCCGTCGCCGATTCCCGAACCAGATACTGATTCGATTTGGCGAACAGCTTCCAGTCGATGCGTTTGGGGTCGTCGCCGGGTACGTAGTGCCGAAACTGCTCGAACTCCGTCCCGATACCCGACCGCTGGCTCGTCTGAATACCCAGCAGCAGTTCGTCGCTGACCAGTTTTCCGGCCAGTTGCAGATTGTTCAGTTTGATAAGCTCCGTGGTTAGCATGTTATATTCGATGTAGCCTGGACGTCCACGTCCGGGTGCCCGTCAGGGCAGGAAAGCTGCCACATATACCAATTGCCCTGACGGGCACCCGGACGTGGACGTCCAGGCTACAAATACCACTGAGCTATCACCCGATTTTCACTTCCGTCAGTAGTTGTCGGATGACATGGTCGGTGGTGATGCCTTCGGCGTCGGCGCGGAAGTTGAGCGCGATGCGGTGACGCAGGACCGGGTAGGCCAACGTCTGAATGTCGTCAGGAATGACCGAGAATCGTTCGTTGAGCACCGCCCGCGCTTTGGCGCACAGCACCAGCGCCTGCCCCGCCCGTGGCCCCGCCCCCCACTGACTCCACTGTTTTACGTAGGCCGAGGGCGACCCATCCGGGCGGGTGGCGCGTACCAGCCGGTTGATAGCCGCGATGAGGTCGTCGCTGATGTGGACCTGCCGGGTCAGGTGTTGCAGATCAATGATTTCCTGGTCCGACAGTACCGTTTGCAGCTGTGGACGGGCGGTGCCGGTGGTACTTTTCAGCACAGTCAGTTCTTCGTGTTCGGCGGGGTAGCTGAGTTTGATGTACAGCAGAAACCGGTCGAGCTGGGCTTCGGGCAGGGGGTAGGTCCCCGCCTGCTCGATGGGGTTCTGCGTGGCAATAATCAGGAACGGCTTTGGCAGCGGGTAGTCATTGCCGCCGTAGGTCACCCGGTATTCCTGCATGGCTTCCAGCATAGCCGCCTGCGTCTTGGGTGGCGTCCGGTTGATCTCATCGGCCAGCACGACGTTGGCGAAAATCGGCCCCTGATTGAAGACAAATACCTTGCGGCCCGTCTCGTGGTCGTCTTCCAGAATCTCCGTCCCGACGATATCCCCCGGCATCAGGTCGGGTGTAAACTGAATACGTTTGAAGCGCATCGCCAGGGCGTCCGACATCGTCTTAACCATCAGCGTCTTGGCCAGGCCGGGCACCCCTTCCAGCAGGCAGTGCCCACCCGCCAGCAGCGCGATAAGCACTTCGCTGATGGCTTCCTGCTGCCCGACGATGACTTTGCCGATTTCGTTTCGTAGCTGCGGCAGTTTCGCCACCAGCGTCTTGTAATGGGTTTTGTCTGCGGTTTCCAATGGGCTGTGTTTCAGGTTGTATGTTTTTTCTAAACACGGAGTAATAGAGAAAAACACGACTCTGTGGTCTCAGTGTAATTCTCCGTTACTCCGTATTTACGCCGTCAGGGCGTAGGTAACGATATTGACACCGAAGCGGGTATTGTCTTCGGCCAGAAAACGCTTGTTCCGAAAGTCGTAGTCCCACTCGCAGCCGTAGTCTTTGTTGCTGTACAAAACCCCAATGCGGCCGTTGATCAGAATCGCTTTCAGGTAGTCGTGGACGAGGTCGTCGCCCCAGCCGTTCAGCTCAAACGAGGTGGTTGGCGGACCGTCGTCAAACTTGAAAAAGCACGAATAGAGCGGGTGAGTATTCGGAATTTTTTGCAGGGCTTTGGGGCCAAACGTGCGCGCCATTTCCTGCTCGAACGATTTGGCAAACAGCCCGTCGACATCGTGGTTGCAGTCGTCGACGAAGACGAAGCCGCCGTTCTGCACGTACCGTTTGAAATTGTCGCGCTCCGCTGCCGAAAACTCCACCAGCTTGTGTCCGCTGAGGTAGCAGAATGGGCTTTTAAACAGGTCGGGGCTGCTGAGCTGCACCGTTTTTTCCTTCTGATCGACGGGCAGCGTCGTGTATTCCACCAGCGAATGCATCAGGTTCGACGGCATCCGCTGATCGGTGTCCCAGTCGCCGGAGGTGTATTGAATACGGGTGAAGAAAAAAGGTTTCAAAGTCGTTCGTTGAGTTACTGCCGTGAGTCGGGTTGATCGTCCGGTTACCTGCCTGCCTGACCCGGCGGATTCATCAGGGTTTTCAGTGTGGTCAGATTGGTTTCCTGATCGAAAATGGCCTGTACCGGAATTGCGAAACCCGGTACGGTCAGGGCCGACAGCGTATCGCCAATGTATAAAACAGCCGCCGACGCAAACGCCATCGTCGCGTCATCGAGCCGGTACTGCTCCACCGACTTTCGGACGGGGTCGATGATCCAGTATTCGCCGACGCCGTGAGCCGCATAGTCCTCAAATTTGACGCCCCCAATGGATATTGCACGGTCGCGGCCTGTCGTGCTTCTTGACAGCACTTCCACGATCAGGTCCGGGGCGGGGTGCTCCATCTGATCGTCTTCAAAAGACGCGGCCGTTTCCTTATTCCAGAAGCAGATATCCGGTTCGTAATCGTTGCGGGTCAGCCCGACGAGTGCCTTCTCGGAATCGACCGCTCCCAGTTTGTGCAGGTGTACATAGACGCGCAGCAGCGTTGTCAGGTTCTGCGTCGCATCCAGATGCCTTTGTTCTACGAGCGAGTGCATCACGACGTCGCCGTTGATGAACTCGGCCGGTCGGCGTTCCGAATTAACGTCGTCGCACAGCCATTCCCGGAACGCCCGTCGCCGTTGGGCTTCGTCGGCCAGAATAGCCTGCGCCCGTTCGATAACGAGTTTGGCGTCGGGGGCTTCGAGCAGGTCGTGAACGCGGTTGTCAAGCATGGTAGTGTGCATTCGTGAGCTATAAAAATACGACGAATCCGGCAAAGCGGCACCGGTTTACACGGCGTCCGACAGGCTGGTGAACGTAAATTCCCGAATTTTCATCGGCGGAATCAGGTAGTTGCTGAAGGTTTCCGTACTGACGACCCGCTCCGCTTTACCCAAAGCTTCGAGGTTGTTGAGCATGATGATCGGGCTTTCGTTGAAGCGGAAATTCTTGACGGGAAATTTGATCCGGCCGTTTTCGATGTAGAACGTCCCGTCACGGGTAAGGCCGGTGAGCAGGATGGTCTGCGGGTCGACGGAGCGGATGTACCAGAGTTTGGTGACGAGGATGCCGCGCGGAGTACTTTTAATCATTTCCTCCAGCGATGAATTGCCGCCCATCATAATCAGGTTGTTCGGGGGTGGGGTCGCTTTGCTGCCCGTTTTCTGCGCCCAGTACCGGCTGTAGGCCAGATTTCTGACCACGCCCTTGTCGATCCATATCGTTTTCTCCTGCGGCCGACCATCGCCCGACCAGGGAGAAGCGGGCAGTTCGGGGTTGGCCGGGTCGGAGTAGATCGTCACCCGGTCGTCCACGATTTTGTCGCCCAGCCGCGATTTGCCCCCGGCCTTACTGAAGTACGACCGGCCTTCGTCGGCCGAGCGGGCGTCGATGTCAAACGCAATTGTTTCGACCAGCACCGCAGCCGCCGTCGGCTCCAGGATAACGGTGTATTTGCCCGGTTCGAGTGCGCGCGCGTCGGCCGATGCCTGTGCTTTCTGCATGGCGATGCGGGTGGCCGAGGCCGTGTCGAGTTTGGCGAAGTCGCTGTAGCCGCGGGTCACGTAGCCGGACCCTTTGCCGTCGGTCGTGCGTACCGTCAGCGAGAAATTGACGCTCGAACTGGGGTAGTAGGCAAACAGCCCTTTTGAGTTCATCATGGCCGTCATGCCATAGCTGTCGTCCAGAAAGCCCGCGCCGATCAGGTTGTCGTCGCGCGTGAGGGCCAGGCTTTTACCGGCGGCAGCGGCCCGGTCGGCCGACGAGATACCCGCCGTCGAATCGAAGAAACCGGACGCGTTCATGTACTGCTGAGGGCCGAGTATGCCCACATATTCCGGGTTTTCGGGGGCCAGCCGGGCCAGTTCTTCCGACCGGCGAACGACTTTTTCCAGCGATGCGTCGTCAAATTCGTCGATGGTTGCCCTACCGACTTTTTTGCCAAACGCCGACTGAATGGCCAGGTTTTTATTGACGACTGAGCCGCTGGTCGATACCTCATTTCGGGCGTAGCGGAGATTGCCGCGTTCCTCGCTCAGGAGATTGACTTCGCACTCGTCGGCTTTGGAATAACTCAGTACTTTCGTCAGCAGGGCTTTGGCTTCTGCTTCAGTGAGAATGGTCATAGGGATGGGGTAGTTTGTGGTTTGTCGTTCGTGGTTTGTGGTTGGCTGACGCGCCAGCGATACCGGCGGTAGCTAACTACAAACCACGAACGACAAACCACAAACCGATTTAAATTTTTCGGGCTGTATTAATCACGTTGACGCCTTTGAAGCGGGCCGTTGCGCTGCCGTGTGAAACGGCGTTCGACTGGGTTGGCTGGCCTTTGCCGTCGAAGAACGCGCCACCAAGCCGGTAGTCGCGATGATCGCAGATGGCGACGCACGAATTCCAGAACTCCTGCGTGTTCGACTGGTAGGCCACGTCTTTGAGCATGCCCACGATCTGCCCGTTTTTGATTTCGTAGAACAGCTGCCCGCCAAACTGGAAATTGTAGCGCTGCTGATCGATGGAAAACGACCCGTCGCCGATGATGTAAATCCCCTTCTCGACGCCCTTAATCATGTCCTGCACCGACAGGGGTGTCTGGCCTGCCGCCAGCGAGACATTGGCCATCCGCTGGAACTGCACCGAACTCCAGTTGTCGGCGTAGCAGCAGCCCTGCGACTTGTTTTCGCCGATAATATGCACCTGATCGCGAATAGCCTGGTAGTTGACCAGCACACCGTCCTTGACCAGATCCCACCGCTGCGTTTCGACGCCCTCATCATCCCAGCCCACGGAACCCAGCGAGTTTAGTTGCTGCTTGTCGGCGAAGAAGTTGACAAGCTTACTGCCGTATTGAAATTTTTTCGACTGCCACTTGTCGAGCGTCGCAAAGGACGTACCCGCGAAATTGGCTTCGTAGCCCAGCACGCGGTCCAGTTCCAGCGGGTGGCCCACCGATTCGTGGATGGTTAGCCAGGTGTGCGAGGGGTCGAGCACCAGGTCGTACTTACCCGCTTCGACGGATTTGGCCGAGAGTTTTTGTTTGGCCTGCCGGGCGGCAGCGGTGATGTCTTCGAGTATGTCGTACCCCATGTTGTAGCGGGTCGTTACGCCCGTCACTTTGTCCGTAGGGTTCGCCTGCAGGTAGTCGTAACTCATCCCCATCGGTGCGCTCAAAGCCTGCCGGGTTTCAAACTTGCCGGTTTTGGGGTCGATGGCCGTTACTGTAAACGTGGGCCAGATGCGGTGAATGTCCTGATCGGCGTAGGTGCCGTCGGTGGAGGCAAAGTACTTCTGCTCGTTGACCATGAACAGCAGCGAGTTGACGAAGTTGGCCCCGTTTTTCATAGCGGCCGAATTGGCCGTCAGCAGCAGATCCGCTTTGTCCTTGATCGGTACTTCGAAGGCGTTAATTTTAATGGGTGCTTTCCAGCTCACCTCGCCGAAGCCTTTCTGCGGGGCCAGCTGCACCGGCGTCTTCATCAGCGTTGCGTTGGCTTTGGCGATAGAAACGGCTTTCTCAGCCGCTTTCGCCATGTCCGTCTCCGATTTAGCGTCGACAATGGCGGCAAACCCCCAGCAGCCGTCGGCAATGACCCGCACGCCCACCCCGAACGACTCGGTATTAATCAGGCTTTCGACCTTGTCTTCGCGGGTAACGACGAACTGATTGAGGTATCGGCCGATGCGCACATCGGCGTAGGTGGCCCCTTTACTTTTAGCGGCATTGAGAGCGGCATCGGCCAGCCGTTTCTTGACCGATACATCCAGACCCGGTTCCAGCAGCTGCTCCGGGGAAACGGTTCGGGCAAAGGCGGGCAACGACGGCAGCAGCAGACTACCCGCGCCCATTCCTGCTAGTTGTACAAAATCACGACGGTTCAAATGAGTGGGTGTTTGGAGAGTAATGGTTTATGGTTTACTGTGGCTGGCGTAGCGAGTAGCCCAGACGTCCACGTCTGGTGGCCGACAGGCCAAAAGCTGCCGCCTGCATAAGTTAGCCTGACGGCTACCAGACGTGGACGTCTGGGCTACATACGCGCCAGCTATAGTAAACCGAAAACTAAACGGCGTCTGAGAGACTGGTGAAGGTGAAATCCCGAATCTTCATGGGCGGAATCAGATTGCCACCCGACCGGATGGGTTTGCCCAGGGCTTCGAGGTTGTTGAGCATGATGACCGGGCTTTCGTTGAAGCGGAAGTTTTTGACGGGGAATTTGATCTGCCCGTTTTCGATGTAGAACGTCCCGTCGCGGGTCAGGCCGGTGTAGAGCAGGGTCTGCGGGTCGACGGCACGGATATACCAGAAGCGGGTGACGAGGATGCCTTTTTCGGTGCTTTTAATCATGTCGGCCAGCGATTGGGTGCCGCCCTGCACGATGAATCCGGCCGGGTTGGGAATCGCTTTGATCCCTTTTTTGTCGGCCCAGTAGCGCGACGACGGTACGTTTTTAACTACGCCGTTTTCGATCCACGTCACCTTTTCCTGCGGCACGCCGTCGTTGCCGCCACCCCCTCCGCCGAAGCGACCTCCGCCACCACCCCCTCCGCCAAACGGCGACAGAGGCAGTTCGGCGTTCATCGGGTCGGTGTAAATCGTGACGCGTTCATCGAACAGCTTGTCGCCCAGCCGACTTCCTCCGCCTTTTTTACTCAGAAACGAACGGCCTTCATCGGTGCTGCGGGCGTCCATACTGCGCACCATATTTTGCAGCAGCTCGACCGAAGCTGTCGGTTCGAGAATGACGGTGTACTTGCCCGGTTCGAGCGCCCGCGCATTCACCGACGCCAGGGCTTTCTGCATGGCGATTTCGGTGGTGGCCCGGGTGTTCAGCTTGCTGACGTCGGTGAAATCGGGCCGGGCGTAGCCGGAGCCGGTACCGTCGGCGGTGCGTACCGTGACGGAAAAATCGACGTTGGTCGCTTTGTTATACCCGAAAAGTCCCTTGCTGTTGCCAATGGCGTTGAAGCCGGTGGTGTCTTCCATGTAGCCGGCCGCCGTCAGGTTCTTCTTACGGCAGGGGTCAATGCTGTCGAAGGTCGCCTGTGCCCGAAAGTCCGGGTCGATTTTCGCCGTACTGTCGGCAAACGTTTTCGTGTCCAGATAGGGCTGCGGCCCCAGCATGGGCATGTACTCGGGGTTTTCGGGGGCCAGCCGGGCGACTTCTTCGGCGCGTCGGACGGTCTTTTCCAGCGACGCATCGTCGAACTCATTGATCGTGGCCGTACCCGCTTTCTTGCCGAAAACGGCCGTCACCGACAGGCTCAGGTTGTCCGATTCGCCACTGGTGGAAACGGCGTTGCGGGCGTAGCGGATGTTGCCCCGGCGGCTTCCCGACAGGTTAGCACTCGTCTCATCCGCCTTCGCATACGACAATACCTTGTCGATGATCTGCTTTGCTTCTTCTTTCGAGAGTATGGGCATGGGATCGGGGGTTATACGGTTTTCGGTATACGGTTTACGGAGGTCTGGCGCATGTAGCCTGGACGTCCACGTCCGGGTGGACGCGAAGCGGCCTAGAAAGCTACCGCCTAGACTAGTTGCCCTGACGGGCACCCGGACGTGGACGTCCAGGCTACACCACTTGCGCCAGCCACCGTATACCGAAAACCGTAAACTGAATACCGATTAGATTTTCCGGGCGGTGTTGATGACGTTGACGCCTTTGAAGCGGGCCGTTGCCGAGCCGTGCGAGACGGCGCTGCTCTGCGAGGGTTGCCCTTTGCCGTCGCTGAACGCACCACCGAGCCGGTAGTCGCTTTCGTCGCAGACGGCCACGCAGGAGTTCCAGAATTCGCGTGTGTTGGCCTGATAGGCTACGTCTTTCAACATGCCCACGATCTGCCCGTTTTTGATTTCGTAGAACAACTGTCCGCCAAACTGGAAGTTGTAGCGTTGCTGATCGATGGAGAACGAGCCGTCGCCGATGATGTAGACGCCTTTCTCCACGCCCTTAATCATGTCCTGTACGGAAAGGGGCGTTTTACCCGCTGCCAGCGACACATTGGGCATCCGCTGAAACTGCACCGAACTCCAGTTGTCGGCGTAGCAACAGCCCTGCGACTCTTTTTCTCCGATGATATGCACCTGATCGCGGATGGCCTGGTAGTTGACCAGAATGCCGTCTTTCACCAGATCCCACCGCTTGGTCTTGACGCCTTCGTCGTCCCAGCCGACCGATCCCAGCGAACCGGTCTGCGTTTTGTCGGCGAAGAAATTGACCACCGGACTGCCGTAGTTGAAGGTCTTCGATTTCCACTTGTCGAGCGTAACGAACGACGTACCGGCGTAGTTGGCTTCGTAGCCCAGCACGCGGTCCAACTCCAGCGGGTGGCCCACTGACTCGTGGATGGTCAGCCAGGTGTGGGAGGGGTCGAGCACCAGATCGTACTTGCCCGCTTCGACGGACTTGGCCGAGAGTTTTTGTTTGGCCTGCTGGGCGGCAGCGGTGATGTCTTCGAGCATGTCATAGCCCATGTTGTAGCGGGTCGTGACGCCGGTCACCTTATCCGAGGGGTTTACCTGCAGATATTCGTAGCCCATGCCCATCGGCGCACTCAGCGAGTCGCGGGTGGCAAACCGGCCGTTCTGCGGATCGACGGCCGTCACCGTGAAGTTGGGGCCAATCCGGTGAATATCCTGATCGGCGTAGGTGCCGTCGGTGGAGGCAAAGTACTTCTGCTCGTTGATTTGCAGCAGCACGTTGTTGACGAAGTTGGCCCCGTTCTGCATGGCGGCTGCGTTACAGGCCAGCAGCAGGTCGACTTTCTCCTTGACCGGTACTTCAAACGCGTTTTTCTTGATGGGGGCTTTCCAGCTTACCTCGCCAAACCCTTTCTGCGGAGCCAGTTGTACCGGTTCCGTTAGCAGCCGGGCGTTGGCTTTAGCGATGGCGACGGCTGTCTCGGCCGCTTTGGCCACCACCGACTCATCGCGGGCGTCGCCCACGGAGGCAAAGCCCCAGCAGCCATTGGCAATAACCCGGACACCCACACCAAACGACTCGGAGCTGATGATGCCCTGTACTTTGTTTTCGCGCGTCAGCACAGACTGATTGAGGTAGCGACCAATGCGTACGTCGGCGTAGGTGGCCCCTTTGCTTTTGGCGGCATTGAGGGCGGCATCGGCCAGGCGTTTCTTGACCGATACGTCCAGACCCGGCTCCAGCAGGGCTTCGGGTGATACGGTACGGGCAAAGGCGGGCAGCGTCGGCATCATCATGCCCAGTGCGCCCATACTCATGAGTTGGTTAAAATCGCGTCGTTTCAAGGTTGTCGATGGTTTGAAATGTAACCCAGACCTCCCGGTCTGGTAGCCGTCAGGCTAGTTGGTTGAGATGAGTGCTTTTTTAGCCTTGCGGCTACCAGACGTGGACCCGCGCCGGCGGACCGGTCTGGGTTACACGGCGTCTGACAGGCTGGTGAAGGTGAAGTCGCGGATTTTCATCGGCGGGACGAGGTTGCCGCCCATCCGGACGGGTTTGCCCAGGGCTTCGAGGTTGTTGAGCATGATGACCGGGCTTTCGTTGAAGCGGAAGTTCTTGACGGGGAATTTGATCTGCCCGTTTTCGATGTAGAACGTCCCGTCGCGGGTCAGGCCGGTGTAGAGCAACGTCTGCGGATCGACCGGGCGGATGTACCAGAATCGGGTAACGAGGATGCCTTTTTCGGTGCTTTTAATCATATCGGCCAGCGACTGCGTGCCGCCTTCCATGATGAAATTGCCACCCGGCGGGGTTGCGTGAACGCCTTTCTTCTCCGCCCAGTAGCGCGAATAGGGCATGTTTTTGACCACGCCTTTTTCAATCCACGTCACTTTTTCCTGCGGCCGGCCGTCGCCACTGAACGGACCGTTCGGGACTTCGGGGTTGGTCGGGTCGGAGTAGATCGTGACGCGTTCGTCGAAGAGTTTTTCGCCGAGTCGGGTGCCGCCCCCCTTCTTGCTCAAAAACGAGCGCCCTTCGTCGGCCGAGCGGGCGTCCATCGACCGAAACATGGCCGTCATCAGCGACGCATCGACGTTGGCGACCAGCGCAGCCGGTTCGAGAATGACGGTGTATTTGCCGGGTTCGAGCGCCCGCGCCGTGCTCGACGCCAGGGCTTTCTGCATGGCAATCTCCGTGGCATCTTTGGTGTTCAGCTTGCTCACATCGGTTACGTCGCGGGTGGCATAGCCGGAGCCCAGCCCATCGGCGGTGCGGACCGTGACGGAAAATTCCACCGACGTCTCGCGGTTGTAAGCCGACAGTCCTTTCGTGTTGCCGATGGCGTTGAAGCGGGTCGAATCTTCCATGTACCCGGCGGCCGTCAGGTTCTTTTTACGGCAGGGATCGACGCTGTCGAAGGTCGCCTGCGCCCGGAAGTCGGGGGTGATATCGGCGGTGGCCTGCGCGTACGGATTGGTTTTCAGGTACTGCTGGGGGCCCAGCATGGGCATGTACTCGGGGTTTTCGGGGGCCAGCCGGGCGACTTCTTCGGCGCGTCGGACGGTCTTCTCCAGCGACGCATCGTCGAACTCATTGATCGTGGCCGTACCGGTTTTTTTGCCGAAAGCGGCCGTGACGGCGAGGGAGAGATTGGTACTTTCGCCACTGGTCGAGACAGCGTTGCGGGCGTAGCGGATGTTGCCCCGTCGCCCACCCGACATATTGACGCTCATCTCGTCGGCCTTCGAGTAGGCCAGTACTTTGTCGATAATTCGCTTTGCCTCTGCCTCCGTGAGTAGGGTTGTCATTATTTGTTGAGAAGTTAGGAATATTTGATTTCACCACCGATTTGTCGAGAACCGAATCGTATAGATAGCAAAATTTATTGGAACAAAAATACGGTTGTGGCCAAATATACATTGCTGTCGGCCCGGCAGTACCGGTCGAATGCCGGAATATTCGCGCTGAACAACGGATAATCGGTGGTGTAGGTAGGTGAGTAGCCTAGACGTCCACGTCCGGGTGGACGCGAAGCGGCCTGTTAGCTACCGCCTGAATCAATTGCCCTGACGGGCACCCGGACGTGGACGTCC
>Ga0160428_1000270_pt1 | contig 63006 bp, 62 predicted proteins | sample SolpanmetagenomM_FD_108198 | JGI IMG/M metagenome (GOLD analysis project Ga0160428, IMG submission 108198) | Solar panel surface microbial communities from Lawrence Berkeley National Laboratory, California, USA - M | ecosystem: Engineered > Built environment > Solar panel > Unclassified ... | reverse complement strand
TAGTAGCGCCGGCGGCACTAGCGATGGATGACTGCACGGAGCTGTACACGCTAGCCAGACTAGCAGTTCCGGCCGCATCGAGCGAGCTCGTGCGGCTGCCTTGAGGCACAGGTGTAGCAACTCCACCAGCAGTAGAGGATGAGCATACGGCCGACTGAGGAACGGTCACGCCTACGGTGCCGCAGATGAAGTTGGCGTAATTGATGGCTTGTGTGACGTCGGCTGCGCCGCAGGTAGGTTGGCCATTGCTGCCTATAGCGGTGATGCAGCAGGAGATTTGGGAGAGGAAGGACTTGTTGGAGCAGATGCAGGTTGCGTCGAGGCCGCAATTGGTTGAGGCGAGGAGATTGGTCACGCAGGGTTGCTGAGGGAGGAGAGAGTAGCATGTTAGCTTTAGGTTTCAAGTGGTTGGATGTGCAAAGGGAGAGACGTACTGCGCAGACTGGGACTTGAGCGTTGTTTTGCGCGAGGACGGTGCTCGTGAGAAGGGCTAGAGTGGCGGACGTGATGGTGGATGAGCGCATCTTGTCTTGGTGAGGTCGATAAGGTTGAGGTGGATTGAGGGTCTTGAGCTAAAGAGCGAGCTTAAGACGAGATGAAGGCGTGAGATGATGGTGAGAGGGAGGTGAGTTGATGGTGATGTGGTGGTGGACGAGGAAAGAGAAGCAAAGTCGACCGCGAAGTAGTATTCTAACGAAGAGAAAGGAACAAACAGACCAAGCCGACGCTATCTTCAGCCGCAAAAGGCTAAGATTGATCAGCTGAATGGATCTTGGCATTTTCGTGGGGTAATTCATGTGATGGGTGGGGAAAGAGGCATTAATTGTGAAGGAAGGAGGTACTCGTTTTTTACATCGTACAATTAACATTCATACCCTAGCTATTGTAGTAGACTGGGCGGCAGTCCAGAAAGAAAGAAACAATCCTATTCACCTTCCAATGCAAGCCCCTGCCGCCCATGCGATTCCTGTCTGAAAACTCTTACAATCATTCTTCATCCAGTCTTGAAAACTCTCATACAGTCATATCGAAAGCATACTGCTGCTGCTCTTTCCTTTGCCTACTCCACAGTCACACTCTTCGCCAAGTTCCTCGGGAAATCAACGTTCACTCCTTCAGCGACTGCCAACCAGTATGCCATCAACTGCATGGGGATGACGTTGAGCAGACCTTGCAAAACGTCCACTGTCTTGGGTACCTCAATCCTGTCCACCCTCTCCTCCGGGAACTCGGTCTCGTTCTCATTGCAAATGATAATTGGGCGGCCTTTGCGCGCAATGACTTGTTGGTATGCGTTGTAAGACTTGGTGAAGAGGGGATCACGAGTGAGGATCATGACGATGGGCAGGTTCTCGTCGACAAGAGCAAGCACGCCATGTTTGAGTTCACCAGACATGACAGCCTCGCAGTGGAGGTAGGAGATCTCCTTGATTTTCAATGCACCTAAAATGATATGTTACTTCTTGTTGTTTGTCAGGAATATGTTGTAAAGTATGTCTCACCTTCCAAAGCAGTGGCGTGCTGAGCACCACGACCAAGCAGAAGCATACTCTTCTCATTCTTGAAGCGCTCGCACAGTTGCTTAATCGACTTGTCAAGCTTCAAACATTGTTGAATCTGCTCTGAGATCTTTCCGAGACCATCCATAATCTCTTCACGTCTTTCCCTCTTTGATGCACGATCTTCACTCAGTGAAAGAGCAAACATGACCATACAAATAAACTGTGCCGTATACGCTTTGGTAGACGCAACACCAATCTCAGGTCCAGCATTGATGTGTACACCACAGTGCGTAAGCATGGATATGGACGATCCGACAACGTTGACCACACCGACAGTAAGGGCTCCGCGCTCAAGACAATAGCGAAGAGCCAACAGAGAATCGGCAGTCTCGCCAGATTGTGAAACAAAAACGCAGACGTCATCGCGGAATACAGGAGCTTGACGGTCGAGGAAGTCGGAGGCCAGCTCAACGGAGATTGGAATTTCAGTCAACTCCTCAAAGATACCTCTCACGGCCATGCAGGAGTGGTAACTGGTCCCACACGCGATGAAGATAAGTCGACGACACCGGCGAATGGTGCTGATAAACTGACGAAGACCACCGAGCAAGATTTGCTTCTTCCCAACATCCAGACGTCCACGCATAGCATTGACCACTGATTCTGGTTGCTCAAAAATCTCTTTTTGCATATAATGGTCGTAGGAGCCCTTCATGAGCTCTTGCAGCTGAATCTCAAGAGTCTGGATGGCGCGAATGTTGGAAGTACCGTCATCTTTCCTGAGACGATGGATGTTGAGAGAGCCTTCGTGAATGTGCGCAATATCATCATCTTCGAGGTAGAGGACTTTCTTTGTGTGCTCGACAATGGCGGAGGGATCTGAGGAAAGGAAGAACTCGGTAGGCATGGGCATGCCATCATCCGAGATGAATGCGCGAGAAATCGAACGGTGAAGGAGTGACTTGTCGTTGGGTGCCAGAAGGTGAGAGCGTGGTGAGAGAAAGTTGTGAGCCTTGACAGCTACGTTCTGCGATGCACGCTCGGCAGATAACACCTTGCCCTCCTCGCCAAACTCGACGTCGACGAAATCAACCTTCATCTTTCTTTGTGTCTTGACACCAATGACCAAAGGCGAACCCTTACGCGCAGCAATGCACTCGCCGGGGTAGTGGACGGACTTGATCAGCACACCGAATGCCCCTTGGAGCTCCTTAATCAAGGCTTTTGCGAGCTCGGTAAAGTCCATCTCTGGGTGTTGGTCGTAGATGTACTTGGCCAATTTGGCAATTGCTTCAGTATCCGTTTCTGTCTCAAACACGAAACCTTTCGATTGTAACAGTGCCTTCAACTCTTTGTAGTTTGTGATGATTCCGTTGTGTACAATGGCAAACTCCCAGTTTGGATCCGACCTAATTCATGCAATCAGACCAAGTGTCCTCGTAGTGTTTCGTAGTGTGGTTCTTGAACATACCTGTGAGGATGACAATTTGTGCGCGAGGGAGGACCATGAGTAGCCCATCTGGTGTGTGCAATGCCGACGTGAGAGTCAAATTCCATCGTCATATCTACGCCGGACTCATCGACAAGCTTCTTCAGTTTCTCCACCTTGCCGACCTCTTTGAATGCATAGACCTCGTTTTTTTTGTCGCCGTCCACAGCAAGACCAGCGGAGTCGTAGCCACGGTATTCCAGTCTGGCCAGTCCTGTGGGATGATATGTTAGACCACGTTCTCAGCTCATAAGATGTTTCAGACAAACAAACCATTGATAAGTGTGTCGAGAATGAACTTTCTATCCTTCTCCACCAGGTAGTTGACGTAACCGAAGATTCCACTAATAGAGTGTTAGAAGGTTGGCATCACTCGTCAGAAACAAACTATATACCACATTGTGAAGCCCTTTGACAGATGTAAGCTTGCTTGTGTTCGTGTGGTTAATCACAATAACAAACGCGACGAGATGAATAACAAACAATAACAAGGATGAATAGAAGAGTGTATCTGTAGTGAGTGGAAGGACAGATTACGATGCGAGCTCGCGCTTGTGTATGCAACGAGGGCTAATAGAGGGAAGAGAGAGATGTCTTCTATATGCCACTGTTGAGAGGACAGGGCACAGGGGCTGAATTAATATCTGAAACAAGCATGTGACGCCCCAGACTCTCCCCGTGCACACCACCAACAACGATCATCACGCCCTCTAAACCTTAACGAACGAGCTGGTGACATCTCCGCAGCTGGCGATTCGCTGTTTGCTGATGTTCCTACTCCCAGTGCATCCGAAAGCTCGTTAGTGCTTCCAGATGAAGTCATAGCGTATAGCATTGAAGACACAAAGTCTGAGACAACGATCGGTAATGATGCTGTTTAAAGTGGGCGGAGGGGCAACCGTTGCTATTAGCGCAGTATAGGGCTGCGGTAGATGGCGGCAGGCATCTTTTCTCTTAAAGCTAGTTGGCATTCGAAACTACTGCCGACTACCTGAGAATAGATATGTATGAAGTCCAGCTGGTGAACCCCGACAGTGTGGGTGTGTGCCCAGTTCGTGCCAATTTGCTCCACGTGGCCTCAACGCGTGATTGACGCGTAAGTGCTGCGGCAGCTTTCAACGAATTTCGAATAAAACCGCAGACAGCCTGGGGTAGTAAGTAGCAATGAACGGGCATAGAGATTTTGGCGAGCGGGCGAGACCTTTGTCCTACAAAGCGACAAGCTCCCGAGATCTTCTGCGCCTTTTTGGTCACTATTGTAATCATGAAACTTTTTCGGAAACTCTCTTGAAGAGAGGAACGGCCTTGGCTGGAGCTTTCGCCGCTAGTTCCTTGCATTAATGTTTGCTACATGATAGTGTCTAGCCTAGACTGGTATCGTGTCACACAAGCAGACAGACAGAGGTTGCCGTACCAGACTGAAACAATGATCGCGGATGATTTTTCGAACCGTCATCAAGGCTTCGCACTGAAAGTCGACCAGCAACAACAAGCTAGCGAGCAACAAGCAACAAATTTCTGAGATGCCTCCGACTCTCATCCTCATCAGACATATCGAAGCGCTGCACAACGTCAATCAAAGGTACCATATCCCTGATCCACATCTCTCAGACCTTGGGGTGAAACAATGTGGTGAATTGCAAGCCCACCTACGCAAGAATACGCCATTAGCGGAGCAGATCGAACTCATCATAACAAGTCCATGTCGATGAACTTTGCCAAACAACCGAACTGGGACTAGGTTGGCTCATCGAAAGAGGTGTGCTAGTTATACCAGAAGCAGAATGGCAGGAGAACTCCGCGAAGCCTTGTGATACGGGCAGTCCTGTAGCAGAACTCAGAACGCAATACCCAGATGTGGACTTCTCTGAATTGGATCCCATCTTTCCACAGGAGACTGGCCTATACGCATACACGCAGAAGGCCGTCCTTGAATGTGGGAGGTTGCCCGGCAGGAGCTAAAGGCACGGAAAGAGAAAGTTATAGCTGTTGTCAGCCATTCGGCGTTCTTGAGGACTGCTGTCGCGAACGCTCGATTTGCGAATACAGACTATCGTATCTTTGACTTCCAAGGATGAGGATCCGGATAGTGTCGAGATTCAGGAATGGGAGCTAACGAAAGAAGGTCCGGGAGGGATGGGCAGGAGTGAGAAAGGCTGGATGACGGTAGAAGAAGGAGACTTTGATGATGCGGAGGATGAGCTTGAAGGTAGACCTGCTCAGTAGTATTTCTGACTGCCTATTTTGAACGCTTTGCGTCTTACATGAGGTGGATCGATTCGCCATACTATTCGCTGCTGCAAAGACGGACGTCCCCAAGACTACCTGTCGATTGGCAATGCCACTTTCATCTCGGCCAACCGTCACTTGACACACTGGCCTCTTCACAACCTCGCGCGTGGTCACGTGATTCCACATCTATGCGCCCATGAGCCGGTCGTTGATATACAGGCATGTCATTTCGGTTCTGATCAGATGGATGGATTTCCACAGACGGTGCAATTCTTGAGTGGTCGGGGAAAGGTTTCTTGAGGAGGACATCAAAAATGGTCCAGCCATCTTATGTCATTGAGCTGCCAGAAGCAGGAAGGGCGCACAGTCTTCCACGGCTGCAAGGTGGTACAGAAGAGTGACCTTGAACAGATATAGACTTGGCTCTTGCTTGGAATGTGAGGCTTAGAGAGGATGGTGTCTAGTGGTTGTAGGGATGTTAATTAATGGGTGAGAGAGTGCACATCGCGAGATGGATGTTGGACCCTGCAGATCTCTCCGAACAGGTCTCATTCCTCCTCCGCTGAAACCTCGAAGGAGACACACACACACATACACTGCACCTCTGCCAACTCCTTCGCCTGCTCTGCCTCGCTCCACTGCCCTTTCGCAGCACTCGGCTGCTCTACTGATCTCCTCCCACTAATCGTCAGACCAGGACACTAGGCCGAAATACGCTCACATCGCGCTATCCGTCATCCCCGCAATAACTTTTGGCCAACTTTCCGGCAGCACAAGACATTGTCATACTTCGCGACATCAGCTTTCCTAGCCACTCTCACATCGACTCACTGCCACTGTCCGATAGCGTGGTACATCGCCACCCAGCAATGGTGACGACGACAACTCACAGATAGAGTTTGTACGTCCTACGATGTCAAGCGCCCAAGGGGCGCGCAACAGCTCTTTCAGTCATTTCTTTCCAACCGCTGCGAAAAGGAAAGCCGCCAAAGAACGTCAGATATCCATACCAGACACCACTTCTGGCGCGTCACACCCTCAGACACCTTCAAATGTGGATGAGCAGCAAAGTAGTCTTTCCAATGGGACTCGACGACTATCAAACTCGGACACAAGTGTTCTCCCAGGCCATACCGACAAGCTCTCACCATCACAGGATCCTGGTGATCTGTTGAACGGCGTTGGGTCTGCAAGTTCGCTGGCTAGTACCTCATCGTCAATTTTCAGCACTACCGCTGGTGCTACGTCAGGCCAAGCTTGTGCTGAGACTGCTTTCAATTCGTTAACGCCTCTCACAACCCACGAATCATCACCTCCGCAACCACCTCCAAGTCCAAAACACAAAAGTCGACCTGAACTTTCGAACCATAAAAACCATGAGTCTAGCAAATCAACCCAAATGTCGGCATCTTCCGCTGCGGCTGAGGCAATGGCACTGCGCCTGGCTAAAGTAATGCCTGGACCTGGTGAACCGAGAGGCGAGAAGATCGTTTATGATCCAGATCTAGATTCGAAATTAGCGATGAAGGACAAAAGGAAGGTGAAGCCGCGCTATGAGCCGCTGGCAGAAGAGGTATGAATTCTTGCTACAACTTGTCTTCCTCTCGGATACCCGACTGACTTGGGGATATTCAGAACAATTCGCGCAAACCAGTAGATCCGCGATTAGCACTACCAAGGTACACAGCTGGAGATATAAATCCACCGAAAATGAGTGGTGAAACGAAGTTCTGGAAAACGAAGCAGCGCATGGCACCATATTTACTGGCTCCGTATGTCTGGGATCCGCAGACTTCGGTGGGTGGTGGTCCGCCAACAGCGGTGACGGTCACAGCCTTTGATCCACTTACACCAGAAGCGCAACTGAGGGTCTTCTTTGGTAGCTTCGGCGATATTGCGGAACTCGAAAACAAGATGGATCCGAATACTGGGGCATTCCTTGGTATTTGCTATGTGCGCTACAGAGACACTCGATCTATGCGAGGCCCAGTTGTGACAGGTGTGGAGGCAGCACTTAGAGCGGAGCGAGAAGGTCACAAGCAGCGGGTTGGCCTAAGTACCGTCCGTGTCGAACGAGATGCTGGAGGCAAGAAGTGTAAAAGATATGTGGAGAGAGTGGCTCAGAAGAACAAGGAGCGTCTGGAGCGTGAAATGCGTGAAAGACCAAAAGAAATAATAAAAGAGGCGCCAGCGACACGAAGACCTTCGGTTGTGGACAGCGAACTTGCCCCAATTGGTACACCTCCACCAAATGCGCCGAAAGGGCCGTCAGGACTGAAACCTCCAGAAGGCCCGCGGGGCGCAGCAGCCGCCTGGACGCCTCATTCTATCATTGAGACGGAAGCTATTCTGCCGAAGATAAAGAGAAAGCCATATATCCATATTTCACAAGAGCACGTACCCGTTATGGGAACCACGATACCTCACCTTCAGAAACGTATGAAAGATTACAGCTGGGAAGAGATCCGATGTGATCAATCTGGTTATTATGTTATCTTTGAAAACTCTAAGCGTGGAGAGGAAGAGGCAATCCGATGCTATAAGGTCATGAATGAAAGAGCACTCTTCACATACACAATGATTATGGAATGTCAGCAGTATGGAAATCCCAACTACGAACGCACTCCAAGTCCCGAAAGAGCTCTTGCTATGCAACGCGAGAAGGAGCGCGAGGATCGGCTAAAACTAGAAGATGAAATGGATCTGGAAGAGGAGAAAAAGCAGCGAGCATTGGACCTCGATCCAGTTAAAGCTGCGTTGGAGCAATTGCGCATTGAGCTAAGAGATAAAATCTTGAACGATGTACGGACACGCATAGCAGCTCCTGCACTTTACGACTTCCTTGATCCTGCTCGACATGTCGCGAGAAGGCAGAAGCTCGGTATTGCAGACCCAGCAGAGACGCAGCGCACCCCAACAATACTCATCCCTGGTATTGATTCACTTTCGAAGACCCCACGGCCTGGCTCAAGCGGTGATTTCAGGAAAGATTTACTGGCCTCAAAGTTCAATATGGCACGACTCAAGCATGAGGAGTCTGTTACCAAGATCAATAATGCTTTCGTGGATGAACGAAGGCAAGGCCCAGCCAGACGACGTCCTGCACCTGCACGAAATCTCCACCAACGTCTACAAGACTTCTATCAGGAACAATCCTCAGATGACGATAGTGCTGAGCGGGACCAAGATGACGACAGTCGGTCTGAAAGCTGCATGAGTAGTGTTGCACCTGTTGCAGAACGCGACGATGAGACTAGTTTTACTCCACGGAAACGACGACGACTCGAGAGACGGTCGCCAACTCGCGATGATGAGAGTGCAGATGAGCACGACAGCCTCGCCCGTAGCGTGCTGGAACAGGATGTCACTGAGAAGGATCCAGAAGATATGAATCAAGCTGAACTCGAAAATCTTCTTGCATCCTTGCCAAGCACCTCCAAGGTCTATCAGCAAGCTAAGGCTGAGCTTCGATTACGATTACAGGTGAGAGTGGATGACCATCTCTTTGACGTTAAGACCGAAGCTCAAAGCGTTGAGCAGCTCGTCCAAGATGCTGGTCTTGTGGATGAGATATCTAGCACTGATATCGTCCAAACAACCGAGAACCTGGTAGACCTCAAATCAGCGAAGAGGAAGATTGGCAAATCAAAGAAGAAGTCCAAAAAGCAGATCTTTGAAGAACGAGAAGCCGCCAAAGCTGAGGCTGCAAATCGACGCTCGCAAGTCGTTGAGGAGGAAGTAACGGTTCCAGATGTCAAGATTATCCCCGAAGAGCCTGAGAAGATCGAAGAGGAGGAAGAAGCTCGTGCGGAAGTTGAGTGGGGTGTCTCTACAGATGTACCACGAAGGACAGTCGAGGATGACGATGCCATGGTTCTGGATATTGACGGCTGGCAACATATTCTCAAGGACAATGAAGATCTCACCTTCCTAAAGCTGGCTCTAGTCGACGAACCAACTGCTCTACTTGCAGATCCCAATCTATGGGCCTTCCAACAGAAAGAGATCAAGGCACTGAATACTGGAGGCAATGCGGGTATTACTCATGAGGCTGCCGCTATACAGGGCTATTATATTCCTAATGCCACTGGAAGTGCACGAACGGAAGGCTACAAGAAGATTCTCGAGTCCGAGAAATCGAAATATCTGCCTCATCGTATCAAGGTTGCCAAAGCTCGCGAAGAGCGTGAAAGACTTGCTGCGGCAGGTATATCGGTCGCTCCTGCTCAAAACGCCGAAGCCGCTCGCCAAGCCAAGATGAAATCAAGCGCTCATTCTCGTAGCAACCGTGCCAGCAATCGTACTCATGTCAAGGATATCCAGATTGTCAAACAGAATCTCACCACCGATGGTCAACAAGGAGATGCTATCCGCTTCAACCAGCTCAAGAAGCGTAAGAAGCTCGTCAAATTCGACAGATCTGCTATCCACGGATGGGGTCTGTATGCCGAGGAGAATATTGCAATGGGCGACATGATCATCGAGTATGTCGGTGAGAGGGTGCGCCAAGCTGTCGCAACTATTCGTGAAGCACGATACGATAAGCAAGGCATGGGCAGCTCGTACCTATTCCGTATCGACGAGGACTCGATTGTCGATGCGACGAAGAAGGGCGGTATTGCCAGATTTATCAATCACAGCTGTGCACCAAATTGCACGGCGAAGATTATAAGGGTGGAGGGGACCAAGCGCATAGTCATCTATGCGCTTAAGGACATTCTGAAGAGTAAGTTTTTGCTATTTTTTTTGATGAACAGGTTGTCATTATACTAACATGAATTTGCAGACGAAGAATTGACATACGACTACAAGTTCGACCGGGAAAGCGACAATGACATGAGGATACCATGTCTCTGTGGGTCGGAGGTTTGCAAAGGCTTTTTGAACTAAGGTCTTGGGTGTTCTGGCACTTCTTAAAAGCAAGACAGCTTCAAGGACGGAGGTCTACATTACGACAACACGGACATTAAAGGTGCATCAAGAGGAACAGGAAGGCTGTCTGAATATCGTTGCATATAGCATGTGCAAAAAATCTGCATTTGACGAGGGAATGAAGAACGAGTGCGAGCTAGTGAACAGGAAGAAGAGAAGGCCTGCGTGAAGCAGGACGAATAGCATAGAATAGGAAGAGGATGATCATCGCTTCTCCTTGTTGCTGTTGCTGCTTGTATTGATGCCTTGCTCTGCTACTCTTGAGATACATGTTGTGGCTATTCCATGAGACTTTGGTGGGCAGTGGTGCTATCTCGTTGTGGTAACTCAGCCAGGGGCCAGTGAGGAGCTTCAAGCCTTCAACCATCAGCTCAAGCATATGCTGAAAAGAGGATTCAACTTCGAGTATTATTAACAAGATGTTAGCCTCACTCGGTGTCACGTGACGCGTCACGGGTAATCATCGGTAGAGGTCAGGCAATCGTCAGTACGTGTTTAACGATGTTTAGTTCATCTCATCCCAAATCAAGTCATACTTCTAGCATCAAGCAATAGATTAACACGCCTTTATTGTCCTCGTTTCGATCTCTGCTACACCAGATCACTCCCGCTCAAGTTCTTGTCGAACAATAGCGCAGCCAAATCCACAACACCTCACATCTTCTCATCATGGTCGGTTTCATTGTTACACCCATTTACAACACCACTGACACGACCCAAGACGTCAATAGGCACGGGCTACGATTTGGGAAACTCCATCTTCTCACCAGACGGTCGCAACTTCCAGGTCCGTTGATAGATACTCACCCTTCTACGACAATATCAAGCACGCTTCCTAACTTTCTCGCCACGATCTAGGTCGAGTATGCAGTCAAAGCAGTAGAATCGGCAAGCACATCCCTCGGTATCAGATGTAAAGACGGTGTTGTGTTAGCATGCGAGAAGTTGGTCACGAGCAAGTTGATGAAGGCTGGCGCAAACAAGAGGATAGCTACAGTGGACAGGAATATTGGTGTGGTATGTTTGCCCTCCTTCTGTTGTCTGCCAATCCCAGCCTAAGATTTCTCTCTAGGTATCCTCTGGTCTCCTACCCGATGGCAAACACTTCACCTCCCGTGCACGCGAAGAAGCTGCTGAATGGCGAAACTTCTACAAAGCACCCATCCCAATTGCCAATCTAGCCGACCGCATGGGCTCTTACGTTCAGATCTACACCTTGTACAACTCAGTGCGGCCATTCGGAATCACCGCGATTATTGGAGGTTGGGATAGTGAAAATGAGCTGCCGGTGGATGGCCAAGTGGGGACAGGTCCAAGCACGGGAACAGGCGGAAAGCAGCCAGGAAAGGTCAGGGAAGGTGGTCCAGGATTGTACATGATCGAGCCGAGTGGACTTTTCTGGGTATGTTGAAGCATAAGCGCAGGGATCGAAGATGGAATACAACCAGAAAATGCAGATGCTGACATGAGACATTCTCATAGGGCTACTACGGCGCAGCGACTGGAAAAGGACGTCAAGCTGCGAAAGCCGAGCTGGAAAAGTTGAACCTACACGAAACCCCTTTGTCACTAGAAGACGGTGTTCGTGAAGCCGCGCGTATCATGTACATTGCGCATGAAGATAGCAAAGACAAGGACTTTGAGTTGGAGATGACGTGGGTGAGTTCGATGAGTGGACCGACGAAGGGAAGACATGAGGAGGTGCCAAAGGAGTTGCAAGAGGAGGCAGAAAGGTTGGCAAAGAAGGCACTAGAAGGTGACGAGGAGGATGAGGATGATGCTGCGAAGGAGGCTGGGACAGCTGGGGATGCCCAACCCAGCGATGCAATGGAAGAATAAACAGTGAGCGGGAGATGATGAGATCTGGTTCCAAAAGGTCATCCTAGCAGCTAGCCTGATGATCAGCAAGAATCACATCAACGAAGCTGGCTAGAGGAGGGGTTTATGCTAGCAGATATGAGTGTAACACTAGACATAATAATGCTAAAAGAAACGAAGAACAGACGAGCTGTTTTGCTTTTTCAAATTATGCTTGCAATCACGATCACGTGTCTGGTTTCAGATTCCGCCAAATAAGTTTTGAAACATCAAGACTCAAGTATCCTCTCTACACATTTCTCACTATCAAGCACAGCGTCCTCAATTCGTCCTCAATACACAAACGCCGAGCAACACCATCTCATCCTCGACCCTCCACAGACAGCCATACACCAACACTCACACAACCCACACACACCTCCCCATCATCCCCCTCCACCAACACCCTACCAAGAACAATGAAACTACTCACCCTCAACTTCCTAACCTGCGCCATCAAATCCTGCAAACCCCTACCCGCCGCCTTCCCCCTACACATCCGCGACGCCGAATTAGAGCAAACCGAACTCGATTTTAACCCTCTGTTCCTGCGAAATATCATGCCACGGTTGGAGTGGGCTGCTTTGGCTAGTGTCTGTCAGGAGGTTGGACTGGAGGCGCCTAGGGATCCTATGGTTGCGGTGAAAGCGGATGCTGATGCTGATGCGACACACATGGAGATGGAGGGTGAAGGGCTGGGTGAGGGCAAGGTGGATGGGGAGCGAAATGTGGGAGAGATACAAGAAGAGGATCTCAAGAAATTGCATACGTTGTTGCTGGAAACGCAGATTGTGTCTGGCAAGCTGGTGTGTGGGAATTGTGGACATGAGTATGCTGTTAGAGAGGGGATCGCAAATTTCTTGCTGCCTGCGCATTTGGTGTAAGGATGAGAAATATCGTTGTGGCATGGGCAAAGAAAGGCTTGTTAAGAAAATGTTCGCGGAGCTGCGTTCGTTGTCTTGTCCGAATGAAGGTACCTATGCTGAAGGTCTAGAGATGGGAAGCGTAGAAAGAAGAAAAACGAACCACGCAAGGAAGCAGGAGCTAAACGAAGAGTGATTGATCAGACAAGCGGGACGACGACGCAGACGCAACTTGGGCATGGAGAGAGGCGTTATTGAAGCCAATGCGAGCCCCTCTCTGCGTCGTGGTTTGTGTGTTCGCTACGACGTAGTACGAGGATGAGCTACATCAGAGGAGAGGCATGTTACAGTAGCTACAACCGAAGTACGATCGTTACACACAGGCACTCCACATTAAAACACCAAAAGCATGGAGTCCAGGCTGGGAATGAGAGGTCAACAATGGCAGTATAGATGCCATCTCAAGCCCTAGGCATTGAAAGACAGGTTGAAGGGTGGAGACACATACATCAGAAAGATGGATATGTTCGGAACTTGGTGAAACGGCGGCAGATGATGTGCAAGCAGTAGCTGACGTTGTATCGATTACTGTAAAACGCACAAGGACGTGGACGTCGAAAACCATCCATCCCAGCTTTTTCCTTTACCCAGGCAGAAGCAGAAGGGCGATAGCACTGGTCAGGATGTACAAGTATGTCAATACAGTAAGATTGTCTGTGGCCGATATCGAACAAAATCAACAAGAAAATGAAGGATGATAATACACTGTATACCTGAGTATATTCAGAAATCCAAACCATTGCGTGTGCCATTATACGGAAACAATGAGCATTCTTCACAAAATTGACTTGTCAAGTTATTCAAGACACGCTTATTGTGTACATCCTGTTAATGCACTAATACAATCTTTTCCGCTTCCATCCTCTCCGCACATCTAGCAACAAGCCGATCGAAGAAGTTGTGGACTTTGCATATCAGGTCGCTATGTTGTTGTTGGCGTTGATGTGAATGTCACGCGTGCTGACATTTGAGGCATATTTGCTACGTCTGCCGGAGGTGGTGCTGCTGGTCGTGCTGCTGGTTGTGCTGCTATATTTGGTACGACTGGGTTGACTGGAGTGACTCTCAGAAGAGGAGGGGAGGCACCTGCTTGCGCTGCATGAGGTTGCGTTGTGGATGATGACACATGCGCCATAGGAGCTTGCGTCCAGCGATCAGAATTACTCACTGGCTTCCTGGCAGGTATGGCACTCATTGCAGGTTCAGTGCTTTGACTTGCATAAGGATTGATATCCTCATTCGACATCCAAGGACTCACTCCTGTAAATGAATGGTGCCGCCCTTCCAGAGGACCATGCGGAATGTAAGAACTGTGACTACTATTCCAATGTGTCTTGATGCTGGTTGAAGCTCCCACCCCACCATTTCCAGGAACGGCAGCCCAGACTTCAGGCGAGTTAGCTTGTTCTGCTTGTCGAGCCGCAAGGTACATCTGAGACACAATCTCAGCCTCCCGATGTGGGTCAATAAAATATGTCCCACCACTTGTTGCGTCTGGGTAGAATGCAGCATTGAAGTTCTCTGTGGTTGACTTAGTCTCCTCTGTCGCATATCCAACAACTCCAATCTTTGCGTCAATTGCAAATTGTCGTTCGCGCCATTCGGCATATTCTCTTACTCGTCGAAGCTGGTTCTTGTATAGCAATTTCCTCGTAGGTAAATTTCTGGCTTTGAGGTAGGCTAGGACGCCTGCTGTAGCTGCGCTGAGGGCACCCATGACCGTGATGGATATTGAAGTAGGTGATTTGGATGAGGAAGAGTAGGCGGAGATTCCGGTGATTGCTGCAGATAAGACGACTTGTAGCAGATAAAGGCAGTTGACAAGCGTGGCGTAGAAACGATAGGACAGTTGTGCATTGTTTTCTGCTCGGATGATTCGGTGATACACTCCCAGATTAATAGCTTGTCGTGTGTTGATATACTCGGGAAGTGGAAGTGTCTCATTTCGAGGTGCGCGAAACTGGCGCTTGATAGTCACAGACCAAGTAAGCGCTGGGGCCTGACTTGACATATTATTATAGGGTGATCCCTGTGTCGGAACTGAGGTATCATCAATAGAGTGCATGCCAACGAGGGTCCGAAAGAGTTCCAGACGTGCAGCAGCGCCAAGTTGCGGAAGCTGAGGCGAAATGGGTCGTGTCGATTGTGGTGGTCCTGGAAGTGAAGATTGAGATGAATTTGCTGTGTGCATGGATCGTGGCTGACTGCCATTTTGAAGGCCATCATGAAGAGTGTTGGTAATGCCTGTCGGTCCATCGAAACGTACTCTAGATTCAGCCAACAGGCCTTCAGTCGACCTACTCTTCCCTGGCGAGGCAGCAGCTCTGGACAAGGGCTGTGGCAGATATCTTCGTAATATGCCTGCGTTTCCCTCGTGCTCGTTGGATGTCCCAGCGAAGGTGTCGCCCTCGTAGGACTCACCGTATTCACTACTTCCCCTTAAACTCGATGTGGAATATTGTCGGGACATCAATAGCGTCGGTTGCTACAATCAATAAGTTATTGCCAATCTCAATAGCTCAGTAGAATGTTGTTCAGGTATCGAGTATAATGTCTTTGAATTGGTCGCGCGTGATCTATTTCAAATATAAGGTCTTTGTGTAGGTCGCGGCTGGGCTATTCATAGCACACAATACAGCAGATATAGTACATGTGCACACATAGTCACGAGGAAAAGAATTCACAGCCCCGTGAAGAATACCATCCTAGATGGATTTGAAACACGGCACGGCCTTTTGAAAGCGCAGCAAGTGCCTGAAGGGGCCCAAAAGCGGACATGTCTCAGCCGCCATCGTTATAGTGTGTGGGAGCAAGTCGTCGCCTCATTGGTCGTTCGTGAATCCTTCGTGGTAGGCGCAGCCTAGCTCGAGTGACTGAATTACCGCCAAGACGTTTCAGCTCCACCGGAGTGTTTTCCGCAATCTACAGTCATTGACTTCGACAGATTGTTTGAGATTGTATGCACAGCAACATCTATTCACGAAAATGGAGCACAAAGGTCCTGGCGACGTGCCAAAATATGATGGTAAGTAATAATCTGATTTTTTCACCTGGGATTTCGTGCCTCGCAACATACAACCACATCTCATGATCACTCCACCCCACCATTGATCTTTCAACTGACCTTGATATAGTATCGCAGACATCCTCCCTGCGCATCGGTATCCTCTACACTCGTTGGAACACTCCCATCGTACAAGCCCTTCTCGATGGCGCCATCTCAGCTATGACCTCCTCCGGCGTCCCACGCTCCAACATAATTACCCAATCCGTCCCCGGCTCCTACGAACTTCCCTTTGCCGCACAACGCATGTACACTGCCTCCCAAACAACCTCAACATCCACCCTCGTCAGCGCTGCGACCGATCTCCTCGGCAATGTCGCCAGTGCCGCAAACAGTACAGAAGATCTTAGCAAGACCACTGGCAGCAGTGCAAGTGGCCCTTTTGACGCAATAATAACTATTGGTGTGTTGATTAAGGGATCTACAATGCACTTTGAGTATATTTGCGACGCAGTGTCACATGGATTGATGAAGGTGCAGTTGGATACGGGATGCCCCCTCATTTTTGGTGTGTTGACGTGTTTGACGGAGGAGCAAGCGGAGAAGAGGGCTGGTATGAGGGGAACGGAGGCTGGAAAGAGCCATGGAGAGTCGGGGCATAATCATGGTGAGGACTGGGGTTTGGCGGCTGTGGAGATGGGAATTAAGAGGAAGGGATGGGGCGAGGGTAAATTTCTATGAGGAGACATTGATCTGCATTGAGAAGAGGACTCTTACAAGCAGAAGCAGCTCGTGATCTTGAGACATGCATACTGAAACTCGCAGCACGTCTAGTCGACTCGGTCTTTGTGGAGACTGGTCTCTCAAACGGACAGTACAGCCAGTGCTCGATGGCAGCAGCCTTCTTGGGTAGTGCCAGCCGAAGCATAATCTCTAAGTCAAAGGCTGGACGAGTAAATACATCATACATTATACAGTCGAGAATATGGAACGAAATTATATACACAACCTGAAATCCTTAGGTTGCTCTGCAAAGTAAACATGGTGAACTACGTGAGCTACCCTGCATGGTCTTGGCATCATCCGCATCGACCTTGCTGTCGCTATCTTAGTCTGATGAACTAGAATCCGTCGGTCGACTCTCACCACACTCATCATGGAGAACGGCGCGGCATCAGCCCACGATCCATCTGGATTCCTTAGCGAGATCAGCGGAGCGCCCGTCACGGTGAAGCTGAACTCTGGCGTCGTGTTCAAAGGTAGGTCCACAAACGAGCTGACTTAGCATTACAATGTGCTGCGCGTGAGGGCTAACGGCTCATTCTTCAAGGACTCCTTCAATCAGTCGACGGTTACATGAATATCGCTTTGGAACAAACAAGAGAGATTGTGAATGGCAAGACGAGAAGGGAGTATGGCGATGCTTTTATTAGAGGCAACAATGGTACGTGTTAAAGACAGGGTTGCAAGAGAACGACAATCAAGATCAGGTTGCTGATAGTAGGCGTGCGTATAGTCATGTACATTTCGGCAGATGCATGAGATGTTGAATCTGAATACAAGTCTGGACAACCCCTCCGTGGTACACGTAGGGATGAGAAGATGTTGCATACAGCCTGCATAGACGACATTGATAGAAAGCTGGAAAGTTGGAATAAGGTCGCTTGGCGAAGGTCGGCGGCACGGAAGATGAACGCAGCAGAAAAGAGATTCATTGGAAGGCTGGAGGACTAGGAGGACACATGATGTGTTTCAAGCACATTACCAAGCACTGGTCTAAGACTTGGAGTGGTCTCAAGCAGTTTGATGGTTGTGATATGCACCACGCCTTCAGCTACAGCTCGTATCATTGGCCTGAGGGTTTAGACGACGGGCCATGGGTGACAAGCAGCAGTAACGGATCGGCTCAATGCGGTTGAGATGTGTGGCTGCATGATACCTTATATATGCATGCAATAGTAGCTGAAGAAGTAGCGATTAAGTTCATATATCAGAAGCTCGGTTCTTGTGTTTTCGAGTCATGGGTCAACAAGCTTTGTAGGGATTTGTGGAGGCGGATGTTTTGTTTTGAAAATTACACGCCTGCCAACTTCTGTATCACTCTGGTGGGAAGAGGCTGGTTTGATACTTGGAAAGATGGCCGAGTGGCAGGACTATGCCTGGATGAGCGGCGAGCAGGAGCAGCAGCCATAGGGCAGTATATGTGTACTGGCGACCCCTCCGGCCGTGGATGAAATGCTTTACTGTTGTTTCTATTCTGGGCGCGTCAACCTCTCCACCTGAAACAGCCAAAACAGTTGGTGACATTCTCCTTTGCCTGTGCTTTTCTCTTGTTTCATCCTGCCCTTTGCTTTCTGCTTGATTTGCTGTGTATAATACTTGGTGTCGTTCTTTGTCAATAGTATCTCTGCATACAGTCTGCCATTTACTGCTACTAGTCTCACCAGCACGCGTCGAGGTAAGCACCCTATTGCACCTTTCCGCCTCGTCATGTCATTCTTCCAATTACTCCGGTCTAGCTCAAGATCGTGCTTGGATCTATTTCTGGATCTATATCACATTTTACTGACCAGGCAACTCTTTCTCTTAGACTTCTTTACCCTGCTTCACAACAATCCACCCATCCTCTTCGTCCTACCGCGTCCTGCCACAACCCTCGCTATAGTAGTCAGTAGAGCCGGCATCCTGCATTGACCTCGCCTCTCGTCGTACTTCTCCGCCTTCTACATGCCAATCAAGCTTCCCAAAGCCCCCTTTCGCAGAAAATCTTCAGGCAATGTCCTAGACACAATCGAGAACCCGCCAGCAACATCCTCCTTCAGAGTACTGAACAGAGTTGACCTAGAAGAAAGAGGGTTCCATAGAACGTCCTCAGATGTAAACCTGAAGCCACCGGCTGGGAAGAGGACGATATCATCCCCATGGGGACATAAGCGGGCTTCAAGGTCAACTGATGCTGCTCTCGAGCTGGATGGAGAGTACGTTGATAGAGTGTCATGCATGCTGTCGGGCGAGACTGACACATTCCCAGTCATATCAATGGTCAAAACCATTCCGTCTCTACCGTCGGCGCCTCTTCCATACACTACGACAACTCCACACAACCATCTTCGATCTCCTCTGCTTCTCAAGATGACCTTAGCATCTTCGACAAACCTTCACCAGCTCTCCGACCTCGATCTTCGATGGACCAGCTCAAGACCGCCCTTAACAGCAATAAAACATTTCCTTTTCGACTGAAACATAAAAAGTCCTCTGATATACTGTCTGTACCACCATCGTCAATACCTAGACGGGAGGAGGAGGATGAAATACATATACCTGCTCCAGAGCCACCCAGGCCAACGCATAATATCTCCAATAGGCAGGACGATGATGAAATGGATGATAACATTTTCGCTGGAATGGCACACCGAAGCAGCTTCATGATGAACGGAGGACCTGTACTCACTCCACCACCAGCTGTCAGAGTAGTAATTAGCATGTCCGCTAGGTTCGTGGAACATCAGCGCTAACGTATTGCAGTCACACGACCCCAACATGCTGTCCGCCAATTCATTTGTTTCGCGAGCAAACTCACGCTCGCCTTCGCCCGTCAAATCTGGTCCTCCATCATCACGAAACATGTACAGGACAAGATCATGGGAGACTGATGCTTCCCAGCGAGGTTTTGTGGCAAGATCTTCCTCTCCTATGCAGCCAGTATCACCGATACAGGATGATGAAGAGCCTCTCCTGCAAGAGGGAGGTAACGTCCAGCATGCGGCCGAGGAGCCTAACGTCGTACTAGATGCTCTCTTTGCAAGTGAGGTGATGGCACAACGACATGGTACGCCCGAACCTTCATCAGTATTGAACGCAAGTACGCAGAGAACATCACAAAGTCTACAACCACCTAGATTCCAAAGTCCATTCCACCAAAGTCCGGCGTCTGAAACAGGTCAATCCTCAAACAAGTCAACCCCTCGCCCACGCAACCCACCTACGAGCTATCGTAATCCAGCTACAAACTATCAGTCTTATCCTGACGAGGCCGGACCTTCCTCGAGTACTGACCATAGAATGTCGAGGTTAATTCCTCAAAACGGCCAAAGAATGATGTCACCGGCAGAGTTCAAGCAATACAAAGAGAGGAAAGAGAGAGAATTGCAGGGTAACACTAACAAGGACGAGGACGAGCCAACATATGAAGACGAAGAGGACGAGGTAGAAAAGAAGCAGCAGCTTGCCAAGCAAAGAAAGAAGCAAGAAGCACATCTGGCCGTCTGGAGACAACAGATGCGTAAGGTGACTGGCGACCTCCCAGAACGACCAAAAATGGAGACTTCTTTGAGCACTTCAGATTTATTCACAAGGTTAGGTGCAGATGATGGAGACAAGATCAGCAGTGATGAAGATGATGATATTCCTCTTGGTGTGTTACAAGCACATGGCTTCCCAAATGACAGCAGACCTCCTAGCAAGCCAACCACACCTACACCTAACGTCATTAGGATGGCTTCCTATCCTGCACCATCTGGTACTACTAGAAATGATCCAAACGCAGGTGGAGGAGGTGGTGGAGGCTCACTTCCACCATTTGCTAGAGGCCTACCGGCTGATCCGTTTGTTGGTGCTAACATAGTTGCTCCGACTAATCGTCAGTCTATGGCCTTTTCGAACAGTATGCCAGTTCCAGGCACACAAACACGTCAAATATCACCCACGCGCCAGCCACTCCCTGTATTTGGACCACCAGGTGGCTTGATTGGTGTTATCGCCGAGGAGGAAAGAGCTAGAGCGATTAGAAGGCAGAGTTCGAACACGCTAGGATTCTACCCGGCAACAGGAATGCCCTCGCGAGAACAATCACCGTATGGTATGCCACCACAACCGCAGATGCCATTAGGTTGTCAACCTAGCATGAATCCATCGATGATGTCTCTGCAACAGCCGATGCCTATGCCGCCAACCGTAGAACAAGCTCAAGCTCAGGCTCAAATGATGCAAATGCAGATGCAAATGCAATGGATGCAGCAAATGATTCAGATGCAAGGTCTATCTCCAGGCATCCAAGCCGAGGAACAACAACAATACAGCTTCAACACATTACGACCACAATCGACATTCCTTCCAGCCCAAGCTGGTCCCTCTCAATCCCGTCCGAACTTGCACTCCCGCAATCCAAGCTCACTATCCGTCGATTCACAAGCTCGACCACAATTGCAAGTGAACATGCTTGGAGCCCAACCTAAATCAACAATAACTCCCGTACACGCGCCCTCCATCGCCCCCTCCGAACGCAGTAACATCGGCCAACCCTCTCGCTACCGTCCCGTCTCCTCAGCGAACATGCTGGACTCTTTTAAGCAGCAAAAGCACATCAGCAACAATCCCATCACCCAACGCGAGTCGAGAATGTCTGCCAACACTAGCAACACTAGCAGTCGTCTTTCCTTAGCCGACCCCAACCGTCTCCTGGTGCAGCAGCAACGCTATACCAAGGAAGAAAAGGGTAAGCAACCTATTCGAACGCCACAGGCACAGGTTCAGGTTGTGCAGGCGGAGGAAGAAGACGAGGAAGAAGGATGGGCGCAGATGAAGAGAAGGACGCAGGAGCGCAAGGAGAAGTGGAGAGTTAGTAGGAATTTGGCGGCGTTGATGCCGGGACTACCTGCTGTTGGTGGTGGTGGTGGACAAGATGGCGTCAAGGTCGAGCCGATGGTGGAGCATGGAATACCTGAAGGTGCGTATGCTCATGCCGGATGATGGTGATGAAATCGAAGAGAAGGGATTGAAACAGCGTGATAGTCGTAATGGCGGAATAAACAGTCGGGAGATAAACAGGTACATTTGGCATACAATATACATATACATAGCGCAAGGTAGGGGGGCAAGATTGGTGTTGACTTTTAAGCATCTTATTAAAGGGGTTCAGTTGTTGTTCAGCATAGCGATAGGAGTTTGAAAGAATATCATGGGATATATATTTGAAATGGCGGCAAAATAACTTAATAATACAGTCTTACGCTATATATTAGAGAATGGGTTCTCGACTTTCTTCCTCTCTCTCTTGCTTTTGCTTTCCATATCTCTCTCTCTCTCTCTTGCTTTTGCTTTCCATATCTCTCTCTCTCTCTCTTTCTCTTGTTTCTCTCCCTCGCCTCTCTCTCTCTCGTTTCTCTCCCTTGTATCCTCAGAAATAATGGGATTAGGAACCGAAATACATTATCGACAGAGGATGTGGTGAATGGGTATTAAATTCGATAGTGCAAGCCATCATTCGGTATTGCGAGGTGTTTGGCGTTTTTAAGTAAATTGCTTTTAATATAGTTGGAATAAATCTCCACCAGCAGTACTTCAATACCTTGATGTAATCGAGAGTGGTAAGCATGTATAAAACTAGAGAAAAAAGTTTCGCTTATATCTTATATTATCTTTATCAATTGCTTTCGTCTTTGGCCACATGTGTCCAGTCCAATCCAGATTTCACTTCCACTTCCGTCTCTCAAAGAACTCAATTCGATAGCCTCTCTTTATATGTTTGCGTCATCTTCATCATCATCGTCCATGCCAGGAGGCAGCATGTCATACTCATCGTCGTCCGTATTTGCCTCCACTATTACCATGTCTTCGTCTTCATCGTCATCGCCTTCATTGCCATCGCCCTCAGGTTCATCGTCTTCATCCTCATCAACGATGCTGTATTGGTCGATGTCAATCGGCAGCAGGTCAGCGAAAGGATATCCATTACCATCGTCATCATCATCACTGTCACAGCCACACTGGGTGCGACAATCTGTACCATTGTGCTCAAGTATGTCTTCCTCCTCTTCCTCGATAGATGCACTACCAGACGCTTCATCGCATCGTAAGAGCGTGCCTGTGGCAGGAAGTGGGACGATACGCAAAGGGTCAAAGCGGTCAAAGGGCGACTCCCACCCCAATCGGGTAAAGTAGAGAGATGACTTGTGGAATTTGTGCCGGATATTGAACTCTAGATTGCTCATGTCCAGGTGTTCCCCTGTAGCTATGGACTCTCTGAGAGTTTCGAGGATGAGCAAGCCAAATCTGGTCGAGTCGCGTGCCGTTTTACACTTGTACGGGGTTAGCCGGGCGAGCATGTTGATTTTCTTGTTGTTCATGTTGCGATATACGAAACTTCCATCTGAGAGGATGATAATGCGGCATTTGCAATTGGCAAAGGCGGCGCCAAATTCGCGGAAGCTGGCCTTGGTGACTGTGCGAAATTGAGTACCATTGTTGGAAAGCTTGTAAGGGTCGACATAGATACCAGAGCTGTTGTCATGTGTTAGCAAACCGACAAGAATTCAGCGAGATTTGTGAAGAAAGTCATACCATAATAACGAATCAGTCTCGTTGTGCTTGTCTGGTATCGCGTGTGTTCGAGTATTCAGAATAAACAACGCTTGCGGATCCTGTGCATAATCTTGAGCCCATTTCCGACATTGAGCAGCCCACCGAGCTGTGGCAAGGGCGTCGCGAGTTTATCTATCCTTGTCTGCGTCCTGGGCATAGCTGGGCAAGGTGAGGCGCTCGACCTTGAAATTGAAATCGTGAGTGAAAAGCTGCTCCATCTCGTCACTGATAGTGCCCAGGTCCATTGCTGTGCTAGGGTCATCAAGGTCTACATAACCGCCATAGTCAAAATTGACGATCCCAACACAAGCTCGTGTATATTGAGCTGTTGATCGCGCTGTCACGGTTTGGGTATTTTTCTGCTCCAGAGACAAAGTGGCCATTGCGTTGTTCATCTTGAATTGTTGTTTTAAGAGCTGCTGAGCTGGAAGTGCTTGAAGTATTTCCGTGACTTGAGAGGTTGCGAGGTCTACCTTGATAAATTTTGGTCGGCTTCTAAATTTCAAGTTGTCGTGCAGTATACTTTATAAGTTGAAGGAACAGCAAAAAATATATAGCATGAGGTCTGTACGCTCAGAGGACGACCATATTTTGCGGTTTGAGTTTTGTGTCTCGCCATTGAGCCACTGAGCCAGACCTCCCTCGATACATACAGCACAAGATAGCACGACTACAGATCAAATAATGGGAGGCAAAGTTATCTATTCGTCATTAGTTCACGGGCTGCATGAGAAGACGTCAAGTGAGAAGATGCAAGATGAAGGATAAGTCGTTGAGATGACACGGTCTGTGTCGCACAGGAGCCCTCATTGTGGTCACACCGACAGGCCAAGCGTAACATCATGAAGACAGCGGCGCGAGTACCTTCAACGCCTGAAACGCGGCGAGAATGCTTCACGTCTTTCATCCTCAATGTGCACGTGACTCGATTTGCCAAGCAATGCTGAAGTCGACCCCACCCAAAACAATCATTTGATATCTGTACGACGACTCTATTTGATGATGAAAGGTGCACAATGACTGCAGCATGAAATGTGATGATGATGATGATCTCGCGTGAACGAGCCTGATAAGTGCTTACTTTGAAGGCATCTTGAAGAAGCTCCCCGAAGTCTGGTATTGCTGCTACTTACACTGATGACCATTATGTCTAACGTAGACACTTGTGGTCAAGATACTATGGATGGGATCTGTGCAAAACTTGCCTTTGTCTGTGTGTTATACTGTCCAATGAACTTGCAGCGCAGGTCATCTTAGCACCAAGTAATATCATAATATGACGCTACCAGATCTGAGCGCATTTGTGGCACAGTATATAAGACCTACCTGATTCTCCGCCTACCTATCTTAAAGATCGCTGACGAATATCTCAGTACTACAAATTATATAGCAAGACAAACTCCTTAAGCATGCCATACATAATCGATGAATTCTTACCTAGTACTCTCAGGGACCACAGCAATCTCGCCCGTTCCATCAACGCCGCAGCCGTCGGCCTCCAAAAACTCTCGGGTTTTTGCCAGCATCGTCACTTTCGACTATAACGTGGACAACTGGACTGGCGATGCTCTCATTGAGGTTGTCATAGGGACTCAAGAGCTCCTCGACAACTTTGAAGTCAGTTCGGAGCAATTGATACTACCCTCATACTTTGACACAGCTATACAGAAGCAGGAGTACCGCAACATTCTAGCCCAGGCCGAATGGATCAAGCAGTGCTTGGCTTGGTCTGCCTGGTATGCTGGTGACCGAGATGCTCTGTTCATACTGGTTATTCGCACCGATGTCAGAGGAGACATGTCTAACCCAGCAAGTTTGTGGTTAACGTAAGTACCATTTTCTTTTCAGAGACTGTTATATTCAGTTGTCTTTGAGAGAAACAAGCCGGCTAACTCTGATCTCAGATCTGGCGAATGTCCAGACGAGCATGGACTTTTTGAGAGCACCCGCACTGAAGTTGCGCTTGAAGTCTTCTTCGAATCGTTCAAGAATTGCAAATGTGATGTGGTATTGATGATTAATGACGATATCATTAATGTAGCAGATGTGCTCCACGCACCCGAAGGAACGGAGGTCTACGGAGGGACTAACGGCACGCCAATTGAGGACTTCCGAATCGACTTACCTTTCCACCCACGACCAGTTGGAAACATTTTCAACGACTAGAACTCATAAAAGAAGGGAGTCTCTATACTCATAGAAGAAGGAAGTTTCTATGCAAAGACAGGAGCCAAAGCCGGACGAAAGCATGAGCGCAAGCACCACAAATACAATGTTCAGAAGAGATAGCATTAGACATCCACCAACTAGTTGACATTGAAGAGAATGAAAGAAAGAAAGTGTGATAAGAGAAGATGGCCAAGAAATGTTTAATTGTCGCAAATTAGCAAAATGTGGAAAATCGACAACACTACCTTCTCCCTCATGCCTGTCATACAAGTCCCAAACTCCCATCTATTCAATGAAATCCTTCGTCATCCTCTCGCTCGCCTACTCCATGCTATGTGTGAACCTTTCTCTGCTTTCTTTGTTTTGTGATTGTGTTTTTGGTTTGTAGTCCTTCGTTGTTATTGTTGTTGTTGTCGGCAGTCATCATCGTGATCATTGTCCATAGTACCTGAAAATGTTCCATCCATATAACGTTCCTCGGTCGGTCACGTGTCCTCCCTCCATCGACAGCACTAACAAAGAAAAAAAGAAAAGCGTACAAGCATTATCCAGATCCAGAAACACTCTATAGTAAGAATGCAGCACCGGCAATAGCAGCAACTGCCAGCACAGCAGCGCCGAAGTTCAGTCCGAGGGTGGAGGCGCCGTTAGCACCAGGTGTGTATGGCGTGATGCCAGTGGTGTTGCCCCAAGCGGAAGGTGCAGCGACGGTACTGCTTAGTGCGGCGTAGTTGGTGTTGGCTGGTGCGGCTCCAGCTGCTGGCGTAGTAGCAGCGTTGGCGGGAGCGGGCATGGTAGCAGCGGGTGTGGCATTTATGTCACCTCCTGTGCAAGATGGACAGGGGACGGTGGTTGTGGTGGCGAATGCTGCAGGCGGCGAGTTGGTTGGGTATGTGAGGGTCACTAAAGGAAGTTGTTAGGGGAGTAATAACATCTATGTATGAATACAACGTACTTGTAGGTGAGCCAGGGCAAATGTTACAGACACCAGCGGAGGTGGTGAAGCCTTGAGGAACGTAGTCGGTTCCACTAGACCATGGGGGAGTGGCACCTGTGCAGCTCTCCGTGACGGTGTATGTAACAGGAGTTGGCATACCACTGCTGACACCAGTCGGGCAGACATCAGTGTATGTATATACATTGACGGTGGTGTGAACAGTGCTCGGACCCATGTTCATCGTGCATGATGAGCAGTAGGTGATTGTGACTGTATTTGTGCTGGTCAAGGTGACATCAGGCACATCGGTGCAGTCTGTGTAGGTTGAGGTCGAGGACGTTGTCATTGTGGTCGTCATGTTTGCTGGCATGGTTGTCTGGGCTGAAACCAGAGCAACACCGAGAGCGAGGATGGCGGTAGTGAAGGACTTCATTATGACGAGATTTATAGATGTGTATGCCTGTAAATGAGAGTATAAAGTGGCGAGGGTTGAAGTTAGTATGTACTGCTTGAGTGTTGGTCTCGAAAGAGTGACAAGAGTCGGGTTACTTCTGAAAGAGAGTAGTGGTGAAGTGTGTTTGTAAACTTTGTGTTTGGACTATCAAGAATAGATGGCTGAAGAATTGGAAGTAGACATTGAATGAGGTATCTTATACGCATCTTTGGTTGTGTTGATCAGTGTGTTTTGTTTACACAAAAAGTGGTTGTTGCAGGAATGCTACAGACTCTTTTTGTTCATTCCTCCCATTTCAATTGGTGCACGAGCATTTGGTAGCAACGCCGACTCAAGCCAGGGTGCGACCGACTGGCTAGAACCTCCGGATCTAAAGGCCTGCATACTCGGCGACGCCATGACGACCAAGAATGCATCCTAGAGTGTGGTAGAAACACCGAGTTGCCGCACACATTGCATATCACAGTTGCCACATGGCACATTCGAGAATTACATTCGACGTCTCTCTTACTATGTCATAGCTTGTTTACTCCGATCTAGCAGCATTGTTTTGACATAGATATTAAGCACAAATAATCACAAACACCTCACATAAAGCGATTTATGAGAAAGGCAAACGTGCTGAAATCGGCACATAGTTCGACATAGATTTAATGGGTTCATCGACGGTTGAGGTTTGACTTCTTAGCGATATGTCTTTGTCTCTGGATGAGGTGAGGGTGATCGCTGCCAAAAAAAAGGTGACGTTCTGGTGTCCTAACCCTTGGACAGCAGGGTATTCAGCCACACAAAATCCTACTTCGTCCTTCCCAAAAATCTTAGATTCCATCTTGGAAACCCATTGTTCTCTTTCAGACACTTCATACACACATTACACACTGTCATACTGTCATCAGCGCTCACTAACTCTGCACCCTCCACGACCTCCTCATACTGTTCCGCAAGCTTCCAATCCGTCATTTCTCTTACCACCACCAAATCTAGTCCAGCATGGTACGCTCTCCTCTTCATTCACCTAAAACACCCTTCTCACCACCCACCAGGTCTTCATCCTCGGCACCAACTTCCCCGATGCCGCCCTCGTCACCCGCGTCCTCACCTCCCTCTACGGCATCTCCCGCACATCCACCACCCTCGCCGTCCGCGCCCCGTCCTGTCCACCACCAAAAGTCGCAACAAATCCTTCCCAACCCATATCCGACTCCAACCCAGCGATAGAAAAGCCCTCTCCCGCACGACACAACATGCTTTCTCGTTTACTAGCACAACATCACATCCACCCGTTCGCCAAGCTTGGAGAACTACCATTATCACAACTGAATAGTCTGGTGAATAGTTTGAGTGGACTGACGATTGAGAATGATTTGAGGAGGAAGGTGAGGGCGGATATTGATAGGTTGAGGGAGATGGGAAGTTATAGGGGTAGGAGACATGCGATGAGTTTGCCGGTGAGGGGACAGAGGACGCGGACACAAATTGGAACGGCGAGGAAGTTGAATAAGGTGGAGCGAAGAGGTTGAGTGGGCGTGAGAATGGCGAGCGAAGAGTGAGTAGACGCGAGGAGGCTGTTGGAGTAATGCAAGTAACGAAAGTGTGGATCACTCGAGCACCATCGCAACTTCCAAATCACCCAGAAGAGTCAGGTTCGCGACATACGGTAAAGCATACCGACGAGCCCAACCACGTATAGGGACGATTGAGAACATCGCTCAAGCACTCGATCAAGTTCATAACAGAGTGCGTGAGCTGAGGTAACATCACCAAGTCTGGAGGGTCTCTGACCAGGGTCACATACCATTCGCCTAGAAAATTATTGGCATATTGGCATATTCATCGCATCATGAACCAGTATCTGGAGTTGTGTATGATTGACTATGACAAACACGCACGTGTTCAAGATGGAGGCATATTAATCATTGGTCATTACTATAACAGACGTCAAGCCGACTCTTCCCCCCATGATATTTGGTCGTGTCCTGCCTGCGCCATGCTATGCTGCATAGTCCTACATCTCATACGCCACCGTATCTTTGGTGTCGAGAGGCCCGCTTTCATGACGACAAGAAGAGACAATTTCTTGACGATGTCCTCGATCATTCTTGTCTATAGCTTGCTGTATTCAAGCTTACCCTCCAACTTCTTATTCTCTGCCATCTTCCGCACGGCCTTGTTCATGTCGTCCTGCGTGATTGAGTCGCGGTAGTCCTTGATCGCGAAAAGACCGGCTTCCGTGATCACGTTCCTCAAATCCGCACCATTGAAGCCATCACTCATCTTTACCACACTCTCGTAATCAATCTCTCCGTCCATGCTCACACCGGTAGCGTGGATCTTGAGAATCTCCAATCTTCCTACTTCATTCGGCAAGCCAATCTCAATCTTTCTGTCCAAACGTCCCGCTCGCAATAGCGCTGGATCTAACGTGTCTGGTCTGTTCGTGGCCATGATAATCTTGGTCTTGCCGAGGTAGTCGAAGCCGTCGAGTTGGTTGAGCAGTTCCATTAGAGTTCTCTGAATTTCTCGATCTGCTGAAGTACCTTCTGAGAAACGACGACCACCAATCGCATCGATTTCGTCCATGAAGATGATACATGGTTCGTGTTCTTTTGCATAGCCAAACATTTCGCGAATGAGACGTGCGGATTCACCGATATACTTGTCGACGATAGCAGAGGAGACGACTGTGATGTCAATGCTCGTCAGTAACAGCCATAAGCATGAATGTCCGTCCGATCGTACCTTTAAGGAAATTTGTCTCTAGACTGCTCGCCACAGCTCTTGCCAATAGTGTCTTTCCTGTCCCTGGTGGACCATACAGCAGAACACCCTTTGGCGGCTTGATACCCACTCGCAGGAAGAGTTCCGGGTTTTTCAGCGGTAGCTCGATGACTTCTCTCAACTCTCGGATCTGCTCGTTCATACCACCGATACTACCAAAGCTGACATCTCCGGGATCTTCCAAGGACATATTGTACACCAAAGGGTCGACTTCTCGTGGTAGCATGCGCATGATTGTGAGTGTTGTCATGTCCAGTGCTACTCTTACTCCTTGCTTGAGCTTCGACTTTTCCAGCTTCGATCGGCAACCGACGACATATCGAGGTCCCGATGATGCTTTCACAATGACTACCAAGAAGATCAGCTACGTTGTTGCTCGTGGTCTTGTGATGAATGAGTGACTTACATCGCTCTTCATCCAGTTGTTTGAGGACTTCGCCGATAATTTGTCCTACACTCTGTAGTGCCTTGATGTTGTCTTCTGACAAGTCGAACTCCTTCTGTTGTCCCTTGATCTCCAGCCGTAATCCTCTGAGCTTTGCCTCCCATTCTCTTGTTGATAATAGTGTCTTTCTGTATGTCTCGAGCGCGTTTGTACGTTCTGGATCTTCTGACATGACGACTGGCTATGGCGGATATACTTGAGACTGAGATCGGCGACGATGAGATTGTTTAGAACAGGGTGAATGAGAGAGATGTTTTGATGATGGAGAGTTCCAGGCAGTCTTGAGATGACGATCTTCAAGCGGCAGCTACCCTGTCCTGATGAGTCATGCAATAGCAGTCTAACCCCAAACAGGCAATTTCGAGCCGACGTCAAATGTCCAAACACAAGATGTTTAACAATGCGAGGAAAGTATTCTATCAAAGCGAGAGTAGTTATATAGCTTAATAGCTCCTAATTAGACGGTATATACTCGATCGTAGTAACACGTTCGTTCGTGGCATTTACCTACCGGAAAGAAGGGTTATCTGCTATAGGTCTCCCACATCTGGACATGCTTCCATCAACATATCGTGGCCACTGTAAGGAGACCGAGCCTCGACGAGCAAAACGAAGATATTTGGACAACACCCATTGACACTGACTGTGAGAACTCCCGACGTCGTCGACGTGACCTGGAGGTCTTGTTTTGATGACGGTCGTCATGAAATGATATGAGAAAAGGAGATCAACTTATGCCTAAAGAATGCCTGCCATGCAGCCTCTTCCACCCACCAGGTTTGGAGTTTTTTCTCCTCCTTGACGACGAAAGATTGCCGCACCGTGGTAACGTTTGTCACAATCTATAAGCATTACCTTGTCACACTTTATAAGTGACGGCGTGACCGTAAGGATAAACATCCTCAGATACCTGAAGGGAAGAATACAAACAGGAGTCGCTCAATCCAATATGAAACTGCTGCACCACTTGGGTATCAGACACCCTTCTCGCGTCACTCATCAATAACTCCCAACCAACGACTTCAGCAATTACCCAGTTGAAAAATCTCACCTCCTCGCGGCTAGATCAGGTATATAGCCCGGCGTGTTTAAGTCTGTTATCATACACCACAAGCATTCTGAGATAAGTCCGCCGCACCGTGGTAACGTTTCCCGATGACGATTGCATTGTGGGAAACAGCTCTATTTCGACGTCAAAGTGCACCTAGACGATCAAGCACTTCCTGTGCACAACACACGATCTGTTGCTCTGAGTTAGACAGGGCTCGACATACATGCCAAACACTTTCCAACTGAAGCCGCGAGGAAAATCCGCGCATGCCAGATCTGCTTATTGTCCGAGTTCACCATCTTACAAGACATTGTCGAATCGATAGCGCCTAATTATTGACACCAAAAAGAAGAAGAAGAGAGCGGGACTTTTGGCCAATATTAAGATCAAAAGCTGGTATGTGCAGAGTTGATTGAATGAATCATGACCCAAGTTCGCCTTTTTATGATGAGGTACATCATAATTCATGTTGAATCGTGACGTGCTTCACGCATTATACCTGTTCTGTTCAATGTTCCGTTTCGAAGCATCGGAAGAAAATGAACATTATCCAATTAAGCAAGGAATGCTCTATTGTAACCAATACAAGCTCAAGCTCAGTATAAACAGCATACACCTACCTAACTACACACGCCCCATCACAATCACACCAACCACCCACTCTTCTCGTAAGGTATCCCATTCGTCAACAACTGAAACTGATCATACACCCCCGTACTGTAACTCGCCGCACTCCTCCTAACCAACCCCCTCATAAACTCCGCCGCCTCCCTCTCGCCCTTCTCCAACACAAATCTCTCCTTGAAATGCCTAACCGTCTCCGGTTTGAAACACGGTAACCCACTATCCAACATGGCCACCACCAAATGACTCAGCGTCTCCACATACTGCCGAGATGCCAAAAAGGCTTTAACGCACATTTCCTCAAACCAGCGGAAACTCTGCGTTTCAGTCGTCCCGCCCATGACTGCAATCATTTCTTTCGTCAGTTTAAACGGCGCGCGCTCGAAACGGACACCGCCCGGTGCAATATCAAAGCAGAAGCCAAAGTCGATGTGGAGGATGTGGCCGGCGTCGTCAAGCATGATGTTCCCGTTATGGCGGTCTTTGAACTGGAGTAGGAAGCTGATGACGCTGTAGGCAGCAAGAGATTTGACGAAGTTCACGCGGGCGGCTTGGTAAGCGGGCGCGTCTTCGCCGCCGAATTTGGACAAGAACCATTCATGTAGGCCGTTGACGGCTTCGCGGCCGAGCATGTCGCGGGAGACGGAGTTGGGGAGGACATCGATGACGCCGCAGCCTGGTGCTGTGGCTGTGACGCGGTAGGGGAAGACGTATACAGGTAAGCCGACGTAGTGGAAGATACCTCGAAAGGCTGCTATCATCTGCAGGGCCAGCACGTCTTGACGACAGTCATCTCCTACTTTGAAAATGGCACTTTGCCAGATTTCGTAAGTTCTGGCGGTTCCAGCGTTGGTGTCGCCGGTAGTGTTGACACGCGCGAGTTGGTCTTGTGTACTTTCCATGTCGTCGCTGTATTCTTTGCGAATGCGAAATGTCGCCATGTACGGTGCTTTGGCATGAGATTGAAGAGGTTTGCCAGATTTGCGATCAATACCAATGACAACGCCATCAGGGTTACTAGGGAGGTAGACGCCGACTTCGACCTGGATTTTGCGGAGTTCTTCCTCGATCTTTTGCTTCTTTTCTGGCTTTGATTTCTTGATGAAGGGTTTCAGCTTGCCAGAAATGTCAGTGACTTCATTGAAGAAGGCAAACTCTTTTTCGTAGAATTCACGGTCAGTTCTGGAAAAGCTATGGACAAGACTTTCGGTCACTTTGTCCAAGACTGGCTTCATTGGATCGGGCTGTGTAACTGTTAGCTTCGAAATGGAAGGAATCTTGGATAGAACATACAATGGTGGAATCATCATCCTTGTAGGAGTTGGCGCGCATGTTCCAGATAATTTGATGTGCAAAGAGTTGAGAGAACTTGGCAGTCTCCACGATGAATCTTTCTACATACCCCAACACATCATAGCGCAAGCCTTGTACAATCTGTGGAACATAGAAGAAAGTGACATCAACAGAATGTGACTCCAAAGCACGAACGGCATATTGGATGATACTCGGATGATTGCCAAATGCTGGCAGGAAGTAGGTGACAGCCGTGATCGGATTGACGGGGGACCAGAAGATGAGATACTGTTGATTGTCAGCATTGATACATAGGAGAAACAGACTAGATCGGTCATACCTTGAGCTGCGTCGACACATCGTTTGGCAAAGATGAGCCGAGGAGGATCTGAAGTGCATCGGGTTCTGAGATGGCAAGCTCACTGTGGTTTAGCAGGAGCCAGCGGACCGAGTCAAATACGCGTTGTGATGGAAAGCGTGACACAAAGTGAATGGCAATTGCCGCGTTCTCTTCCCACGCTACGGGTAGTAAGGAGCATACGTTTTCCTATAAAAGTCAGAAAGAGCTGTTTCATGTCGACGTTATATACCTACATCTGTCAACGGACGACCCCGTTTATTGGCATCCAGGGGAAAGAGCCAGACCATCAACCTCGCTTGCTCAGATGCGAGGAGAGCTTGTAACAAGTCTTGCTTCGCCATGAGAGGCCTCAAAGTGGCAAGCTTGCTGCCAACGTGGGCGATCTGTTGCAAAGCGAGAGCAACGTCTCCGATGATATGAGTCTCTGCCTTGATCTGGACTCGATTACCACCGAAAGACCAGCTGGGTTTGTGTCAGCCATGATAATTCACCACGTGGAGATTTTGCTTACCGAGGACTATGTGCAAACCATGCCAATCCAGCGGAGAGGAGGTCATCCTTAAAGCGCCATTGAGCCGTGCCACTCAGGCTGGTATTGTATCGTAAGACCTGCAACCCAAGCAAGATCAAGCTGAAATGTACTTCTCTAGCAAGTGGATGTGATGTGGTATGTCTCAGAGCTTGACACGTGATCCTGAACATCCTGTAGTACGCCTTTTCTATAGACGAGCTGCTCAATCTCGTAGCTGTGTAGTGACTGGAAAGAAAGTGCAGCACACGCAGATGAGGAGTAAGCAAATCATTCGCTCTCTGCTGTTGCTTGCTTGTCGCTGCTTCATCAGAGGGCGCAAACTCTTCCTTGACGAAAAAAGGATCAAGATGTCTAGAAAAAGATCAGCAACTGGTTGTTCTCAAGTTCAGAATATTCTCACCGAAGTCGTTCACTGAACATGCCAATTCTACTATGTACAGTGACAATCCAGTTCTCGATAATCTCGATAAGTATGCGGGACTCGAGTGCGGGATTCTCCTTCAGGACCCCGATCCACAATGACAGACCCAATTTGATAGTACTTTTGGAGAAGAGAAGGAATGGTAGTCGGACGAAAAGTGCGACCAAAGCGTGGTGAGTACCCTTGGCACGACACAAGATTGTAGCAGCCCTTCTCAGTGCTGTACGGAGCTCGCTGATAGACACGTGTTCTTGCTCGTGAATCCGGACTTCTAAATCAGACAGAGTGCCGAGTATACTACCATCACGAGCGTCCAGAGGCCAGCTGAGTGAGCTATCTATTGTGTGTCAGTACCATTGTGGAGAATGAACAGGCAACATTGCTTACCAAGCGCCAGATGGTGGGTGACGGTTGAAGCGTCTTGCAGGGCTTCGGTGAAACGATACTCTTGGCGAGTTGTGTACTGAGCCATGAAATCAGAGGCTGTATTGATGCTAAGTTGATCTTCAGCCTCAATAGCACCTATGTTTGTCAATAATATGATTTAGACTACTTTCATGCGTTCTTACCGAGCTTGTGATCTGTCTTTGGAATCAGAGCGCCCATCTCGAACGCAAAAGATCGGCCTAGAGACAAGTGACCAAAAGTATCATCATCAGCATAGTCGGAAAGATACGTCTATGAACGTTAGTATGATGGTTTTTGGTAGTTTCAAAATAAGCATACCTGTAGCAAGCCCTTGACATCTAATGGAGCCAGATTGATTGCACTTTCAACCCAAACCCGAGCCCTCCGATGGAGAGCTCTCAAAGTGAAGCGTCTGAAATTATAGTCATCCGAGAGCTGTACGCAGGTAGTACCTCTTGCTGACATATGAGTTGATGTCCATTTGTATTCATCTGTTTCGCCTTCTAGACAACCTGCCCACATGATGGAGAGAAGGTCAAGAAGCGTAAACAGCGACGTCCTTTGACATAAAGCAGGCGGCACGTTTGCCACAATTCTATCAGCGCAGGCGAAAGCAACCTTTTGTACGCTCTCGACCCTATGGCAGCAGTCTTCGAAGATATGAGCAAGCTGCTGTGCAACATAAGGCGCCGAGAAGAGATCCTTTTGTCCCGATAGAGTACTGGATATGAAGATGTCGGTCGCAACGATGGCAATATTACCAATACAATTGCCCAATGCCGTACCGCGCAAGTGACGATCCACAAAGTAGCGCTGTACCTTCGTGCAATCTCCGGTGGAGGCGCGAGAAGTTTCAACCAAATGTGTTGCTTTCAGGAACATGAGCTCTGGATAGGTCATCGTCCGGATATCCGGGTCGCATTGAGGTAGGAGTTCGGCAAGCTCTTTTCTTGCATGGGCTGTACTATCGGTTGACATGCCACGCCTCAGGACAGTATTCAACTCAATGTCACTAACCAGGTTGTTCGCACGCTCTTCGGCGATCAAAGGTCGAGTGTATTTGGCGAGGACACGTAGCTCCTGAATGTGCCTCTTCCCTAGCGGTGATCGTGTACTGAAACCATGAACAGCGAGGTTGAACCATGCATCTCGTTGTAATGCAGCGAAGCTTTCCACATCTGTTATGCCTTCTACCCCAACATTCGACGCAACAAGGATGGACAGTGGCCTCAAAAGAATGGCAATCTCGCGCGCTGCATTATCCAGATCGATCTTATGGCCCGCACTGGAAGCAGGAGCTTCACCCTTTGATACGATAATCTCCAATAAGTGCTGCAAGTAGGCTTCATACAATTCACTACCACCCTTGAGTGTCCTACTTAAGTGATCACGGGCCGCAGAAACCTAGGTACGTCAGTGTTGCGCTAAGAAAAGAGACAAATGGTCAACTTACAGCGTCAAGAAGTGCTTGATCAGGCTTGGTTAATCCTTGCTGACTCAAACTCATGTAAAGTCTGAGAAGAGAACGAAACTCGCCCACACCACCTGTCGAGGCGAGGATGGCAGCTTCCGAGATGATCTTGAGGTCTACGGACATGTTGATCTTTCCAACTTTCTGCACGAGCATAGAGAGGGCCAATGCAGTAAGTGTTGGGTCTCCTATACCAGAAGCAACGGTGACTATTGCTTGAACAACAGCATCGTATACAGCAGGATCATTGGCAGTACCGACTGATGACATGAGGTTCACAGTACTTGCCGTGGAGTCTCGAGGATGCTGGGACTCCATTGAGAGATCATTGAATAATGCATAATTGCCTGGCGGCGCATCCGCACCACCATGTCGTACACTAAGAGCATTTCCCAGACTGTACAGTGTTGTGATGACAGTGTCTTGCGATAGTTGACGTAAAATAAAGAGTAGACAATCAGCTGCCACTCTGGATCCTTCTGGTGACATCGGCGTCCTTACAATGATCCGGGGCATAGATCGTCCCAAAGCTGTTGCCGTTGCTGGTGAAAGTGTGGCCAATACCGCCATGGTGCGTAAAACGACAGTCACAAGATGCACATCTTTCGCTTGCGCTTGATCTGCTAGTGAAGCTTCGAGCCATGGCATGACAACGTCTGCGTCGGCAGCTTCCTCGTTCATCAGAGCACAACATAAGAAACTTGTCAGCGCAGAAGCCTTCACAATGTAAGCCAAGCGTTGTTGCCAGGTGGAGCCCAGCTGTAAATAATCTGAACCGTCTTCGAGCTTGACAATTTCACGCGCACTAATCGTTGCAATAATGTCGACTAACGCGAGATGGGCTTCCGAGGGTGAGCCACGTGATTGTGTCGCCTGAGCCATGATTGTTTGTAGGAGATCGACCTCGTTGATTGATTTACTGCTTATAACCATAGAACTAGCTGTAACCATGACTAACCTCATGAAGCCTTCGCGAAGTAGCATTGCACCGAGTGGACGGCCAGAAGCTGAGTACTGTTTCTGAAACTGTCGCCATGTCCTGATCGCTTCTGTGCCTACAGGGGCGTGACGAACGGTAGACAAGGCAGTCTCAACTGTAACCAGGAATTCGTCAGACAACAACTCATCATACTCTTGAATGAGCCGGTGTCGTTCCTCAAAAGTCCAGAATGAGAGGTTGCGAGCTGCTGCGTCCAAGAAGCCGACCATTGATGTAGTCAAGGTAGATATTCCGAGCAGTTCACGGGCACTCATGGTATGACCAGCATTGCTCTCTCCACCTCCATTGGTATTGTCTCTTCCTTGACGATGCGAGTTGAAGTATTCAGCAAACCTTGTGCAATGCTGAGTGTATGCCGAGATGGAGTCATTTACTTGTTCTCTCAATGAAGGATGATTTGCGCCTAACGATAAGACCGCGGTGACTAGCTTTGACGTAAGGACTTCCCAAGGACATGGTTGCAAAGAGTATAATGATGTCGAAGGCACAATCGCCTGATAACAGCATTCGGACACATATGGAGAGATCTGCTGCAACAGTTGAGTAGCACTAGGCAAGTGAGAAACAGAAGGAGCAGCTTCGCATAGAGCAAGGAGGACTTCGAGTTCGCGCAAGGTCTTGGTTACGTGTCAGCTTGTTTCCCCTCATGTATCGGTACAACTTTCTGACCATCGGGATCCTGCCAATATTCGCAGATTTGCCTGAGCCATTGACAGCAGCTTGGGGAGAAGGCGAGATATCACAAAGACGAGCGAGATCAGGCGTTGCAGACGGCGCAGAAGAGGGTGACTGGACGGAAAGTGCTGCTAATTTGTCGAGAGCGCGGCGGCGCAGAGATTTGGAGGTTTGCATCGTGATGACGGCAACGATGCCCGACTACAGCCGGGGACAGTGAAAGCTGAAGCGCATAAAGCAAATGTTACACAGAAGAGGTTGTTGAAGATGGAGGAAACCCTTAACTCCGGCCATTGATTAAGCTGATTACTGATCGGTCACGTCTCGTGTCACTCTGTCGCGCTCGAACGCGCTTGCCTTTTCCAAGTCGTTCTTTCCTCCATCGACCATCTTGACCATCTTGACCATCTTGACCATCTTGACCATCTTGACCATCTTGACCATCTTGACCATCTTGACCATCTTGACCATCTTGACCATCTTGACCATCACCACCATCACCCAGCTGCTCCTTCCTCATCACAGCTTTTGCTTCATCAGCTTGCATCCGTTTACCTTATCAACTCCTCATTCCAGTCCCCAGCAATGGCTGTCACCGTTTTAGGAAAGCGCTCCAGAGCATCAGACGAAGGTTTGTAACAAGCCAATGGTTTCTCGTACAATCCTGACACACTCCAGACACCTCCTTCATCTCCTGCCGGGCAAAGAGACGCACCATTGTCTCCATCATCGAAGACGACAAAGAAAACGACAGCATCCTCAATCCAGACACACTCGACCTTCTCAGCCCAGTAAAGCGCGTATCATCAATCCAGGACATCCACAACGAAAACTCCATTCCAACACCCAACACGCCCCGCCATCGAGACTCTCTCTCCAAAAAATGTCCAGTCACACCGCGACATCGTGTTCTCGTGGGTGGCAGGACTGGTGGCACACCCCGAACACCACGAACACCAACCACGCCTTCCGCATTCGTGAAATCAGTTTACAATGATGCGAAAAAGGTCTTTACCAGAGGAGCAGATGCAGGACAACTAGTCGGCAGGGAAAAAGAAAAGGAAGAACTCGAGTCTTTCGTGAACAACTGCATCGAGGATAGAAAAGGTGGCTGTTTATACGTTTCAGGACCGCCAGGAACAGGCAAGAGCGCCTTTGTGACTCAGGTATGCACAAACTTGCAGAAGGAACAATCGACAAAGTATGCATACATCAACTGCATGAGCGTGAAGAGCGCGACAGAACTATACGACTTGATGGCTGCTGAATTAGCAATGGACGACGCAGTATGTCAAGGTTTCTCCAAAGACGCTTTACAAACCACCTTTACCAAACCAGGCAATGACGACGATGTCTCACTAGTCGTTCTTGACGAGATCGATCAACTGCTTGGTCTCGACAACTCCACTCTCTGCAGTTTCTTTGAATGGTCTTTCGCTAAAGACTCCAAACTCATTCTGATTGGTATAGCCAATGCTCTCGACCTTACGGACCGCTTTTTGCCTCGTCTGAAAGCAAAGAATCTCAAGCCTGCCTTACTGCCGTTCTTGCCATACACAGCGCCACAAATCGCATCTGTTTTGTCATCACGCGCCCGATCGCTCCTTCCTTCGTACTCAACCGTAGCAGCAGATTTCACACCTTTCCTGCACCCAACAGCAATCACACTCATCTCTAAAAAGATTGCATCACAAACTGGCGATCTGCGAAAGGCATTCGACATGGCCTTCCACGCCATCGAACTCGTCGAAACAGAAACAAAAGATAAATGCATAAAGGAAGCACTTTTAGCACAGCAAGAACAAGAAGCATCAGAACCAGCCTCACCTACTCGAACGCCCCTTAGCGAGACCGTCAAAAACACAAACTGCGCTCTTTCTTCCCCACCACCATCCGCAACCTCCACACCACGAGCATCACGTCCATCAACAACATCCCTAACAAACCTCACCACCACCACGGCCCCTCGAGCAACTCTAGCACACATAGTCCGTGTAACAACATTGACACAATCCGCCTCCTCAGCAACCGCGCGTCTCAAAACACTAAATCTGCATCAAAAAGCCATCTTGTGTTCCCTCGTGGCACTAGAAGCAAAACTACTCGCTTCTGCCTCAACACTTCCAGAAAATAAGAAACCCTCAGCATCATCCCTCCCCTCACCAAACACAACACCAACCCAACGCAAACTCTTCACACCCATAGCAAAACAAAGCACCACCACGCTTCTAACCGCCCCAACCCTGCGCACCCTCTACACAACGTACACCCACCTCTGCACGCGCGACAACATCCTTCACGCACTCTCATCAACCGAATTCCGCGACGTCGTATCGAATTTGGAGACTATGTCTCTCGTTACTGCCGCTGATGCTAGCACAAACACAAACAAATCCAGCCGAGGCAGCAGTAGTGCAAATGGTAGCAACTCAGGACTCTTCAGTAGTTCAATAACAGGAACACCGAGTAAGCGCGGCGGAGCGAAAAACGCAACGATTGTACCAGTGGACGAGCGGCGGGTGAAAGCGATGGTAGGGATTAAGGATATGGAAGGTGCTGTTGAGGGTGTTGGTGGTGGTGTGTTGAGAGGGATGTTGAGCGGGGAGATTGTTGGATTTTAGTGGGTAGTTTTCAGATTACGAATAGTGAGGTGGATTGTTATGTGATGGAGGAGGATGAACGTGTTTGAGTAGATCCAAGGAATGTTTGAGTAGGTCCAGGCAGTTATGACTTCTCCGTGTAAGATGGAATGGTAGTAGTTCAATAGTAAAAGAGTTGTTAGGATGGCATAGCATAGCAGAGAGGTGTGGACATAATGACAATAGAACAGATACAGTCACAATCACAATTACTCACAATCATCACATACCATACCTTCCTGACTCAAAATAATCAGTGCCTTGTGATAAGAATTGTTGACGATACCAGTATACAAATCAATACACTCACTCTGCCTCACACTCTCATCTAAAAACTTGCGATCTTCTCCTCTCCATCCTCCCTCTGCCCCGAGCTCCCTTCCCCATTCACACCACCACCACCACCACCCTCCTCTCTCCTCCTCCTCTGCTGCTGGGACGGCGGCACCTCCGCATCCGCATAGTCAATGCGAATCTGGCTAGTATTGCCTCTCGGCCCAACCAAGCGATCCTCCATAACAAAACATCCCTCAGCCTCCGCCACCGTCTCAAAACTCACAAACGCAATCTGCCACTGCACCTCCAAGCCCAGCTCACGATTCCTATATTGCAGCATTGGGCCCAACTCAGGCAGGATCACAATATGCGTGACTTTGGCACCTGTCGTCTCAAGCAGGTTCTGCAACTCCGTGGGACTGACGTTTGGTTGTAAATTGGTGATGCGGAGAGTGGTCCCGGGTGTGCCTCTATTGCGGACGAAGTTTTGCGGGTTGTTGACGGGATCGGTGTTTGGGCCACGAGAACGGCGGAAGGGCGCATGGTCTGGGAAGTGGGATGCTTGCCAAAGTTGGAATTCGTGGGTGGTGAGATGAGGTGGGCGTGGCGAATTGGATGGGTCGAAGTCGGATGAGGTTTCGTCACTATCTGAAACGTCTCCTTCACCGGATACACCATCTTCGTCGCCGTCTTCATCGTCTTCATCGTCTTCGTCGTCATCCTCGTCGTCGTCTTCTTCTTCTTCGTCGTCGTCGTATTCGGATTCTTCTGCATCCGTGCCATTGTGTTGAAGGTGGGCATCGGCTTGTTGATGTGTTGGGTTGTTTGGACTTGAACCTGGTGCGACGTCTTGTGCTCGGCCTCGACCTTGCATTTGCATGCCTCGACATAGCTTTTCCAGATTCTCATTTCTCTTCTTAAGACCTTCAATTTCTTTCGAGGCTTTTTGCCGCTCTTCTGCCATCTGCAGTATATTGTGCGAGGTCAGGTCATGCTTTCGTGTTAGATTATGATTTTCCTTCTCCAATCGCTTAGTCTTCTTCGACATCTCCTCCATCTCCTTGCGGAAAGTTAGAAAGAGGTCGTTGCTGTTATTCAGAGTATCTTCAACCTGGAGCGCACAATATTAGTGAGTGTTCTCGGACTCGATTAGATGGTCATGTCTTCGACGGGGGATTTGCGTATGAAAATGAGTACGGCTACGTCGATCATGTAGGAAACCAACACTCCTCTTATAGAATGCACTCAGACATCCTCATGCCGGCATCTTCTTCATTACATGCTCATACAAGCGTTTCAACATACCTGCTTGAACTTCTCCACGTAGATGTTTAGCTGACTTCGAAGCTCGGTCTCCGTTTGGGAGAATGTCGATACTTGGGTTGTCAATTGTCGAGACTTGCTTGCTTCTTGCTCTTGTGCTTTGCGTTGCGATTCATAGCGTGCGAGTTGATATTGTACTTCGAGCTCTTTCATTCGGAGAACAGACTGGAATTGGATCTCTCGCAACTCGTACTGTTCTATAAACGATTTGAACTTTGCTCGAAATCTGTCCACTTGTAAGCCTTTTTTCTATAGAAGATGTCAAGGCAGTACAAAACGTACAGTTCATCACTTTCCGCATTGGCTGGTGAGTTCTCCGGGTTCTCTTGAGAATCAATCAAATCTTGTACATCCAGTACCATACCTTCGAGTCTTTCATGAAGCTCTTCTCGCATCCGTGTTTCGTTGTCATACAGACGCTTATTGTCGTCCTAACCACGATATGTCAACCAACAAACCATTGGGGTCATTTCCCTTCCACAACTGACCTTGAGCTTCTTGTTGTCCTTTTGCAACTCTCGGCATAGCTTCTCCAATTTGTCCTTGACAATAGTCATCTTGGTCAACTCTGATCGGTTTGTATCTTTCTCTTTTTGTAGCTGATCCGCCCTCTTCTTAGACCTTTGATATTCACGTTCGGTCCGTTTCATCTCGGCAAGGAGGTCCGAATACTTTCTCTGTACTGTATCGAGCCGCGACATTGGTGTTTCCAAAGACGATAATAGATTGGACAGTTCCCGATTTGCCTTTCGGACTTCTCGCTCGATCTCAATCTCCTGCTCCCTATCTCCAGCCTTGCTTTGTTCCAATTGTTTCATGGTATCCTGTATAGCTTGATATGTATTGACAGGATCCGCGCTCTTCTTGTTTTTGGTCTTTTTGCTAGGCAGCGCCGTATTTGCAGGTGGCAGGTCTGCCGCAGAGGGCCTCGTGTTTGGGTCGCCATTGGGAGCCGTCGCAGGAGGTGGCCGAGCCGTCGGCGGGGCTTGCTGGCTCATGGTGGTAGATTGGGCGAACTATACACCAGTATCGGTTCGTTATTGGCGCGAGAAAACAGACGAAAAGAACGATTCTCGTAGCGCTGACATCCGGTATTGGTCCTTCTACAGTGATCCAAGGAATAGACCTCCTGTGTAGTCTTGATCGTGCGCTAGAATGAGTCCTCTATCATCCTATATCGAGTTGTCGTCTGATTCCCCTCCTGCCACAAAATCGCGTGAATGACTCCTGGCAGTGCACTGGTAGTGGTGATGGCTAGAGAATCTTTCTGTATTAGCAATGCGTCCAGGGGGGATGGCTAAGGGCGGGGATTGTAGCAGCACGAGGGGCGAATGTCTCACTGGTGTTGCCTTTGTTCTTTCCTTGTTCGAATATTCGCTTTTTGCCAAGAAACCTGTATGACACGTGAGCATGGGGGTGCTCTCGACATGATGATCAATTTGTTTCAGATTGGAAGCTAACATCATCGACTCTTCTCCAAGATCACCGGCGCAAAGGATGCTGGCAGTTCCAGGACAATGGGCGCCCCGCACGTCAAAAGCAGTGTGCTTGAGAGCAAGGAATCAATTACGGCGGCGGCAATATGCTGCTCTCGCTCAATTGCCAAATCCAGGTGACAACATACATGGCTTTACCGTCCAACGAACAAAGCATGTTCCTGAACTGGAGCTTACAGCGCTACATCTCCAGCATGACAAGACTGGAGCAGAATATCTTCATGTGGCAAGAGATGACAAGAACAATGTATTTTCAATTGGCTTCAAGACGAATCCGCCAGATGCTACTGGAGTGCCTCATATTTTGGAACACTTGGTCTTGTGTGGAAGCGAGAAATATCCTGTCAGAGACCCGTTCTTCAAGATGATGCCGAGATCATTACAGAACTTCATGAATGCTATGACATATCCGGACCATACAGTCTATCCTTTTGCCACAACGAATCCTCAAGACTTTAAGAACCTCATGTCAGTCTACATGGATGCAACACTACATCCACTCCTGAAACCACATGACTTTGCTCAAGAGGGGTGGCGCGTTGGACCGGCAGATGTGGAAAATAAGGATAGCGAATTTTTGTTCAAGGGTGTTGTCTACAACGAGATGAAGGGCGTCATGTCAAGTGCTGATTCGCTCTTCTTAACGAAATGGCAAGATCACGTTTTCCCTGCAATCAAAAACTCAGGAGGCATGCCAGATAAGATTACTGATTTAACCCATACTCAACTGAAAAACTTTCATGCCGACCACTATCATCCCAGTAACGCGAAGATCTTCACATATGGCGACACGCCCTTGTCAGAGCATCTCCAGGAGATTGGCGCACAACTAAACAGATTCGATAAGATTGCTGTGGATCATGATATTAAGCTACCTATCACATTAAAGCAGGGAATCGAAACCGTGACAGTACAAGGCCCAGTAGATCCTTTGTTTCCTACTGACCAGCAATATAAAGCGTCCTTATCATGGATGATGTGCGACACTGCTGAGGTATTAGAGACGTTTTCACTTTCGGTTATCTCCTCGTTATTACTTGAAGGATTCTCCTCGCCATTATATCAAAACACCATCGAAATAGGCTGGGGTGCATCATATACACCAAATACTGGACTTGACGCATCAGCAAAAACAGCAATATTCTCGGTAGGGCTTAGCGGCCTCAAGCGTCACGATGTTAGCAGGCTTCCAAATGGTATAAAGAACACCTTGGAAAGTGTAAGGAGATCAGGCTTCGATCTTGCGAAGGTCGAGGGACAGCTCCATCAGATTGAGCTTGCCATGAAACACAAAACTGCACATTTTGGCATGGGTTTGATGTCACGACTGCAGGATGGTTGGTTCAACGGTGTGGATCCCATGAGTACTGTCGCGCCAGTGGAGACTATTGCGGCCTTCAAAGAAAAGATCAAGGAACCTGGCTATCTTGAAGGTCTATTGGATAAGTACTGGCTACAGAACAAGATGTTCAACTTTGTCATGGAGCCTGAACGTACCTTTGAGCAAGGTATCCTTGATGAGGAAGCCACCAGACTCAAGGGCAAGATTACAGAAATCAGTCAAAAATTTGGTTCTGACGAGGAAGTGCGAAAAGTACTTGAGAAGCAGGAAATCGAGTTGCAGGAAGTGCAGGAGAACGCCAAGAACGAGAATGTCGATTGCCTGCCTACACTTCACGTTCGAGACATAACACGTCAAATTGAAAGGAAGCCAATTCGATATAGCACCATGGACGACACGAAGGTCCAGTGGCGTGAGGCGCCAACAAATGGACTTACCTATCTGCGTGGAATCTACACATTTCAAGACTTACCCGACGATCTTCGAGTATACTTACCGCTTTTCAGTTCGGCTATTCAAAGATTGGGCACGAAAACGTTGTCCATCGAGAAGATTGAAGACCTCATCAAGCTACGAACCGGTGGTATTGACTTGGGTCATCACAGCGCGACATCTCCAAGCAATCTCGACGTTTGTGAGGAAGGAATTGCCTTCAGCAGTTATGCCCTGGACAGGAACGTCCCTCATATGTACGAACTGTTACGAACGCTAGTGCAGGAAACCAACTTCGACCACCGAAACGTTGAGAAGCAAATATCCGAGCTTATCAAGAGCTCTGCGAGCAGTGCTGTGAATGACATCGCTGATGCTGGTTCAGCCTATGCACAACGTTTCGTGGAGGCCGGTATATCAGCTCAGGGACGACTCAATGAACAAATGTCAGGTCTCACTCAAGTAAGGTTGATGATGGACCTCGCAGCTCGTGGTGATCAAGCAGGCCTCGCCGACGTTATCGATCGTCTGAAAGCAATCCAGCAATTTGCTCTCACTGGTGGTGCATCGCTGCGAGTCGCACTCACTTGCAGCCCTGAAAGCTCTTCAAGCAACGAAGCGGCTCTTCAACGCTTTCTGTCACAACTCCCATCAGGCGTCACACCACCCACCTCTGACTCTCAAATGGCATATCCTCGAGACACTAAATCCTTCTTCCCTTTGCCTTATCAAGTATATTACACCGCCTCCGCTCTTCGCACTGTCCCTTACACCCATGCCGATAGCTCAGCCTTACGCATCCTCGCCGAACTACTCACACACAAACGTGTCCATCACGAGATTCGCGAGAAGGGAGGTGCTTACGGTGGTAGTGCATACTCTGCATCTCTTCGCGGCGTCTTTGGTTTCAGCAGCTACCGTGATCCAAATCCTCTCAACAGCTTGAAAGTTATGAATGAAGCTGGAGCTTGGGCACGCAATCGCACTTGGACCGACCGTGACCTTGAGGAAGCGAAGTTGAGCGTCTTTCAAGGGTTGGACGCACCAAAAAGTGTCAGTGCAGAAGGCATGACGAAGTTCCTGACTGGTGTGGACGAAGATATGCAACAAACGCATCGGGAGCAGCTGTTGGATATCAAGGCGCAGGATGTAAACAGAGTCGCAGATGAGTACCTTGTCAAGAAATTGGACGAGTTGAATGTAGCTGTACTCGGAAAGAAAGCGGACTGGGTGAACCCCGAGAAGAATTGGCTTGAGATGCCGATGGACGTGCAAGGTGGTAGCGGTCGTGGCGAGCAAGGTGAGGGAAGCGAGGACGGCTATCTGATCATCTGAGAAAGAATGAGGCTACGACCTGAAACAGCGCATGGGATCCTCGGGACGTGAGCATTTGAAGGAAGTTTGGTAAGTTTGAATTTCGCTTGCATAGGTGGCCGAATGTTCGTGATATTATTTCCTTCTAGTTGTACATATTCCGTCTCCGGGCTGTACTATTCTTGTACAATATACTCCCATCTCCTTCCTCATTATCGTCTCCTTCCCTTCAACTATCTTCCATTCCTTGCATCGTCCACTATCGCGAACAAACCATCAGCGCTACTAGAACAGAGTCCCAAATCCGTCGCCGACCCATTTTTTCTATGGTCTGCCGATCACAAGTAATCATCGACCTCTTCTTCGTGAATGTCAGGTGAACGCGCAAGATCAGAAGAGCATCTTCTCCTCCTCTCTTCTTTGTCTCTTTGTATCCTTTGTCTCTGGCCACTGGTAACCCGTTGTTGGCAACGCATCTGTGGTTTATGGTGGCCTTGTGATGGAGGGTTATGAGAGAAGAATGCAGTGTGGAAGGAGAAGGACTACTGGCATTCTCAGACCTGTGACGCGCGAGTTATGCGGGTGCGGACTAATTGTCGGTGGACATTTCTTGTTTTTAGTTGTTTTTGTATTGTGTGAATCCCAAACCATTATTATCATTACTCATAATTCGTCAAAGTGATAGCAATGTAAAGCGTTTCAAACAACGCCCAAAACCAAAGTCATGTTCGTCTCGTGAGCCTCAGAGTAAACAACATCGCAGTCCCTGACTAGGTGCTCAAACGCGTGGCTCATTCATCTTTGACTCAACCATGGCCAGCAACTCTTCCCTTGTCTCGTTGCCAGTGGTCTGAACGCCGTGTATCTTCGCCCATGCCAGAAGCTGCTCTTCTGTCCATTTTTGTGGATCTATGTTGGCAAACATTAAACCGTTGCTGTCTATTGCTAATGCGCTTGGACACCTTTTACTCACCTCCTTTCGGCTCCACCTCTTTTGATGTTGGCATCGTGGGTGGTTGTTGAGGAAACATGTCACCACCCCAGATAGCCCATGCTGAGACTACGCCGATTGTGCCTGCAAAGGCTATAATGTGGAAGGCGAGGTCAGCATGGTGTAACAAGGAAGACAGTAGTAGTAAAACACAAGAGCAGGATGGAACATACCCCAGAAAGCGGACTTAGATTGAAGTGCACGATCTAGTGGTGTTGGCATTTTGAAACTCTTTTACTATATCACTATGTAGGTAGGCAAAGATTCAATTACATTTATATATCAATATTGCAGAAGCGAGGACGTTGCAACTTCGATTCGCCACATACGATCACATAATCAAGCGGAATCTTGCCGCGCGCACATGTCACTTACACATTCTCACCACCAGCATCGTATTGACCACCGACGACGACGTTCTTTTCCAATCCAATTCACACACCAATTTCGACAAAATGCCTCAAGAAGTTTCCGACATCAAGCAGTTCATCGAGATCTGCAGGCGAAAGGACGCAAAGTGTACGTTGTCCTCAAACCAACCAATATCTCGCACATCCTAGCACAACAGCATCATTCTCGAGCTGCACGATCTGCTGCCGCAACCACCAAGAACATCACCACAAAGTCTTTGTCTTCGCCATCTCCCATCGACAACATTCAGACACAGCAACAATACATACCATTACCAGCAAAAGAAGACAAAGCAAGACAGACACAACAACCACAAAGCACAATAAGAAGAAGATGTGATAGTAGTAGTAGAACAGAAGCTGACACAAAGCGTCCTCTTACAGCCGCTGCGATCAAGAAGAACCGCAAGAGCAACCAGATCAAGTTCAAGGTCCGATGCCACCGTTACTTGTACACACTCGTCCTCAAGGATGCCGACAAGGCGGATAAGTTGAAGCAGAGCTTGCCTCCAGGTACGATGATGCGATGTCCTTGCGAGTGTTGTGCGAAGGGTTACTGCGAGTTGTGTTTGAAGGAATGAACGACAATATCAGAACGAGACGATATTCCTTGCTTGCGCAAGATGTCGGCCGACGCAATGCGATTGGAAGAGTCCGAATCTGTTCACTGCGATAGACGGAGCGTGATAAGACGCCACTCGCGTCTAAAGGATAGAAATGGAGGAGGAGTTTTATTAAGCTTTGACGGAAGTTGAATGTTTATTGAAACAGAAGAAGTTGACTAACACTGGTTGCCACCACTCATACAGGACTCACCATCAGCGACACCCCCAAGAAGAACGCCAAGGGCAAGCGCGTCGCCAAGTCATAGACGCTTTCTTCTTCGCAACCCTTCATCATACAACTCTACAATCTCAAACAACAAAATTTTCAACCAAGGACAAGAAAAGTCGGCATGGGCTCCATCGGGCAACCGAGCTCGGTCTCGGGTGTTAGCAATTGAGGATAGACAGCAGAAGCTCGGAAGACAGTGGAAATGTATAGTGCATTGAGTTTGATTCCCAAGCAGGATCAACGAGGCTTGTGAAATCAGACCGGCCTGAAGTCGACGAAATGAACATGAACTTATAAACAATCATACTGATATCCAACATCGTCATCCATTGCGTTTCCCAGGGAGATTGTCTTTTCGCAACATCATGCTTCCAACCTCGTTTCTTTTCCTCCCTTTTCTTATTGCTAATCTTCTTCCAGTCGCAGTCGAGCAGATGATCCCGCTTTCGGCGCCATTGTAAATGGTTATATTCGGGGTATATCATCCCTGCCCGTTCGCTGTTTAACTTACTACAGAGTTCCTCGGCTCGCAATCTTGCCCGAACTCACCTGGAACCGTGCATACCACGACATAAAAAGTTGTTTTCCAAAAAAAGGATTTCTGCCTCAAGTATCCTTTCGAAGAAAGTCTATCTTATTCTTGCCTACCCAAGTACTTACTGCGAAGAAGATGGATTGAATACTACGTATCATTAATGTGCGAACTATCACTCTAGAGGATAACACTCTCCAGTCCGCTCCTTGCCGCTGTTTGTCTTTAAGTCGAACCTCTGGTCTTCCGCGAGTTCAGACATACTTAGCTCCATTCATCGAATGGCAACGTCAGTGGCATGGCCCGAAGCGTGTACACATTGACTGTGTATCGTGATGTTGCTTTTGCCAGTGTCGATTGTACTGATCGTAGGTTAGTGCTGCTCCAGCACTGACCACGCCGCCACTGACAGCGCAGACCGCGTAGCCAACTTTGTAAGCGACACACTTTCCAGTAATAGCAATGACAGCTCCATGCTGTGCTGCATGAATGATGGCACCTTCGGCAACTGCACCCGTGAGGATACCAGGTACGCCAGCTGCCCACCGCCAGAGCCCATCAACGAAACCCCCACCACGGCCTGCTCCATACCATCTGACGTCGCGCAGGTAATTGTGGCAAACATGATCTACCAGTGGTGCTTTAGCAAACCCGGCACGAAGAACTGTGCTTCTGAGGTCGAGTGAGTAGCATAGAGTGTCATGAGTCGAAGTACCGAAGATCGCAAAGCCATTTTCGTGTACGCGTGGTCCGACATTGAATGGTGGTAAGTTCCGACTGGATGGAGCCATAGGACCTTTGAAATCTGCAATGAGAAAACAGTTGAAAGTCTTTCTTCCCTTCTCTTGCATGAACGGCAGATGGTTCTCGGCGGCCTCGAAGGCCTCGTTGAAGGTGCTGTTGACATGAACACCCCTGATGAACAGGTGACTTCCAGCAACTCCCAAGGACAGTAACTCCCAGAAGCAATCCCAGATGGGGTAATCGATACCACGATCTTCATCGTAGTAGAACATCTTCATGTCGGTGTCTGGGGCGCACAGCTGGCGCGCTCGGGCTCCGTCCTCGGTAGATCTTGCTTTGAGCATGAGCATTGCTGCTCGTGCTGGCGCACCATCAATAATCGCCTGAATGAACGGCATCTGCTGCTGTAAAGCAACGGTGTGGAGGCGCCCAATATCTGGTTGTGCAAGCCTAGAGCTGGTCCAGCTGTATATCCTGTAAGCGGCGGCAAGATAAGTAATCCAGGTAATTGCTCGCTTCAGGGAAACCAAAGCTGCGCTAGCTTCCATGACGGATGACTCGGCGACAGTAAGGAGAGTGCCCAAGCGGGTTTGAACGCTGTACAAGACTGGATGCTCTTCTCGGAAAGCCTGGCCATTGGCGTAGGCGCTGGCAAGGATTGACTGAGCTGCCTCGAGGATTGGAACAGCTCTCTGGCAGCCGCCGCGAACCAGGTCTCGTAGAGTGTCACATAACTCTACTCCGCTTCTTGTGAATGCGTCGATGCCGACCTCCTTGGCTCCCTCGATCATCTTTTCAATCTCTGGGATACCGCTGACCATTTTGATAGTGGGAGAAGTACGTGGATTGGGGAATGATGACTTATTCTGGACGATGTTTTTTAGCAGCTGAGAAGACGAGAGACGAGCGCCTTATATGTGCGGCGCTGCGGCCCAGGCCACGCCTAGGAGTCGTGCAAGCGTAGTATACAAAGTCGTGTCTCGTACAGCCAAACCAACACCAAACCAATAAGAGAATGCCATTGTTGATTTCGTTTCGAACTACGGGACGAAGTCCGCTTTTCAAAGTATGCGGGGTATTCCTACCCCACCTCCTCTTACGACACGGCAACAACAACACGCCGCGCCGAGATGAAGGCTGACAGTCCAAACTTGCCTGGTGTTGAATGTCAATTGGCGGCATCTACCACTCCAGACTGGTCAAGGTTCGGGCCAAGAATTCAACTTCGAAAATCCTGGCATATATGATTTCGACGTGCATAAGCGAGCAACGGCACGCCATCGAAGTCTTACAGCCGCGCAAAACCTAAAGTGTCCCAACCACAAGGCTTCGTCCGGATTTCCTGTGTGACGGCAGGCCCTCTGCACGAGTGTGTCAACTAGGTAAGATCTGCAGGTCCCATCCGGACATCAGAAACGATATCTTACGCCAAGGACAGACATCTGCTTTCGAGGCAGCCACATAGATCTCCATCAAGCTGACACCATCTACATGTAGCTAATTCTTCTCGGGTCACTTACGGCTATGTCGTTGATCACCGTGTCTCTCTTTTGTACCTGCCGATGTCAAGGATGTTTCACAGCGGTGCAGCTGAGGAATTGATCGATCGATCCTCAGTGTATGAGCCATATCTCATCCAACCAGCTCCATCACAGCCCACGCGGCATGTAACAGCTTCTCAAGCCGATTTCAGCAGCAACGCCGACTGACCGCATCCAAGAAGAACAAGCTAGTGCTGTATCCGTAACGTGTGCTGGTTTTGCTTGCATATTCGGACACCAGACATGAAGCATTTAGCTAGTTAGTGAGCTACAAAGCGGCATGATGCAATGAATGGGCCATAGAACATGTCGACGATAGGGAAAGGTGCACAGGTAAGTAAGTGTTTTGAAGAGATCTGAGGGATTGAGCACGGAGCTACCTTAACCCACTGGCTTGCTTCGTTATCAGAGAGCAGGCGTCGCATCCTTCACTGCTGGCATGACATCAATGACCTCGACTTTCTTCCCTTGTCCGTCCGCATCTTTCGCCGCCTTTATAATACCCTCCGTCCCATCTTTTACCACATCTTTCACACTCTCCACAACGGAGCCCTCATTCTTCTTCTCTACATGTACTGTCTCACCATGACTTTGAGTTTGTGTGATAATTTTACCATTACCATCTCTAGGCTTCCTCTGCCAGCCTGTTTTGAACAGCTTTCCCATCTCGAAGCGAGGGAAGGGGTGGGCTTCGGTGTTGAGGACGATGTCTGTCAAGGGCAGGATGTCGGAGGGTGAGAAGAGGAGGTAGAAGTATTTGAGTGTTTCGGCCTAAGGACAGGTTATGTTAGCTATGGTCGTGCATTGGTTTCATTTTGCCGAATTTGTCGATCGTGCAGATAATGAAAGAAGGGGTGGAAATATCGTCTCTCTCAGCCACACTTACCAGCCAGAAGCTCTCCATATTATCCTTTGTCGGCGGCGGCGTCTGATTCACATCATTGATACTGCTAAATCCTCTATACTTCTTCTCACCACCAAATTTCATCACTTCCGCTCTAGCTTTCGCCTTTTCAATAGCCGTGGCATCGTCATCACCATGCCCGAAATCAGTCTCTTCAAGCAACGTCCACTGCATGAAACTCTCAAACATCTCCCACCCCCACTCGCGATATTTTTCATCACCAGTGATGCGCCACATATAGAACAACGTCTCGACTGTCTCGGGACGTTGCAAATTGTGTACGTCGCCGTGGTGAATATCAAAATCTTTGCGCCATTCTGCTGCAGGATCTGCGCTGAGTTCTTCCGGACTGGTGCGGGGTGTGCTTTCTGAAGCAGTCAAGACAACAGGGTCATAGAGATGAAAGTGCGCGATTTCCGGGCTGAGTCCTGTAGCGGTGACTTTGTACATTCCCCAGCATGTTTTCGTAAGGTCTTTTGCCAGTTCGATTTGTGCGTCGTGGTCGACTGTCCATGTTGGTAGGGATCGGGCATGAGCTAGAGTGTGACCGCCTGTTGCGGCGAGGGCGATGGTGCCGGGGAGGAAGCAGACGAGGTGGTCCATTTTGGGGAAGAGTGGGCCATCGAGCCCTTGAGGGAGTTCACCGAGGATTGTTAGATTGGTGTGTTTGGTGTAGGCGAGTAGGTGTTTGCGGATGCCGTGGAGAGCCTCGGACCACATTGTGTTGTAGATGGGTTCTTGGAGAGAGGTTTGGAGGTACTGTTTGATGAGATATTCTGGGATGAATGATTAGATGCTGGGTGTACCATAAGTCGTTGGAATCATACCATAATAAGAGTCACCACGACTACCTAAGCGGACTTGCTCGCCACGGAATGCACCAGAGTCTGCGTAGAGGAAGATTGGAAGTAGACCTTCTCTTGCTCCATTGTTATCGACCACTTGCATTACCTTTTCTGCGGCTTCCCAATAATGTGTCTCGCCAGTAAGCTTTGCAAGGTATTTCATCTCAAGTTGTAAGCTTGTTGCTTCTGCTGTAGATGAGGCACCTCCGTCATCATGAGAAGGTATCCCTTTTGCGGTTTTGAGATTAATGCTAGCAAAAGGTACTCCACTATTTGATTCGTAGGCACCTAAAAGACGATCTGCCAGATCAGTAGCCTTTTCGAGATACAAATCCTCACCAGCTGCGACATCAGCAGCAGGGAGAGGAGCCAGATTGGGAAACTCTGTGGATAGATAATGTGCTGAAAGTAGACCTCCCAGCATCCGTATCGTTGTTTCAAATGTATTAACATCATGGTCCTGTTCAAATGTCAAATTCGTGGCTACCCAGTCTCGGGCATGAGATAATTCGGTCGTTAGATTCATAAGCATCATAGTGTCCAGGGCGTCGATGATGATCCAGCCCATTCCATTTGGCACCATCTGCTCTGCCGTCTTGCTAGCAGGGTGAAATATATCGTGACCTGGCAACAACACCTTTCAGTTGACTGTTCTTGCTCATTCGTTCAGATGGACAATCCTACCCCAAGCATGCTCTTCATATGCCTTCCAGCTAATCCTATACGCATCTCTAACCTTTTCCCTTCTTTCATTCCATAATTGTGTCGACTTTTTCGAGATCTTTGTCTTCTTGTCCTCTGCCCACCATGGCTTATTCGGGTGATCTAGATGATCCTCATGCTTCGAAAATGCACCCGTCCAATAAAGTATCCAGACTAATAGCGCAAACAGCCCTAGCATAAGCCGCCGCTGTCTATAGAAGGCAGGCTTTTTCGCTGTGGGAGAATAGTTGTAGGGTTTGTCTTTGTACATTGGTAGTCCGTTGTTGTCTTTGCCTGAAATGATGCTGTTGATCTTGTCTGCTACACTGGTTTGGGTATGCGGTTTTCGTTGTTGCCATGTCGATTGATCTGATGTTGTCGCACCTGATGGAGGATTGTACGCGTAGGACATAGCAGCGTTGTTTGTGCTGTATAGTCGACTTGAGACAGTAGATGGTGGTTGTGTTTCAAGTTGTTGACATTGTTTACAAAGTTGACGGTCAAATGTGTCCATCTTGTTTCAGGTATTGGACCCTTGTTTCAGATTTAGATTTCTGACTTCAAACTAGAGATAATCTGGCCGAAGGAAGCAACTTTCCAACACATCTGAAACATCATCTCACATCTGCCACCTTCATCACCATCACCATCACAATGTCCCTCGCCGAAGCCCATCTCAACCTCGCCCGAAGCCTTCCCATCCGCCTTCAAAAGTTCTTCTGTCTCAACCCACCGCGACTCATCAATGGCGCCCTAGCAGCACCAGGAACATCATCACAGCAATCCACAACAGCAACTCTCGCCGCACCAAATCCCAGCTACACAAATCCCTTCAGCCCACATAAGAACACCAAAACAGGTCGCTGGCACCCACCAGTCTATTCACTTCGTCGCCAAGCCGAACTGGTAAAACTGGCCAAAGAGCACGGCGTTGACGATTTACTACCAGCGACACCGAAGAGCACGGAAGAGAGGGAGTTGAGGCGGATAGAACATGGGTTGAGGGTTAAGGGTACAGGAGCAGGACAGAAAGTCAAGGGACACGAGTGGGAGAGGACGTTGAAGGGAAAGTTGCAGAGGAGGCGAACGGCGATGTTGGAGATGCCGGCTATGATTCAACAGTGGAAGCAGAGGGGACACGGGAGAGGATGGACGAAGTGGCGTAAGTTAGCATGGTGTGAAACGTGCTGTCAGAAATGCTCGGTTACTGACTGGTGAATTAGCTTCTGGAAAGTCTGGAGTAGCATGAGTGGGGGTTTCGACCGGATGAGATTGTGGGTGTTTGAGCATTGGTGTGGCGTTTTTGGTAGCATGGAGATGAAAGCGAGGTTCGAGATACCTCGCATCCGGCACTGAATAACAAGAAAGAGTCAGAAGTGGAACATGGCGAGACTTTACAATGGCCAAGAGCTGTGCATAAATCACAAGATCAAACCATTTATCACAACAAATCGCTACGTCTTGGACTCACGCAAACAAGAGCCTTTGCCGAAGCAGACGTCCAGGACAAGATAAGTACAAAGCACAAAATTTACCAATATCACAAGAATGATAAGTACAACAAGAATCTGCGACACCCAATAACTGTCCCATTACCACCACCACCTCCACCACCGTCGCTCCATCCTCAAACTACCTCACTACCACCTCCCATCAACCACCCTTCAAACACTACCACCATCACCTGCCACTGAGCAACGCTAAATGTCCACATCCACAAACCATGCTATCCTCGGAATTCCCCTTTTCCAACTAAATCCTACTTCAATCACTCAATCACTCTCACAGCATATAACCTTGGAAAGCTTCCTGAAAGTATGACGTAGTTGACGCATCATATCCAAGCTCTTCATCTACGCCTAGACTATAGCGGATACAAGATATACACAACACAACACACTTCCCCTACTCTGGTCGCTGACACCAGCGTGGTGATGGAACCAGAGGGCACAGCAACAACGAGCGGTATGGTCCATCCCATTCGTCTGCAGCGCTTGGTAACATTCTCACTCGAAAGTCATATACCCATTGCTTAATGCACACTATTTTATCTAACACATCTGCGCACTGGAAATGTCTTGTCTGCTCTTCTAAGCGATTCTTGTAAGTATATGCACATCATCACCTTGAAGTGATCGAGAAATATTAGACGTTTGTATAATCATCCAGTCGCATGATTTCTGAGATACAAGTTGTATACCTAACATACTCCATGACAACACATCAACATATTCAGCAGCAGCAGCACTACTTCCCTCGTTCTTCCCTCCCTCTCCTTGCTCTCATTTCCCTTCGTTGCATTTCCTCTTTTTTTTCTTCGACCAATCGATCAAGTCAGTAATTCATTCCACGCTCCTCATCACCCAACAATATAAAGAAATCCGCGACAGTGTAAACACTTCTCACCCTTCATCATCATCATCATCATCATCTCATCTCATGCACAAAGTCGAACGAAAACAGAAAACGTCTACAATCGCTCTGCCAATCTCTGTCTAAATCTCTTAGTGGCAGTGAACGCCAGTTTCATTTCCATCGTTTATACGTGTACTGTACACTCTAATCCAGCGACTTAAAGGAGAGAGTCAGTGGAGAAGAGATGAAAAGCATTACCATTCACCCCGGTCCCGCTCAGCTTTTTTTTGAGCATTACAGATGGGGGATATGTGAATTTGTTTTGTCGTGATGTACAAGGTCACTTAGCCTTATAAGTGGTGCTTCCTATTCTAGTGAATAGCTAAGGTAAGGGCATCAATTGGACTGATTCGAAAAAAAGTGGCAAGAAGATGATGAATGGGTGGAAGGGGGCAAGAAGAACCGTATCGTGGATATTGTTCATTAAATGTTGTTCATAAGGATCTGGAGATGGGATATTATTACTTCTGCTTCGATCAGGGACGGGCCGGGCTGCACTGCTGTGCCTGTTCATGCAAGGTAAAGGGCAGGACCGGTGGGTATGCTATTCGTAAAGATCGTTGAAGTGACATGTTGCACATCTGACCTGTTCGGCGCAAACAAACAAAATATCTGATTAGTCAGGACATGGCTATATTGTTTGCTTACTCATTTGACCTGAGCTCTCACTCGCCAGCGTTCCTCCTCCTCGAACCCAGCCTCTCCCCCAGCTAATGATCTTGGCAAACAAGCCAACAGGCTGTTCTCCTTTTGTTTCCATCCCTCCTACCAACTTCCACCCTTCCCTCCAAACCCACCGCTACCCCCACCACCAGCACCACCTCCTCCATCCTCCTTCTTCTCCCCCTTCTGTCCTCTAACACTTTTCTGCTGCGCAGCCGGATGCCTCCTCAACTCCTCCGGCACCCTACTAATCTCACTCTTACTCAACATCTGCTTCAAATCATATAGCACATCCTCATCCTCATTCCCCAAGAACGTAATCGCCACTCCACTCTTGCCCGCTCTGCCGGTACGTCCCACACGATGCGTATAACTCTCAATGTTATTCGCCATGTTAAAGTTGATAACCAAACTAACGTCCGCAACGTCGATACCGCGGCCAGCAAGGTCAGTTGCTACAAGCACATCGGCGTGACGGGTGCGTAGGGCGTTCAGGGCAGCTTCTCTCTGCTCTTGCGTTTTCGAACCATGCAGCGTGACGGCGTTGAAGCCCATGTGTTTAACATCGCGGGCAACAGCGTCACAATTCCGTTTGATATTGACGAAGACGATGATCGGCGGCGGGAATTCGGATCGTTGGGACAATAATTCTTGTAATCTCTTCTTGCGCTTATCTTCGCCCTGGATGAATTCGACGCGTTGTTCGACAGTCTCCACGGCTTCGCCTATATTGCCTATTGTGACGATGGCGGGGCGACGGAGGTATTTGCGCGCGATGCGCTCCACGGCGCTGGGCATGGTTGCGGTGTACATCATAGTTTGGCGGTATCTACTCAACACGCCGCCGTCGCCCAGGACGGAGGTCATGGCAGTAGCGTCCTCAGCGGTATCGTCGTCTGGTTTCTCGTTTGTGACGGGTAATGCGTCGAGGATTTTATTAACGGGTTCTTCGAAACCGAGATCGATCATGCGGTCTGCTTCGTCCATGATGATGTAGCAGCATTGTTGGAGGACGAGGACGCGACGTTCGATGCAGTCGACGAGACGGCCTGGGGTAGCGATGATGATTTCAGCGCCGTCGCGCATGTTGTAAGCTTGTTCTTCTATGCTGTGGCCTCCGACGATGGAGACGCAGGTGTAGCCGAGGGGAGTGGCGAATTTTTTGGCTTCGATCTCGATTTGTTGGGCGAGTTCGCGGGTGGGTGCGAGGATGATGGCGTAGGGCCCGTCGTTCTTGGTGGCTTCGTTAAGTTTGGGGAGAGAGGAGATGTAGACGAGTAAAGGGAGGAGGAAGGACGCGGTTTTACCACTACCGGTCACGGCTACGGCGATGAGGTCGCGGTTTTGAAGGGCGATGGGAATGGCGGCTCGTTGGACTGCAGAGGGTTGGTCGTAGCCTACTTCGTCGACGATGTCGAGGAGGTTCTTTGGAAGGTGTGATTCTGTCCAGGACCGCATTGGATTCGGTATCGAGCCACCTTTTGTGCTGATGTTGAAGTCTTCTTTGAAAATTCTCCAGTCGCGTTCACGCATGTGTTCGAGCTTCTTCTCACTCCAATGCTTTTCCAGTGCCGTACGACTGCTTTCTTCACGACGTCGTCTTTCCATTTCCATGATCTCCAATGCTCGTTTTCGCCCAGCTTCACCATCACGTTCCTCAAGTGCTTTGGCATATTTGGCGATTCCTCCATCAACAGTCTCCTCCGCAAACCCACCAAGTCTACCTCGTCCAAAGAAGTTCGCTTCAGTACGTTGTTGATATAGCGGATTATGATCATTACTAGTATCTTCCTCTGCATTCCACTCAAAGTTGAACTTTTTATCTGTTGTCCGCTTACGTTTTTTCTGCGCTGAGAAGGTGGATACGTTTTGTTCTGCTCCCATATATCGCTGTCTAGTCAATACCGCTGCTGCCTCCTCTTCTGACATGCGCTTCCTCGGTGCGGAATTGCCGGGACCCGTGATAGCAACGCCTTTGGGTGGTGGAGGCGGTTGCATATCATAGCCTTTGTTGGGCAGGTTTTCACTACGTCCATCGCGCGTGTCTCCTCTTCTCAAAGCTTTAGGTCCAGTGGGTATAGCAGTAGCAGATCTAGCAGCATCGTTGACTCCATTCACATTCGTGCCATTTACATTTCGTTGTGATGCTACACCATTCGTCGACGACGCTCCATTCACATTCAATCTATCCGCACGCTCAGCATCAATCTTTCGTTTCTGCTCTTCCGCCTCTTTTTGTCGTTTCTCAAGCGCGAGTTTCTCTCGTTGTGCTTTTGACAGGAATTTTGGTTTTGAAGCTGCCTCGTCACTCTCCTTCTTCTTGCGCAAAATCTCCTCGATACTCAGCGGTTGTTTCTTTGGTGCTGCATCTACTTTCTTCGCTTTCTTCGGCGCAATAGATGGAGGACCTTCGGGTTCGGCATCATCATATGTGAGTATTCGAGATTCAGGTACCGAGGCTCGAGGCGGTGGCGGAGGTGGTGAAGGTAGGATTGATGGTGGAGGTGGTGGAGGTGGAGGTAGCAGATCTGATGATGGTGGTGGAGGTGGTGGCGGAGGATCAGACTCGGGTGGAGGTGGAGGAGGTAAGTCGTCCGATGGAGGCGGAGGTGGTATGCCGTTCATCGTTGCAGTGTGACTTGGGTGTTGACGATGAAACAAATCAAGTTTCAGGATTGTTTGAGAGTTTGTTTAGTATGACCGTTTTGATATCATGAGTCACATGCGAATACAACAGACAATACTCATAGTCGGCAGCTCAAAATCAAATTAAATGCTTTGCGATTCGTAGGACTAAAGAGTCAAACTACATACTACAAACGCCATTGCTTTGCTGCACAATTCATCTTCGTCCTTCGAATGCTGGACTGTATTCAATCTCATGCGAGACACTGCCATGCTTCCACATCCCATATTCCATGGTAGAAGTTGTCATACCCTATCCTCGTTCCCGATGCTGTCGTTCAATGTCATAACGTGTTCATATCATACACTCATTCAATCCCACTCAGTCTCAATGCTAATGACGACCTTGTTCATTCGTCCTGCCTTGCTTCCATCAATCATATCCATATCTTCATCGCTCAATCCATATGAAACTGTCCTCTCAGAATCCTTTCCTGCATAGGATCAGGCTTACCACCTTCACCTGCAAACTCAAACAATCCCCTTGCCTTTGGAGGAGTAGGGGCAGGTGGTGCTGGTGCAGGAGGAGCCGGAGCAAGGACAGGTGCAGGAGCAGGCAAGACAGGCTCACTAGCAGCTGTGCTACGGGTGCGAGCATGAGCACCGCCCATTGAATCACCTGCACCGGCTGAAATCGAAGTGCGCTGAGCGCGGTTGCGGAGGTTCTCTGACCAGTTGAATCCTTCTATCACTAGTATTAGCCTGTATTGCATTGAGATCACTGTCTTTCAACAGCCGATTCGCTTACGAGTCTTGACAGTGCTGTTGGGACTCTGCTGCCCAACAGGGAAGCCGGGCATTCCACCACTAGTAGTCCTAACATCTCTATACGCCTTAGCTCCCGAACTCAATCTTCTTCCCATGCTGGCACCAGCAGGAGGCGAGACTGTATCCATATCGTCCACCACTGCAGTTTCATTCTCATGTTCACTGATGCTAGCGTGTCTATTCACACCCTTGCGAATGCCTGCGGCCTCCAAGATACTATTTGATCTTCCTGGTCTACCACTGACTGGATCAGCAGAAGAAGCACTACCTCCTGAACCAGAAAGTCCGAGTGTGGTGATTGAAAGACGGCGAGCGTGAGGCTGTTGAGCTGCTTGTGTGACTGCAGAGGTCATCGCGGGGTTGGCAGTGCGGACGGAGTGGCTGGTATCGGTGGAAGAGGTGGCACGATGAGCTGCGAGGAGCTCTGAGACGGAGAGAGAGGAGCGACGGCGTGAGTGGGTGAAAGAGTTGTTGGTCGGATCAGTGTTGGCCATGATGGATGTTTTGCCGAGCGCGTAGGCGAGGTAATCGTATGAGGAGAATGCGTAGAGGAGCTAATCGTAGTCGTAGAACACCCAGTCGTCAAACCTAACAGGAACGAAGGATCCATTAGCTCAACCCTCTTCCAAGCCACAAAACACAACACAACACAACCTGCAACTCACCGCTGACTGAGTAAAAGAGACGCCGAAACTCAGCCTGAGCTGCTTCTCTAAATGGGGGGAGTGGCGTTGTGTTTCAAGCTGTCTCGATGCCTGACGAACAAACAGAGCTATCTGCACAGCTGAATCTTCCTATCCTAAGCTATTCTCTGTAGTAAACCGTCAGATAACTCGACGCAAAGCTTTAGTGAGCAGAGCAATAGCAGTTCCGAAAGCTGTCGATTGGCAATTGTTGTGATGGATATGTAATGTATTGTGGGACAGTAATAAGCTGAATCAGAGCTGTGTGCACAAAGAGAAAGATGAACGAAGGAAGAGAGGAGTTCGAAGCGGTCAGCAGGTAAGGTCGGTACAGTACCTGAATGATAGGCGGGAAGGAAGGAAGGAGTAAGCGAATATGTGCTTGTCTTTGCCCCACACTCTACGATACCCTTACTATACACAAGACGAACTGTCAAGTGCCTTTCTGATCACTTGACGATAGATAGGATCGCCGTCTTAGGTTATTGACCTCATGATCAATAAAGCAGATCCATCTTCCAATCAATTCCATTGCGACACCATTAACTTCCCTGTCGTCCTTGTTCATCACAAGATTTGAATAAGCATTGCGGGGTATTCATGGGGAAGGCGCTTTCAGATGAAGCTATGTAGATCTGGCGGTGCAGAGAAGAAGAAAATTCGATGCTACATACAATTCGTGTTTGCAACTGTACCTTGTTTCACAACACCAATATCACATCATCGTCCATCGACAGCAAAGCCCATATGTTCTCCCATCCTGCAACATCCCCCGTCTCAAGCTCTTTACCAACTCAAGCATCAACCATATCAACCTCACCCTGACCCTTCTCAACACCCAAAGCCTTCTCTGCCTCCATCATCACCGCCGCACCATGCTCCTTGCCAGATCCGGTCATACCCATAAGCAACTCCGCCGCCTCCTCATCATCAGGCACCTCTTCACCCTCGCCCTCATCCGCCTCAGCAGCATCCCCAAGCAGCTCCGCATCCAGATCCTCCGGCGGCTCTTGTTCTTGTTCGTCCTTGACCTGAGCTGGCTGATGTGCTGCTGCCGAATCGTGATCCATTTCGTCCTCGTCCTGCTTATCAGCATGTTTGATGCTGGCTACACGCCTGGACGTGCTCTTCTTGGCAGCAGTGGTAGGTGTGTCTTCCTTGCCATTCCAATCCTTCAGTGGCACACCTTCAGATCCGGGTTTCTTCACAGTGGTGCGACGACGACCTCCTGTGCTTGGTGCTGCTCTACTGCTGGGTGAGGCTCGAGGTGTAGCATCGCCCTCGGCAACAACAGCAGCACGTGACTTGCGCTTAGCAGGGGCGCGCTTACGTTTTGCTGAAGCAGCACTATTCGCACCAGGTGCCGCTGCCTCACTATCATCGATAATGACCACTTCACCTGCTTTAGCTGCCTCGACATCGTCGAGAACAATGACTTCTTCATCATGCTCGGCTTTAGGAACAGCAGCTCTGTGCAAAGTAGTACGACTTCTTCTAGTGAAAGCGGGAATGCCCATGTTTCTGCCGAGTTTACGCCATGCTTTGGCGAG
>Ga0160428_1000269_pt1 | contig 63027 bp, 55 predicted proteins | sample SolpanmetagenomM_FD_108198 | JGI IMG/M metagenome (GOLD analysis project Ga0160428, IMG submission 108198) | Solar panel surface microbial communities from Lawrence Berkeley National Laboratory, California, USA - M | ecosystem: Engineered > Built environment > Solar panel > Unclassified ... | reverse complement strand
TACCCAATGGCTCCCCAACAATGCGAAGCAAACATCAGATCAATCTGCCTTCAGAAAGACATTGCAAAGGCAAGAGACAAGATCTCGTGATACATTTGTGACTGTCATTGTGCAAAAAAGACCATCTGGTGCATAGGATTAGTGAGATTATCACGCCTATACAGCACTCAAGCGAACCCCCACACTCTACTTTCAGGCAACATGACCCCACCAAAGTATCTCACAGGCAATAAAGATGCTATCAATGAGTTCATTGACCGCTTTGATGTGAGTACATGGTATGGGTTATGGGAAGATCACTGAACACTGACTAAATGAGACCTTCCTTTTCGATTGTGACGGTATGACCAATTGACATATTCTTCCTGTGATGGACTCTGACCAAGGCACTTCCAGGCGTGTTATGGTCTGGTGATCACTTGTTCGACAACATTCCCCAGACTATCGACATGCTGAGACAAAAAGGTTCGTGATGGAAGCGCTGCGAGGTAGTCTTATTCTAACATACGATAGGCAAGCGTCTTGTGTTTGTTACAAATAACAGCACCAAGTCCAGGGCAATGTACAAGGAGAAATTCGATAAGATGGGCATTAAGGCTGAAGTGGTAGGCGTTCTGAAAACATGACAGTAATGCTACTTTAAAACTGATCCAAATACTAGGATGAAGTATTCGGCTCATCTTACAGCGCAGCAATCTACATCGCACGCATCATGAAGCTAGAAGCACCACGAAACAAGGTCTTTGTACTTGGTGAAGCTGGAGTCGAGGAGGAGCTTGAAAGCGAGAAGGTCTCATACATTGGCGGTACAGACCCAAGCCTTCGCAGAGAACTGCTTCAAGAAGATTACACAAAAATCGCAAATGGCTCGGCACTCGACCCTGGAGTTGCAGTCGTGCTTGTTGGCCTTGACTTCCACATCAACTACCTCAAACTGTCTCTTGCTTTTGCATATCTTCAACGTGGTGCTGTGTTTCTGGCCACAAACACGGACAGCACATTGCCGAACTCCAAAGCGTTATTCCCTGGAGCAGGCTCGATTAGTGCACCATTGATCAAGATGATTGGTAAGGAACCTACGGCGTTAGGCAAGCCTAGCCAAGCTATGATGGACGCTATCGAAGGCAAGTTCAAGCTGGATCGCGCGAAGACGTGTATGGTTGGTGATCGGTTGAACACTGATATTCAGTTTGGTATTGAGGGAGGATTGGGAGGAACTCTTTGTGTTTTGACTGGTGTGTCAAAGAAAGAAGAGTTTCTTGCTGAAGATGCCAAGGTGGTGCCTACGGCGTATGTTGATCAGCTTGGTGACATTCTTGTCTGAAATTAGGGTCATTGATGGGATGGCAGAAGGATATAGAGGCAAGACATTTATAGTAGATGAGAAAATATCTTTAATTGAAAAATGATTAATAATCCCTCCGTCGCGTAACAATCGCGAGATTCGGCGCGTATACTCTGACCTGCAACATCGAACAGCAAGTTACACTTCTCCATCTACATCTCTCAGCATGAACTCGAGAATAGAGCCCAAGCGACGGGCAGAAATCAACTACAAGAAGAAACAATTCAGCGAGCCCAAATTCGCTGCGACAGGATACAAGCACAGACTGAACTTCTACAGCCTACCACCAAGCGCAGAAATAACACTAGAAGAGTTTGAAGAATGGGCTATTCACAGACTAAAGGGTGCGTATACACTCGTAGCAATGCCAGGTCTCTCATTCATTAACCGCATGCTCTCAAAGTTCTCGCCGAATTCGAAGCCTGCACGTTCCGCAATCGAAGCTGGGACGAGACAGTCGAATACATGAAGCCCATTCTCGAGAAACACATGCCTTTATCCCAAAACTCATCTAGGTCCCCAGCGATGGAGGAAGAAAGGAAGAAAGATCACTACTCACACTTCATCCTCCGACTTGCCTTTTCCTCCACAGAAGACCTTCGGCGACGGTTTACAAGATTGGAAAGTTCGCTCTTTCGATTGCGCTTTCAGAACAACGACGCCAGAGACCGGCAGGACTTTGTTGCATCGTTAGACTTTGAGTGGGAGAAGGTGTCGGATGAGGAGAAGAGAGAGTTCGGTGCTGAATTACTAGCGGTCAATCCGGGCATGAAGAAAGATGGAGATGAAGGCTGGTTCAAGGTGGATTGGGAAAAGGTGCCTGAGCTTGTGGAAAGCAGACGAGTCTTTTTACGACGAGGCAAGGCATTTGTTCCTGCAAAAGAACAAACCAGTATGGTCGTTTCCGAGTTCAGCAGACGATTAGACCAGCAACTAGAGGTAAAGCCTGACGCACAAGCATCCTCATATAATCATTACTAACCCCGCCTCTTCACCAGCTCACCGCACGCGCCCTCCCCCGCCTCGACGAAGACGACCGCCTCTCCCCAATCCTGCACCACCTCTCCCAAAACTTCGCCTCCCCCGGCTCAACCTACGACGACACCGCCGACCCCACCATCCCCGGCGCCTCCGTCACCGCCTCCTCCATCGACACACTATCGCAACACTTCCCCCTCTGCATGCGAAACCTGCACCTCACACTTCGCAAACAAAACCACCTAAAACACTTCGGGCGCCTCCAATACACGCTTTTCCTCAAAGGCATCGGGCTGTCACTGGAAGAATGTCTTGTTTTCTGGCGCCAAAGCTTCAAGTTGCTCACAGATGACCAGTTCAACAAGGAGTACAGATACAACGTGCGCCACGCATACGGCGACGTCGGCGGTGACTCCAACAGGCGCGGAAGGGGGTATACGCCGTACTCGTGCCAAAAGCTCACGACAGAAGCACTCCCCGGCGCCGGCCAAACCCATGGCTGTCCGTACCGAACATACGCCCCTGACAACCTGATTCCGCTCCTTCAAGGGATAGGCGTGAGCGATCGCGACGTGTTGAAGGGTGTTAGAGAGGACGTGGGAAGACAGCGCTATCACATCGCGTGCAATCGAGTCTTCGAGCACGCACACAAGGCGGAGATGAAGAGGGCGAAGGAGGAGGAGGGATGGAGCGCGGCGGATCTGGATACGATTTTGCACCCGAATCAGTATTTCAAGCGGAGCTGGATGTTGAAACATCTTGGGCAGGTGGGGGTCGAGGGGAGGCCGAAGAGGGAGGTGGCGTATGATTGAGATGGGTGGCTGGGATGCAATATTGGGATGGGATGGGCAGGATTTGGTGAGCTGGTGGGATTTGGGATGGAAGGGGTTGGATTGGAAGGTGTTGTGTCAGCATTGCTTGGGATGGGTGAGAAAGGAGAGACGCTGACAAGAAGTGTCTACCTGGTCGGTTATACAGTGAGCAAATCATACTGTTTCATGCTATTATGGACCTGTCTGCTTTTCCCATCCAGTACAGTAGCCTACCTCCGATCGTTCATGTTCTCAAAATTACCCATCTCCCGTCAGGCCACGGCAACTTCGTGATGGAATATGTAGCAAGCTAAGACATATACCTTTTGCATTGTTCCTCTTGCATGAACAAGTTCGAATATAATCATCCTCTTCACAGAGTTCTTAGGAATGGCTAGGCACGACGCAAGGAGGAAAATGTAGCGTAGTTGGACAAGAAGAACAAGGCAACCGGAAGTAGTCTAAAGGTGTACATGCACCTCGTCACTTTCTTCGTGTACTAGCTCGCTTCTTCTTCTGGTCGTTGGTCACGTCTAGCTTCCTCTGTCGGTCTGGTAGCTCATCCGAATCAACTACATATCAAACAGCATACTAGCAGCATACTCTGCATTTCCACCCGTCGCCCTCAAAGCCTGCACCGCCTGTTCCCTCGTAGCTCCTATCCTCATCAGCGCATCAATATCTGCCTGAGGAAACTCTGGTGCAGCGTGGCTCGGTGTGGGTGCTGTCGGTCTCGCTGGCGGAGAAGCAATAGCACTCGACGTCCCCACAGGAGCTGGAGCTGATCCAAGCGTCCTTCCTGCGCCTTGGAAACCACTACCAGATGCAGAAGATGAAGAAGCTCCAGCTCCAGCTTTCGGCGCACCTGATCTAGCACCAATAGCCAGACCACCAGGTCCCTGCACCGTCGGCTCCTCCTCCATCTTCTCCTGGAAGTTGTTCCGTGGCAATTCAGCCTCTCCTAGAAATCCAACTTCGACTCCTCCCTCGAACCGCAGCACATTCCGTTGCAAGTCGATGCACGCTCTGTACCTTTTCAACATATCCAAGCCAAGCAGCATATCCACATCCTTGCCCTCCATGACCGTAAACGCACAAGGAAGCTCTGCATCACCGATCTTGATGTTCGCGCGATGTACACGACCAAGGATCTTAGCAGTGCCCACACCACGAGCGATGCCAGCAAAGCGATGGTCGATGAGTCTTGTGATGCCACATTTCTCGGCACAATCCGGCGACATGATTGTTGCTTGAGCGCCAGAGTCGACAAAGGCTTTGATGGACGTGCCGTTGACTTCGATCGGAATGTACAGCATCGTCACACTAGCGAAGAACTCTGGATTCGTCTCCATGACTTGTTCGTATTCGGCGTCGATATTTTGTTGTTGGATGCGTTTGTAGATCTCGGCTTGGTTTTCTTCGTTGACGTCGCTGTCGAGTGCGGCCAAACGGGCTTCCTCGGCGCGGGCGGCCGCTTCTTGGGCACGGCGCGCGGTGAGGAAGGTTTCGCGGAAGACAGGGGCGTTGTTGATGGTGGCTGCCAGGTCGGGCTGTTGAGTGCGGAGCTGGGAGAGAGCTTGAGGTTGAGCGAGGATTTGTTGCCGGATTTGCTCGATTTGGTCATTTGTCGGGGCTCCAACTTGGCTTGAGTTGGATGGGCGAGGTTGTGGTGGTTGTGCTGTCTGTGAAGGGGGTCCTCTGATGCCGACTACAAGCATGTCATCGTCGACGATGCCTGCTGCTTGAAGAGTTTGATTGTCGTCTGATAGTGGACGTCCATTGACTGCGATGAGCTGCGAGGTGGCTGCGATTGAGGAGTCGGCTGTGATGAATTCTTTCAGGTCACGGATTGTTAGATCGGATCCAACCTCATAGCTGAGGAATTGGTCCCTTTGAGGGATGGAGATGTTAACGCGTGGCCTTCAGATTGATTAGCAACAAGTGTCATCATGTTAGAGCTACAACGTACATTTTGGAGGTACAGATGCTTTCGAGGACTGTTTCTGGAATCAAAGTCTATGCAAGACGAAATCGTGAGGTGAACAAGTGAAGGAGGCGGAGCGTAGAAGCACCAAGAAGCACGCAGAATGTCTTTGTAATCTTCGCACTTTCAGAACAACGTATGACAGACTTATTTGACAGTTCTTGTCTGGTGATCTTTGTCAGTATTTTTGATTAAGGTAATGCAAAGATATCACTTTGAGAGATGTTGATGTTGATGTTGATGTTTTGCTGTTGACGAAGCATCATTGCCACCTACGGATAGAGCTCCGGCGCCAAGCCATACCTATCTCGACGCCTGGCAATCACGTCTAACACAACTGGGAAGAGCTACTCGTTTGAATTGTCAAATAATATAAAATGCTCTGTCATATCTTGACATCGTGAGGAAGACCATCCAATCCTGGTGAACATGGAAGATCACAAACGTGCTGTCAAAGACATCTCAAGCAATGTTAAAACCTTCCATGATAAGAAGAAGCAATGGCGTGTATATCACGGCGCAACCAGCAGTACTCGAACCCAAAACTTCAAGCGTGAAAACCTAGTCGACGTCAGCTCGCTCGACCATGTTCTCAACATCTCCAGAGATACCATGACAGCTTTAGTGGAACCGAAAGTCTCCATGGCCCAGCTCGTCGATGCCACTCTCATGCATGGCCTCATTCCTCCTGTAGTTATGGAATTCCCTGCCATTACTGTTGGCGGAGGATTCAGCGGTACGGCTGCTGAGAGTAGTTCTTTCAAGCACGGTTTATTCGAACAGACGATCAAATCGATCGAGATTGTGCTCGCAAACGGCGATGTAATGAAGGCGGACGAGTCGCAAAACACTGAGTTACTACATGGTGCAGCAGGTGCTTTCGGCACTTTAGGTGTGATAACAATGCTTGAGATTGAGCTGATATCTGCTCAACCATATGTTCAGCTCAGCTACGTGCCTGTAAAGTCAATGGACGGCGCGATCAAGGAAATGGAAAAAGCAATGCAGCCAAAAGCACAGAACGATTACGTGGATACAATCATGTATAGCGCCACATCTGGTGTAGTGATGACCGGTCGTCTGACCGTACCAGTCGCATTTTTCAGGGATTTTGAAGCCTCACGAACACGACAGACAAGATTTAGTCGTGCTCAAGATCCTCTCTTCTACCGGCACGTCGAGGCTATACTGTCCAGACGCAACATTTCTACTTATACCGATATGATCCCTATACGAGATTATCTTTTCAGATATGACAGGGGTGCATTCTGGGGTGCAAAGTACGCCTGGTCGCATTTCCTGGTACCGCTGAATCGTATCACTACTTTCCTACTCAATCCCTTCTTGCACACAAAGACTATGTATGCTGCACTGCACAAGAGCGGCTTGGCGAAGCAATATATCATCCAAGATTGTGTTTTCCCGGTCAGTACGGCGCCACAATTCGTAAAGTATTGCCAAGAACAATTCGGATTTTGGCCTCTCTGGTTATGTCCATTGAATTACTCGAAGCCGGTGAGTCCGCATGGTGTACATCCAACCTTATTCGACTTCAAGAAGGAGAACGAGGATAGCAATACCAAAGATAGCTGGCTATGTAACGTAGGTATATGGGGTCCTGGTCCACAAAAGCGTGAGGATTTCATCCGCGTCAACCGGGAGATTGAAGCAAAAGTAAAAGATCTGGGTGGTGTAAAAACACTCTATGCACATACCTACTACACTCAAGAAGAGTTTGACGAAATATATGACAGACCTAGGTATGATCAGTTGAGGAAGAAATACGGAGCTGAAGGATTGCTATCGGTTTATGATAAGGTCAGGGTCGACCCGGATGAGAAAATAAGGCTTGTTGATCACATCAAAGCTATTTGGCCATTGGGAGGGCTTTACGGCGTTTTCTGTGTCCTGCTCGGGAGTGACTATGTTTTACCAAATAAGAGGTCTATAGAGGATGTTGTGATACCCTTGGTGGGCTTATTTGGAATGTTGGTAGCATTGTTAGTGGGTATTTCAGCAATAAGATAGATCAATCTATCAAGAACAGAGAAACGATACAGGCATGAAGGTGGAAAGCGTTTCTGTTCAGCCAGAGGTAGTAACCCTCCTAGGTATTATGAATGGTATGCTCTGGTATCGAATGGAAGCTCCTAGTGTTCTTGTTTATACAATGCTCCACGCCCTGCTGTATCTTAATCTGCAATCCTAACCGTCATATCCAAGCTTCTCCTTAAGCTGCTCAACTAGACCAACATATTGCTTCTGTGCGTCATCTTTAGATGTACCTGCATCAACGACCTTCTGCCATGCCTTGCGCTTGGCCTTGCCCTATATTGTCACAATAGTCAGCATACTCTTCTTTGTCCGGTGTCTTTATACCAAATTCTGACAAAGTCAGGCATACCTTGAAGTCAAAAGTGCCGGGCGCTGCCGAGTCTTCAATCTTCTCGCCTGAGCCAACTTTGAACAGACCGTAGAGCTGGAAAGGAAAAGGTTTAGTTTCGGTTTCGAGTATGAAGAAGTGGTATGATCGTCTTTACCTCCAGAAGCTCGTTGTCCGAGGGCTTGGCTTTCAGCTTGCGGCTGTCCTCGACTGCTTTATCGAAAGAAGACATGTTATGCGGTTATCTTAGTCGTTATCTTTGTATAGATGTGAGAGGCTTTAGTTATGCTGTTTGTTGTCGTCTGATGATTTGCCAACTCAGATCATGCATGACGTTGCAAGAACTTTGACCCCGCAACACGCTAGTGAACCACTCTACACGCTCGTACGCGTCTCTATTTGTTTTCTTACTTTCTCTTCAATTCGAAAAATATAGTGTTTCAAGATCTAGCAATATGTCTCCAAGTGCAGTCGAAGTTGATGCTACAGAGTTTGGGCCTGCTAATGCTCCCAATGTCGACCTCGAACCCAGTACAACCTCGAACCCTCCAACACGGCGATCACAACCAGAGCACGAAGAATATCAATACATAGACCTGATCCGCCAGATAATAGATACGGGCGAGCATAGACCTGACCGGTAGGCATACGTCTTTAGCTACGCCTACGCATACGTTGAAATTTCTACTTACAATCACTTCCTACACCACAGGACTGGCACAGGCACTTATGCTCTCTTCGCTCCCCTCCCCATGAAATACAGCCTTTCCCGCCCCCGTCAACCAAATGATCCAGAATCCAGCCTTTCATATGTTCCAGTTCTACCCCTACTCACCACAAAACGCGTCTTCCTCCGCGCCGTAACCACCGAACTCCTCTGGTTCATCTCAGGCAATACTTCCTCTCTTTCCCTCACAGAAGCCGGTATCCATATCTGGGACGGAAACGGCTCACGTGCCTACCTCGATAGTGTTGGGCTCAACCACCGCGCCGAGGGTGACCTCGGACCCGTATACGGTTTCCAATGGAGGCACTTCGGAGCACAGTATCAAGATGCACAGAGTGACTACACGGGACAAGGTGTGGATCAGCTCGCGGAAGTGGTACGAAAGCTGTGTAATGCGCCGTACGATAGGCGGATCATCATGAGTGCGTGGAATCCGGCGGCGATGAAGGAGATGGCATTACCGCCTTGTCATATGTTTGCGCAATTCTTCGTTTCGTTTCCTGGTGCGAGGAGGGGCGCACGAAGTCCGAGTCAACCACAGCAGTCCGAAGAACATACCGAAAGCAGTCCTGGTGCTCGATATTCGGAGAGTGAAAGAGGAGTGCTAAGCTGTCATCTCTACCAAAGGTCATGCGATATGGGTCTTGGTATTCCTTTCAACATTGCATCTTATGCTTTGTTAACGCATATGCTGGCCTACGCATGCGACCTAAAACCCGGAACATTGACACACTCAATGGGAGACGCGCATGTATATGCTGACCATATCGAGGCATTGGAAGAGCAGATTAGTAGGGAGCCGAGGGACTTCCCAACACTGGAGATACAAAGAGGAGATGGTGAGGCAGACAAGGCTCGAGGAGCGGCGAGGAGAGAGGACGTTGGCGTAAAAGCAATGGAGGACTGGAAGGTTGAAGACTTTGTGGTGCAAGGGTATAAGCCGCATGCCAGTGTCAAGATGAAGATGAGCGTGTAGCCTTTAATTGTCAGAGTGCATGCGACGGAGTTTTTTGAGCATTGGGTGCATTTTGGGCATATCTTCATGCGTTTGAGTTACTTTGTCAGGAGCAGCAGCGACACAATGTCAGTGGCAAATCAGAGCCAACCTACTTCCCATTTATTAGACAATCAATGTTTTTGAAATCTGAAACAAGCCTGGTGGCGCTTTGCTCTTGCCCCACCTTCAGGGGTTCCAAGAACGTGGGCAAATAAGCTTGGACATCACTGCCCTGTGACCAACCAGAACACTGTGAAACACATGATCGACGAACCTCCTTAGCCCCTGCCTCCAGCCTCTGACTATTCCCAGAGATCTTTTCTTACCGACCCTCCGCCCCGGTTCCTCAAGACGGCGCAATCACAGTCTCCTCCTAGAACCTTTGCCAGGACAGCATCCTCTCTTTCCATCGCCAGCCAACTTACGACCTCCGCTGCCATCCTCTGGGACCCAAAGGTCACAAACAGGCCTCCACCAGTTGGCCTACGACCCACCAACGCCGGCACCCTTGCTACCTCAAACCGAACAGACTCGACCATCTCAATCAGAGATCTTGGTGGAGGAGGCGGACCCGTCAGTCAAATGGATCAGAGACACCCAAACTCATTCCAGCAGCTGGAGAAGCTGGGAGAAGGAACATATGCTACAGTAAGATTGTCAGGCTTATGGCCGTCGAAACCCATGCTGAATCTTCGAAGGTCTTCAAAGGCAAGAACCGACAAACCGGCGAACTTGTGGCTCTCAAGGAAATTCACCTCGACTCGGAGGAAGGTACACCATCCACAGCCATTCGTGAGATTTCTTTGATGAAAGAACTCAAACATGAGAATATTGTCTCATTGCACGATGTCATCCACACTGAGAACAAGCTCATGCTCGTCTTCGAGTATATGGACAAGGATCTGAAAAAGTACATGGACACACATGGCGACCGTGGCGCGCTAAAGCCTTCTCTCATCAAGTCATTCATGTATCAACTACTCAAGGGTGTCGCATTCTGCCACGAAAATAGAGTACTACATCGCGACCTCAAACCTCAGAACCTCCTCACCAACACGAGAGGTCAGCTCAAACTGGCCGATTTTGGTCTTGCACGCGCGTTCGGTATCCCTGTCAACACATTCTCGAATGAAGTCGTCACCCTGTGGTATCGCGCCCCAGATGTGCTCCTTGGAAGCAGACAATACAATACTAGTATCGATATCTGGTCAGCAGGCTGCATCATGGCCGAAATGTATAGCGGACGTCCTATGTTCCCTGGCACAGGCAACGAAGATCAGCTGCAGAAAATCTTTCGTCTGATGGGCACACCCTCCGAAAGATCGTGGCCAGGCATCTCTGCATTTCCAGAATACAAAGCAAACTTCCCTGTCTACGTGACACAAGATCTTCGCAACATTATGCCGTCGATGGATCCGCTGGCTTTGCAACTGCTTGCCGCTATGTTGGTGCTTCGCCCAGATGGACGAATCAGCGCTGCAGAAGCTTTGTTGCATCCTTACTTCCATGATCTGCCACAGGCAAGGCACGCGAATCAACAACAGCGACACCAGGAACAGCAACAGCAGAGGCAGCAGTATGCTCAACAGCCGATGATGCCACCGCAATATGCGCCTCAACATAACATGCAGCAACAGCAGGTGTATCAGCAGCAGGTTATACGTGAGTATTGATCAGTGGACGACTGTGTTCTTGACATGCTAATATCTTCACAGCAAATCAAGTGCAAGGGTACTATGGTCAGCAGCAGCAATACGGAGGGTATGCTCAGTAAGAGTTGGTTGATTACTTGAGCGTGGCAGCTACATATGACTACTGATGATGAGCCGACTCCGATGATGAGGTACTAAATGCTCGGTTTGATGTTCGGCACGGGATGCATTCACGGCGTTTTTGGATGCGTTTCTCAGCTTGAGGATAAGCACAGCATAACGTAGTTCAATGATAATGGAGGGTTCTTCTAGTCTGCTTCGCCAACTCAATAGTCGTGTCGTTCTTGCCCTAATGGTTATCTTCATTTGATATTGCCATCTCCTTGCTCATTATTTGTTGAGCGCATCATAGGCCAGACTCTGTATTCTCCTCTACGCAACAAGCGTCTGTCGTAGTCATTACCTGCAACAACATCTCGTACCTTTATACTTTGACCTCGTTGTCGATCTACGATCACAGTCTTCACCTGGCACACCAAGCTGAAACAAGCAGGGTACGGACGAGCCTACGAGGTCACGTGAAAATAACCTGGAACGGGCGTCAAACTCGACTCTTTGTTTCAGAAGATTGAAGACTCGAGCTCGAGCGCGTCCCTACATTCATTCACGCTACCTTCGTTACGACGGGTTTGACTTCTACGATCACACCAGTGTAACACGACTTGCGTTAGAGAAGCATGAAGCCAGAATGAGCTCGAACTGAAAATCGCTATCAAGCTTGTCAAGGATCAGACCACAAGCAGGCATGGCTACAACAGTGCAAGAACTTGCGGAGTGAGTCAACTTCGATGGCCAATCAGTATCAAGGTTCTAACTCATCTCTAGCTCGCTCACGCAAGACGAGATCCCCATCAAGCTTAGATGCGCTTCCTGCAACAAGCTAGTGGTGAATGCTTTTCGTTTGCCATGTTGCGACCAAAACGTTTGTGAAAGCTGTAAGTTATGGCCTCTACCTATCAACATGAGAGCTGGACTGATAGATGTCTCTTCCAGGTCAAACGAATCTACCAGATACCTGCCCTGTCTGCATGCACACCCCACTATCAGCTGACGACTGTACACCAAACAAAGCGCTTCGCCTTACGGTGAAGGCTTTCCTGAAGAATGAGGAAAAGAAACGCGACAAGTTGAAAGCTGAAGCTGCACCTCCCGTAGTAGTCGCGCCGACACCTCCTCCACAAGCAGAGAATGCACAGATTGCCGAAACGACCAATGCGAATCGCGACACACAGACTGCGGACAATATCGTACAGTCCATCGAGAATGATGATATAGAGCCAGCTGATCGTCCGCGAACCGCGGGCGAATCTGCCGACTCGTCGATGCTCGAGGTAAGCACTTCAGCTTCTGCTCACAATGTGCATGGGCTTACCTTCTCTCAGAACACAAACGCCAACGAACGTGAGGGATCTGTTCAACAAGATGACGGCGGAGCAAGCCCTAATATCGCCATCATTACGGGCGACGAGGAGACACAAAACACGACTGGTCAGGCTTTTGGAGCGGAGAGTGCTCAACCTGATCGTCAAGTTGAGGAACAGAATGATTCGAATCAGCAGCAAACACTCAATATGAACAACGGTTCGAGCATGGGGATGAATACAGCCATGAACAACGGTTTCAGTGGTTTCGATCCTGCAATGATGCAGAACGCCACCAACGGAATGAATGGCATGAACGGCATGACAGCTATGAATGGCTGGAATGGCTTTCCAAACATGATGGGTAGGTTCACTCCAGCGTGACATGTTGCTTATACGCAAGCTAAGACAGGCACAGGAATGGGCATGGATCCTAGTATGATGATGTACGGTGGCTTCAATGGCCAGGGCATGGGATTTAATGGCATGAACATGGGAATGATGGGCTATGATGGAGGCTTCGGAAACTGGGCAAATCAGATGGGAAATGGCATGAATGGTAACTTTGGCGCAAATGCTGGCTATTATCCCAACAGTGGATATAATCAACAATCATCGCACCGTGGAGCGCATTTCAATCAAATGTCGCAGCAGAGAAACTTTCCTAGTAATCATCGTTCTGGCCATGGTCAGAGGTTTCCACAGAATGCTTATGATCGTAATCAGGAGTTCCACAATCGTGCTGGCTATGCTCAGCAAAATGGACATGATGTATCGATGACGCAGCAACAAAAGCAAGACTCGCAAGCTGGAAGTGTGACTGCTGATGCGACGAAAGAGAGTGACAAGCAAGACGCTGATGTCCGTACCGATAACACCACTAACCAACTTGTCAAGGAGAATGGAATAGATGCAGAAGCAGCTGAAAAAGGAGATGGTAAAACAGCTGATATTGAAACAAGCACCGAGCAGATCCGAGATACTAGCATGACTGCGGAGCAAAACGAGACGAGACCAGTCGAAACATACGATGCTGCAGACTCAACTCCAATCATTGATGCAGAACCGGTCGTGCCACTTGCCGTCAACGGATATGCATCAAACGATGCATCGGCGTACCTGAACGAAGACCAGATGCAGTACAACAGTCTTCAGTCTGTTGAAGCATCATACCAACAAGGCTATAACACTGGTTTCAACGAGTTTGGCGGCCGAGGCCGTGGTGGATGGCGCGGTAGAGGTCGTGGCCGTGGTGGTTTCCGTGGTGGTTATGGCGGCTATGCTAATCCTAACATGTTTGAGAATGTCATCCCACTCACGCCAAGTGAGCCAGTAGGTCAAGGTGTTGAAGGTGCGCCCAAGGGACCGAAAGCGATGCGAGAAGGCGTCCCAGTACCTGCTTTCAGAGGAAGAGGAGCCTTTGCTGCCAGAGGTGGTCGAGGTGGTAACTTTGGTGTGGTGACAAATGGCAATGGCGTACTTGGGCAGGCGAATGCACCATCAGCGTAATTATGACCTTGACTTGGAGAAGGCTAGATCATGGCACTAACAATTATTCCTAGCGTCTCGGCTGATAACGAACGTACTCAATCGCCAGTCTGTGGTCAACCAGATGGTAATGGCAGTGATGGTAAGAGGTCACGATCAAGAACAAGGTCGCCATCGCACCATCGCTCCCATCGTCGCCAACGCTCCGCAAGTCCCAAGCAAGACGATCACTACAGGGAGGAGGAATCATCAGACGAATACCGCAGAAGTAAGAAGCGTCGCCAGTCTCGTAAACATGACGATGACGAGCCACGACCGGAATCCAAGTACGAAAAAGAAGAAGGAGAAGGAATACCAGCTTCTCGTGGTGGTGGCCAAGATAGTGATTCCAGACACCGCAGCAGTCGTAAGCACAAATCCTCTCACCACGATAAAGACAGATCACGCAGTCGTGACCACGAGAACGAAAGAAGCGAGCACAGTACCAGAAGGAGAAGACATCGCACTCGCTCACGATCTCCCCGCCGTAATGGTACAGACGTCGCAAAGGACGACGAGGAGAGCAGTAGCAGACCCCGTTCTCGTCGGCACCGCGAGCGCGACGACGATCGCAGCAATGGCCACAGATCAAGAGATCACACCGACCACGAACCAGAACAAGACAAAGCACGAAACAGAGACAGAGAACGCGACCACGATCGCAAAATTTCCCGCCGTGATCGTGACCGCTCCTCGGATCGCACACATCGCTCGTCTCGCAAAAAGGACACGGATGATATGCCACCGCCTCCGTCTGCCGCGCCTACCGTCCCAAGTTCGAGTTCAGCCGTAACAGCGTCAGCGTCATTACCACCGCCGACCGCACCACGAGGCCCAGCTTCCTCAACCCCGGCTATTCGCGAGTTCAAAATTCACGGTCGCTCGCGCATGAGTGCACCCGTCCCACCTAGCGCACCGAAAGCGGCATCGATAACTTCCCGCAGCACGAATGTTCCCAGTACCAAAGCTGTAGAAAGAACTCGTGTAGAGTCGAAACCGGAAATTGATCCGCATACGCTGGAGCGTGAGGCGAGGAATAGGGAACGCATGTTAAAGGAGGCGCAGAGGATGAGTGTTTTGATGAATCGGGGTGGTGGTGATGCTGGTGGTGGGAGGAGGGGGAGTGAGAGTGTGAGGAGGGCGGGGAGGAAGGAGAGGGATTAGAGCAGGTGGATGGGTGTGGGATGGGGTTGTGAGATGAGTGTAGTGGTATTGAGAGATTGCTCTGAAGGAGGTTGCTGGACAGAGTGCTGTAAAATAGTAGTTACACATTCTGTTGCCTGACCATGAAAGGTCATGATTTGCCAGAAATAGTCCTGGAGAGGATGAGTCTAAAAGGACGAAGCTGCATATATCTTAGCTGAACAATAACTTGCCGCTTACTCAAAGTACATTTTCAATCACATTAGCAAAGTAGTGCTCCTCTTCCTTCTGCGCGATGGAATCCTACCTGTCTCCTTGTTCTCCTTGTTATCCTTGCCATCTTTATCCTTCTTGTCCTCCTTCTCTTGTGCCCATCAATAAAGGTCCTCTAACATCGACATGGTGACTGTGAGTGGTGCTCAGATAAGGGAAGGTCTGTGGACTAGTTACAGCGTACAACCATAACACTCTCTTCGGTTTTATTGTTGCTCTATCCGCCAAGTCCAAGACTCATAATGGCTTGTCAACGAGATGCACCTTTTGACTATACACAAACTCCACCTCCCTGACCGCCCTCCTTCGTTCATACGCATCATCCTCCGCCCCCACAAAATCATCCTCCCCAATATCACTCGTGTCCTCCCACAACCTCTCAAACTCCCTGTTCTCCTCCGAATTCACCGCCCAAATACTCTCTCGTAACCGCTTGTGCCGCTCGCGATCTTCTTCGATTCGTTGCTCGATTTGGCGCTTGTCTGGCCGCGATAACGCGCTGGCTTTGGTTGTGGTGGGCGTCAGGTCTTTGTTGTTGGTGTTGGTGGTGCTGGTGGGGTTGGAGTTGTGGGTGTCGGGTGATAAGGCGGTGGCGGTGTCGCGGTCTTTGAGACAGTCTTCGAGCTCGGCGATTGTTTGAGGCGAGAGGACTTTTTTGTCGAGGAGGCCGGAGAGAACCTGTATTTTTTTGCACATTCGTAAGTAGCGCTAGATAAGGGAGGGGAGGGGTGGGTAGAAGGTTTATTGGTTGGGTTTATTTACCTTTCGAACAACTTTCACATTCGCGGCACCTGTGCCATCGCTCGGAGCTACGGCGTCGATGATGCGTAGGATATCTCGCTGCACCATTCGCACAAACTCGAGATGGTTTTCGCGCCGTGCCATGTCGCAGAGCTGCTCGATGAAGAACATGATGTTGGCGCGGTTGTTCATGTTGTTCTGCAGAGAGGAAATCAGTATTCTGGCGCATGAGGAGTGCGAAAAGTGTGGCTGATGCTGCACTACCTTTTCTAATTGCTCCAAGATGCATGAATGTAGGTCTTCGTCCATGTCCTGATGCCGTAGGGCGTATACAGCGGCTTTTTGGGCGGAGTTGACGGAGGCATTGAGGTGTTGCAGTTGGTGGGTAAATTTCATGCGGACTTCGAAAGGGTCGGCCATGGTTGTAGTGTGATGACGAGACGGTATCTGGAGTGGAAGATGCGAGCGGCGCTGGATTAAAAGGAGGATGGTTTATTATGTAATGGGTAGTGTCGAGTAACTGGTTCTGATTTTCTGGCAAGCGTGTTTCAATGAAGTTGAATTGCCGTCACAAGCACGATCGCAAGCACGGTATTTATTCTTGTGGATTAGTCGGTAGTCTTCACGGTGATTTTTTTTATGAGAATGAAATCGAGTTGTTGGTCGGAAATGTCAAACTCTCGTTTCTTGTTTCTGCTCATACCGGAATCAACTCCGTCAGACATCTGAAACCTCAGATGAAACAATACTAAAACCTCTAGTTAATTGCTCGCAGCTCACCAGTAAAATAGCTTCTACTCACATCTCAACATGGCACAATCAAAGCAAGAGGGTCTAACAATGACCTTCCTAGGTTGTGGTACGTCCATATAACGTCCTACTCCGCCCACCATTCACTAACACTGCACAGGCACACTAGGCACAGCAATCCTAGCCGGCATTCTCTCCTCCATCCAAACCCCAGACTCTACCGCGAACTCAACCTCTTCAGAACCCCCCCAAATACCTACGCGCTTCTTCACTACAGTCCGCAGCTCCACCTCCGCCCAAAAGATCAAAACTGCCCTCTCCAGCTACGATGCCGACGTGACAGTCCTCACCAATGACAACCTGAAAGCCGTACAAGAAGCCGACGTAATTCTCCTAGGCTGCAAACCCTACATGTTCAAAGACGTGCTCGGCGCAGACGGTATCAAGGACGCGCTGAAAGGCAAAATGCTCGTCAGCATCCTCGCGGGCGTGCCCTCGAAACAAATAGAAGAGTTCCTGTATGGCTCAGAAGAACCTTTGTGTAGAATCGTCCGTGCTATGCCAAACACAGCTTCGCTAGTCAGAGAATCGATGACAGTCATCGCGAATCCGGAACCAGCGCTTTCGGAAACACAGTCCGCGCTGGTCCAGTGGATCTTCGAGCGAATAGGGAGGGTGGTGCGATTACCGCCGGCGGCAATGGATGCGAGTACTGCATTATGCGGTTCGGGACCTGCTTTTATGGCGTTGGTGCTTGAGGCGATGGCGGATGGAGCTGTGGCTATGGGATTGCCTAGAGCAGAGGCGCAGATGATGGCGGCACAGACAATGAGGGGGACGGCGGCGTTGGTGCTGAATGGTGAGCATCCGGCGCTGTTGAGGGATAAGGTCTCGACACCTGGAGGCTGCACGATTGGTGGGTTGATGGTTTTGGAGGAAGGGGCTGTCAGGGGCAAGGTTGCGAGAGCTGTGAGGGAGGCGACAGTAGTGGCGTCGCAGCTTGGGAAAGGAGTGCAAGGTGTCAACGGGACGAGGTTTGTACCTCAATGAAGAGGTCAGAGTAACGAGCATAAGATATAACGAATAGCCAACTACGTCCTTGCAGTATTGATCGAATCTGAGTGTGAATCACTCCAAATGTTCATACATTCTCCATTAGTCCAGAGCTCAGCAGATCTTCCGTGCTAACAGAGTTGATGCATATCCAGGTAGATTAAACCAAGCCTCAACTCTTATCAACAGAGAAAGAACATGCTCCGGACAGTATTCCAAACATTGGATGGAGTTACATCTGATTTAGCCAATGCCGAACAAACAATCGAAGACCCAGATCTGGTGTAACCATGCTCCTTGAATATGCAGTGGATTCCCTACTTCTCTCTTGGAACTCTCCTTTACTCTCCTCTACTCCATAATGACTACCGCACCAAGCGCCTTCATAGCATCCACAATCTTCTGAGCCTCCTCCTTGGGCGCACCCTCACGCATAACCTTTGGCGCACTTTCCACAAACTTCTTACTATCCACCAACGAAAGACCCAGCAACGACTTAATCTCCTTGATGACCTTTGGCTTCGCGGCTGCATCAAATGACTGGAGCTTGAGGTTAAATAGTGTCTTTTCCTCCTGCTTCGGTGCTGCCTCCTCTTCCTCCACTGGTGCTGCAGCTACCGGCGCGGCACCTCCTCCGCCACCGAAACCACCCATTGGCATATCAGGAATGTTGAGTCGGGACTATATCGCATGTTAGGCCTGCTGTCTTGAAACTCCGTAGACCAGATCGCTGGCATGTTTTGTTTATCTCATCTTTTACGCACTTTTAATGTGGCGACCAGGTCTGCAGTCTCCAGCAGAGTCAATTGACTGATTTGGTCGACAATGGTGGAGATTTTGGGACTGGAGGCACTGCCTGTTGAGCTTTGCCATCTTCGCTGTGCTGTGTATGCTGTTCGTGAGGACGTCTTGATGGAGGATGTGGTTGCGGCGCGGCATATGGTGGCACAAGACCGGGTGATTAGGCGAGGGGCTGGCGACATTGTGATAGAGGCTAGAAGATTTGGCTGGAGTGAGCGGTAAGTGCTGATGTTGTTGTCGTCGATGACACTGCTGCGATCAAAATCCCAGGTTCCAATCACGTGCCAATTAATGTTGTTCCAAAAAAAAGTTAAGTCGACATATTATCTTGACAACAAGACACAACCTCTTCATCGTCATGGATTGCTCGCAGGAGGTAGCTAGCCTCCTTAAGGGGGTGTCCGATCTTCCTATAGAGCTCCGCCAGCACGTTCAGACGCTGTTGCAGGCGACTACACCCAACGAGGCCGTCCTCGACGGCCTTTCATCTGCAGCTCTTACCTACAACCTTACCGCAATCATCTTCACAACATTTAGCAAGCTAGCTCTTGAGCTTTGCGCAAGATGGACTCCACAGCAATATATACGGAGTGTCGCAGCATACGGGCGCATGATACCTCTGCTACCATATCTTGCAGAGGTGGCTCATCTGCAACTCGCCGGACGAGACATATTAGAAAACATCACCCAGCTGGAGCTAAGCGACCGACAGAAGCTCCTCCTAGGCGTCTTTCGCCTCTTGCGGCAAAGCCATACTACCTTTGGTACCTCCATACATCTCGGTCAGCTCACGCCACTACTACAAGATGAAGATCGCACAATCCGCTACCTGACTGTCCGGGTCATCTGCTCGCATATACACGCATCAGATGCCGTCGTGGAAGATATGATTGAGAAGTATCTTGGTCATGATGCTATTAATGGACCATGGGAAAGTAAAGAGATTGACTATAGATTTCTGGGTCTTTGGGAGGAGAAGAGGCTATCAGACATGAGGGTTCTATATGAGCGAGTACATCCGCATGCTCATGCGACTGAGGTCACCAGGGTCATCGACCAGAAAGATCTCTCGCATCACACTCTGCTTGTTTCCGGCACACTCTTGTTTCGCCATAAAACTGTTTCCAGCGCAACTTCAGACGAGGTTATGATTGTGCCGACGGCTACCACATCTGCCAATCTCCACTCATTTGCTGCGGCCTTGCTGCAACCTGAGCCAATTCTTATCACTGGACTGGCAGGATCTGGCAAGACGACGCTAGTAAGACATATGGCGAAGTCCTTGAACAAGTCGGGTTCCATGGTCACACTACATCTCAACGAACAAAGTGATGCCAAACTACTTATTGGCATTTATACTACTGGCTCTCAACCTGGCTCATTCGAATGGCAACCAGGCGTTCTCACAACTGCTGTCAAGGAGGGACGATGGGTATTCATTGAAGATCTTGATCGTGCTCCTAATGAGGTTATGAGTGCGTTACTACCATTGATCGAGCGCAAAGAGCTCATTATCCCAAGCCGTGGAGAAAAGTTACGAGCAGCAGAAGGATTCCGAATTATTGCAACCATGCGCACCAGCATCAACTTGCAAGGCGAGGAGGTAGTGCCAAATGCAAGGATGCTCGGCAGCAGACTCTGGCAGCGCGCTACCTTTTCAGTGCCTAAGATCGACGAGCTTGCGGACATCATCAACGCCAATTATCCCGCACTAGCCAGCTTGCTGCCCCGTGTAATGGCGACATATACACGACTTCAGCACGAGCTCAGTCGAGGGAAAGCGGCGCGAATGAGTTCGACAAGGACTCGGACTGTTTCTGCGCGAGAGTTGCTCAAATGGAGTGATCGTGTCAATGAGGTCTTGAGAATCGAAAACCAACGTACGCCGAGTAACACAATATCAGAAACAGCCATCGATGGTATGTTTCTGGATGCGGTGGATTGCTTTGCCGGCAGCCTCGAAGACGGCGTAGACCGTGATTTCCTGGTTTCGTGTATCGCAGAGGAGTGGCATGTCAGCCCACAGCGAAAGTTGCATCTTCTACATGAACGTACTGTCCCTGTCAAGCGATCGAAAGGTGACCACAAAGCACGCGCTACGATAGGTCGAGCAGCTTTACATGAGGCTCACACACGCCAATCAGCTGCAGTTATCACTGGCAGAAATGCATCAACCCCTTATGCTATGACGCCGCACAGCTCCCGCTTGCTCGAACAAGTTGCTGTTGCAGTCGAACGCAGTGAGCCGCTGCTTCTTGTCGGCGAAACAGGTATTGGTAAGACCACTGCTGTACAACATTTGTCTCAAATGCTTGGTCACAAGTTACTCGCGATTAACTTGTCTCAACAAAGTGAGACTGGAGATCTGTTAGGTGGTTTCAAGCCCGTTACCACGAGAAGTCTCGTCATTCCGTTGCAGGACGAGTTCACAAGTTTATTCGAGGAGTCATTCTCTCAGAAGAAGAACCAGCGTTTCGTCGAAATGTTGTCCAAGTCCATTGCTAGAGGGCAATGGAAACGTACTATCGCCCTATGGAAAGAGGCTCTGAAGATGGTTGACAAGGCCTATACTGCTGTAAAGGCTGCTATAAGTGAAAAGGAGCAAGACGTAGCAGACGAGCAGCGCGTCAAGCGCCGCAGAGTAACCAGCAACAAGCCCGACAGGGCATTATGGGACAGCTTCATCTCGAAAGTAGAGTCTCTCGAGCATCGTTTTGCAGGTTCCGCCGAGGTCTTCACCTTTTCCTTTACGGAGGGAAAGCTTGTCAAGGCGGTACGGGAAGGGAACTGGGTATTACTTGACGAAATCAATCTCGCCACTCCTGACACTCTCGAATGTCTCTCGGACTTGCTCGATTCTGGACCCAATGCTAAGCCATCTATTATGCTTACAGAGACTGGTCAGGTTGAGCGAATTGAGGCACATCCAAACTTTCGAATCTTTGCGGCAATGAATCCAGCGACTGATGTGGGCAAGAAGGATCTTCCTATGGGCATCAGATCCAGGTTCACTGAAATTTATGTCAACTCACCAGATCGGGATATTCAAAGTCTCCAGATACTGATCAAGACTTATCTCGAGCGCTCAGGTGGCCAGCTTTCAGGGTCAGACAGGAAATTGCCAATTACAGTCACCGAGCTCTATCAAGAGATTCAGCGTCTTGTTGCAGAAGAAGGACTTGTGGATGGATCAGCACAACGACCGCATTACAGTCTTCGCACGCTCACCCGAGCATTGACCCACGCTTCCACCACTGCACCCCAATGTGGCCTCCGCCGAGCACTATATGAGGGCTTCTCCATGTGTTTCTTCACTGCATTAGACACGGCATCAGAAGCAAAGTTGCAGCAAATTGTCAAGGAGAAGTTGTTTACGAGTCCAGCGAGTGCTAAAGCTGAGCTTGCAAAGCCACTTCGTGCGCCAGAAGATGGTAAACAGTATTTAGAGACCGTGCTCAGGATTGAAACACTTGAGAAAGGAAAGAAGGTCCAGGAGGAACGTCACTGGATGGCCGAAGGTCCCAATTCACCCGAAGATGTGCCACAATATATCATCACTCCCTACATTGCTCGCAACCTGAGGAATGTTATTCGCGCAGCTTCGACCAGAAAACACCCGATTCTTATACAAGGTCCAACGTCCGCTGGTAAGACTAGCATGATCGAGTATCTCGCTCGCAGATCAGGCAACGTCTTTGTGCGTATCAATAACCATGAGCACACCGATTTGCAGGAATATCTGGGCAGCTACGTGTCGACCAGTGATGGTCAACTTGTCTTTCAAGAAGGAGTCTTGGTTCAAGCGGTTCGTGCAGGTCATTGGGTTGTTCTAGACGAACTCAATCTTGCCCCTACCGATGTACTGGAAGCTTTGAATCGTTTGCTGGACGACAATCGAGAACTGCTCATTCCGGAGACACAAGAAATTGTCCGGCCACATCCCAACTTCATGCTCTTTGCAACACAAAATCCTGCTGGGCCTTATGGAGGTCGCAAGATGCTTTCTCGCGCTTTCAGAAATCGCTTTCTCGAGTTGCACTTTGATGACATACCCGTTCAGGAGCTCAACGTCATCTTAGCTCGGCGTTCCAATCTTCCAGAATCTTGGTGTAGTCTAGTTGTAGATGTGTACAAAAAATTATCCACTCTGCGCCAGGAACAGCGCCTCTTCGAGCAAAACAGCTTTGCTACTCTTCGTGATCTATTCCGTTGGGCCTTTCGCAGCGCCAACAGCGTGGAAGAACTTGCAGATAATGGCTACATGCTTTTAGCTGAGAAGGTCCGGAAGTCTGAAGAGCGTGACATGGTCAGACAAACTATAGAAAAGGTGATGAGTCGTAAAGGAGTCAAGATCGTCATTGACGATGACAAGCTTTATAACTCATCTCGTTGTTCTGAAATAGCTCTGTACGATCAGCTAGCTACTGGCGGTATTGTGTGGACAAAGGCTATGCGACGACTTTATGTTCTGGTCGCCACTGCCATCCGTCATAACGAAGCCATATTACTGGTAGGAGAGACCGGCTGTGGCAAGACCACAGTGTGTCAGATGCTTGCCGCAGCGTTGAAGCAACAGTTGCATATCGTCAATGCTCATCAGAATACCGAAACTGGCGACCTCATTGGTGCTCAACGTCCTATACGTAATCGAGCGGCTATCATTGAAGCGCTCCTTTCCGATCTTGCTAGTGCTTTCGGCATACTTGATGTGTCAGCTGCGATAGAGATTGATATCGAGGGCTTGCTTGGCCAGTATGATGTAGCTATCAAGGAGCATCCAGACAAACTCCCCACTGAAATCAGCCAGCGCATTGCTGCCAACCGTGCCAAACGAAAGGCACTATTCGAGTGGTCAGATGGTAGTCTGATACAAGCCATGCGCGAGGGGACCTTCTACTTGCTCGACGAGATTTCATTGGCAGATGACTCTGTTCTGGAAAGAATGAACAGTATTTTGGACCCACAGCGCTCGATCCTGCTCGCTGAAAAAGGTACCACAGACTCGCTTGTGATTGCTCAGCCAGGCTTTCAGTTCTTTGCAACGATGAATCCTGGAGGCGACTTCGGAAAGAAGGAACTTTCACCAGCTTTACGAAATCGTTTCACGGAGATTTGGGTGCCACCACTTTCTGATGTAGAAGATGTCCTTCAGATTGTTCATGGAAAGATCATCGACTCTGCCTCTTCAATGGCACCTGTAATTGTGGAATTTGCAAAATGGTTCAATGACCGCTTTGCGAATTTGAAAGCGTCAACAATCTCGATCAGAGACATTCTTGCATTTGTACACTTCCTCAATACACAAGGTACAGATCTCGTACACGCACTAGTACACGCCGCTGCTCTGGTTTACATTGATACACTTGGAGCAAACCCAGCCGCATTACTGGCAACAACTGGTAAGAATATTGACCGAGAAAGGACTTTGTGTCTCGCTAAGCTTAGTGAGCTACTTGGACAGGACGTGACTGGGATTTATCACGAAGATCTTGCTTTTGCAAACACAGAAACAACTATAGGTATTGGATCTTTCAATATCATACGGCGTGGCCCTGCTGCTGATGATATCGGCTTCAACTTCCAGGCTCCAACAACAAAGATCAATACTATGCGCGTTGCTCGTGCTTTGCAAGTAAATAAGCCAATACTGTTAGAGGGCAATCCAGGCGTTGGTAAAACCTCTATCATCACTGCTATTGCGAAAGCTGTTGGTGTGCCATTGACACGTATCAATCTGTCAGAACAGACGGATCTCATGGATCTTTTCGGTTCTGATATGCCTGTCGAAGGCGCCGAAGCTGGATATTTTGCTTGGAGAGATGCGCCTTTCTTGACAGCCATGAAACGTGGTGATTGGGTTTTACTCGACGAGATGAACCTTGCATCACAGTCTGTGCTCGAAGGGTTGAACGCCTGTCTGGACCACCGAGGAGAAGTCTACATTGCTGAGCTGGATCAATCATTCACAAGACATCCTGACTTCCGACTTTTTGCAGCGCAGAACCCGCATCATCAAGGAGGCGGGCGTAAAGGCCTACCAGCTTCGTTTGTGAACCGTTTTACTGTCGTTTATGCTGACGTATTTAAGCAGGATGACCTTGAGATGATCTGCGGGCAGCTCTTTCCCGATGCTGATGCTAACTTAGTCACAGGACTCGTATCTTTCATTAGTAAGCTTGACACGGCTGTGACAATTGAGCAACGCTTTGGTGCTCGTGGCTCACCATGGGAGTTCAACCTACGTGATACCCTTCGTTGGTTGCAGCTGTGCACCTCAAAAGGATCACTGTTGCCTGCTGGAAATGCTCAAGACTATCTCGATACGCTCTTCACGCAGCGGTTTCGTTCCCATGCAGATAAGCAAGCAGTACGACAACTCTTTGAAGAATACTTTGGAAACAACCTAGAGCGTCGTGACTGTCACGTCAATTTGTCCAAGTCGAGCTTACAAATTGGCGTCGGCCTCGTCTCACGTGAAGCGTATCTCCAAAGTATGGAAGCACTGCCACAGGTCAATACAAAAGCACGACTTGACTTGCTGGAAACTCTTCTCATCTGTGTGCAACAACAATGGCCGGTCATGCTTGTTGGTGCTTCAAATTCCGGAAAAACATACTTATTGAAGTCTTTGTCATCATTACTTGGCAAAGACTTGGAAGTATTCCCGATGAACGCTGACGTGGACGCTATGGATCTGGTAGGTGGCTTCGAGCAGGTCGATGTGACAAGACGTGTACAGGCTTTTGTCCAGAACCTTCTTCGATATGTGCGTTCTGCCTTGGCACGAGATCTTACCGCCCTCCATTCGCCTGCTGGTGCGGTACCGAGTCTCGTTGAACTTTTGTCATATGTTTCACAAGGGTCGGTTCAGAATCTGGACCTATCAGCAGTTAAGATGCGTTTGGGCCATATATCATCCACGATAATATCTTCTGAACTGCACGAGCTTGTGGCAGAATGTGATTTACTCGTAGGACTTCCCAAGAATGTCGCTTCTGCGAAGTTTGAGTGGATCGATGGCATTCTTGTCAAGGCTCTCGAACAGGGTCGTTGGCTGGTCCTTGACAACGCTAACCTATGCAGCTCGTCAGTGCTCGACAGATTGAACTCTTTGCTTGAACCGAACGGCACATTAATCATCAATGAGCACCCTGCCGGAGACGGCTCAGCCAGGATCATTCGACCACATGCCGACTTTCGGGTATTCATGACAATTGACCCACAGTATGGTGAAGTATCCCGAGCAATGAGAAATCGTGCCGTCGAAATCTTTGTGCCCGCTTTGTCTGAACCCAGCCTGTCTGTTCCTTCGAATGTCACAGCTTTGAGGCTAGAGTCAAGTATGCAGAGATATCACACTCTCGCAGACGTCTGCAACACTTTAGTAGTCCCTCGTACAAGGAGACCCGAAGGTATAGTAGACTGTGCTGTCGATATACTCTCAATGGATGATATGTCGCTTTTGCAACGCTTCCTTGAGCAAGCCAAAACCGGATTGATAGATGATGGCGCAATTGATGCAGTGGGAAAAGTGTTTTCGCAAGCACTGGAAGCTGCACAGCTTCGCCCGGGGTGGGAGCTCATACCCGCCAGCTACTATGATAACATCCATATTCATTTGCAAAATGCCACTGATTTCCGTAAATCACAGGTTAGTTCAATCAACAAGTTAGTCATTATTGTAGGCCGTATCGCTGATTCAGCGTTGTATATAGTCAATCCATCCACTTGTCAATCAGCCTTTGGTAGCCTACAATGCTCGCATTACTACTCATCATGATCCGCTGTCACTTGCATACAAATACGAAACCCTTCTTGAAGTTACTCGCATGCATGGCGCTTTGGTTCAGACTAGAGGCGGCGCACAGGAGTCAAGGACGATGAGTCGTCTGCAGAGATCTTTTGCGTCTGCACGAATACCGAATGCGAAGAAAGACTCGACAGTCTGGGTTGCATCATTTTTGACAAATGCCACATCTGCCATACTCGGTTGGCTCAAGTCCGACAACATTGATCACGTCACAGACCAGGTATGCAGATATTGTTGTACAGGCGTGACGACCTACTAACAGTTGTGCAAATAGACTATCATGAGTAATCTTTCTTACTTCGACACTTTCTGGTGGAATATGTTCGATCTCGTCTCATCGAGCACCTTCAACGAAGCAATTTTCCAGGTGTATCTATCCATTGGGCAACGCATGTTATCAAATTCGACAACCAAAGCTACGGGATTCCAGCTTTTCACCCACATCAATAGGCAATTCGAGGGATTTCATGCACAGACTAAAATGTTGACTGGTCTTAGCATGGAGACTATCTGGAACATCTGCCATCCACCCATAGTGCCGACCCTGAAACAACTTGAGGAGATCTGGGAGCTCGAACGCATTGCAGATCAGTTCGATGAACTTGTGTGGAAGATGAAAGCGCCGATAGCAGATCTGCACACATTGCGTGGTTCTATCTTGAAGGCGTTCGAGCTTGCTCGACAGCAGGAGGTTGACATTCAAGCTTTAACTAAGGTTAGCCAGGATAACTTCTCAATCGATGGACCCCGATCACTGACGAAATTGCAGGACTTGGAAAGTGCGCTGTTGTCACAATCTTCTGCTGGACCTCATGCCGAAGAGAAGCAGGGGCCATTCTTCCAAAGAGTTTTTGAAGGCATCTGTCAATATGCAGACATAGCATCTGCCACCGATCTAGTGCCCGAGGCTGCATTATTGGCACAAAGAAGCTCAAAGAACAGTGTTTTATACTCTGGATGGAGCCCTGCTGCTGTTGCACTTCACAAGCTATCAACATTTTCTGGACCTGGAGCAGACGCGCTTGCCATCGGAGGAGGACTTGCCTCCGTGATGATGCACAAAATGTAAGCTAGATTGCCTGCACATATCCAACAGCATTCCACTAACGTGTTGTAGCACTACCTCGACCGAAGTGAAATTGAAGAACCACAGCCTCCTGTCATCCGAATTCGAAGTTCTGGGCCAGAGCATCGCAACAAACACAACGGTTCTGTCCGACGATCAGCTTGATAACGCGTGGACAGCTCTGAGGTCTTTCGCTATCGGTCTCTTAGCGGCACACGAAGACATCGCAAGCGTATCTGATGTTCGGGGAGCCCTGACAATAATTTGGAGGTCATCAGAAAGTCCTGCCCGACAGATATGCGAGCAGTATCTACAGCCTGCAATCAGCCGGGAAGTAAATGAGTCAAATGTTCTCATCCAATCAACAGCCTCTGCTATTGCTTTCATCAGACTTGCAGTAGGTCTAATCCTGCTTTACGTTCCGGATAGACCCTTCGACCCTTCATTGCCAGCCCGTATTCAGAAACAGCTTTATGATAGTAGGCGTACTTCGCTACAGAAGCGATTTACAGCATTGAACAAGCTGGCCGAGCTCACTGCTGGACAGACATCAAGTCTTCGTTCACGAATGGTGGAAGCAGATATTGCTGCGCTTGGCGACGCACCTACTGTCACTGCTGTGGCACGACCAACACAATCTCAGCTCGAGTCGTTGCAAGCGGACTTCTCTAATTTGCTCAATTTGGTCGATCGCATTGCCCGAGACCTCAACGAGAACACACAGATAGGCGAGCGCAGCTCTGATTACATCAGGGGTGTACTTGCGCTAATCAGCAGACTGACGGGCAATTACAAGGCATATGAAGATATCGTCAAGCCTGCTGTGGGCTTCGTAAACATACTCAAGATCGGTCTTGTACTTTTGGTAAAAAGCCAACCTCATGCTACATCAGAGGCCCAGCGAAAGGTCCAGATCGTCCTTACCCATACGCCGTTCATGCAAGAAGATCCTGCAGTATATGCTATCAAGGCTCCAGGTCTGGAGCTGCGACGTAATACAGACCTCATCCTACACGATCTTCAACTCCTACGTCTTCGTTCTGGTCTCACTCAGCCCGCGAAGTGGACATTGGAAGCTCAAAGCGAGTTGATAACATACTTCTCCATGCTGTACTCCGTCTGGGAAGTACAGCTCAACAAGGAGCAAAAAGCCGCTGCAGCTGCATCAAATTTGTATGAGTACAAAGGCTCTTTTGAAGATGAGGAGGAAGCCACAGAAGCTGAATTGAACAGTATGTTCCCGTCGTATGAGGATGAACTGGAGGAGGAGAATGTGCCGGTGAAGAAAGAGACGAACCTCAATCTACAGAGCGTCACTCCAATTCTGGCTGATCTACACATGGGCATCTTTCAGAAACAGGACGGCAAGACCCCTGGTGTAGCTACTCTACTCAGATCAGCGGCACAAATCATCGGTAAAGCCTCTTCGAATGACTCAGAACTGGGACGCGCATCTGTACAGGACTATCTTCCTGCGATTTTGCTCAAGATACATGAGCAGAAGACCAATATTCGGGAGGAAACGACAGTGTCTGCAAATTACAACATCTACACGGACGTCAACATCTCCGAAGCCAGAAAAGTTGTTGCGCTTGTCGAGGCCACCCAAAGTGTTATACATCCTATTCTGGAAGCTTGGCCGGAACATGCCACACTACACAATATTCTGCACATCTGTGACGAGCTATTGGCATTCAGGCACATCGAGCCAGTCATGAAATTTCTGACCAAAACCGAGAAGTTACACGCACAGTTGGTCGAATGGCAAACCGTAGCAAGTAAAGAATACTCGGCAGCATCCGTCTTGAATAGGACTACGGACTTGCTGATCAGTTGGAGGCAGCTTGAGCTCTCCACCTGGGCGCGAATGCTTGACCTGGAATCCGAAAAGGCTAGTAGTGATGCTAGGTCATGGTATTTTCTGGCGTATGAGAATGTGGTTCATAAGCCACTGACACTTGACATGAGCACGGAACAGATGTCAGAACATGCAACAGACCTTGTTGCGTCTCTAGAGTCCTTCATGTCAGCTTCCACTCTGGGCCAGTTTGCCACTAAACTCAAGATACTTGCCTCGCTCCAGGCACACCTTACTATAGCCGCCAACGAAAAACCTCCGTTATTGGTACTTTGCAGTGGTTTGACGAACTTCATCAACCATCTCGAGAGGTTCAAACCTGCCATTCAGAAGACTGTCGACGGTGCCCGCAAAAAGCTTGAAAAGGACGTTCAAAATACGATCAAGCTTGCAAGCTGGAGAGATAGAAACATTCAAGCACTGAGGCAAAGTGCAGCAAAGTCGCACAACAAGCTGTTCAAAGTCATCAGGAAATACAGGACTACCCTCAATCAGCCAGCGGGTCCAATACTGCTACAAGAAGTGTCGAAGCCTTTGCCTACTATCGCTTTGGCAGGCATTGTAGCTGATCGTAGCCTTTCAGCAGCCTGGCCTAGTGCAGTTGCCTTCTTACAACAAGTTGAGAGTGTCTGGGGTGCACGCCCCGATCGCTTCAAGGATGTTACTTCGACTGTCATCTTGATGGAACGTAAGTCTGCTATGGACAACACTTTCGATACTGGAGCACACTTGGTATCATTCGTTGAAGAGCTCGAAGTCTCCATCGACCAGCTCGCCAAGGCGACTCCAGCCACCTTGACGGAGGACAATGCCTCAGTCGTCAAGCACCTCACCACGAGGAAACGGAAGCTCTTCGCAGACACACTGAAAGACCTTCGCACAATGGGTCTCAAGAGCAATATCAGTGTAGATGTTCTGATGACACAATCATCGACTGCGAAAATCCTCTCCTCGATGCCTGTACTTGCCCCAGCAGCTTGTGCAACCGCACAAGACCTTTTCTCAAGGTTACTCGATGTCCTGCCTAAAGTTCGAAGCTCACATACTGAACATAACGAAGACTTGACACAGGCAGAAATTACGCGGTCTATAGGCTATCTGGAAAGTCTGCTGCAAATTGTGCTGAAGCAGCGTTCAAGCATTGCCCATGCTTTTGATGGTCATGGTGCTCTGGAGACGCAGATCGCTCAGATCAACAACATCTGGTCGCCAGAAGGATGTGCGACTATGCTCGCGAACAACTCGGACACGACTCAATTATCGAAGGCGCAGACTTATCTACCCTGGTTACCAGTGATTGTTCGTGGCGGTATTGCGGTACTCGAGGCTCAAGCAGAACTGGGGCATCTAGACTTTTCTGGACTCGTCACGACTTTGCAAGCATGGGCAACTCGCTTCGAGGACCTTCTTGCCACGGTTACGGCACTACCTTCTACTCCAATAGCACTTCACACGTCTTCCCATGTGGCGCTCGTAGAAAGAGTGCAGAGTGCCACTCAGACCTTTACACAGGTTTTAGAAGAGTACTCACATAGCACACCCTTGGCTAAGGTCACGTTGGATCACATTATAAAATGGGTGCTTGCAAGTGCTGCTGAGACTGGTACTATCGACGATGATACAAGTTCGCACACCACTGAAGCTTCAGTCTACAGCTCCGCCACGAGTAGCGACGTGGCTATCACCGAGCACTACAATCTCCTCAATCAGGTTCTCGGCTCTATTCAAGATGTCGCAAATGCCCTACAGCAGCTGCCAACCTCAGCAGAGGACGCAGGCTGGCTGTTACGAGAAGAGCGAGCACAACATCTACTATTCACGTCCTTCCACATGGAGACTATCACTAAGTCACTGCAGAGTATCCTAGATACAATGTCGTCTACGGCACAAGTTGCTACTTCTTCACTTTCAGCCGTCTGTGCTTCCTTGACCATGGCCTTGCCGATACTACAACAGTATCATGCATCTTTCGAAACTTGTTTATACAAGTACTCCGACGTACACACTGCTACATGTAACCTCACTTACCGCCTCAGCCGTTCTTTCATGCGAATTTCAAGTCAAGGATTCTGCAAACCAGCCGAAGCATCCGAAGAGAAGGCCGGCGCCACAGAAAAGCTCGAATCCGGAACAGGTCTTGGTGAAGGCGAGGGAGCTGAGGATATCAGCAAGGATATTGAAGCCGACGAAGATCTGGACGACCTGGCTCAAGACCCGAACAATAAGCGGGAGGGCGACGCTATGCAGAACGAAGACGATGCTGTTAGTATTCAGGATGAACTTGAGGGCGGCGCGGGTGAGAGTAAGGGTAAAGAGGAGCAGGAAGATGGAGATGGCAAGGATGAGAAGGACGACAGAGATGAGGGTGAAGAGGGCAGTGTTGGAGATGGTGGCGAAGATGGTGGGCAGGAAGATGTGGATGATGAAGGTGGATTGGATGAGGATATGGGAGATGTGGATGATTTGGGCCCGTCAGCTGTGGACGAAAAGATGTGGGATCAGGCTGGAGAAGAGGGCCAAAAGGAGCAGGAAAGCAAGAACAGTCAAGGTCAGGTGGACGAGAATGACCAGGCTGCTGGGAAGGATGAGAAACAGAAGAAAGAGGAGAAGATAGGTGAAGAAGGAGAAGCTGGAGATGGTAAAGAGGAGGGGGGCGAGGATGAGGATGACGAGATGTCTGATCTTCAGTCGGAGATTGGAGGACTTGAAGATCAAATTGCTGCAGATCCTCACGTCAAGGACGACCAAGGCCTGGAGTTGCCAGAAGAGCTCAAGCTTGACGGCGACAAAGGCGAGCATCAAGACGAGGAAAATGGCTTTGATGAAGATATGCCCGATGTGGAGGGAGAAGGTGAAGAAGACGCCGAACATCGTCCGGATAAGCTCGACGAAACTGACGCACCCAAAGCTGAAGATCAAGAAGAGCAGACCGAGGCCGAGCAACAAGCCGACGAACTCGACCGGCAGCAAGAACCATTGGAAGACCAACCTCAAGACGAAGATCTCGAACGACTCGAGACACAAGGTGACGCCGAAGCTGGAGACGAGGATATGGCTGACTTCGACGACCAAGCTGGAGGAGGCCTAGCCAATCAGAACAACCCCGCCAATCAACAGGACCAACAGGGCACGGACGCCGACGCGCGAGACAATGCACAAGAAGACGAGCAGCCACAAGACCAACCTCCATCCGCCAGTGCAGCCAAGCGACAGACCGGTCAAGAAAAGTCCGGCGCGACTGCCCAAGCTCAAGCAGCATCATCTGATCCAACCAATCGAGAGCAAGAGGCACCACGACTGGACGAAACTTCCGCCGACCAGCAAACCATTCGCAAACTCGGCGACATTCTCGAAAAGTGGCATCGTCAGCAAAAGCAGATCCGAGATACTGCTTCCGACCGACAAGAGGAGCAAGCACCGCAAGACGTCGATGTGGCTGATGCTGACTTCGAGCATCTCCCAAACGAGGAAGCTCAGGCTGATACTCAAGCCCTGGGCGCGTCGTCAAAAGAGCAGGCGAGAGCGTTGGACGAAAGCATGGCCGCGGAAACTGAAGAGCGCCTGCAAGATCAGGACGTTGAGAATCGTCTCCAGAATCCCGACGAGGAAGACGAGCCCATGGACGATGATATGGATTTGGACACGGACACAAGTGCACAAGATAACTCGGCAGGAGCCGGCACAGACACGCAAGCTGAATCACGCACCTTCGTCGGCGAACGACGCGACCCCAACGAACCCATACCCTCTGCTCCCTCACCACCTGCGAAAGCGCAACAGCCCTCCGACGACAACAACCTCGAAGACGACCTCGACCTCACCGCCCTCGCGCTAACAACCCGCGCACCAACCCCATCCAACGCCGCCATCACCGACCCAGCAGCCCTGTGGCACCACCACACAACGCGCACCCACCCCCTAACACTCACACTAACCTCCCACCTCCGCCTCATCCTCGCGCCCACCCTCGCCACCAAACTCCGCGGCGACTTCCGCACAGGCAAGCGCCTCAACATCAAGCGCATCATCCCTTACATCGCCTCATCCTACAAACGCGACAAGATCTGGATGCGGCGGTCCGTGCCCTCCAAGCGCGCCTACCAAGTCCTCCTCGCCATTGACGACAGCAAGAGTATGGCCGAGAACGGGTCCGCAGGAATGGCGTTCGATACACTCGCCATGGTGGCCAAGGCACTGACGGCGGTTGAAGTGGGCGAAGTGGGTGTTGTGGCGTTTGGTGAGGAGGTGCGTGTGTTGCATGAGCTTGGGACGGTGTTGGGCGATGATGCAGGCGCGGGAGTTATTGGCGGATTCGGGTTTAGGCAGGAGCGCACGAATGTGAGGAGTTTGATGGAGAGGAGTATTGAGTTGTTCCGCGATGCTAGAGGACGAGCTAGTGGAGGAGGTGGCGGTGGAGCGGATTTATGGCAATTGGAGGTTGTGGTTAGCGATGGGATTTGTGAAGATCATGAGGGTATCAGGCACTTGTTGCTTAAGGCGATGGAGGAGCGGATCATGATTATTTTTGTGATTGTTGATGCCGCGAGCAGAGGAGAAGCGAGCACTGGTTCTGGTTCTGCTCCTGCAACTCAGAGCTCATCTTCGATTGTGGATCTCGAAAAAGTCGAGTTCATGCAGATGCCAGGTCAGGATGGGGAGGCCGGAGAGATGAAGTTGGTCAGGACAAAGTATCTGGATACCTTTCCGTTTGGGTATTATCTGGTCGTCAAGGATGTTAGGGATTTGCCGGGTGTGTTGAGTACGGCGTTAAGGCAGTGGTTTGCGGAGGTTGCTGAGAGGTGATTTGGTGGTGGTGGTGGTGCGAAAAGTGGTGGTGGTTGTTTCTTTTTCAAAAAAATCTTTTTTCCTATTATGTTGAAGGGAGTTCCGGATGTGGCATGGGGCGGCACGAGGGACCTGGCGCAATGGGATTGAGTTACTTGGGGAGTAGTTTATGGACTTTGGGAAATAGAAAAGGCGAATATATGTTTGAAAGAAAAAAAAGAATGCCGATGCAAGTAACTAGTTTCGTGTTGCTGTCTAGTAGTCCCCGAGTATTTTCAGCAAAATGCGTGACTTTGTTTCAAGGAACATCACGACAACACCCAGTGTACAGTTTGAAGCAGGGAAATCTCCTCCGACAGGATGTTAGCCCATCTCTCAAAAACTATTTGAGCCATGTAATACATATCAATTCAGCAGAAGCAACAATCATCCTCATTTCTCTTGACCCACATCTATCCAACAGCAACCCAAGGCACTCCACTCTCAACGCTCTTCGGCATATTCGACTCTCCCTCCCTCTCATCTTCTACTCCCGCACGAAACAATGCCAGCCACACCGCATCAGCATTCACTCCCTTCAACGCTTGCTTGACTTCGTTTGTCTTGTCTGGCCTTTCCGTAGCTACCTTCACTTCAGCTACATGTTCGGCTTCAACTTCTCGAAGCAGTTCTCGCCACAGCATCGAGAAGAGCGCGTCTTCGAACATTGCTTGTGTTATGCGGACGTGCGTAATTAGTTTGACGAGGAAACGACCCAGTGCGTTGGAGAGCGCGGTCGTTGTTGTGGATGTATAGCTGATTATTGTGTTGTTTGTGGTGGATATCGAGGTTGCTGGTGCGGGAGTTAGAGAACGACTGGATGAAACTGTCAAGGCGTTGGATGGTCCGTTGTTAAAAACCACGCTTGATGAAACAGGATTAGTTGCACTTTTCGAAAACGAAGAGGATGCAATCAGCATATCGTTCTGCGACATTGTCGATAATGGCACGATCTTGGAACCTGGGGATTGTGGCACCACACTGGTCTTTCGAATAACTCTCGACTCCTCCATCTTGCCCCCCTGTTCCCGATCCAGACGCTTCCAAAGCACTTTGAGCTTTTCCCATAGTCCTTCCACTCGAGCAGCCACGAAGTCACCTGCGCCCTCTGCAATCATTCCCAGAACATCCAAAACACCCACGACGACAAATGCTTCTTTGTCCTCGAGTCGTGGGATCAGTACGGGCCAGAGTGTGTGTACGAGAGGCAGGAATGTGTCTTCGTGGGCTGAGAGGAAGGGCATGGATGTGTGTAGTAAGGAAAGCAGGTCATTTCGTAGAGCAGGAGAAGAATTAGGTAAGTGGTGTTGTGTTAGGGTGGTGATGCGAGTGAGAAGCTTGTATTGTTGTGAAAGTGGAGGTGTTTCTTCCTTTGTTGAAGCTGGAGAAGGATCAGGTTCAAGGTCAGCGTCATCTTCTTCGTGAGCGGTAGGCTCGCCAGACTGAGATGAACCATTTCGCAATTCTTCCCACGGTTGTTGTGGTGTTTCTTTGGGCATTGTATCCTGGAGACGTTCCAGCTCTGTCTCGAGTGCCTTGGCACGTCGCTTACTGATCGCTTCAGCCACAGCGGATATTGTTGTAGGTCCAACGATCCTTTTACGATGTGATATTATCTTACCATCAGTTATAGCAAACTGAGGAGCTTTTGCTCCTTCCTCTACAATCACCTTCAAAGCAGAGAATAGGAGCTCTACCAGTGATTGATAGCCATGGAAGCACTCCAATGCTTCAAAGATATTATCAACCAAATCATCAAGATAGGGTAATAAGCTCGGACCGCAAAGTCGTACCATCATAAGGAGTACTTGTGGTGCTTGGGGTGAAATGTCAAAGGCATTGAGCTTGGCACCAATTGCATTGACGAGATAGTCAACATTGGAGACGACGAGGTCTTGAGCACTTTGGTAGTCGCAAGCGTTCGCCACGAAGTTAAGACAGATGATTGCGTGGTCGCGAAGGGCTTGCTTTGACGATCCTAAGAGATGAACAATTGGGTAGAGTGCATCTACAAGTTCGCCACGGAAGGCAGATTTCTGACGTTCAGCCTCCATTGCCATGGCTTCGAGTGCTAAAGCCTGCAATCGCCAGTCTTGTGGCGAGTCCTCGGAGTCTGTGAGGATGTCTCGTGAGTATGAATATAGCTCGTCGTATATAGAGTCGTAAGCTGAAGACATTGCGGTTGTGTTGATTAAGTCATTGAAATCAGCATCTTCGGTCGCTCGATTTCGCACTATTGTTAGTGCTAAGTAGAAATTCGAAAGCTGGTTGCTGTCTTGTGCAATGCGGGCATTATCTAGTGCATCTCTAGCAATGGTCAAGGATGATGTAGAAAGGGACAACGTGGCCATCAGGCTTCTGAGGTCCATCATCGTATCTTTACTTTTCTTTTGACTGACAAGAATCTGGCTGAAGGATGTGAGACTCGAATTGTCCACGTTCGATCCTAAGGTCATAAGACTGACATTTGAAGCCTCCAGTCCTAACAATGTGGTGTCGAAGGACGAGTCAGAAGCTTGAATCACATTGTGCAGACTGTCAGACATAGTGCTAAGTAGCATGTTGTTGATGATAAACATGTCAAGGTCGACGTTCATCAATATAGAATATGTGGTCTTGATCTGGACTATAAGCCTCTGCCTCGCATTGTCGTCATTAGACTGCACCAATCGAGGTAGAGCGAGTAACCAATCATACAAGCTCGACCTCAATATGTCGCTAATTCCAGGTCTCAAAACCATCAAAGCATCCATTGAATGTGTGGTACTCGTCTCGGCATTATCGACAGAACTCAGTGCAATGAAAGTCTCAAGCATCATCTGACCACAGTCTGACAGGTTCTTCTCACAGTCTACCAGTATAAGCCAGCACAGCTCTTTCAGTGCTGCACGTACTTCAATACGATCGTGGCTACGCAGTCTGATTACGTTTGATAGTGCGACCTTTAGCTGACCCTGGGTTGCATTAAGCCACGAGCTTTCTTTCGTGCTAGCTAGTTCTACAGTAGTAACAGTGTCTTGATCAGGATAAGGCACACTGAAGCAGGCATCAGAGAGAACCAGCTTGATGATGCTTGCTAGCACGTTTAGTGCATTCACATAGACCTTGTACCCGCGTCTGACTTTGGTGCTAGGTGTCAACAATTGGCTGAGCGTTGAGACGATACCTGGGAGAAAGCTCTGCAGAACGTCTCGATCATATACAGCTTGGATCAATGAGGTAAGAGCATGTAGTGCAGTCAATTGCGTCTTCGAAGATGAGGAATCATCTTTGCAGTTTTCGATGATTACCGTGATTGTGTGACCTAGTGCCGGGATGTGCTGGGTCTGCAGCAGCGCTTCGTAAACACCAGACGAGTCGCGTACTGCATGGAACAGCTCGCCGATGCAGTCCAAAGCGCAGGCACGCATTTCCTCAGGAGCAACATCTTTCCGCTTGCCCAATGGTTGCAAATCAGCCAGAAACGTCAGTAAGATTAACAGCTGAATAGCTAGCTGTGGTGCGTCAATTCTCCGCCAGCCTGTTTTCAGAAGGAGTTTCAGACATTCCAGGTTGAGCTCAAGGACGCGAAACGACACTTTTTCTCTTTCACGGAAGATCTGCGACAACGGATAGAAGATATAGTCGGAAATTTTGAGATCAAAGTCTTTCGCATTGGTGCGTGCAAGCTGTTCAAGGGTGCTGCGTAATGCTTCTAGTTCAGGAATGAGCTCGATCGCAGGTGATCTACCTGTGCTGACGTTGACTGCAGTCTCGCTCAGCTGAACACATGGAGGCCTTAGAGTCTGAAACAAACGCCGCCTGCCATCCATGACAGAGGGTCAAAGTGTGCAGGCAGAGGAACGACGAAGATGTATTTAAGTTGACGTCGAGCTCAAAGTCACGTGCCGAATGAAGAACACGACCAAGGCAGCCCCTTTTCGAAAGAGGAAGGTGTTCATAGACTACAGAAAGTAAATGATTACCATGTCTTTTGCGCTCTCCTCTTCCTGCCATGGAGCTTCTAAGCTCATGGGGGCTCGTCGACCCAGGTTGGGTTCAGAAGACGTGGGAACACGTTTAGTGCCACGATGACTGTTTAACCCTGCAACTTCGAGGAAAACAGCGCTAAGAGCAGCCTTGTTTCATAAACTGCCTTGGAACATCTTGGCTACTGTAAGATTCAAGATTGCTCAATCAAGATCTCGCTTATCAGGGTCTACTGATCACTGGCATCTCATCTTGAAAAGACGGTCCTTTCGCTGTCCTGTGTATCATGTGGCAACCGTGGACTGGGCGTTTAAGTTTTATACATTATATGAAATGCTCTAGCAGCCTAGCTGCAGCACTTAGCGAAAGTCCAAGAGATATTTTCATCCTGGTAAAGGCCCACACATCTTACGCAGCTGGCCAATGCCAATGTTCGGGTCAATATAGCTAGCTGGCTAGCTGGCGATAGGTACACTAAAAGATACAGTATCAAACCACTGCTGTCTGGATGCCTGCGCTGCGAAGAGGGACAAGAAGTCAACACGCGCGCAATATTCACCCTACACAATGGCCAGACTATGAAGTTGGAGAAAGACTTCGGTTTGACTGACCGCCTCGTGACCTCACAGACAAAGCACTCTCGCTAAGCACCCACGCGCGGAAGACTCTCGGTTGATGTGCCGATCCGTGGCGTCTTGTGCTAAAAGATGTAGCCGGGAGGAGTTTGCATTTGACTGGTCGAAGGCGTCTGAAACGGAGCACGGTCCTCCGTCTCACTGTAGCGTTCCAGGCTTTCCCTGGCACTTGCTTCTACCACCGATTCGCGAAATCGGTTACCTGCATATGGCGTACAGGACCCTGAGTGGTGATCTCTGGGCGACGAGGCTGCGCTTGTGGTCTTATTGGGCAATCGTACTCTGGAGTCAAAGCGGGCGAGGTACATCGAAGATCACCCCTGCTTTGTATCGTGGAGATTGATGTTGAAATAATATTTTCCCCAAAAGCTGTAGTCAATAATACGCCACTAGCTACAAGACAAACACCATATCAAAGGCGGTCCTAGCATCAAATGATGCCGATATATAGCTAGCAGAAGGTGTGCATAAACTTGTATACAGACGAGTCAAGATAAATCAAACCTTCTCGCTTAACATCGTTGTTCGCATCGTGCTCGCCTCCGGTTCAGATTTGCCGTAGCCAATATTCCATAATCCCCCGCCCCGTCCCACCAGTCAGGTGAGAACGGTGGAGGAAGACGTCTTCTTCAAGCCAGGCACTAAAGCCTCCAGCAATGAACTCCACTGCGGCTGCGTGCATCGACCAGAGGGCGCATATATGTCAGCGCCTTCAAGGCTCGGTCAGCTAGCACGCTGGTCACACCATCAAATATCGGATAGTGACGGCCTTGAACGAGTGCAGTTTCAAGTTGAAGATACCAGCGCAGGTATGATCTCAAAGTCGAAATTAGAGCGGGCACGATACGACGACTTTCCTTTAGGAGTAAAGTCATTCGCAAAGGAACTGTGCACGTTCTGCGAAGAGCTCCTGAGGTACAATCTGGAGCACGAGGGCATCTTGTCCTTTACCTGCGGTCATTTTGCGCACGAGCAGTGCTTACTCGAGTTTCTGGCCGAATTCATCTCCGATCAGAGCTGCCCGGCGTGCTCGCAACCACTGGAAGTTGACTCGAGCCACAGAAGTCATCTGGGAAAAGGCAAGAACGACCAACTATGTGTTTTAGCGCCAGTCGAGTGTTTATACTAACCTGGTGCATCAATATACAGACAGTCTAGTCAATGCTATACGACGCCGGCCGGGAAATAGGAAGCTACATCAATCGTCATACAATAGTCCACAGAGATCACCGCCCAATGGCAACACCCCTCCTCGATCACTCCATACACCTACTCCTAAACATCGACATCACGACTCCGAGACCCTGAAGCCGGCTGTGAAGCATGCCGTACCAGATGATTACCTCGAGCAACTCGACGGCCAGAGTCATACTGATGGACATGCCGATGAAGAGAACTCCGACATGACATCAATACAACCCGCGACTCTGAGGCATCCTCCGAACATAAAGAATCCCATACCTCCTCCGACCATACATATCAAGAGTGAATACCCCAATTTGACTCGATCTGAAGAGGCACGGGTCCTCATTTGCGTTGTGACGGTCGAGGTTCCGTCTGGTAGATGGAAGCCAAACAAAGATGAGCTAGGACTATTAAGAAAGATACCAGAAACACGATCAATGCAGAGCACTCAGTCCGAATCGTATGCCGAATCATCAGACGAGGATAGTGCAGAAGACTCAGAAGACCTACAAAGAGAAGCAAGTGACCTTAGAGACAAAGTAGACAATTGGCATGGCCTCCCATTCGCAAAGTATGTTAGATCACGGTCCACGCCTAGACAAGGTCGAAGCTTATAAAGACAACAGATTCGGAAAGCTTCTCGTCTATAATACTCTCAGCGTTAGCAAGGATGGACAACATTGGCAGTTATTGGATTGTTACCTCTTCTCAAACATGCTCATATGTGTCAAGGAAAAACAATCGGCAGATGGTTCTGGATCTGGAAAATATTCATTGAAAGGATCGGTCATGATCCAAGTATGTTTAAAGGCTGAACCTCTCCGGAACGAGTCTATCCTGACACCTTGTTATTAGAACCATTTAGACCATGTAAATTCTACGCCCGGTCAGTACCTTCGAAGCCCGTTTCCGGATGCAGTAAGCAATGCTGACATCATCTAGAAAAACATACTCTTGCCCTCTCTCTACGGGTTAAAGATCTTCCCACCTTTTATTTACGATATACGGATCAAACTCAAACCGCTGAGTGGGAACGCCATTTCGAATCGTTGCTATCACCTCACAGTACACCCAAGTCTCGCAAACCTGACAAAGGAAGCAGACATGTAAAGACCAAACAGCAAGTTCGAGGTAAGCATTGCACTTCTGGCACAGAAATGCTTGTCGTCCTCCTACTTATTGTTGGGTCATAGAAGAGGAAACTATTTCGAGGCACATCCCTGGCTCGCTTCATGTACCTATCGATCTAGTGATTGTTGTTCCGGTATCGACCTCTACTCATGAGATCAAGCTCGCACAGATACGAGACACTTTACGATTCGTCGTCCATAGTCTAGGACCACACGACCGACTTGGCATTGTCAATTATGGTGGTGAAGCGGGAACTACGAGGATGACATCGTTAGCATCGAAGCTTTGGCCCAAATGGGCTGCAACAATTGACTCTATCAAAGCAACTCGTTCCAAGGGAAGTAGCAATATCGGCATGATTGAAGGTGCAAACACGGCATTGGATATCCTGATGGAGCGAAGAGCAGTTCATCCCATCACAAGCGTCATAGTTATTAGTGACTCCGCTGCCGCAGAGGTTGGTACGCTAGATTTTGCAGTATCGCGAGCAGAGGCAGCCAAGTAAACATCAAGCTCAATCGCGTGAGGAAAGATTTTGCTGACCAGTCTGCAGAGTTTCGTTCTACTGTCTGGGCTATGGTGCCACACACAGGCCGGATGCCATGATTGAACTTTCAGCGCGAACCAGAGGTTCCTACGTGTACGTCAAGGAGTGGACTGCTTTACGTGATTGTGTTGCTGGTTGTCTTGGCTCATTGATGAGTCTGAGCCATCAGAACGCGCGTCTCAAGCTTCGACTTCCCGAAGGTATCAAAGCGAGATTCGAAAAGGTCCACGGAGCTTTGAAAGTCATCAAACGTGCTGGAGGGCGTGACGCCGAAGTAGAGCTGGGTGATCTTCGATTCGGCGACAGGCGAGGTAGGCATATTATCGTTGAACTTCAACCTCATTATGCTAATAACCCTCGCAGATGTCCTCGTCCAACTTTCGATCGAGACAGACTCCATGAGTCCGGACGACTCACTGGGATCATATGACGAGCTCGAAAGTGCACTGAGAGACTTGCGTCAACCCTCGGAGTCCTCAGAAGGATCCTCGACACCAAGTCTAGAAGAACTACCAGTACTCCAGGCCGATCTAATCTACGGTGACCTCTTGCGAGGAGGAGTCCATGCCCAAGTAGCCCACGCTTCCCTTCTGGCGATAACATTATTATCAAAATCCTCAAACCACACAGTCCTACCACGACATCCTGCCGTCACTCAACGACGCATGGAACTCCTAACTTCGGAACAACTTACAACCGCACTTCGACTAATCGGCAAAGGTCGATATGACGAAGCACATCGCCATCTAACCCAAACTCGAGACATCATCCGCCGTTTTGACAGTGGTGGCTTCAGCGCCCTTCCTCCAATTAAAGCTACAGTTCCACCCAAGCCACCGCCATCCAGTCGACTCCCACAACCACCCACCACCGCGTCCGAGCCTACAAGTCCTGCTGAATCGCTGCCAGTGATTGAGCGCACTCGTTCACCAAAGCCTCCACCTTCACCCACTTTGAGCCCGGTCATGGCAGCCTTAGAAAATGCGCTTTCTGCCGCGCTCGAGGAAATCGTCCACCCTAATGTCTTTTTGCAAGATCAGAGAAAGGCGGTCTTGCAGGCTATTGGTGTCATTAGCTCGCAGAGGGCGTTTACGCATCGGACTGAGATTGAAGGGTTGTGGGCGCAGCGTATTGCGGGGACGAAGAAGCTGCTTGATGCTAGTAGTGCTTGGCGGGAGCTGCAGGAGGAGTCAGCGAGATGAACCACTTTGAAGTGTCAAGATAGTGTTGATGCTGTTGCTAGGCGTTGTTTATGTTGCCTATATTTTCTTGATCTTTCACGACTTTCATGGAGCCTTTTCTCACGCAAAATTGGGGGTTATGTTCGGGTATATGAGTAAAGAGGGATATATTAGGATTTATAGAATGTCTATATCATCTTCTATATATTAGACAATAAGAGTTGAGGTGAATGTGTTTAAAAAATGTTTCAGAAATGATTATGGTCATGTGCAATCCCAATCAATATAATCCGCATTACTACGGCGCAATCTCATCCCCCTTCCAATCCCACGCCCTCCCTCTTCCCCTCTCGACCCCCTTCTTGCCTTCAAACCCATTGACAACCTCCACCAACCTCCTCGCCGCAAACTCCTTCTCAAACAACTTCCCCTCCTTCACATTACTCCAAAACTCCTTGCTCAACCCCGTCTTCACCGTCCCAGGATGCAAGCTCACCGCCATCGCCTTGTCTCCAGAGGAAGCCAGTAGATGTCTATCAAACGTGCGCACTAAACTATTCACACCGGCTTTGCTGGCTCGATAGGAATACCAGCCTCCCAGCGTGTTATCTGATGTTGAGCCGACACGAGCAGACATTGCCGCCCACGTTGCATGGGATTGGGGTACACCTTTAAGCAGCTCCTTCCGCTGCGTCTCGTTGTCACTACTGAGCCCTTTCAGTTTCGTCGACTTTTTGGGCAAAAAGCCACCGAAGTGTTTCAGAAACAAAAGATGACTGAACGTATTCACCCTGAACGTCTCCTCAATATTGCTCAGGTCAAGCTGTGCAGGCGACCGCTCCGGATGCAGCAGGCCCGGTATCAAGAACGCGAGATGCAGATGGCCTGACCCATCATTTTTCATTGGGAACATATCCTTGCACTTCGCAGCGGCTTCAGCAATGCTGCTCTCACTAGTGACATCGAGTTTTAGTACATCCAACCGTGACTCGTCGCCTTCTCGGGCCATTGCTTCTGCCTCGGGGTCCTCACCGCTGCCTTGTGCTGAGGGAGGGCCATGTGAAGCTTGCAGTTCTGCGTCATTTGGCTTGCGAAGAATAGCTTCTAGGACGCGATTAATAGGGGTGGTGTGAGTTGTTGCTACTATGGAGAGGTTGGTTGTGCGGAGGAGACGCCGGCTTAGTGCGAGGCCGATGCCGCGGGAGGAGGGGGCTATGAGGGCCCAGGGTGGCATGATTTTATTCCACTTATAACATCTGTGATTGTGGACTGTTTCAAAGTGGATGGAAGTAGAGATATGTCGGGTTTATACTGCCAATGTTGATGCTGGCTGAGGTATAAGACGTCTTTTCGTATACGAGTCAGTCACAGTCTCGAGGCTGTATCTGCATGGTTTTCAGGGAGCTCAGAATGACCACGGTGCTCGATGTTAGGTTACCAGCATCATAGCATATGTGAGGATATAGAGGTTAATCGGAATTGTGAATGAATTGGTACTGGTCTTTGTGCGCTGGAACGTGGTCACATGACATTATCATTTCTGAAACATTTCTGAAACACATGCACCTCAACCATGCATCTCAATCTAGTCCTGATCCCAATCGCCACCACCGCCACCATTAGCGTTCGGGGCCATCTTTGGTCCTCCAGCCGCCCTCGCCACGATGATCTGGTCGACACTGAGTACCGTCCTCGCTGCATCAGTGGCCAGCTTGATAGCACTCTCTTTTGTGTTCAACAGATCCAAGATTCCCTCCTTTTCAGCGTCCAAGATACCAGTGCCATCCTCATTCTCCACATCGACACCTATCGTCCACTTCTTCTTGTCCTTCTTAGCATGTGCAGAGTATAGCCGCGAGATGACCTCAGTAGCATCAAGGCCAGCACTCTCGGCCAGCGTGCGTGGGATGACTTCGAAAGCTTCTGCGTACTTCTTGATGGCGTACTGTGATAGTCCAGGCGTTTTCTCGCCGAAAGCGGAAATACGTTCGGCGAGCTGGATTTCGGTAGCACCAGCACCAGGGACGAGACGAGCGTCGCGAGTGATGGCTTTGACGACGTTGACACCATCATCTACAGCACGCTCTACATCCTCGAGGTGGTTTTGCGTCGCGCCACGGAGGATGAGTGTAGCTGTGCGTGTTACGTCGTTGTCTTGTCTGAATACTGTCACGCGATCACCACCTATTTCCAGCGTCTCAACGATATCAATGCTGCCCATTTCATCTGGCATTGGTGCGCCAAGACGTGCCAGTGGTGTTGCGCCAACGACTCTGCATAGACGTCGAAGTTCAAACTTGGACAGCACCTTGATGACCAGAATACCAAAGCGGTTGAGGTAGTGAAGTGCGAGTTCACCAACGGTAGTACCAGCAACAACAACGCGTAGACCAGAGTCGTGGAGTTCCTTGACAATCTGTTCTAGTTGTGCCTCCTCTCCTTTCGTAAAGTCCAGCATCTCCTTGGCGTTGTGTAGTAGCACTGTTCCCTTTGTCTCTGTCTGGCTGATATCGATGGGGCATGAGAAGACTCCGACCTTTGCTTTTGTAGCCTTCTTGACTGATCCATCAGGCTCGCGTGGGAAAACCATACCCTTCACGACCTTGCTTTGCTCCAACGAACCGCCCATAATCTTGACTACTCTGATGTTGTCGACATTGAAGTTGTAGGCGTTCTTAGGCATGACTGCGAGGACGGCCTCAGCGACTAGGTCGGCAAGAAAGTCTTCGCTTCCTGCTTGCTTGGCCGCGATGACTGTGCGGATTGCTTTGCTGAGCTCGGCCTGCGATCTTATATCCTCAACCTTATCCACCTCAAGTTCTACTTGACCATCAGTCTTACTCAAAACCACCGACATGCTGTAAACTCACCCTTTAGCGCCTGCATTGCGAAAGTCTGCGCACGCTCATAACCCTGTGTGATATCGCTAGTCTTCAGTCCCATCCTCAACAACTCCTCAGCCTTCTTCAACAGCTCGCCAGCCAGAACAATAACCATATTCGTCGCATCACCCATCTCCGACTCTTGTTGCTGACATGCCATGACAATAATCTTTGCTGCGGGATGCACTACATCAAGTTCTCGTAATATCGTTGCGGCGTCTGAAGTGAGAATCATTTTTTGTAGGTGGTTGATGACAATCTTGTTGCGACCATAGGGACCGAGAGATGTCTGAACAGTTTGGGCGATGGTTCGGCATGCATCGATGTTGCGAATGACTGCTCCATCTTCTGCGTCGTAGCTGGAGGGAAGATATTAGCTGTGACTTCGCGGGTCATAGAAAATGGGGACATACTTCTGGTAACCTTGCTTGAACAAGCCAGAATTAGGCGCTTGAGGGATGGAGAGTGACATGTTAGGCTAGTCGAGTGTTTTGTTTCATATTTTAAATTCGACGGCTCGATGTTTCAGGCGCGTTTGGTCCCTGCCAAGAAATTATGCCAGTGGTCCGCTTCAGATGACCATGACCGGAAAGCGTGGGATTGCATCAACTCAAGTGCAAGTTTATATCATGGTCATGCGAAACACAAAGAGTATTTGCTACTGGTAGTACTTACCGAGACCAAGGAATATTAGTAGCAAGTTATTGCTTTGAGGTACTGTGGCCGAAGAATATAAACTGCGAAGCTCGCGCGCTCGTCCTATCAACAACAATTCCTCAGGCGCTGTTCACCCAAGTGAAAATCAATACCAGAGGCATTCATCGTGCTCCATCTAGACTATGGCCCGCTCGCGTATCAATCCTATAGCCACACAGAGCCTATTTCCATTCTCTACAAGCTATACAACCAAGCTCAACACCGCAACTCAACCCATCCGTCAGTTCACATCGACCTCTCGCTCCTCACAATTCGGCCGCAGCAATCTCCGCTATCAACGCTTCGCACCAGTCCGATCAGGTCTCCTGCAACTCTTCCGCCGCTGGCGAGCTCGTCCAACATTCAAGTACGAAGCCTCCGGCGTCGCCGGTGGTCTTGGCGGGGTATATTTCTACAACACCGACACTGTTCCCGTGTCCGGGCGTCGTCGCTTCAACATCATTTCCCCAGCGTTCGAAGTGCAACTGGGCGTCCAACAGTACCAGCAGGTACTCCAACAGTATCGGGGTCGCATTCTCAGTGATTCGGATCCACGAAGCCGGCAGGTGAAGAGGGTGCTGGAACGGTTGATTCCTAATTCAGGACTTCCGGCGGATTTCGATTGGAAGGTGCATGTGATTGACAGTGAGGAAACAAATGCTTTTGTGATTCCGGGAGGCAAGGTGTTTGTGTTCACTGGCATTCTGCCTATTTGCGGCAATGACGATGGCTTAGCTGCCGTGCTGTCGCATGAAGTTGGACACACTGTAGCTCGTCATATCGCCGAAAAGAGTCTGTCAGGTCATTTGAGAGCGATATCTGATAGATAATCTGCTAATTATGATAATAGTGAGCAAAAGCGGTATCTTCTTGGGGCTAGCCATGGCTGGAGAGGTTATGCTGGGCGTTCCAGGAGCGATGTCACAGCAAATACTATCATTGGGTCTGGAACTGCCAGGATCGAGGGCACAGGAGGTATGTGTCCATTCTTTTCCGTCAACAGCCAGCCATGCTAATAAACAACCACAGTCGGAAGCCGACTACATCGGTCTGATGATGATGGCCAGATCATGCTTCAACCCACAAGCAGCAGTAACACTATGGCAGCGCATGCAGATAGCGGAAGAAAACCATCCAGCACCACCTGAGCTTCTCTCAACGCACCCCGGATCCAAACACAGACAAGAACGACTACAGGAACTGCTTCCGAAGGCGCAGGAAGCTGCTGCGGAGTCTGCATGTGGTGGCATTTCTAATTACGGTATGCTCTTATATATCTAACACTAAATGCTACTGTATGCTAATAAGTCTCGTGCAGTGAATGACTTTAGGAGGAAGGCGAGAGATGATTTCTCCTTTTCTGACAGTTGAGCGTGCGTTAGTGCTCATTGAAAGACTAAAGGTGTCTAATAACTCCGCTCCTATGCATCGGATCGTCATGCGCATCGTCGCCTTACTACACGCTTTTGAAGGATCATCAAACACTGTAAAAAAATCAAAGCATCTCCATATTTCAAAAGCATAAATAGGCCCCTTCATCCTCCAAACAAACGTTATGATAAATCCCCAGGTGTCCTTCAGATCTCGAATCAGCAAATCAACCAACCATGGTGCAACTTCTAGCGAGTTACGCTTGCCACTAACATCACAGCCAAACCCGTCATATGACCGAGCCACAATCATCATTCAGCTTGTGAGCCATCTCACAAGACCACACAATCTGCAAACCAAGTGTACTTATTGTCTAGGTCCATCTCTTGTTCCAAAGCAACCAGCTCGAGCTCCAACACAGACAGACGCGTAACTGCTTCGAAGGAAAATCTCATCTCCAAGCTAGGTACATTGCGGTACAGTACTCGACGGCAGGACTGGAAGTAGCAGACTTCGTTCATTTCGAGCAGCAAGCTTAATAGCAAACTGTTGATGGAGTGGTGGACTAGTAGTGGGCCGTGATTCAGAGCGCGGCTTCTGTGTGATATTGGTGAGCTTTTGGATGGATGAGGTGCGGTTGGAGGCGAATCTAGCGGGATGGTCGTCATGGTTACATATTATAGAAGAAGGGTAGAGAATACTGATTTAGTAGAAAAGTGATATATTAGTTTGACGGGACACATGACAGGAGTGAAGAAAAGTGTAGACAGAGAGGGTCAATGGACATTCGCTAACTGTTTAAACTACCTAAGAAGATCTGTATACACTCAGATATGCTTGAAGTATGGAAACTCGCCGTAGTCATTCGGCAGTTAGTGGATGATATCGGTAATGGGGCATATCTGTTGACCCGATTAAGCTTATCTCGTCGACTCCTCTGTTGTTTCACGTGGAAAACGATGATTGTTTGGTATTAATCGAGTTCGATATAAGCTCACTCTGTTTCCTCCGATCTTCGCAATGCCAAGTTGGCCAAATGTCTCATGCTGGGAAGGTCTGGGAAGGTCATCTCAGGGCGCAGGGGCTTGTAGGTTTGCGACAATGATGAATGACTTCCTCCGTGTTTCATCTTTCAATAAAGTGTCTTTGTCTGCTCGGCACAGATAGTCAGGGGTTAATGTCGGTGGTGGAGATCTCGGCGGAGCCAGCAGCTGAGGGCGATCATGCACGAGCTTTCAAGCACGAACTCAAAAATCGATAAACCAGCACGACATGCGGTCTTGAGTATTGAAACTACTGCAGCAAGAAGGCATAGAAAGTCGCGCTAGAACACGACTTTGACCTGCGGTGAGTCGCGGTGAGAGGTGCTGGATGATCATGCAGGAGTGACATCTACAGTGCGTCAAAGGAAGTGGGGTTTGTGGTGCATGGATCTGTATTGACAATACTTGGAGCAACTTGCTTATTGCCTCTCTACCTCGCCTTAGCTCAATCTTCTTCAACGTCATCCCATCTTGAAAGTTGAAACACATCCAAAGTAGGCTGTTTGCAGCTCTTGTGGATTTACAAAGAAGGTTTCAGCGTGGGCGAGGTTACATGACGCCGTCCCGTCTGTATTCCAACTGTTCTCGGCACCCGCCACTAATCAATATTCAACCATAAAGTATACCCGACAGGCTTCCTTTTTAGTACGTTTTAGTGCTGGCGTTCCTGCTTCTGTGCTAGCTTTCCTTCTATCTTGAGTCGGAAGCGAGCAAGGCGCGATTTTGGCGAGGGAAATCATTCTACCTTGCCGTCCTCCACTAAACTCTATCTTTGCCCTGGTGATTCAGCTCAAGACAACTCCCATCTATCGCTTTGTCATTTTCTGCAACTTTCACATTTCTTGCTTTTGCATGTATAATCGTCGCCAACTTTCATAGGTTTCCCGCACGACTTCTCGACTGTGCAGACTCGATAGAGCTTGTGCGACAAGCGAAAGCGAGCAGCCGTCCCACATCCCTGCTAAATAACCAGGATCAGCGGATCGCTTGCATACACTTCGATACCATCTTAACCCCTCTTCGACTAGTCGGCAACTCTGTATCTAAACTACCTAGGTATCTAGCATTTCGTTGTGCCCTCGCTCTCTATATTTGATCACATCTACATCTTCGACATGTTCAACTCTCCACGTGACACTGCAGCTACGGGCGAGTGGTCATATTCACGACCTACCTTGGGTAGCCACCAAAACTCTGCACAGTCAACTACCACCTTCGAGCAAAGTCCAGAACGACATCCGTCCGTTGCAACAGCTATCCGAATACAAAAATATAGGCTTGGTCAAAGTTTGCGGCAGCATGCAGAAGACCGACGATCAGCTAGTAGACTAAGCACACGACCAGATTTTGTTTCATCGGCTCTTAATCTCAATCCGCCTTTGGTGAAACCATCCATGGAGTTTACACCATCGGACTACAGTAGAAGCGCACAGCCATCTCGGCCAACAACAGCAATGTCATGGCACAGACCGTCTTACAAGCGAGGCTCGTCGAGCAAAACCTCACAGGGCACGGTCAAGGACGTCTTTGCGGATAGAAATGTTCCTGTCGTCCAAAGCTTTACTCCACTACCATCGACTGTCAGCCGCGCAGCAGCGAAAAGGTTGGGTATCCATCTTGATGAGCTCAACCTGCCTGAAGAACCAAAACTTCGTGGTCGACGATCAAACTCTTTATTATCTGAATTAGATGACGAAGCGACTTCTCCCAGACCGTCTACGGAAAACTCGATTGAAGGCTATAAGCACCAACACGATGTACCTAAAGCCGGACGCGTGGTTCGTGATTCCTGGCCGCTGCGTACAGGCACAATGAGCACTTCTCAAACTGTAGAATCTTCTGAAGAGGACGATGATCGCAGCCAGTCAGCGATCAGTCGTAAGTCATCAAAGACTAGCTATTCTGCTGAGTTTTCGCCCAGGGTGCATGAACATTCACCAGGAAAGACCATCGGTCAGCGACCGCCTTCACGAGCCCAGTCAAGAGCGCGCAAGCTTCAGTGGCTGACTGGATCGCCTATGCCTGACACTAGCAGCTTCGATCCCGTGGCTGAACCTGCAAAGTCACATCCAGAATCTGCAATATCTGACATTAGTGTCCACCCTGCCTTCCGGCCCTCTGGACAGCCTTCACCAGTCGACCAAAAGCGATACGACTTTGAAGCCCACATGGAAGAAGCCATCTCACCAGACGCAGCCGAGAAGGTCATTCAATGTATTTTCGAGCGCATTGATAGCTTTGATGACATCTTTGCTGCAGCACGAATCAACCGCGGGTTCTACGGTGTCTTTAAACGTCATGAGCTTGATCTGATGAAGCGAGTGCTATACAACTCTTCACCTGCTGAGTGGGAGTATCGCGAGACATGCGCCAAGGAAATCATGCCAGGTAGATGCAATGCTCAGCCTGATTACACCCCAACACTATATGTTCAGTTTCACAAACGTGATTCATACATTCTCAAGTCTTTGAGAATGCTGATGTTCAGTCATTGTCAGCTCCTACTAAGGCAAGAAACCATTGATGCACTGCATAGTCAAAAGCCTCCACATACCAAGCGCATCGACGATGCTATCTGGCGTATATGGACATTTTGTGACATCTTCGGCAGTGGAAAAGCTGGAGAGAATGATTTCGTAGCGCAAAAGGCTTGGTTGAATGGCGGCGTTACTCAAGTAAAGCCAAGTGTCGGCAGAAAGTCCCGCATTACTAGGCATGCAGCTGGATCATACTTCGGCAAGGGTAACAATGGAGGACTCGGCGTAGGAGAGCTGGAGGATATACTGGAAGTCTGGAAATGTATGAGATCCCTTTTGAAAGGCATAATGGGCCCTGGCAGAGTGGCACAAGCGCGTCGTTACGGATTATTCATTGACATGGACTTTGACTACGCCGATGAGGTGGGCGAGGAAGCTATGCTCGGTAAGTTCATGGTAGCTGACAGACATTACGTCACTCGTGCTAACAAACACGACAGAGGAATGGACACACTATGTACTCACCTTGGGTCCTTCAACTGTTGTTGATCTAGCCAGCCTAGCCACCTCAAAATCATCAAACGTGTTCAAAACAGCTCGAGATATGGGTTGGGCGGCGTGGCGGTCTTGTCCAAAAGATGGATGTCGCTCAAAATTTCTGACTGATGTAATTACCACGCTGATTGCAGAACGGAAACCGCTACCTAAGCCTGAGCAAGTCAAGCCACAGGATAGGAAACGACAATCGCTCGACAGGTCGAAAAGGATGAGCCACCAGAACGTTGGTGCACCTTCTCTATCAGAACTGGACAATTCAGTAAGGATATGGGTTTCGTGGGTCAGCAAGTATGAAGAACCGTCCTCTGCACATCCCACAAAGCCTCTACCTCAAGTGCCAATCATGGCGAATCCACATCAGCGACATAAACCGATTCTACCTTCTCACAATGTGGAGGAAGGACAACATCTATCTTCCCGCCGCAGTCCACCCCTTTCGCTGTTTCCCCCTCAGTATACAAGGTCGAATACACCAAGTCGGTCGCCGTCTTTGGCACTTCGGTCTGAGTCGGAAAGAAGTAGTGAAACAAGTTCGATCATTAGTGAACAGAGAGAGAACTCGAGAGGCCCGATAGTTCCGAGGGGAATGCCTTTGGCTTCTGCAATGGGTTGATTGGAGAATTTGAAAGGTGATAGGAACGAGGATTTGAAGGACGACGATGCTGATTTGTCTAGCAATTGAATTGAGATATATATCTCTAGGCTTCAGTAATATAAAGCTCATGCAGAAAGTAAGCATGAGAAAAGTCACGTCTGTAACACGCTTAAAGCTCGGTGGAGGAGAATATTGCCACGTGACTGCATGTCCCAGCCTCTCCACACCGCGTAGACAAGCCAAAGATACCCACCCACACCCATTTGTATTCAAGCTGAGCTGAGACCAACGCAATCCTTCGTCGCCAGACTTCATCTTCGCTCCCTCCTATCTACATCTCGCCCTTCCGACTACATCGCTCCAACATCGACGTCTTCATACCACCGCACTCGTGACGACATCCACTAGCACACTACTGCGCATCAACACTCAACACCAAGACACATAGTCGCCGCCCATTCACACACACCTCTTTTCTCACATTCACAATGGCTGACCGCGAGCAACCATATGATCCTTACATCCCCGCTGGTGGTGCGCCCGGTGCCGGCGCTGGCGCAGGCGCCGCAGCAGGAGGGAATTCAAGAACCGCTGCGCTACAAGCTGTAAGTCTGAAGACAATCGCCTCTACGCATAGCTTCAAGAGACGCAAAGATGGCCGCGACAGCTATCCTAGCTCTCTAGCAATACCACCCTTGCACACTCCTCCACAAAGCCCACTTCCAAGCTACCAAGCTAACACACTTTCTTCCCTGTCTCTAGCAAATCGACGACACCGTTGGCGTAATGCGCGACAACATCAACAAAGTCTCTCAACGCGGCGAACGCCTCGACGCCCTCCAAGACAAAACAGACAACCTTGCCGTCAGTGCTCAGGGCTTCCGCAGAGGCGCAAATCGGGTTCGTAAGCAGATGTGGTGGAAGGATATGAAGATGAGGATTTGGATTATTGTGGGCATTATTTGCTTGTTGATTGTTATAATTGTTCCGAGTGGTGAGTTTTGCCCTTTTTTTAATGCTTTGAAAGGGTTGGAGTTAGAGGGGTGTGGTGTGGTGTGGTGTGGTGTGGTGATTGTTGGATGGGTTTATATGCTGACTTTGATATGCGTTGTAGTCATTGCTGCCGGAAAACATTAGTCGTTGGTGATGGAAAAGGATGGATGCGATGTGGGATGTCAATGTGGGACGCGATGCTTTTGTGCTTTATGTCTTTCTATGGGTAATGAGAATGGAAGGGTGTCGGGGGTCATGGTATGATTTGGGCAAACGCGTGAATTGGGGTCGAGACTATCAACAATATGAAACACGAAACAAAGACCTATGAAACAAACAATACAAACTCATGTTCTCCTTTCGCTTGTGACGGGGTTGTCTGCCATATTCCTTTGCTTTCGTTGCTCGGACTAGGCGCAGATTGAAATGGAATTATCTGTAGACAACAGAAAAAGGAACGTGTGTTCATTGCTTCTTTCGTGTATTTCATTACTACTTTTACTATGCAAATGCATGTACAACACTACGTAGTCTCCTCAATAAACCTCCCAATCTGCTCACAAAGAAACCTCTCATCCTCCCTACTCCCACCACCACCCCCAGCCAGATGTCCAAAAATACTCGGAATCACAACCAGTTTCGCCTTATTCTTCTCCCCAAACATCTCCACCTCCAACTCACTATCCCTCGGCGGGAAATACGTATCCGTTCGACTCGGCATAATCAAACACTTTGCCTCAATCTTATCCAACGCCTTTTTCAAATCTCCCTCTCTCACCACACCTCTCTTCCCTTTGCCTTCTTCTCCTCCCTTGTTATAAACACTAACATCACCATTCTGCCACGTCCAAAGCAGGCACAACAAGTTGTTCGCGTCCCATTCCCCAAGTCCGCCCTCCCACCTCGTCTCCAAATACTCCTCCAAACTCGCGCACTTCCCGCTCTCCTCCCTCTCCCAACACTTCTGCCGGAACCACTCCTGATCCAGCGCCCATGTAGAGTATACCCGTCCAAACGCCCTCGTGCCTTTATTGCACACCACACCTTTCTCTTTATACCGTCCACCGTGAAAATCTTCGGAAGCGAGTAACGCCGCTTTCGGGCCCTCGAGGAAAGAGTAGTTATGCCAGCTCGTGCGCGCTGAACCGGCGATCACGGCCATACGTTCTACGAAATTGGGGTAGAGCACGGACATGTGGTACGTTTGCTGCCCGCCCATGCTGAAGCCGGTGTAGAGGAAGAGCTTCTTGATGCCGAGGTGCGTGCATAGTGCGTGTTGCAGGTGGATGTTGTCTTCGTATGTAACTTTAGGGAATTTTGGGCCGGCGTATTCGGGCGATGGTGGGTTGGAAGGGGAGCTGGATTCGCCGTTGCCGAGGAGGGCGGTGATGATTATGAAGTATTTGTCTGAGGGGACTGGAGGGGTAGAAGAGGGGTTTTGGCACGAGGAGGCGTTGTACAGGAAGGGTGTTGTGCTGGCGAGTTTGCCGCCGAAACAGGAGGGCAGCAGGATTGCGGGGTTGGAAGGGGAGCCGTGGGTTGTGTAGGCGAGGGTGGCGGGGAAGGTGGTTGAGGGTGGGTGGGAGAGGGGGGAGAGGGTGAGGTTGTAGGTGAAGTAGCGGGTTTCGCCGTCTTTGGGGTTGGTGTTGGAGCTGGAGGTCATGGTGGTGTAGGATCGAGGTGGTGAATATGCTAGGGTGCGAGGGTTGCACTTTCTAGGTAGAGTTGTCGAGAAGATAACACTACAGGAGCTTACCTCAGTGATGTCAACAGATGATCAATGGGCTAGGCCGAATTAGGCAGCTTCTTTTCGAAATGTTACCACTCTTTTGCCGCAATGCAAACCATCGTAAGATGTAAGGAGGAAGGATTAAGAAGCAGCAAGATCGTGTCACAAACGTTCAAAGGTGTTCAAGCCTCGTAGGAATTCTGAAATTCCTAAATAGCAATGTTGTTGAGTGTAGTCACGACTTCGAACATCGAGACTGAAAAGTAGATGAGAAGTATGGTATATCTATAAGAGCAGCGGTTCAATGTGAAGTCTGTCACGAGTTGGATATCGTGCTCAAAGCTCAGTAGATGATGTCGCTGCTGTGTTCGTCAAAACAGCACAAGTTGCAGGCACATAATGATGTCAGATCTGCTGGCTTCTCTTTCAGCAACGCATTGTAGTGGTGACATATACGAGGCGGCTGGAGATGTGAGGAAAGCTGAAAACCAATAAGATGGACCATTGAAACTGAGATTTGTTTTGATCAATTGAGAAAGAGGAAAGCTTTCAACGAAGTAGCACATGGAATAGCAGCATTGTCTCATACAGATGTGATTGACGTTGTCTTGGAGGCATTTATCTCGATCGCACTCCTCTCCCACTGCATAGTAGAGGTTATATCATCTTAGTGAAAGGTCTGACGACAATAATCAGATTGGTGAGCCTCGAAGACTATTGAATTGAGTCCGTCTTTGGCGGACAATTTCTTTATAAGCAGTATTTGCTAAAGTTTTCTACTTATATGTATCGTCTTGTGCTCAGAGCTCGGCGGTTGAATGTTGACCTTCATGCGAATAGCTGACAGTAGATCTCGAGCTCGATATCATGAGATTCTTACATTTATTAGCATGTCTCTAGTCTTGGAGGTAGCATATTGTCTTTCATAGCGCCTACTTCAACCAATTGCATGAGGATAATCTGAGTAGCTCTCCTTAGCTAAGGATGAGACACCGAGACCGTCATGACATAGGAACGAAAGTCACTATAACGAGTACGTTACTGATATCCATAATCTTCTTATTCTTCCCAAATAGCACATCAGCTTCGAGGTTGTACCCTGCTTAATAAATAAGTAAGCATGGCCGTTTTCCTTGCTCTTGCCAGAAAGATACCTTTGTGTCGTGGACTGAATAACGCCACTTATCACCATGATCTTGATGACTTCTCTGTGACTTCTGTGCTATTGTTGTTGTTTGTTGGCAGCTCGAACTTTGAGCCCATGACGTCGGATCAGATGACGCGCTTACTCCCCCGCACTTGCCCCACTAAATTCAGGTTTCAGAGCTTGCCAAGAAGAAATGTTTCTCGTTTAGAAAGCAACAAACGTCACTTGTTACTATGGATCAACCACACTAACCATAACGACAACAAACAAGTGGCGAATGACATAGGAAATGGAGCATCGTGGACCTAGATCGCCTGCTTTCCTGCTAGCGCAACACAGCCACACACCCAGCCACAGGGTTCCCTGATCTTCTGGAAAAGCAGGTCCTCCCGTTTGTAGGCCCAGATCACCAGAAGATCTCCACGATGTTGTGCCAATCACCCAATGGGAGGCTGGCCCCTGACGGGAAAACTAGGACGAAGCTGAGAGCTTGGAAGAACGTGTCAGAGCAGGTTTCTTTACGCGCTTGCTCGTCGTCATCGTCTGGAGGGGTAGCTTTCAGAGAGCTTTGTTATATAACATCTAGTCTTCCTCTCTCTTCGTCCTTTCTTTCTTCTCCCTCGCATCACATCTGTTTTTCACAACTTCAAATCTTCAACTCTCAAAACAAAACACTACTTCTCTCTACTTCAACCTTACTACTCAGCACAAGCTTCAATCATGTCTGGACTTATCAACAAGGCAAAGGAGATGATCACTGGTCACCACGAGGAGCAGACTGGTAACACAAACACACACGGCTCTCACCACGACTCCAAGCACACCGGCAATTCCACCATTGGAACCACTGGTGAAGCCGACAAGTACGCTTCAGGATACGGTGGTCAGTCAGCAAACACCACTGGCAACCCCATGCCCATTGACAAGCTCACCGGTCACTCTTCATCAAACACTACCTCTTCCGAATACAAGAACACCGGATCTGGTCTTGGATCTGACCGCATTGGTGACAATACTTCATCCACTGGTCTTGGAAGCTCTGGGCTCACCGGCAGCTCATCCAACTATGGCAACAACTCTTCTTCAGGTCTCGGCTCTGGCTTGACTGGAAGCTCTACCCACGGCCACCACCACGAGTCATCGGGTCTCGGATCTTCCGACCGTGGTGTCTCTTCCGGTCTCACTGGTGGTCAAGGTTTGACGGGCAGCAGTGGTCTCACTGGCGGCTCTTCCAACTACGAGTCATCTGGAATGACAGGATCTGGTATGGGTTCCGGCATGACTGGCTCCAGCGGATTGACTGGCTCCAGCCACGGTCACGTTGCTCAGGAAGGTACTGCCGAGTATGAGCGCATTCGTGCTGAGATGGCTCAACACGGCCACAGCGGCTACGGCTCAGGTGTTCAGAACAGTGTCCAGGCTGCTGCAACTGAACTCAGTGGTGGACACCACACTCACCACACCGACCACAACATTGGTGGACACAGCCACAACTCCGGTTTGACTTCTGGTTCAGGTCTCACTGGTCACTCTTCTTCCAACCGTGACAACTACGACAACTCCACAAGCTCCTCAGGAGGTGGTCTTATGAACAAGCTCACTGGTAGCAACAATTCCTCTGACCGCACCGACCGCTACGACAACTCCAGCACTGTCACTGGCTCAGGATATGACAACAGCTCATCCTACGACAACAAGTCCAGCACTGGACAACACCAGGAGGGTGGTCTCAAGGGCAGTAAGTTTTCATCCATAATAAATCCGGCCATTGGACATTTCTCTAACACATTCCTCCAGTGATGAACAAGGTCATGGGCAAAGATGACACTACCAGCTCAAACACCCACGGCACACACGGCTCTCACATGGGCACCGGTGCTTCAGGCCAGCCTCGCAACACTGACTACTAGAGTCGTCATGAGTGATCTGGATGTGGCTGAGGAAGGATGCTGATGTTGATACCCCAATGGAAAAGACAGCAATGATATCTGTCGATAATGTATAATTAATGAACACAAGCTGCTTGAACAGAAATTGACTGTTGTAGCATAACACAAGAATGATAATCAATCTTGCCAAACATCTTTCTTTTCATCTCACCGTACCTCTTCCTCCTCAGTGCCTGCGACTCTACCTCGTGATTTCTCGATTTTCTTCTACCTACTGATTTAAACGTTCTCTCGCTCTTATTATTCGCCCCGTCAACTGTCTCATGACCAACGTGTACATCATATCCTACAGCCAGAACCGGCACGAATGTTATACCACAACGTCAATGGCGCGAAAGCTATGCAGTAGACTGGTTTATGTTAGTGGAAAGTGTTTTGTGAAGCACCACAATCATCCCACACAATCGCTTCCTCACTCAAGGTAGTTACTGTCATCCTTGTTTCATACTCGTTATGCTTCGGTCCACCTCACAGTGTGCTCGGTGCTCGGTCATCCTCGACTGGCAAACAAGAGGTTATGGCCTAAACAGGCAGGCGCGTACATGAGGGGGAGATATAGCTCCTCTTTCTACCTGCACTAGCTTAAATCAACCTTAGCTAATTACCAATCAATCAATCCACCTTTGATCAGAACCACTATCCCTCCTTCATCGTTAATGCTTTCATACGACTCTAAAAGCTGGTACAGTACAACGACTAGTTCAGTTCAGCCCTGCTGCCTAGAGCATTTGTACAGCACGTGTATAAAGATGAACAAGGCTGCAGCGTGCCATTAAGTACTTGTACTTGATGCTTCGCAGACGCCCACTTCGTAAAACATAATCAATCCTTCCATCTCCCATGTGCAGATAGTTACAGTATGGCAACGACCACTAGAAGCATGTCCTCATCTAAAACAGAGTGCACTGTGCTCAACCTGAGCCCCATGAGCGACGATAACTGGAAACTAGTGGCGAACATCCTCCGCGATCCCGCTCAGCTTGCAAATCGGGTGCAGACGATTAATACTGAAGAGTGGTCACCAGACACAGACTACGGGACATATGATATCAATACTAAAGAGTGGTTACCAAGAACGCTGCCTTGGGGCGAATCATGGCCTGAGCATGAACTGCATGCTGATTTTGCCTCGTTCTGGGCAGCGAAAATGAAGCACTTGGGCTTGCTTGAGCTTGCAGATGTTGCTGGTATCCAAGCTGGTCTCGATAAGGAGCTTGATAAGAGGATCATATCGCAGCTGCCAAGGTCTTTGGCGTTGTGTCTGCCACTATTCACGCAGCTGAAAGAGCTGAATGTGAAAGGTGAAGACGATGACCACCTTAGTGCCGCCGCCAGGATTGTGGAGCAGCAGAGTGTAAAGCTCAGGAACACACAAGACCCTCAAATCCCACTTAGTTTGGCATCTATCAAGCGTGTGACGCTGGATATCTACAACGAGCCAAACTATTCTACCAGTTTTTACGATTTTGTTCGCTTTCTCTGCCTGCCTAGCCTGGAATCTCTCAAGGCCAGCGAGATTATCCAACCCGGATTCATCAAACCTGGTGATACTTATGCTGAGGACGATGACGAGCTCAAGAGTATCCTCGGAAACTCTAACCATTCTCCACTGAAAGAGCTAATCCTCGAGGACTGCTGCATATCATGGGAAGGTATCGACTTTATGCTGTCAATGACCGCACGTACCTTAACGTCGCTTCGGCTCAGTGTGACCTCAATCAGCCTCGAGGATGAGGTTGGAAGCGAGCACCGACCACGCGAGCTCATCTCGATACTATCCCGAAGATGTCAGCAAAGTCTGGAGAGCCTCGACTACAGGATTGATACAGACTGGCTAGGAGTTCTCCTCGAGTGCTCATGGGACGACAACCTAACATATTGGGCTAGCGAGGGTGGCGGCCACACCTTTGCAAATACGGGGCTCAATGCTCAGGTCAACTTGACCGGATTCCCACGGCTAAAGCACGTTAGGCTAGATGCGGAGCTCCTGATCAATGGCTATGGTCTACTTGCCAGCATGCCGGCAAACGCACTTGGTCATAGTATCGTTGTGGACGGAAGGACTGTCGGAAAAGCTTTTGGTGGTAGCGGTGGTGTCGAAACCAGAGTTCCAGGTTCGACAACGGTGCCAAGTACTGATAGCTGGAGAGAGACAGATCCTAACGCTGGCTTACCTCTCGACGCACTGCTGCCACCAAGCCTTGAAACATTGGTCGTGTACTGTCATAGAAAACAGATCGCTCCAATGCTGCGGAAGCTGCGACAACAGCTAGATGGTGTACCGCTAGGACAAGCACCTGCGGACCTGCCCAGATTGAAGGAGGTGCTGCATGTGAGCAAACTTAAAGTACATCCTATGCCAACTCCTGCTTCGGACATGACGGAAATGTGGACTGTATCTAGAGGTTTTTCTGATTTCGCGAGACGGAACGCGGAGGATGATGGTGCTGATGAGGACGACGAAGATGAGGATGAAGAGGAGGAGGAGGAGGATAAGGAGAAAGACGAAGAGGAAGAGGAGGGCTAAACATGACCATCCAAAGGGTGGTGACATACCTCATCAGCAAGGCTGGCGAAAGCAAGGGAGAGGACGTGTAGGGATGGATAACACTGCACCATGCCGCATTTCAAGATGCGAGCGACCCCATGGATACCCCTTTTTGACGCTGAGCTTTCATTCAAGACACATGAGTAAGAGACAAGCCTGGGGATCGAGAAGCTTATAGAATCCGTCGCGGTGACCCTTCACCGAATAACAGTCAAGCTCCCAATTACCAAAACTCCTCGAGAGCTATGTGAGCGCGGCTGGATTGACTGTCAAACACATTCTGAGCGGTTGTTGGAAGCACTGGGCTGCAGCCCTTCACTGGGGATTCCTCATGGCGGTTATCGAACTCGCTATCTTCTCGTTACCTGTAAAAGCATACTTGTCTCATTGGGGACCATATCACGAAAGAGACGATATGGAATGGGCCATATACACGGCCTGGATTCCTTCCTTTATCTTTCACTCTTCATCTCACACTCGGAGAGCAATTATTATGAGGAGGAGTAGGAGGAGGAGGAGGCGGAGATGGATACTATCCATCGAAGTATCAAGCGCAAGACACCTCCCACAGAAGAGACAAGCCAACCAAAGCGCCAATCGACAATCAAGGCGGCGAAGATTATTCTACTGCAGCTCCTCACAGTCTCTTATATTGTGGTTGAAAACGAGAAGGAGTAATATCTACGTGAAGAATAGCTTTGGGAAGGAAGAGGGTCTGGGTGTAGCTCTCATTCATGGTTATGCTAGTGGCAAGATACACACATCTAACTATCAGCTATCTAAGCTGTGTAAAACAGATATCATTTCAGATCATGTTCGATCGAGATATAGGTTTCTAAGACAGGAAAGAATCATTATACTTTCCACCCGAGGTGATTCACATCAGTGTTTCATGTGTGTTCCAGAATGAGAAGGAGTAATGTCTTAGTGAAGAAAGCTTTAGGATGGAGAGGATCTAGATATGGTTCTCATTCATTGTTGTACTAGTAGCAAGCTACACAGATCATTGAGAGCTGTGGCTGCGAAGAAATTCAAACATCTCAAATGAACTTCCATTGAAGTCACTCAGTTTTCAAAGGCGAAAAACCATAGAACCTCGTGTGAGGTGAGTGCTGATAGTGCTTCTTGTTTCATGCAGTGAATGTGAGAAGGAGTAATACAGCATCTTAGTGAATAGCACTTTGAGAGAGAACGAACTTGGTGTAGTTGAAATTCATTTTATGCTATTGACAATACTCACAGCCAATTACCAGTCGTCTAGGCTGTGCAAAAGTGATCAATCGCGATTGACCTTTGAATGAGAAACAACATCATGAAACAGGGAAAACACATCATGAACCTCGTGTGAGGTGAGGTGTGAATATCTCATAGTTAGACACGAGAACGAGTAGTAGATATCTTGGTAACAATAGCATTGAGAAGGAGCAGAAGTTAGATATTTTTATTCATTTACTATGCTAGTGGCAAGCTACACACAGCCAATTACAGCTGTCTAGGCTTTATGTGAAAAGCAATCTCGAAATATTTTTGCTTGAGAGGCATTGTCGTGAAACAGGAATGGAACATCATAATTTTAGTATGTGTTGAGTGCTGGAGGTGTTTCAAGTTGTAACTAGATAGGAGATAGAGTGGCATCTTAGTGTAGTAGCTTTAAGAAGGAGAGGTTTGGGGTATAATTCATCATTCATTTGTTCTAGCGGTGCTACTCACAGCCACTTTTATAGCCATCCAGGCTGTGTGAGGTTTGAATCATCTCAAAACACCTTTGATTGCAAAGCAGCAGAAGCATCATAAAACCTCGTGTGAGGTGAGCTGTAGATGTTTCATGTTGTAGATAGGCACCAGAAGGAAGTGATATCTTACATTAGATAGTATGAGAAGGAGAGGTTTGGGATATAATCCATCATTCATTTATTCTAACGGTGCTACTCACAGCTAGGTATGAGCCATGTAGGCTGTGAAAATATCCAAACCCATCTCAAACTTTAACGTTCATTGAATTACAGCCTGCAGAACCAGGAAAAGAAAAATCCTTAAAATCTCGTGTGAGGTGAGCTGTAGATGTTTCACGTTGTATTTAGATACGAGAGAGGATAGTATTTCATAAAGAGCAGCATTAGGAGGAAGGTAAATTTGGGTATAGTTTATCATTCATTTATGCTAGTGGTACTACTAACAGCCAAGTATTAAGCCATGTAGGCTGTGAAAACATTTGAAACATCTCAAAACGTCTCTCAATGAGAAAC
>Ga0160428_1000267_pt1 | contig 63283 bp, 56 predicted proteins | sample SolpanmetagenomM_FD_108198 | JGI IMG/M metagenome (GOLD analysis project Ga0160428, IMG submission 108198) | Solar panel surface microbial communities from Lawrence Berkeley National Laboratory, California, USA - M | ecosystem: Engineered > Built environment > Solar panel > Unclassified ... | reverse complement strand
AAGACTTCGCCAGCTTATGCCAGAGGACTTGTCCTGGAAACAGCTGACGATATCGACTACAGTCAGGATAGTGCACGGGATCTCAAACCACCTCATAGCTATGCACAGCTGATTGGCATGGCCATCTTGTCGAGCACGGAGGAAAAGCTGACACTGTCAAAGATTTATGACTGGATCAAAGAACGCTATGCTTTTTACCGATTCAGTGGAGGCGGCTGGCAAAACTCCATTCGTCATAATCTTTCTCTCAACAAGTGCTTCGAGAAGGTCGCCAGACGCACAGATGAGCCGGGCAAGGGTATGAAATGGCAGATTGTGCCGGAACACAAGGAAGAGTTTGTCAAGAAGGGTCTGAGCAGTGCACGCAAGCCAACTATGCACGGCTCAACAGGTCCCAATTCTCCCATGTTCAACATTCCTTCCTCAGCTGATCCTGATCGCCGTCTAAGTCAATCATTTCTTCGAGATGCATATACCAACACGCGAGATGGCGCGGATGCGTTTGTGAAGACGTCACCTACATCAACACCACCTAGAATCTCGTACCCGATGCCCAAGCAAGCTTACACACCAGACCGTGGCGGTGCTATGCATATTCAGAACAACAGTATGGATCATTCCAGCCCAAGACACCCGCTCAATCAGAATTACAGCCCATATCCTTATGGTAGAGGTCAGTCTCGCCTTGCTGGATTGACTGAAGCCGCTGCCGCTGCTACACCCGGTGGTCTGCCAATGTTTGGTGGTAGCGATTCAGATACTCAACTTTACACACCCTTGATCACTCGTCATGCGCCAAAATTGGTTCCTCCTTCGACTGCCCGCTTACCAAGCCACTTCATGCCATTGAGCAGTCCTGCACCATTTTGGAAGTATGCAGCGGATTTTGGTAGCACTCCTGCTCACTTTGACCATTTCGGAAGTCCATTGAAAGCGGTCCGGCTGCATAATGGGAACGACCAACGCGGTAGTATATCTGTAAAGCCGCCTCAAGAAGATAGTAGCAGTAGTCCTGGAGATGTCCCCGATGTTGGACAGGATAGCCCTACTCGACAAACGAGCAGTCGCGGTCGAGACGCACCTGCCTTGCCTCAAGTTCCGATCGAAAAGATTCTTCCGCCTCAACCTCCGTCATTAATGTCACAACAGACTGCACAAACATCATCAACATCGTCATCTCAGCTACAGCCAGCAGTGGATTTATCAAAACCATCATTATCACAACAGACCAAACTCATGCCACCTCCACCCATGCCTGACGAGGAAGAGGATGGAGATGAGCAAGGGTTTGATTTGTCAAAGTATGTGGTTCTCCAATACAACATGATCTGTCTGAGCATAAATACTAACGTTCACAACTAGGGGTTTCCAGCCAATCGGTAGCTTCCACCGTAACATGACTGCCACCGTCATTAGAGGCAACTGAGCTTGTTTTGTAGCTTTTCTCGTGCTAATACCACCATGTCATGAAGGAGCTTTTGGACGTTCACGAAATCACAAATCATCTGGCTCGTCACCTGAAGGCGAGCAGTCATCAGACGCTCTTTCCAACAACGATATGGATGTGGATATATCAAAAGAACCTATCCAAAACGATGAACCGCAGCATATCTTTGAGGGTATTTTCTCATTAGAACATATTTTACACCCGACTCTTTTTTTCTTGAGCTAATTGCCAACCACTGGTATAGCAATACCAGCTCCATCCCCAAACAATCTGTTTCCTCGTTCTGCAGAACAAATGATCGAGCGGAGGAAGAAGTATCAAGATTTGCTGATTAGCCAAACCCGGGGCAATATGAGCAGGCTCTCCCTTGCTCCCATCGCGGCCAACATCTCACGCAAACGCCGAGCAGAAGATGAAATCGAAGAGGAAGAGATACCTAGGCAGAAGCGTTTTCGTCCCACCATGGGCACGTTTCGTACTACCGACAGTTTGGAAAGTGCCTGGAGGCAATATATCGCCTATGACTCTCCAGTACCAGCGTCACAGAGCAGCAGGTCCTTGTCACTTCCGCCTCCCTCAAATAAAGCCGAAAGATGTGGAAGTTTTCGCGCACAAGCGACACAAGCTCTTGACGACCGACAGTCTTCTCAACCTCAAACCGCCCAGCCGCAAGCTAGAACGCAGCGATCTCCCGAGATCATCGAACCTTCTGCTCTCCTCAGTGATCCCTTTGAAGATTCGGGTATGGAGGTATCACGACAGCACAATTGCTTTATACTCCGTCAACCTGCAGACTTTCTCCCTGCTGCACCTGTCTTTGGTTCTTCTCCGCCACTGGATTTTCCTCGGCCGACAACTGGCCCTACTGATCATGCAGCCTCACCTTTGTCTCTGGCTTCGCCTGATCGAGTCAACATGGTAACAGCATCAGATGGTTCTGTGGATGGGCATGGATACAATCTGAGAAGTCGGCGCACTTTGCAGGAAAAGGCATCAAAAGTCCTACGATAGCGAGCCATAAGTAATATGGTTGTACATAATGCATAAGTATATGGACAGTCTGTGCAACTGAATATCACTCCTTTCAACTATCCGTCCTTCTCACGTCTACGATACACGTCGTTATCATAATTCGTGGCCAAGGAAGAGTACCCTGACTTTCTTCGGGCCATACACCTTATGCCCTTCTCTCATCCCAGACTCTTCCTCAACCGATATTTGTGGTCCAATACATTCGTAATGTTTAGAAGGTCTACGGGCACTCTTCACAGCGCATCCAACTTTTGACCTGCAACCGAATACTGACGACGTGGATACTGCAGCCACACAGTTGCTTCAGGCTGTCGGCAAGGGAGAGTGGGACCAGAAAGCTTGATTGTTGTGGACGATGACGAGGTGAATCTTGAACCACCGATGACCTACACATGAGTAGATAGCTGCTTGTTATCAGTGACGATTGACCTAAACAACCTACAAAGCGGTACCAAGAAGCCCAGCAAGTTCTGAGGCAGCTTATACGATATCGTCGTACCACAACCCCGCCTTTTCGATTGACCTTGACATCATCACAACTCTATCAGTCCAACAAGAGTAACTTCATCTGCCTCAAGCTTTATTAAGAGCCTCTCTAGGAGCAAATATAACCGCAATCATGACGAAGTCTGATCTCAAAGAAGCACTCCCTGCTTTAGGTCAACTCGAATACGACAAAGTCCCAACTGATAACCTCAAATCATGGATGAAAGACCTGTTCGAAGATGCAGAGCACATCGTCAACTCCATTCCTCCCCCTCCATCATCTGGATCGCCACCCGATCCGCCACCAAAAGCGAACACTGCTAAAACTCCCGAGGACACCCTCGCCAGCCCGTTTCCTCCCAATGACATCGACGAGCGCAATTCACAGCTTCAATCAGCATGGGGAAAGCCTGTCAAAGTCGCAGCAAAGGACAACCCGCTGGGTATCGCGGTGTACAAAATGAGTGGACATGACGGACATGGAGCATGGTTTGCACGTAGAAGCGTACATCAGAATCTCGGCTTCACGAGGTGGAAGAAGAATATGCAGCGGGAGTTCCCAGAGAGTATGGCGCAGGAAGGTGGCGCAGGTGCAGGAGCTGTGCGAGGTATCGGCGCAGACAGAAGATTGGAGAAGCACGATGTGGAGGGTATGGGAAAGGTGGAAGGTGAGTTCATGTGTGCCCACAGTGTGCACTTTGATGGTGAACTGATCCTTGTGAAACAGTATGGCAGCTTTCCGCCCAATTTCCTGGTCCTACCACACCCCGAGAGTTCCTCTCTATTGTCACCAGCTCCGAGCACTGTCTAGGTGAAGCTTCTGCATTATCGGCTAATGGCGGCAAGCCACCACGACATTTCATACTAATCTCCAAGCCTACTGTTCATTCAGATGCTCCGGCTAGAAATGGCCTTGTTCTAGGACATTATGAATCAGTAGAAATGATCCGCGAGATACCACTTGCAAAGGAGGGCGAAGATCCTGAAACCAATCCTCTGGAGTGGATCATGGTTACTCGCAGTGATCCTGGTGGTGGTATTCCCAGATTCATGGTTGAAAGAGGTACTCCTGCTAGTATTGTTGCCGATACGTCAAAATTCCTCAAGTGGGCGCTTGGAAGACCTGAACCTTCAGATGAAGACCTCCAGGCCCAGGAGAAGAAGGATGAAGAACATACTAAGAAGGCTGAAAAACAGCAAGCAGAGCAACCAGTACAGGCGGCTCCCCAAACACAAGCACAACCTGCACAGGCAAATGGAGCTCAAGGTGGTATCTTCGGCACATTGGCTGCTTACACAGAGTCGGCTGTTGCGACAGTTGCGCCATCATACGTCCCTACAGTACAGTACGCACTTGGTACGAACACAGCAGAATATGATGAGGCAGACGACAGCGATAGCTCAAGTGGCTCGTCCGGCTTCGAATCAGCGGAAGAGAGCCTGCCTTTCAGTCCAGCAATGAAATCTGCGACAGTCCCCATCAAGGAACGTTCAACTACAATATCCTCAAGCAGCAGTCAGGTTAGTAACACTCAGCGTTCGCTCGCTGCGGATCTTGAAAGTGGTCAAATCATTCCCACCAATTCGCATGAGAAGAACGTCGTGAAAATCTCACGCAAGCGTACACTACTGGACGAAAAGCTTGCCCAGGCAAAAGCAGAGCATGAGCGCAAAATGAAAGAGGGTCAGAGCCATGATCAGGAGAAGCTAGAGAAAGAAAAGCAGAAACTGGAGGCAAAGCACAATAAAGAGGCGGAGAAGCTCGAAAAGAAGCAGGCGAAGGAAGCGCGCAAGGCGGAAGAAAAGAGGCAGAAGGCTTTATCGAAGGACGAATTATACAAGACCAAGACTGAGAGGGATGAGTACAGGCAAAGAGCTGAGACGGCTGAAAAGAACAACCAGTCCTTACAAAAACAGATCGAAGACCTGCAAAAAAGAGCGGCAGCGGCGGTGAACGATGAGCACAAGCAGAGGGCTGATGCTCTGGAGAAGGATAATCTATCGCTGAAGAGGAGGCTCGAGGAGCTGCAGAGGCAACCAGCCGTAGCAGCCGTGCCAGTGCCGAGACAACCAGCCATGCCAATGCCAGTGCCAGTTGGCCCAAGCGTGCCCCAAGTGGGCGGTACTAGTACTCATGGTTCACCAACTGGCACCAGGATCACGGCACTGCGAGGTGACCCTACGCCGACCGGAACAAAGGTTACAGCAATCCATGGAGATCCCATTGTTGGGGATAATTTGGGACCAACTGGGACAAGGGTGACGGCAATGCAGGGCGAGCTGCCTTACAGGTCTGCTACATTGCCTGCGAATGGTGCACAGTACTTTGTACAGGAAGGTAATGCTTGAGAGTCATGTAAACGGTTGGCGTCAACAGGTAACGCAACGATCGAGCTGTCCGGGTACTCGCTCTCTTCTCGACATCGTCGATGCTTTTGTCTATTACAAGGGCATATCTAAATCTAATACTCCTCTAAACTTGTTCTCGATCTTTTGAGCCTTGTTGATTGCGCGGCTATTACCCCTAGAGCCAAGCTTTTCTGACATGTGTGCCCAGGCCGACCCATGTTTCATGTCTTAGTAGTAGCTGTTCGACTTTCTGACAACAAGCTTCGTCTCTGCTCATACTTGTACCTTTCTTCTAGTTGTACATTGGGCCTCCTCCTGCCATTGTTGTCGGGTGTATAGAGTTGTAAAATCTTCGCTTCAAGATATAACACAACCGCCAGAATGAATGCGCTACGTCAGAAGATGAGACCGAAGCACCAGGTACTCATACTCAAATGTTATCCACGTCTTCAAGAAAAGCAAACAGATGTCAAGCCCAATTCTAGTGAGCTTAGCTATCTGCTGTACTATGCCAGCACGCGCCGTAGTAAGCTGCAAAAGGTCGCGCCATTCCTTGAAAAGAAGACCGAGCGAGACATTCACAAAGGCCGCATAGGGTGAGTATTGCTTGACAACAGTAAGTGACGAGCTGTGTCGTTTCAAATACTAATGCGCAGTAATGTCCAGGAACGTGCAAGTCACCCTTCAAATACTGACAGCGCTCATCGAAAAAACGTCGGCCGAGCTACCTCTCTATATTTACCACGTCCTAAACATCCTTCATGCCATTCTACAATCGCGAGATATTGGTCTCATCGAAGACTCATTACCGACTTTCGGCGCAATATGCGCACATTACGACTCTACCACACTATCTGCAGATCAAGGGCATACTCGACAATGGGAGGGCATAATCAAGACGTACGCTTCGTTCGTGGAAAAGACGTCTTCAACACAGACTAAAAGCCATGGAGCAAGCGTACCCGAGAACATACGATATCGTACAGTGGGACTGAAAGCGATCAGGAGCTTGATAAAATCGGGCTCGTTCAACACGGACGGCGCAAAGCATATGAAGATCATTCTACCAGTTGTGCTCGTGAATCTATACTCGGAGCGACCAGCGTACATATCACAGATACAAAGAAGGGAAAACACCAATGAAGTATACGAGAAAGACATGCGAAATCGATTAAGGCAGAGCATGAGTGTGCCGCGTATGAGTTTGAGTGTGGAGAGGCCAACTGAAACAGATCCATCAACGGCGGCAGGCACGACGGCGGACGTGGATCAACGAGCAAACGAAGAAGTGGCTGTACTGGCAATGCAAAGTTTGCGCGAGATTTTTACGTCGACTAACCCAGGGCAAGCTAGATTGGCGACGACATTAATTCTATCGTTCATTGGTCAGAGACAATCTGCTGCAACGAAGACCGCATCTGGCAGAACGTGGTCGGTCGACTTGTTCGAAGCTATTAGTTTATGGACTCCGGTGCAGGATCGGTTTATCATACTCGTCACTACTATGGAAAGTCTGATACGTAGTCCTGTTGTTGAGAATGATATCAATCATCAGCTCGAGCTCGTGGGAATCATTGGATGGTTGTTGAGGTCGAATATAAACTTCATTGGCTTGAGTGTAATGGACATCTTGATTGGGCTGATACAGCACATTCTCTCATTACTACAACTTGGTGCCGTAGGTGCAGGAATCAAGTCGCATCGGCAGCAAGATACTGGCTACACGAACAACTCCTCCTTACACTCGCGACCAGTGTCTGCCAGTGCGGAAGTTGTACATAGCCCTTCGCAACCTCGTTTGCAGCTCCTCTCGGAATTGCAGCGATGTGTTGGTTCGCTAGCTACACATGTCTACTACTCTGACCAGATAAGCGATATGGTGTCAGCACTTTTGCTACGACTAAAGCCATCTCCTGCATCTGCTATACCAACTGCAGCTGCTGCCGTGCAGAATCCGGACGCTGCGGCAGAGGCAATTGCAGATTCTGCAAACTTACACGAAAAGCCACAAGCGGATGGCTTCTTTTCGTTTGACACTGCTAGGGTACTAGCCCTACAAGCAGTCAAAGATATCATCGTGATTGCCAATTCTCGTGGGATTGATGGCCCAGATGTCAACGGACGAAACAGAGTTGATGTGTCTGTATGGGAAGGCACACAATGGTTACTACGTGATACCGATACACGTGTCAGGGTAGCATATGTAGATGCTCTGCTGGTATGGTTGTCTTTGGAAGTGGACAGAACTAACCTAAGGGTCGTGGATGACCACATCAAGTTAAGTCGCAAGCCTCGCGAAAGCATGCTGAACGGTGGCAGCATAGCTAAGCGAGCTTCGTCCAATGCATCTCGTACAAGCAGACTACCACCAACAAAGGCAAGATCGTCCTTCCTGGAACTTCTGCACTTGGCTATTTATGAGAATGCCTTGCAATATGCGGAGAGAAGGGAAGTCGATATCCTCCTTCTACATCTCCTTCTTACGACATTAGTACAGAAGCTGGGTGTCAATGGTATCTGCCATGGTCTACCAATGGTCCTACGTCTTCAAGACGATATTGAACAGCTTCCAACTGCACACGGCCGAGTGGTCATCTCAAGCTTAGTATATGGTTATTTATGGTCGATCAGCGAAACATTCAAGCTCGGGTCGTCTTCCGTCGGAGCTGAGATCAGACGAGAAATGCACCTTAGAGCAGATGCCGGGGTTTGGTTACAAAGCATTCGTGTACCAGCTCTTTCGATTACCCAAATCAGCACATATGCAGACGCAGGGAGTCTGGACAGGAACACATTCGACCATGCTTTCCTGCAGCATGGCATCAGGCCATTTCATTCTCGTGAGATGCTTGTTGATGAAATTGCCGACGAGTATCAAGCCAGCGTGCGCTCACCACCAGCAAGTCCTCAACCAACGCCTGTGCGTCCGTCGACGCAGATGACGCGCTCCCCCTCACTCCCGACCATCACTACAACTAGCGCTCCAAATCTCTCCGTCCCATCTCTGCCTCACCATGTCCGCGAGCAAATGCTAGCGCCTTGGTCGCCAGAAGCTTCCCTCGCCTCTATCGAAAACCACACCACCTCTCGCCCACTCTCACTCATCACCCATGGTACAAACACTACGAATAACCACCTCACCATGAATGGTAATAGTCCAACAACCAGCAACCGAAATGCCTCACCTTCCGGTGCCGCCGCCGCAAATGTCTACCAAAACCGCTTTGACGGCACGCCTGCCGCTCGCCATTTCAGCGCTCGCCATCGCATTGACCAACACCTTGGCACTCCTACTGGATCAAGTGGTCCAGGTTCGGCGTTGTCGAGCAAACGCTCGCTGGTTCGTGTGAACGAACTGAAGCGTGCGCTCGATGGCAGGACGGCATCGGCATCGACGACGTCTCTTGTCGCTCCTCCATTGACCTCGCAGAATTCTATAAGAGTTCGAAAGAGTGATCGACATCAAAACGTGCTCGATGGCAATGCGGCAGATGACACGGCGAGCGAAAGCATGGTTAGTGCTAGTATTGCAGGTTCGGTGGACGGAGAGGACGAGTACCCTGATAATGCGTTACCAATGCATGCTGCAGCTGGTAATGCACGTATGTCGTCGATCGGATTAGAAAGCCAATATCAGTATCAGCCACGCTATGTTCCTGAACCGTCGCAGCAGCACAGCGACGGTGGGGTACTGGGTACAGGAACGCAGGACTTTGCAGCGAGGCTCTTTGACGAATCTACCTCATTGGGTGTTCCGTCTTACCCTGAACAAGGAAAGTGGAATAGAGGTGGTAGCGTAGGGAGTGCTGTCAGCGGGCTTAGTGCTGCGAATGGTGGCAAAGTTGATTTGGCGACGCTGTTGGATGAGATTGAGGTTGGTGATGAGGAGCAACCGGGGCAGGGGCGGGAAGGGATGGCGTTGGGGAGAGGTGGTGGGAGTGTTAGAGGTGTGAGTGGGAGACCGCCTTATTGATAGACGGACAGTGTGGGGGAGGTGCGTAATGTTGTGCAGAGTTGACGCTCTTGTTTAGGGTGTAGAGTGTGATGAATAATTATGAAATATGTATATGCTTCCAATTGTTGTAAGACGATGTGTGAGGATAGGCGTTCAATGTCTTACTAAAGCCGGCAAAGAGACTTGCGCCATTCGCTTCTTTAAGCAATTGCTAGCAGCACACCACCTTCCCCAGCTACTCTCCAACTATATCAGGTACCTTGGTTTCTCTACTAAGACACCAAGAAATAGACTCTCCGTAGCTGGAAAGATACTATCTCAAGATGACCGCTGTCACTGTATAGAAGGACACGCCATAAGCCGTCGGAAGATCAATGCTTGATGTCAAGCAACCCAAAGATCGCTACCAGGTATGATGAGATATACACATTGCATCGAGGCTCGAAGGCATGGAAAAAAATCCCCAGCACTCTCCGCAACTTCTTTTCTTTGAGTTGCGATTTTTTCAACTTCTGAAAAGTCCAAATGCCACGCCTTTAGGATGTGCTGAATCGTCTCAGAATCGTGACACATACCACTAGGTATTATAAAAATCTTCGTTAAATACTCCTTCGTCACTCCTTCCTCCCCAACATCTCCCTCAACGTTTCCTCAAAAGGTTTAGCTTTCTGCCCTTTCCTCGCCAACAGTTCCTCCAACATGCCATCCTCAATCGCGCACTCGCCATCTTCCAGCGCCAAATAACTCTTACTCCACCACTTCGCCATCCCCTCATCCTGTCCCCGCTCCTGCGCACAATACCGCTCATACTCCTCCTGCGGCACCAACTTGACCTCAACTTTCCTCCCTCGAATCTCGCTCACCAGCACTGCCAGCTCTTGCAACGTAACCGCCGTGGATTTCCGCGTGGAGAGGTAGAATGTCTTGCCCGCATACTCACTGCTATCTGCGCTGACAATCAAAGCGTTCGCAAGCCCGAGATCCGGAATCGACGTCCACGATATCTTGCCATCGCCGCAGAGGGGAATGACATCTCGATCTTGCCCGCCCGACTCGAAATATTGCCCGAAATACAAGGGCCAGGATTCGGAATATAGGCCTTCGCGGATGATGGTATATGTCAGTCCCTCGCCTTCGGCGCCTTGCGAAGTAAAGTCTGCTAGGAACTTTTCGGTCCGGTTGTGCGCGACCATGACGCCTGCTTTGCTGGAGGATCCGAACGCTAGAGATGTGTAATAGATGTGGCTTATGCCGGCTTTGCGTGCGGCTTTGATGGCTGAGATGTGGTGTTTTTCCCGCCCTGAGCCATTCGGGGCGTTGTGGAAGTCGAGGGCGATGTTTGGGGAGGAAACAAGGAAGAGGTGCGTGCAGCCTTGCCATGCTGCTTGTAGGGAGGCAGGGTCGTCGTAGTTGGCGCGGTGGATGGTTATGCCGCGGGAAGCGTAGGAGGATAGGGTGGGGGAGTCGGGAGAGGAGGATGTGGAGAGCACGATGGAGGTTGGTGGGAGGAGGTTGTGGGAGAGCAGGGCGGAGAGAGTGGCGGAACCAAGTTTGCCGGTTGGTTGGGTTAGTGCAAGTTTCATCTTCAATTGATTGCAGCTATTGTCGTTGATGTATAGCTCAATGCATGGAAAAATAAGTTAAAGTTGCATTGACTTTGTGATGTCATGTAATCACCACCGGGTCAAGCTCCGTGAGATTCGGAGTCAGACGCCGCCAATCGATTGCTTATTTGTCCATTTCTTGTCACGCAAACACTACCTTATCTGCACCACATCATGGCGACAACGACTACTCTGAAACCCTCAGCGCTGACCTCCTTCATCACCTCGTCAACTCCATCCTCGCCCTCATCCCAGTCAGAGCCCCACTACCCCTCCCACCTTCATGCCCTTGCTCTCAACGTCCTCCACAACCTCCAGCACCAACACGACTGGCGCGCCTTAACCATACACACCGTCTCCGCCTCGCCCACCTCCACCCTACCTCTCCCACGCCCCCTCATTTCCGGCATCCCACCCCGCCGCGTCTACACCCACCCCGACATGCAACTCCAGCTCATCAAAGCCGGGCTACGCGAAGATGACGTTGATCCTGAGCGCATATACATTGTGCCTAGTGTGCTGCGCGAGAAATGGACGCTGAAAACGTTCAGCGAGGTGTTTGCTGGTGTACCTACGCCGTGGGAGGAGAGGACGAGGCAAAGTGGAGAGGATGGGAAGAGGAAGTGGGAGGGGGATGAGGTTAAGAGGGTGCTGCTTGCGACGGTGGATGAGGATAGTACGGTTGTGTATTATGTGGTGCATGATGGGATTGTGAAGCCGAGACAGAATTGAGGCAGGAAAGTGATCTCGAGATGAGACTTTGAAGGATGACTTCTGATATGTGGAAGTGGCATCTGAGATACTCGAAGTGGAATCTGTTGAACGACTGTCTGTATGCGAGAAGTTTGCAAAGGCAGCTCGGACCTGCTAACGACAAAACGTGCCCCGGCCGAAAGAGTCAATCCTGTCTCTGTGTTGGGGTGCAAGAAGTCTGCAGCTCAAGCGACTTCATTCAGACAGAAACGTCTAGACGTGCAGAGGCCAGCATAGGTGACGAGCTTGAAGAGATGTGATGGTGCAAAGAGTAGGGTGAGAATAGTATTCGCGGTAGAGTGTAAGCTGAACGAACACACGCACGGTTGCTGCCAGATATGATGGCACGGCTATTGAGAATGCGAGAAGAATGGAGCCCGGCCAGGGACAGGACTAGTCTCGAGTGTAAGCGAAGCGAAAATGAGACGTCTTGACGCTAATATGAAGCTTTGATATTGGTAAAAGGGGCTAGCTATAACATGACGTCCTATATATACACATACATGGTGGCAACTCAGCTGCCCTTCTAGATTTACAACTCTTGGACAAGATCTCTGTCAAATACCCGTCAACTGCGCTGTATCACTTGCTCTGAGATTCCTCACGAAAAGGAACAACAAACATGCCTGAATTGTCAACCTTCGCTCACCTGCCTCCATGGCACCTTCTATCATATGGGACACTCCTTGGATCCACAATCTTCCAGGTGACTAGCGATTATGCTACGACTATATCTCACGACAACTAACGACAACAAAGTCATTCATCGGTGGTGTAATTGCGTTCAGATCACTTCCTAGACCACAATTCGCCACTCTGCAAACCGCAACATTCCCTGTGTTCTTCACTATGCAAACCATACTGCCCACCATCATGGCGCTTACGTTCCCTGGCGCGCGAACTGCGATTGGCACGCGTGATGTCAGTGGGTTGAGCGGTGTGATGCATGTTACGAATAGATGGGCTATTCTGATACCTATTGCCACGGTATTTTGTCATGTTAAAATCAGTCTCAAGGAACAGTACTTATCCGTCATAGATGTTCATCACTGGACTTGCCAACCTCGTCTATATTGGACCTGAGACTACGAGAGTGATGAGATTGAGGAAGCATCAAGGTGAGTGCAGAGCAGCACAATAGAGTAGAGGATCTGGTGTAAAATGCATCAAGCTAATATGTTATTGCAGAGACAAGAGATGGCAAAAAGGCCTACGATGCTGCGCCGCACTCGGAGGCTATGCAGAAGTTGAATAGTCAGTTTAGTATCTTGCATGGCATTTCTTCGATGACGAATTTGATCGGACTTGGGGCTATGATATGGTATGCTGGTAGTCTGGTTGAAATTTTGTAGAAGGTTGTGTGTTGGCATCAGTGCTGTATAATAGTCGCGAATAAAGTAGCCTCAGATCATGTTGGTTGTACTCCAAGGGCACAGCAGACAAGGTACATCTATATCATACTGCTAAAGGTGTTGGCCCATGAATTTCTTTCTAATCATCCTGCGTCTGTATGTGTTTTGTGAAGACGTTTGTCTCCGTCCGAAGCGTTATGATACATAGTGGCATGCTTTGCCATTTATGCGCAAGTAGTAGTGCTCTATCTCCAGTACATGCTTTGCTCTTGTTTCAGAGTTAAGCTTATTTTCCGATCGACAGGAACCGGCTTGGCAATCTGCAGTACAATACCCCGCGATGCGCCATGCTGTCATGGATCAGCATGGCGTTTGCTATCCGAAATCGTTTGAACCTCGAACTGCATCATCTTAAGCGCTACAATAGACGCCCTCCCCTGTCGTTCTTTTACATCCCCTTCAGTCGCAATGATGTGGTCAATTGGTCAATGCCTACTGACGGCTTCGGTCTTCCTATCCGCCATCGCCGACGCATCTGTACTTACACCTCCAGTCCTGCCGCTTGTCGTGCGCAATCCTTATCTAAGTACATGGCTAGCGAATGCAAGAGAAGCACCATGGACAAACTGGCCTATATTCTGGACTGGCCAGGAGGTGTGTCATTGCAGGTGATGACGTTGGAAATGGATAGCTAATGAGTATATACAGATTGGCATGTCTATAATGGCGTCGATACCTCATTCGCATACTGTTTATCCTTTGTTAGGTCGTCCACAAGATTCTTTAAGTAGTAAGAGTGATAGGTTAGTGAAGTCAAGCCGATGCTAATCACCCTCGACGATCCTGCACGCCCTGTATACAAAGTCTACCATCTCTAACCTGGCGCATTAGCTACAACATCTCATACCCAACCTACAAAGGCGCACAGTTTGATGCCTCCACCACAAACCTCTCCTACCAGATTTCTGCACCTAGCTCTAAGCACAAACCCATCGACCTTACCATATCCTTTCTCTCCCCTATAACACCTACCTCTACTCTCCGCCAAGGATTACCTGCCTCATACATTAACATCATTGTTGAAGGCGACTATGATATAGATATCTACATGGACGTTAACGGACTCTGGGTCACTGGCGATAGCGATGCGAGTATCACGTGGTCTAAGACGAATATTATTTTTGAGGATGCACCGAAATTACAGACATGGCGAATACAAAGGAAAGAAGAATTGTCATTTACTGAAGTTGAAGATCGTGCTGAATGGGGTAGACTGCTCTTCAGTGGGCCTACAGATGCGAGCCATGAATGCGGCGCTTCACACACCCTACGCACAGAGTTCGCAAAAACAGGCACGCTGAGAAACAAGACAGACAAGCAGTTCCGCACTGTTATGGACGACGAGCCAGTTTTCGCATTCCATCAATCCTTAAAGCTAGGCAATGGCACAAGTCGCAACCACGATAGCGTCCTCTTCACACTAACGCACATCCAAGACGATGTTGTGCAATTCGCTTCAGCTAGAGGTCTGACCAATATGCGTCCATTATGGAAATCATACTTTGCCTCTGATGACGCGCTCGTTGCGTACCATTACCAAGACTTTACCAACTCGACTGCCCTAGCCAAGAAATACACCGACCAACTCGATATCGACGCCATCGAATCAGACTCTCGCGACTACGCGGACATCCTCGCCCTTTCCGCACGTCAAGTCCTCGGCGCCGTGCAATTCTCAGGAACGGCCGACGCCCCTCTCATTTTCCAGAAAGAGATTTCTTCGAATGGGAATACGCAGACTGTCGATGTCATTTTCCCAGCGTTTCCGTTCTATCTCTATACACAACCGAAATGGGCGGCGTATTTGCTCGAACCATTGTTGGAACATCAGTTGAGTGGACAGTATCCGAATAAGTATTCTATGCATGATTTGGGCGCGCACTTCCCGAACCTGACGGGTCATGCGGATGGAAAGGACGAGTATATGCCGGTGGAAGAGTGTGGCGATATGTTGATTATGGGCCTGGCGCTTGTTAATGGGCTTTTGTATGGGAATGGGAAGCAGGAAGGCAAGCAACAGCCTGAGTTTGTGCTTGATATGGAGCAGAGACCGATGCTGCGAGAGAAAGATAATTTGTTTGCACTTGACTTGAGTACGTCTGTTGATGGTATACGAGGTGTTGATGATGATGGTCATTCATATGCTCCGGGCTTGAAGCTTGCAAAGAGATATCTGGAACCCTATTTCCGCCTGTATAAGCAATGGACAGAGTATCTCATTGAGTTCTCTCTGGAACCGCATAATCAGTTGTGTACTGATGATTTTGCTGGATGGCTTGCTCTACAGACTGTAAGTGCACTACTGCATGAAGTTGTTATTCTCAACTTTCACGTTACTAATCCTTGTTGGTAGAACCTCGCACTGAAAGGAATAATCGGGATCAAAGCCATGAGTGAGCTCTCCAGAGTCATGGGAAATGACGATGAAGTCGTATACTACAAAGTAAAGATCTTCCTCGATAGGACAAGGAGTATCCAAATACTGACGTTTGCAACGATCAGAACATCTCAGACACATACGCCGCGAAATGGCAAACCCTAGGCATGTCCCGCGACGGCTCGCACGCCAAACTCGCCTACGATTGGTACGGCTCATGGACGTAAGTCTCTCCCCCTCTTTTCCACCTTCAATCTTTTCTCTTTCTTTGCACTTTGTTCCTCCTTTCCATCCAGAACTCAACTGTTCTAAACTAACACAACCCACACAGAACACTCTACAGCCTCTACCCCTCCGCCCTCCTCTGCTTCCAACACCCTGCGCTCCCCATCCACACCCCCACCCCCTCCAACCCCTCCAACAACACATTCACCCCCTTCCTCCCTCCCCAGCTCTACGCAACACAATCCGCGCACTACTCCAACATCATGCAAACCTACGGCCTCCCCCTCGACAGTCGCCACCGCTACACCAAATCCGACTGGGCGTTTTCCGCCGCCGCGGTCGCTAGCCCAGATGTCAGAAGTAAGATATACAAAGCTACGGCGAAATGGCTCAATGAGACGGAGATTGTTGATGCCCCGTTTCCGGATTTGTTTGAGACGGAAGAAGGGGGGTGGCCGGAGGGAGGGGGCTTGTATTTTAGGGCGAGGCCGGTTGTTGGGGGGCATTTTGCGGGGGTGGGTCTGGGACGGCGCCGTGGAGGGAGGGGGTAAGAGAGTGGTGAGGTGGTGAGGGGGGTGGAGTGGAGGTTTAGGTGGAGAGGTGATTGATGTTATGGAGCGCTTGTTGATGCTGCTGGGCTTTTTTATCATTACAAAATAAGGTCGTTTACTGCAAGCATTGCCTGACGATACAGTCACCGAATGATATGTGCTGTTGATGGTATGCATTGTTCTGTATGCTGCCAAGTTCACCGATTAGTTAAGCACCTGTAGTAGATATGACTCTTATGATTCGTCTTGTGTCAAGTTCTGTCACACTTCCCAAGATGGCCGTCAGTGTGAGGGTGCGTATACATCATGGCCACGCCAAGTTCTAGAACACCAAACTCGACTTACCATGTAATTTATAGCAGCTTTGATACGACGTTTTGTACTACAGCTTCAGCCGAGCGCCTGTAACTGCGTAGCTTGATAGCGACTGTGTTCGTCAGATTGGGTGATCCTCTAAGAGACACACTTTTAGTATCTCGTTGAGACTATTTCGTAACAATGGATTGAGTACAAGAGCACCAAAGGAAACACAAAAACGGACTAGAGAGAATAGATAATGCCGGGCGATAAGAAGCATAGAGTGAGCAGCGAGGAAGTGGTAGGGATAACCGATAAACATTTAATATATGTGACAACGCCCTCACAGCTCAAGAAGTACCCGTCGTACTACTCTACCTCGACCTTGTCCGATATATGCTCTACTTGACCACATCACGCCTTGCCCTCATCGCCATCCACGTCGCATCCACCACCACCACCACAACCAAGAGCAGGAAAGACGAAACACCTAAGCAAAAGCCAACCAGAAAGAGTTAGCGCGAATCTTCGCATTGAAAACGTTTCATCCTTTTTTAGAGGCAAGAAAACAACATATCATCAGAGTCTAATTAATAGTCCTCATTCGACACATCGGTATGTTGACATGTATAGAGTAGGAGAGTTGTAATTTTTGACTGATTTGGTGATCATCATGTAATATGTGTGTCGTGAAGGATTATAGAAAAGCGGGTGTGATTGTTTTTCTCTTTGGTTTTTTTCTGTGGGCTGCATGAGATGATTGTGTTTGGCTTACTTGGGGTGTACTAGCGATGGTGACCCAGGCGGCAGGCAAGAAGGGTGCTGTCGAGGAAGAGTAGAAGATAATAAGGAGGAAAGTTGGTGTAGGTGAGCGAGGAAGGAAGGAAAAAAGAGGATAGAGGTTGTTGTTGCGCGGATGGTTTCCGCTGGCTAACGGCTAAACCGTGACTACGATGCATCACAGACATTGGAACATCTAAGAAGTCGAAATCGTAACTCAAGTCAAAAAAAGCTGTGAAGACTGCTGGGGGCTTTTTCACACTCGAGCAAATAAAGACCGTCGGTTATCTCACCAAGGCAATTTTCGAATCAGCTTGCTCGATGCATGACTTTCAGTCTTAGATAAATTGTGTTTGCGTTTTTGTTGCTTTACCCTTCTCAGGTCTGTTACATCTGCGTCTTGCCTTCTTTCTTGTCTCCTATCTTTACAAGCTGGTTTGGTTGGACTCGCGCTTACCTTACCTGCCGCTTGATCTGCTCTCCTCTTTGCATTATGATTTCTTTTGCCATTCTTTACCTTCTGTAGAGCGCTACAGGCATCTTGAGAAAAAGAGTATAGGGAAGACGAGTTGATAAGCTCCCGTATAGCATCATCTTAAGATGAGAGAAAACAAGAAAAAACGGGATAAAGACCTACAAATCAGACTCGTGAAGAGTGCGGTTGGGCTTCTGAGCTGGTATGCGGGATTAGGTAAGTAAGCTGTTGATATATCGAAGAAAGCAATACGTGAAAGGAAATTGGTCACTCAAGTAAAGGAAGAGAAAACTCGGACGCGTTTCTGACTACATGCTATGCGTGAAGGAAGGGAACGGATTTGCTCTACCACATTAGCAGTAAAAGCGCGAATCCTACAGGCAAATAGTATGTACGACCAGATGCAGCATCGTTCGTCGCTGGCCTACTCGAACTCGCACTAGCTCCGGAACTAGGCGTACTAGGCGCACTCGTCGACGAGGCGGAAGCAGTTCCTACCGCCGATGTTGTCGTCGACCCACCTTCAGGCACAGCAGCAACACCACTCAAGCTCAATCTCCCGACCGCATCAGTCACGCCATTCAACTGATCCACCGTATCAATAGCAGGCCCAACATTAAAGAAATCCACCACCACATAACTTGGCGCCCTTTCATAGAAACTGGCACATCCCTCTGCAGTCGTACCCAGACACCCCGTCGTACAATTCACACTCCCTATCGGCGCGTTGGTCTGGTATATGTCTGCGTCGTCAGGGATCTGCACGGTGGGAAGTAAATCCGTGTAGACGAAATGGTTCATTAGTGGCATTAATCCTGCAGCTTGAGCGGCGGGATAGTTGTTGAGGACGTTCGAGGGCCGTGAGGGTTGGCAGGAGAAGGAGTCGAGAGAGGTGTAGTTGTAGGGGTTTTCGAAGACGTGGTCGTACTGGTTCAACAGATATGGAGCTGATGCGTCAGAGTCGACCAGGGAGGCGATGAAGGTGATAAGGCGGGTGTTGCTGGAGATGAGTGTTTGCAGTGTTGGCCATATATTGCTTCCAGAGGTGCCGGTCGGAGTGAAGGTATAGGATGTGATATCAGCAGCTGCATACTCAGCAGCAATTGAAGATGTCGAAACGGCATTGCCATTCACCAGAAGTATAGTGACGACATCATTTGGATTCTCATCAAGCCAATTCTTGATATCAGATAGCCAAGTCGAAAGTCGTCCAGCATCGAGAAGTTCGCAGGTTGTGTGGCAAAGATGGAGCCCAGAAGTGGCGTTTGTGGTATATATCTGCCCTGTGAGCAGACGAACGCCGGCAGATAGCTGAGTGGTACTGTTGTAGTATTGGTCGCCTGCAAGACTGGGGCGGAGGAAGGGTGAGTCGTGGGCGCCCAAGTATGTTACGTTATTGTATGCTCGATTGCATAATGAGGGGGAATTGTTGCAGGGAGTAGTGCTTGCGGCGAGTATGAAGGGTATTGTCGATAGCAGTATAGTGGCTACTTTACGTAGAGACATCTTGCAGAGTGTGAAAGTGTGAGATGTCGTTGCAGCTTTTCATCTTGCCTCGCCTCTTTATATTTCCAAAAAAACAGTCGTCGTACGCAAGCTCCGGAGCCATCCCCGGCAAGAAGATTTACCAGACTTCAGCAGAGATTGCCAAGCCAGAGCCGCAACGGCCGAGCTGCAGTCAACGACAACAACAAAGCATTGGTGCACCCAATACTATACCTTGGCTGAGTATGAAGATACTCGGAGCACAAGATATTCCCGGATAATACTGCATGTCTTCGGACTCATGCTCGAGCTCTCGAATTCCTCGTTTCGATAGAAATGCTCCGCAACCCAACCTCCACCCCGGATTGAGAACGAGCTCGAAAAGTCGATGGCAGATCAAAGTAAAACATAAGACCATGGCTTGCTGCATACGTCGTTGCCCTGTTCCGTTCGATACACCCTAGTGATAATTGCAGCGTCACTCTCAGGACTCTCTAAGTATAACACCCACTTCTTCGCCAAAACAAACCCATATTCAGAAAGACCATCACAATGACAAGCCGAGAACCTCTCCCACCACCCACCTCAGTCAAGCTCCGTCCACCCCACCACCTCGTCGCAACCTCACCGCCCAAAGTCCCTCTCCCTTCACCCTCACAAATGCTAGGCACCTGGTTCGTAGCACACAGCACGCTCCCCTTATGGAAAGACAAGCGCAACGTCCGCATAACATACGGCCTGCACGCCTCCAACCCCGCCAAAATAGTCGACACAGTCCACTACCAATCCTTAACCTCATCTTCACCCCACACAATCGCCGGCATGGATACAGCCTCCTCCAAGCCGTCACAACCCTGCGTATTCACCTGGCGAGGCCGCGGTCTACTCTCGCTCACGACGGCGCACTGGGAGGTTCTTGGCTGGGGTAAGACGATAGCTAGTTCGCCAGATGAAGAGGCTGATGAGTGGATGTGCACGTATTTTGCGAAGACGATGTTCACACCTGCTGGGATTGACTTTTATTCGAGAAGGAGAGGGGGACTGAGTGAGCGGACTATCAAAAGGCTAATGGAGGAATTGGGTGTGATGAATGATTTGGGGAGGAGAGAGGGGAGGGCGGAAATGGGGAGGTTGATTCAGGGGTTGTTTGCGGTGCGGTATGATGAAGAGGGAGATGTGGGTAGTGAGGTAGAATCACAGAGAGGAGTGGAGTGAGAGATATGGCGCTCGACGAGTGACCTGCAGCTCATCGCATATTCAAGTCAATGGGTAACTTTATACAAAGACTAGCAGCAGTTAAATGGAGCAGAACAAAGAAGTCACGTCAATCTCGCAGGCATAGAAGGTGAACACGAGATAATACTTGAAACAGATAGTACTTCTTTACCATTTAACAATTAAATCTTGTATTCAAATACATCATATCAACTCCTAGATACGTCAGGGGTGCCACTTCGGCTCCTGGATGCAAGTTCACGAAGCTGTAAAGCCAGCAGTCCTTCTCGAGATTGCCGAGGCGGACTCAGCTTCTTGTACCGAGAAGCTACATTTGTGCTCTCGTGCGTACCATCAGAACCAGTACTCGGCGAAGAAGGTGGTCGTGAGGCAGTCTTCGGCGAAATGGCACCTTCATCTAGTTGGGCATCTGCATCATGAGACGTGAGGTCATACATTGGCAGGGTGCCACCTTCAGATGATGTGGCCCGAGATAGTATTGCTGGAAGCGGTGTCCGGGAGAAAGACAGTAGTCGTGTCGGTGGTTTATGCAGTGCCGCTTGACCTTGCTCATGCGAGTCACTGAAAGGGTCACTCATCTCTATCGCGGGTGAACTGGACTTGAATGCATCCGACAGGAGCGAACGTGGTTGTTGAATTGTGTTTTGTGCTTCAACTTCATTGTCGGGCTTCCAAGGTGTGAACCGTGTGTCTGGAAGTTGTATCTCGTTCCGTAGTCGTTCCTTTCCATCCGGTACGCGATTAGCAAATACAACTCTTATACTTTTATACAAAAAGAATCGACCTTTACTAGGAGAGCATATGTGAAGATGAATCAGATATCGGAGGATTGGTCGATCCCTCGGATCCTCAGCATTGCTTATGCTGCTAATGGGCTGACCACCAGTAGCTGTCAAGGGCATGTCTACTATAGGTCCTACAGTAAACGAGCGTTGGCGGATAAAGGTTTTTGTGCCTGGGGGCATGCCGGCCAGGTCATATGGCACAAGAAACAACTTTACTGCTGTCTTATTTGGGTTCTTCAGTATGATCTGAAGCTGGCCCTTCTCTGGTATTCGGTAACCTCCTTTCGGAGGCGGTAGGTTGGTTTTGTTCGGTGTTGTCGTCAATTCACTCGATGCGCCAGTCTTGTCTTTCCTGTGCTTGTGTCGTCGTTTTCGAGAGTCGTTCAAGCGCTGATCTGCCCGACCACGGCCAGCATCAGCACTGGAACTGCGAGACTTGCGCGCACGGCTGGCGTTAGCGTGCTGTGAAGATGGCGATTGTGATTCTAGATCGATCAGACCGACATATGGACTAGGCTCATCAGCTGCAGGAAATGGTCGCTCGTTCCCATAGTTATAGAAGACTGCAGGAAAGGGGATGGTCACGTGAGGAGGACATCTTAGGTTTGCCTTGCACGTCCCTTTTCCTAGCACGCCAATTTGTGCAACAAAGTCAAGAGGACGAGAAGGAATGCTTGACATTCTTCCTCGAAGGATAGACTCCTCGAATCGTCCGACAAGTGGCGCATGTTGTATTGGAGATGCATTCGGTGAGAATGACGGCCTTCTTGACCTTGCAGTAGGTATCGGTGCAAAGGAGAACGAGTGTGAATGCTGGAAGGAAGATAGCGATCGCCTCGGGAGAGTGCTCTCCCGACCTAGCGATGGAGTATCTATAGGTGCGGTCGATGTTTCAAAGGTGTTCTGATTTGAGTCTAGTCCTGGAGAGTACGTACGTCTCCGATGTGTTTTTTCTCTTACTGATTCTACCAGGTCATGCTCTTCTGATTCGTCCACGTGCGAAGAAACAGCAAGAGGGCTCGTAGGCTGTCTGTAGATGAAGCTGGATGATAAAGAAGAGTTTGAAGCCGCCCTGGCACGGCTCTGAACGGCTGTCGAAGGTGGTATGGGTTGTGTATGGGGATCAGACCGTTCAGTTTGTTGCTCTTTGAATATAGGGACATACCAAGGTGTTGTAGGTGAAGTACTCAGCCACGAAGTATTCTGAACTGTGGTATCTTGTCTGAAATCCCCTCTATGTAGTGCTGACCGGGGACGCGCAATCTTGCTTGCTGCTGCACACATCTCTTGATTGGAAGATGAATCTTGTGTCATAGGATCTAGATCTATTGGAGGAAGTAGAGTTGCCGTCGTCTGTGGTTTCGACTCTATCTGATGCGAGATATCTTCTGTATCTAGAGGCCTCATATTGCTCTTAATTCGAGCCATAAGCTCCATCCGTGCCTCAGCACTCATGTGTTGTGTGTCTTGTGATTCTTCCTCCATTTCTCTGGTAGAGATAGTGGCAGTATCGTTGTCTGTAGGCTGTGCTTCGCTGTCCTCCGCTTGTGGACTTATCATGCGGGACATCTTGCGCTTGCGTGATCCTGTGACACCGGCAGCCTCAGGCGCCTGGACAGGCCACCGAAGATATGGATTCGCTATTGGCATTCCATGGGCGAGGTTACACTATCTGGGTAGTTGGGGAGGGACGACGGGAAAGGTGCTCTTGGTCTGCTGTTAATTTGTTGCCGACATAAGTCTGATTAGGAAGGCGTCTCGGGTTAGTGAGTGTATGTCACAAACAATCCAGTACCACTGCCTCAATTCCCCCGGCAGAAAGGCAGGTTGGCACAAGTAGTGGATCACCAAGTGACTCACACGTGCTTGGGCTCGGCGATCGCGGAGTATGAATTTCTGAAACGCAGTTTGAAACACGAACGTGAAAAGTTATCAACAATCTTTCCAAACATGGCTGACCGACGACCACGTGCTGACGGACCAAAGGGCTCGAAGCCAGAGGGTGTTAAGAAGCAAAGAAAAGGAATCAGTGTTGGCCGCGCCTTGCCTGATGGACCACAAAAACGAAAAGGTATTTCTTGCTTCTAGTCCAGGACTGTGACCTGTCAGCTGATAAGCTCTATAGTACAACAGGTCAAGCGAGAGATGATCGAAAAAGCCAAGCTGAAGAAGCAATATGCAAAACTCAGAGGTTCAAACAATGGAAATAGCCACCGGCATGAAGGTAGCGACATACCACATCTAGGAGACTCACGCGTCTCACCCGATCCCGTGGGCAATGATCCACCTCCACAAGAGAAACTCGAGGATGTTAGTGAGGTTGAGTGGAGTGACGAGGACGACGAGCAGGAAGAGGACAAAAATGTCAACAAGCAGACTCATCAGCAGAAGCCAAACAGAAGTGCCCAAAGAGAGCTCGAGCAGCTAGGGAAGAACAACCAGACACCTTTAGATCGAACTCGAGATCGAAAGCCCAAGCCACAGCCGTTTCAGAAAGAAGAGAACGAAGCAAACAGGCGCAAGCGGGAGGCAGAAGAACGCAGGGAAGCAAGGGAGAAGGCGAATCGAGGACGAATACAGAAGCTTGACGAGCGCGACAGATTTAGAAAGGCCATGGCGAAAGCGAGAACAGGAGGGAAGAATGGCCAGCGGAAGCTAGGCAGGGAGAGTCAAGTACTGCTGGAGCGTGTTCAACGAATGGTCGGACAGTAGAAGGTCTACATTGTCATGAACGACAAGAAGTTCAACAGCCTCGAACATGGCGGTACCGAGATTAGTCAAGAGGTCGAACGCAAAGTCGCTGGTCACGGTCGATCTGAAACAAAAAAAATGGATATATGCTTGCTCTGGCTCTGGCTCTATCTGTCTGGCTTGCTCCGCAGCACGCACGTTTCAGCTCTCTCTGTGAGTCACCCAGGTTACCTGCTGCCTACCCAGAAGAGCGGTCTAGGCAGCAGTGTTTGCTTCTACAAACTACTTTTGAAGGTGGACATATAAGATCTTCTTCTGTTCACCTCTTCAGTTTCTTCATTATTTGCGACAGAAGACAATCGGGAAACCCAGATTCAACTTCAGTCCTTTCGAAGTCCAATCGCTCGCCAGCATCAACAACGAGATCTCACCCAGCACACAAACCAACAAACCAACCTCAACATGTCCGACGAGATCAAGTTCTCCGACGAGGCTTATCAGCTTCTCATACGCTACGAAGCTGCTCGTGACCAAGCTGTAAGCAAACCTAATCTCCACTGATGACTTCACCTCTCTCATGCATATTACAAGGTCGACTGCAACACTCTCGCGCTTGTTTTGGGCACCAAGTACAAAAGTGCTTGGGACAAGATCGCTAGGGCAAAGAAATCCTTGACTGCTGCTGGAATTGAGGTTTCAGCAGGTGCTGCGGGAACTCCTAAGAAGCGCAAGGATGAGGGCAATGGGGTTGATGGGCCGCCAACTGATGGAGGGAAGAAGAAGACACCCACTAAACCCAGAGTGAAGAAGGCAAGCAAGGTGGGAGAGGAGGTGAATGATGAGGGAAGTGGATCGCCTCAGGCGAAGAGGGTCAAGAAAGAGGAGGACGACGAGGAGTAGATTGTTGGCGAGAGACAAAGGTGTTTGCGAAAATCAAATTTGAGGATATGGTGTTACGGTGAAGACAGTGAGAAAGAGAAGTGATGGTTTGAGAATCTGTATAGTCCTGTGCATATGCAACACAATCAGGACCAAAACAAACATGAAGCAAGAACAGATAACATATCAAGCTGCAAGCGGACGTTTGCTGCATGCCACACTATCCAATCAATCAGTTTGTCCATCTGACCAGATTGCTCATTTTTCACTCTCGCTCTAAATCTGTTTGAGAACTCGCTTCTTGCTCTTATTGCTCTCCTTGTCTTTCTTCTTAACCTCCTCTTCCTTCTTTCCGACAATTCTCAGCCCACTTCCAACATCTTCAATCTTACACGCCACGTCACGTCACACCACACCACATAGTACCACACAACATCACTCCACCACTGCATCTCCGAACCACATACTCCCACAACCACAATGTCCCTCCCCACGCTCAGCGAAGAAACCTGGCGCTTCCTCGTCGTCTACGAACATCACGCTGGCACCAGAGTAAGCTTAAAAGCACATTCAATCAACAAACCCACCAAACTAATTCCCACACTTCAGATCAAGCTCCAAGCTGCTGAGAAAGCAAGTGGCTTGACTTACAAAGCTCTTTGGGGCAAGATGGACAGGGCGAAGAAGTCGCTTAAGGCTGAGGGCTTTGATTTCGATGCTGCTGTTGAGAAAGGGACTCCCAAGGCGACTCCTAAGAAAGCTGCTGGTGGGAAGAGGAAGGCAAAAGGTGACGCTGGAGATGACGAAGATGCTTCACCTAGCAAGAAGGGAAAGCAGGAGGTGAAGGTTAAGGATGAATTCAAGGATGAGGACGAAACTGAGTAAGGGTGCTTGGAACAGTGATTGCTGAGGATTTGGCAAGCTAGAGACGATCCTGAGCATTGAACTGGGCAGGAATTAGCAGGGCTGGGAGTTTGGAGATCTTGTTTGTGTTTCAGATCTCAATCTGTTGCTGGGGCAGGATGATGAGCAACCAAATCAAACCAGACAATCAAACCAGAACCACAACGTGACACACATCGCGCAAACAATCGTTCTCTGTTTTCGCTCCTGCTCTGCTTCAAAGTCTGTGACGGCCGCTCTCTCTCCCTTCACTTTGCTGCACACTTACCTAACAACCTAACACACCAGCTACTGCACCACAACGAAACAACACCACAATACACAATCATAGATCACCAGAGTCATTTCGCACTTTTCATACAAACTGAGCAATTTGCTATTCTTCGTAAGTGTCCCCATTTCAAGGTCTTTGTCTCGAACATGGTGCTGACACATTCTCACTCGTAGTCACACAACATGTCCACGGAAAATATACCTCCTACCAAGATCAGTGACGAGGCATTCTACTGGCTCATCCGCTACGGAGGCGAGATTGGTAACAATGTACGTTGCGCTTCCTTCACATCAGTCATGCTCATAACGCTGGCTTACATGCTCATTACCTCGTAGGTCGACAACAAGAGGATTGCCAAACTCTTAGACATCAAGACCAATGCCGCAAACATGCAGGTTACCCGTGCGAAGAAGAGGTTGATGGCTGCAGGAGCTACTCTCGAGATGAAGGATGGAGGTGACGAGGAAGGCGCTGCGAAGGGAACAGGTGGTGCAGGGAAGAAGCGTGCTGCGTCTGCAGCTGAACAAGGCTTGGATGGCATGATGAACCCCAGAAAGAAGGCCAAGGGCAAGAAGGTCAAGGTCGAGGAAGAGGAGGAGAGGAGGAGTGATCGAGTTGCGGAAGTGTGTTGAATATTGCAGATAGCCTATGCAACTGCTCTTCATGTACCAGGTCGATGATGAATTTCTGAATACAATAGTGGTACTCGACAAGTCTTCTCTTGACAATAAAGGTTATACCTATATCAATCAACAATCCTAATTTGAAGTGGGCCGTGATACTTCGTAAACCTCGTAGTCTGGAGCTATGTTGTAACCTCAAGCGACGGGCATATTGCTGAATAGCATCACTTACCCACTGAAGATGTGCTGTAGTAAGCATCTTGTATCAAGATTAAGGCCCAGTGTGAAGATGTCATTGCTGAGGGTAAGACGAGGAGGAAGAAAGGATGAAGGGCAATTGTGGATGTCACGTGATTGCCGTGCTTGAAACACGTCGATCGACCAACCTGAAACAGATGCGACGTCTTCCTTCTAATTAGAATGATATAGCACTCACCTGTCATAAGCTCCATCTGGCGCAAATATGGCCGACAAAGAAGCGACTGTGTACATTGTCGATGTAGGCAGATCCATGGGCGAAAGCCACAATGGTAGAGAAGAAAGTGACCTTGATTGGGGCATGAAGTATATCTGGGACAAGATTGCTACTACTGTTGGAACTGGACGGAAGACCTTGCTAGGCGGCGTGATCGCATGTCGAAGTGATGAGACCAACAACGATCTGGCTGCTGACGATGAGTCCTACGAACACATCTCAATCCTTGCACCACTTGGCCAGTAGGTGCACTCAGCTTATCACCTCTTGTTATTTTAGGACTACTGACAAATATCAACAGGATGACCATGTCTACCATTCGCAATCTAACTTCAAAGATTGAACCAAGCAGAACGAATCAAGGAGATATCTTGTCTGCCATTGTGCTTGCCATCCAGCTGATCTGGGTCCAGTGCAAGGCTCTGAAGTATCAGCGGAAGATTATTGTCGTCACTGACGGTCGAGGTGCCATCGATCTAGATGGGCTTCCTGGTATAGTGGAAAAGGCCAACGAGTTAGGCATCGAGTTAACGATCTTGGGAACCGATTTCGATGACCCAGACTATGGCTTCAAAGAGGAAGATAAGGACTCTCTGAAAGCCACAAATGAGAAAACGTTACGTCAATTAACTGAAGATTGTAATGGTATCTTTGGCACTCTGCAACAAGCCGTAGATGAGCTTGGTATCCCACGGATAAAGGCAGTGAGACCAATCGCATCTTACAAAGGCTTCCTCACATTGGGCGATCCGGAGAACTATGAGACTGCAATGTGTATTGACGTGGAACGCTACCCGTATACAATGGCTGCAAAAGCCCCAGCAGCCAGCAACTTTGTGGTTAAAGCAGATATGGCTCCAGCAGAGTCCAGCGCTCGACCTGCTCCCACTATAGACGACGACATGGAGGCGAGAGGGAATCTGGCCGCCATCCACAACGCCAGGACATATCAGGTCAAGGACGAAGAAGCGCCTGGTGGAAAGAAGGATATAGCACGCGAAGACCTTGCGAAAGGATACGAATACGGACGCACTGCTGTACACATCTCCGAGACAGATGAAAATGTCACAAAGCTTGAGACTAAAGCTGGTCTAAGCATCGTCGGTTTTATTCCAGCAGACAACGTAAGTGATCAGATGTTTAAGATATACGTCGACTAATGCGGCTGCAGTATGATCACTACATGAACATGGAGAGAAGCCATATCATCATCCCACAGCGAATCAACGACAAAGCGGTTATGGCGTTATCCTCCTTCATCCATGCTCTATGGGAGCTCGAAAGCTATGCTGTTGCTCGCCTTGTGCCCAAAGACGGCAAGGATCCTAGTCTGGTGCTGTTAGCTCCCTCAATCGAGCGCGACTATGAATGTCTTTTCGAGATTGAGTTGCCATTTGCAGAAGATGTGCGCGCATACAAGTTTCCGCCACTCGACCGTATAGTCACAATATCTGGGAAAGTGATCAAGGAGCATCGCAATCTGCCAAGCCCGGCCTTACAAGATGCTATGGATGACCTCGTTGACGCCATGGATATATCTGAGTTTGACAAAGACGATGAAGGGTAAGTTGAGTTCACCAACAAAGGCAATGATACTAATGGGGTCAGGAATCCTGCCGAATATGCGTACATGGACAACGTTTTCACTCCCCTACTTCACCGTATTAACCAGGTGATCCGCTTTCGCGCTGTCCATCCTGATGAGCCAGTCCCACCTCCCTACGAGATTCTGACAAAGTACATGAATCCACCGGACGAACTGATGGAGAAAGTTAGGAAGTATGTGGAAAAAGTGCGAGAAGTGGCAGACGTGAAGAAAGGTAAGCACAATGAGTAAGACATGCGCCTCTACACTGCTGATTTGTGAACAGTACCGCCTAAATCGCTTAGCAAGCGAGGACGATATCGCGGCAACAGAAAGGAAGAAAAGCCAAGATCAAATCTCGATGTGTCAGCCCTGCTCACAGCACGCAACAAAGAGCAAAACTACAACATCTCACCCGAAAACGCTATACCTGAATTCAAGCAGGTTCTGGCTGATGCGCAAGACATCGATACTGTCAAAGCCGCCGTCAATCAGCTTGGCAATATTGTTCAGGACATGATCAAGTTCAGCTTGGGAGATGCAGCATATGATCGAGCCACTGAAGCACTAGAGGTGATGAGGACAGAGTGTACTGAGCTTGAAGAGCCGGCGGTGTACAATGACTTTGTGAGAAGCTTGAAGGAGAGTTTGTTAAAAGATGTGCTTGGTGGTGACCGAAGGGAGATGTGGTGGAAGATGAAAAAAGCGAAGCTTGGTTTGATTGACAAGAAGGTAAGCGAGGCATCTGATGTGTCTGAGGAGGATGCGCAGACTGTAGGTATCCGTTATCGCTACCATAATACCAGTACTAACATGATCGCAGTTCTTGTCATCGAAATGAAGCTCTGCATAACCTATGACGTACTGGCAAGCATAATGAGGTGATGTTCCCAAGTTAGTTCATACCATGTGGCTGAAACTAGCTTGATGCAGAAATACAGCCATTGCTTATAGACTTCACATCACGAGGATGTTTACCAACAACGAAAACTACACGAAAACCAAACATTGGTAAACTTACTCCAGCAAAATCGTCCACTCAGAGTGACAAAACTAGAGTACATAATCTGCTCTCCCCTCACAACGAACAATGATCCCCAAGTGTCACAAATAGCGCATAACCACTTCATCCTCGATATACCACCAGCAACAACAAGGAAAATCATATATACGCCAAGTTTCCAAAATGGAAGGCACATGTAAGTCACATCATCCCCTTTCAATCACATTCGCCACGATATGCCAACCCATCCCAGTCGCGGCGCCATGTTACTCTCTTTCGTCTCGCACCACCAACGTGTATCAGGGAATGAAAAGAGCTGCTACAGATCCGCACCGTGAGATATAGAAACTGGTATCGACAAAAGCTTGAAGCTGGACAGATGAACAGGGAGGGGAGGTTGTGGAAATTCTGGTCGAACAGGTCAGTGGCGAAGGATGCTGGTTATCCTCTGTCGACGAGAGCTGAAAATGCTGGAGGCGCTGGAGTGGAGGGAGGAGGGGATTTGAGTGTGCCCGCCACCGGCTTATGCTGTATAGCAAGGGCTGAAACGCTCAGAGTATCTACCACAGTAAGTCACTGAAGGTCAAAGCAACGCCATTTGTAGAACAAGATAGTCATTTCACAGAACAAGACATCTTGTCCCTAACACCACAAACAGGACCCTTGATCCCCTCATGACTGATGTAGAGCTAGACGCATTGAGGCCGAAGCTGAAACATCGCACGTCCAATATCGTCTAGTACTATAACCTTCGTATCTATTTGCCTCCTTCAGTATACTTTTATCGAATAGAGCTCCAGCTCCTTCTGAACTCTTCATTGGTATAGTTTGGACTTTTGACATCGTACTCGTCCATCAAGGGCGTCAAGCGCCTTCCCTTCTTTTTCTCCTTCCTCTTCTTCCTGCTTTTCTCTTTACTTTCGTTTTTACCCTTGTCTATAATGGTCTCCTCGCATTTCTGCACATTTACACCCGTACCTTGCTCGGCCACCATCTCGACCCTCGACAAATCGCATCCTTCCTCCTTCTCCTCCTGCTCTCTCGCGTGCTCGACAGGTCGAACAACAACACCACCCTGCGCCAACAGCTGCAATGCTCCTCCACCACTACTCACACCACCATCCATCCGCCTCACCCTCCCAAAAGCGCCCAACCTCTTCCTCCCTCCACCACGACCGAAAAGATTCTCCTTATCCCCCTCATCATCCTCGGCCCCAATCCCATTCTCACTACTAACCTCACACATCCACAAGCCCCTCCAGGCCTCCTGCACAACCTTCATGAAACCCTCACTACACTCCCTAATCTTCAGCGCTTCCCACTCATTCCTACACCCTTTCTCTGCAACAGTCTCGAGTCGGGCTTGGAGCGAGGCCCAAATATGCGCTTGTTTATGAAGCCAACGGCGGTCGTGGACGCGGAGGTGGCATTCTGCCACGACATTGGTGGTCGCTGGGTGCACGGGGCAGTGCGCCAGGCGAGGTATTGAGGTACGAGGGTGCGGAGAACGAATGTTGATTGTGTCGTGGGTAATGAGACCGAGACGGTGGAGAAGAGGGCAAGTTGTGTGGTCATGGTGGCAGTCGAGGGAGGTGGCGGGGTTGCGCAGAGAGATGCTGGATGGGCTGGTCAGAGAGTGCAGGCGGCGAGAGGCTGTGAGGATGGCATGCTCGCTGCGTGGTTGTGCTGGTGATGTTTTGCGACGACGAGGGGAACGGGCGTCGTGGTCGGGCTCGTCACGGGATGAGGTTGTTTGACAGGCTGCTTTGCGCTTGGTGGAAGTACGTGAGCTGTCACTTTCGGTGCTGCTTTCATCGTCTTTGCGAGCGCGTTGTACAGCGTCTTCATGCTCCTGTTCTGCATTGTCGCCTGTGAGGGGCGTGAAACTGCGAAGCCTTGCCTTCAATGCTTCAGTCCTAGACTGATGACGAGAAGCAGCAGCTCGAATTGTCTCCAAGATTGCATCCCTTCTAGCATCCGCCTCAGCAACACGTTCCATTTCAGCCTCACGCTCAAACTGTGCCGAAGGACTCTCTGGTACATAGATGGGCGGTGTATAGCGTGGTCTGGCAGCACCGGATACAGGAACAAAAGTGGCAGAAGCTGCTCTCGAAACCGGCTTCTTCGGCGGGACAATAAGCTCAATCTCGCTTTCCTCTTCTGTGGTATCGCCTGTTTTATCCGCACTGTATGCACTTGGTCTGCTCAAAGCATATTGTCCACTTTGCTGCCTTGATGCAACAGCATCTCTATGCTTCTCAGCTTCTTCTTCCAATCCCCTGCTAATTTCTCTCCGCGCACTCCTCACCAATCTCGCCTCTCTGGCACCAGGCGTACCGGACGCTTTGAGCAGAGTAACGAATGAAGAAGTTCTCTGAGACGTTGCCAGAGTTTGTGAAGCCGACGTTGAAGTAGGCGAACTACCCGCATCTTCCACGACAGCACTACCACTCCGGCTCAAAGGACGATTAGAGAAGGGGTCGGTGAGACTACGCTCGATTTGTGCAGAAGAAAGGACGAGTGGCGAGTAACGTGCTTGCAGAAGAGGAGAGGAGGGTCGGCGGGTCATTGGAATTGCTGGTTGAGGACGGCTTATTGGTGGTGGTGTTGTATGATTGTAAGCTGTGCTTGATCGAGAAGATGCTGGTAGCTTGAAAGTGGTGCCCGTGAGGGGTTCACCAGGAGGAGTGGTGATGGAAGTAGGTATTGAGATGCTGGTGGTCGTAGTGGATGTAGTTGTAGCTGCGACGAGCATGCTCGTACCAGTTAACACACCGCATGGTCTGGGTGTACCGGCTCGTTGAGCGGTGTATGAAGCCATATCTTTTGCTGGGAAACGGACTTTTTGATAAAAAAGATAAGAGTACAGTATGAACAATCAAGGCCAACGCGATATATACTTAGAAAACAAACGACGAAAACTTTTGACTGCTATTGCTGTAGAATGATTGTGCCCAGAGGATATGTTGAGCAAGATATCAACATTATAGCAGTCAGCAATGATATATAAGTAGTGAAGTCACTGGTTATTCATCAGGTATCACAGGGCTGGTGCCTTGCAGGCCGCCGTCTATTTCGGGCATGTAGTGTTCTGAGCTGAAGCGCGCGGTATCATCCTTCAAGATGTTGTGTGACGCTTAGTGCGAGATTGGTAGCGGCTGGAGATTGACATTCACCACGACACATCACACAACACACAACGAGCTAATTTGGAGACCCAGAGACACTGTAGGTGGGCTTCCCAGCCAGCATTGCGCAGCTTACAACGTGTAGACCGTGTTTCAGATAGCTCAAAGGTGTTTCATGATTAGATCCACCTGCAGAGATGCTAGCTCGAATCGCGTCCGGTGCACAACATTGACTCGCATAACCTGCAATGATACGGAGTCGGACCAGGCTGGCGTGTTATGGTCTAGTGATTCCACGAAGATGCTTGCATTATGTCGTCGCTTCGATGTTGAGGCGGGAGAGTTATAGCTAAGCTGCGGCGCGCCAAGACATATCACACGGGTATTGCCGCAGGAGAAGACAGAAGACAACAACAACAACGTAATGTGAAGGTAGAAAATGACCTTTAGGTATTTGAGTATAGACTATAGAGAATATCATGACGAGGTCAAGCTTCTTCGACACAAGAGACTGATATCATCATTAATATCAGCATACTATGAGCCTCACGGAAGCCAGTAGAAACATAATCAGATCTTTTGAGCAGTTGTGTCTCCCACACATAAGAAGACCTCCCAGATTTTCTGACTATCGAACCATCGAACCGTCATGTCATCAGTCGTTAAAGTCGGTAAACAGCAGATTCGCTGCACCTTATTGTGAAGAGTAGGTGTGGCGAAAAGGACGTATAAAGCAGAGGAAAGCGATGTTGTTGAGTTTTTGGGGCAGTTCAGGTAGGACTGCTGTCACGCAGCCTTTTTTGGTAGTGGTGAGGAGATTTGTCCGTGATCGGTAAAGCTGTGGGGTTGATCATCCGCAGAGTTAAAACAATTCATTACTCCTGGGGAGCCTGGCTGCGACGCATCTTTTCAGCCTCGAGGTTCTCGTACAAGAGGTAAAGAGCCTTCTCATTGGCCGCAGCACTTCCAGTAATGGTAAACATGCGCTCGCCGCTGTCATCATGAGGTGCTTTGGCAATAGAAATTCTGGCTCCAGAGCTTTTCCTGATCTCGCTGATCTTACTGCCAGCACGACCAATGATACAACCAACCATATCAGCAGGGATGCTGATGTTCTGAGTTTGGAGCTCTTCACCGTCCTCAGTGTGTGTAGGGGGAGGACCACGGTTGAACTCTTGGCGAGGAGGACGTGTGTATCCAGATCCGTTGCCGTTCGAAGCGAAGTCCGCACCATCGCCAGTGCGATTGTATGATCTCCTCTCGCCGCCATAACTGCTGCCATTGCCGAGAACATTTCCAGCAGTGCCAGGTGTCCTGGCGACAGGGTTGTATAGCACGGTGCCCAGGCCGCGTTGCTCATCATCAACAAGACACTTGCAGATCTCGTACACTGCCTTCTCAATGCCTTCAGGTACACCAGTCACCTCGACGATACGCTCAGTCGATTGAGGAAGCATCTCCTTCTGTGCTACCATGCGAACTCCAGAGGCGTCTTGAATTTGCTTGATCTTGAGACCTTGGCGGCCGATGACAGTGCCCATCTGGTTGTGTGAAATAAGAAGGCGTACAGCTGGTACGGACATGTGGTCAGCATGGCCTGGCTGCATTTCAAGAGATGGAAGAAACGGTTGAGGCGTCGTTTTGGGGATGATGCGGAGGAAACCTTTAGCAAATATAGTGTTAACTTACGATGAGTTCCAGCTGTAGAGACTATGCCACCCATACCCATTGAAGGTGCGCCCTCGAGCAAGCTCTGGGCAACTTTGGCATAGGCCTTGGAGATTTGCTCCAATGAGCCAGTGACACTGAAGACACGATCGTGCACTCCAGGTACGACCTTGCTAACACCAGCCTTGACACCAGTCGCGTCACGAAGATCGGCGACATTTTGACCACCCTTGCCAATGATCACACCAGCCTCTCTGGAGGTAACAATGGCACGGACTGTCAATTGGGCTTGCTGGTAATCTTCCTCTGTCTTCGGCTCGCCATCAGAGGTGTTGAGGCGGCCCATTCCATCGCTCACATCGTTGACCGCGTCGGAGGAGTCTCTGATATCTTCTGAAGACATGGTTGGGATGATTGGCTCGATTGGGAAACGGGAGAGGGGATATCAAAGCGCGCGGAGTGAAGTTCGCGGAAGAGAGAGATAATCTGTGCAGCAACAATATATTAGTAAACAATGTTACATGGACTCAGTCGCAGCATAGTAACATACCTTTAGGACGAGGTGTGGGGGTCAGGGCGAAACACTAGAAGGGTGATGCAGAGGTGGGCGAGAGGTAGAGGGGAGAAAGACAAGTTGAGATGAAAGGATGAGGTGTTTCAGCTATCCTGAGTAGGCTCGAGGTGTTCGTGGTGGTGGGGAAATCTTCTTCGTGGGCCAGGTCTTGAACCCCTTTCTTAGCTTCGATCCTTCCTCATTCGTCGAGCTAACGGAATGCTTCGAGAGAGACTGTGATTGGCCAATGATGAAACACAATGAAGAGCATTGATACAAAGAACTACAATGACCTATATACAACACACTTCAGCACTATCACTTCCCAGCTTCGAACACCACCTTCTGAGCCTTTCCTCCGTCGAAGATCTCATATCCTTCTACAGCTTGCGAAAGTGGCATAACTTTATCAGCCATGAATCTGTCAACATGTTAGAGAAAGCATACAATATAAGCTTGTCAAGATCCTCGACTAACCCAAGCAAGTGGTGCTTCTTCTTGAGAGCTTCAAGGGCTTCCGGGAAGATGGACCGTACAGGACAACGGCCCATCTGTATACGAAGATTCTTGCCGTATGCCTACAGTCGATCAGCGATGTTGTGAGGCTTGCGTGTCTTCTTTATATGCTTACCTCGTTGCCAGTCCAAGGAATCTCAGCGTTGTGTACTCCAATACTGCTGATAACACCCCATGGACGCAACAGCTCGAACCCCATTCTCAGAGCAGGCGATAGACCAACCACCTCGATAACCACATCCGCACCTCTTCCGTCTGTCAGCTCTTTGACCCTCTTGTTCAGGCCTTCACGATCAGTTTGGAAGTTCCACGGTTCAGCTCCTAATGACTTAGCCAGCTCCAATCGAGATGGAATAGAGTCAACTGCGATGAGGTTCTTGGGTTTGTAGTCAACCGCATTCACTAGCGCACAGAGCCCAACAGGACCACACCCTATCAGGACTACAGTGGCTTCTGATAATTGCTCTTTACTCAGATCCTTCAGACCGTTTCTGGCACCAAACCATCCTGTAGGGAACTGCGAAGGGGTGAGGACACAACCGAACAACGTATAGTATAATAGCTTACAATATCTGCCATGAGGACCAACATATTTTCTGGGATCTCATCTGGTGCCTTGAACAGTGTTGTATCGGCTAGTGGCACGCGGACCTGGTATGGTCAGCTTCGGCGCAAGATGTCATCGAGTCATCCATACATATTCTGCTTGTGATCCGTCAAGTACAGGGCTCCCGAAGAGTTGACCCTTTGCACATCGTGAAGAGAAGCCATTCTTGCAGTAAAAACACTCCCCGCTGCACAAATTAGCTTAATCTAGAGTCTCAGGCAGGACATATACTAGACAGACACTTACCACGATGTAGTAAAAGGTGCAATGACCCGATCACCCTTTTTGAAGTTCTTGATATCGTCTCCGACTTCAGTCACTTCACCAACAAATTCATGGCCCATAATGAAACCAGTAGCACTCTTCTGGTGGCCTCGGAAGACATGTAGCTCACTGCCACAAAGTCCCGCATCTCTTACTTTGCAAATAACAGATTTGGAGTCGTTTTTGGGTAGTGGTCGATCCTCAACTACGACTTCCTTCACACCCTTGAAGACTACAGCTTTCATCGTTGAAGAGGACATCTTGATTAGAAGTATACGAAAAGTGAGTAGAAGAAGTTGCTATGCAGAGGAAAGAAGTGCAGTCAAATGCTCTATAGTACACCTAATGCCGAGGAAGTAATACCCCGCATCGTAAGCGCGAACGGTTGCGTCGTCAGACAGAACAGGACATACTGTCGGTGATCGCATAGGTCTACTTGGAACGAGAACGTCTCGAATATGCATTATTAAGTTGTATCTTGTAGGACTATGAATTGGCTTAAGCCTACCGATCTCCCCAGTCCATTGTGTTGAGAAGGAATTCGTGATTGAAAGCAAAAACGCCACATTATATCTCCCGAGTATACCCCACCATCCTCAGCTCACTGGAAGCAGCAGCTCAGCCTCCAAGATGAACTTGCCCTCCTTGTACTTCTCCGCCGGTTCATAAGCTTTGTCATACTTCCAGCCCACGATAGCCTTGCACTGGCGACATACCATGTCTCGGACGACGTGCTTGCCAGTAGTCATACTGCGTTCGGCGGGTTCGCCTAGGATTATGTTGACGACGTTATCGAAGAGGTATGCTTTGCCGTGTTGACCGCGGAAGTTCTGTTGCAGAGTAGAATGTTAGTATGATGGGAAGCCGGGATGAAAGCTGGATAAGACAACTTACACGACTGAGGATGTCTTCTTGGGTTGAGAAGTGTGTCTTGCATTCCTTGCAGCCGTAGACTTTGGTATCAGAGCTCAGATATTGGTTGTAGATGAGACCCATTTTGATGTAGTATCCTGTGGCCCTTCAAGGGCCGCTCTTTGTATAGGTGGGATGTCTTGAGAGAAGGATTCGCGATGTTGCTTGCTGAGTTGGTTGCTGCCTCGAGATGAGTCCAGTCAAATGCGGGGTTATCGTAATCGCTTTCCGGTTTCTATTGCGAGGAGAGATTTGCTAATAGTTGATGTGAGGCTTGCCCAGTTGTCAAAAGGAGCAGAAGACCCAGGAGCGTATTGCAATGTGGCGAGTTCAAGTATGAGTGGATGGAAGGTAACACAAGGTCTGAGATAGAGGGATCAGTGTTGGCAAGGGTCCAGCGTGGTCCTCGACTCCTCGTCGCGTAGTTGTACTTGGTCTGGTGCTAGATATATATGTACAACAACCAGTGAGAGTTCAAATGATTCCGAGGGGTTTGATGTAGCAGGAGACCAGATACATTGCAAGAGAGGTGATTGCGACTCGATAGCTGGCTGACGAGATAGACGTTCCCTTTGAATCTTTGGCTCGGTTGATTTGCCCACGAGGGTCTTTTTGACTTTGGCTATCAACTTTTTATCCCGATGTCTTTCCTCAAGCGTTTCACAACCAGGTCTACCTCTTCGTCCACAATCACAACTCCAGCAAGCTCGCGTCCTCCATCTCAGGATAGCAAAAGCAGTACAGACAGCGTACAACATAAATCTAGCCCACACAAAAAGCCCAAGTCGGCCACACAACGTCGGCACGAGACCGATTTTCATCCACTAGATCTTCCACCAGAAGAGCGAGCACGATTCCTACCACGACCACGGTTATCATCACCTTCTCGCTCACGTTCTCCCGTTCCTCTCTTCGTCATGGATACCAGCATGGACTCGAGCCGACCGGCAACTCCGTCGACACCAGATGAGCAGCCTATCCCTAATGGCACTAATGGCGTGAATGGCGATCATACGGAGGAAAACGCAGCACCACGACCACCGCCACATAGAACACCTACAGATACACCAAAGAAGTCAGAAGCAGAACTAAAACAGGAGGCAGAAGCGGCAAAAGAAGAAGGAAACAAATTCTTCAAAGCAAAGCAATATGAAAAAGCAATTGCAGAATACACAAAAGGTAGAAAGCAATCCATGACTACCGTTCGGAGAAAATCGAGGCTAATCAGTCTAAAGCTATCGAGGCCGACCCATCGGCTGCGACATATAGATCAAATCGTGCAGCAGCTTACATGTCTGCGACCAAGTTTGTCGATGCACTAGAAGACGCCAAAGCAGCAGATGAGCGCGACCCAGACAATGCCAAAGTCTTATTGAGATTAGCAAGAATCTATACAGCACTAGGGAGACCGCGAGAGGCAGTGGACATTTTCAACAGGATATCTCCTGCCCCAGCTACTGGCGATCGAGCTCAAGCACAAGCTATGCTACAGCATATTGAATCTGCACAACAACAACTGAAAGAAGGCACAAGCGGATCCATGGTTCTTCATGCAATCGAGCAAGCGGAGCGTGGTCTAGGTGCACGTGTCGATACACCCAGGAAATGGAAGATCATGCGAGGAGAAGCGTATCTCAAGCTGGGTAATGAGAATGCGCTCGGCGACGCAGCAAACGTAGCCATGGGACTTCTACGAGCAAACAACCAAGACCCAGAAGCACTCGTACTTCGAGGACGAGCACTATACGGACAAGGCGAGATCGAGAAAGCAATTCAGCACTTCAGGTCAGCAATAAGTTGTGATCCTGATTACAAGGAGGCTGTCAAATATATGCGTCTTGTTCAGAAGCTCGACCGGACAAAGGAAGAAGGCAACACATTGTTCAAGAGTGCAAGATATGGACCCGCAGTCGACAAGTACACAGAAGCATTAGCAATCGATCCAGCGAACAAAGGCACAAATGCAAAGATCTTGCAAAATCGTGCAATCTGCAACACCAAACTCAAGCTATACGACGCAGCCATTGCGGATTGTGATCGAGCAATCAGTCTGGACCCAACATATATCAAGGCGCAAAAGACACGAGCCAAAGCCCTTGGAGAGTCGGGCGACTGGGAGGAAGCCATCAAGGCATTAAAGAAGATTGCGGAAGAGCATCCTGAAGAGCCCAACATTGCAAAGGAAGTCCGCAATGCCGAGCTTGAGTTGAAGAAGTCAAAAAGAAAGGACTATTACAAGATTCTGGGGGTGGAAAAGGATGCCAGCGATAGCGAGATCAAGAAGGCATACAGGAAGTTGGCTATCCAGACACATCCAGATAAGAATCCTGATGATCCCAAGGCTGAGGAACGGTTCAAGGATGTTGGTGAAGCATACGAGACACTGAGCGATACGGAAAAGCGAGAAGCATATGATCGTGGTGATGACTTGATGGAGCCTGGCATGGGTATGGGAGGCGGTTTTGGAGGAGGTGGAATGGGCGGAATCGATCCAGAAGTCCTCGCTCAAATGTTTGGAGGAGGCATGCGTGGTGGAGGTGGTGGTTTCGGTGGTGGTGGTGGTGGTCCCCAGTTCTCCTTTGGTGGTGGAGGTCGAGGTGGTGGCGGATTCCCATTCTGATGAAACATGGCATGATTTAGAGAAGCACAGACTTGTGTATATATGAAGACACTTTCCATTAGAAGTACTCGAACCAAGCCATTGAGAAGGGCCCAGGCCCTCAAGTACCCCCAGTAACCCACACACCCCTTCCAAGGCCTCGTCCAGGCGTTTTGTATGATCAAGAACGAAGGTGAAACAGAATAGAACCTATACAGCCTGTGCGTGCTTCAAGAGAGCCATGTAGCACGTGTCCATACACAGATGTGGCTTGAGCTTCTGTTCCTGCAGGAGATCGACGAGATTAGGCTATGATGCTTGTCTGGTTCCGACCCTCTGTTTCCTTGTTTTCTCCAACGGTAACCATGAAAAAAGTAAACAACATGACATGATGTAATGAGTTAAGGGGCGTGGACTGTGTTGTTTTATAGACAACAAGCTTCCCCGACTTTGTCTCGTGCTCGCAAAGGACCTATTCACTGAAGCTAGCACGCGCATACAGCAGCACTATCACAATGCCTTCAACACAATGGCTCGCCGCAGCCCTGCTCGCTGGAATGGCGGCAGCAACACCTACACAAACACTCATGCCCACTGCTGTGGCATTCTCGGTTCCTGCGATTACGCCTGCATTCGATGATCTGAGAAAGAGACAGCTGGCCAGCTTGACTAGCAAAATTGGAAGTGCTGCAGGTGATGTCGATAGTGCCGTGACTGGTGCCTTCAATAGTGCTCTTAGTGCTGCTGGCTCTGGAGTGCCATCATATGTCACTGATGGTGTTTTGCCGCTCAATGGTCTTCCCACAGGCACGGCTGTGCAGAGCAGATTGGGTCTGAGTGATGATGATTTGGCGGCTTTGCCTACACAAGGTATATTTAGTGTACATCCGATAATTTGGCCATACACTGACAAGAGTATAGTACTCAACCTAGGCCCGTATGCAAACTGGACAGGCTCAAATTGGAATGTACGCTTTCATGGCAATGTATACAAGACTCCCAATCTGAGTAACAACACCCTGGACGACTTCACAAACACACTCCTCATTGGCACATCAGTCTCGCAACTAAATCAGACCCAGCAAGATATGACAAGGAACGTAACAAAGGAGATCCTCGTTGTGCAGCAAGGTGATGTTCAGCCTATCTTCAGACTTTATCCTACGCCGACGAGCGGAGGACCACAGGTTGTCCAGACTGTTTACTTCCCTTACAACACGACCGTGGAAGGTGATTACGACTCTTTCGTGCCTATTGAGGGCAACAGTATCTATGCTGGTAACGCCACAGATCAAATCCAAAAAGTGGACATCTACACAAATGGCACTCTTTCGGGCAATGCCTCTGCATATCTTGTACCTTCTACTGGTGTCACTATCGTTTCTGACATTGACGACATCCTGCGCGTAACGAAGATTTACGAGCCAAAGCAGGGAATCATTAACACATTTGCAAACCCCTTCGTTCCTTGGGTATGTATATAAGTCATGTGAATCAACCGCACTAAACATACTAATCTTCTTAGATGAACATGCCTCAAATCTACGCCAACTGGTCCCAGACGCTTCTACATCCTCAAATCCACTTCCACTACCTCACCACCACTCCTGAACAAATTACTAGGAATTACGAGGCCTTCATCTCATCCTACTACCCACCCGGTTCCTTCGACACCCGTCCCCTCAACTTCAGCGACATCTCCGCCACCCTCTCCATCCGCGAATACCTCCTCACCAAAGTCATGGAAACCTTCCCCAACCGCCGATTCGTTCTCGTAGCAGACACCTCAAACAGCGATGTCATGCGAGACTATCCCAAAATGGCGCACGCTTACCCAAACACCTGCATTCTCCTCCGCAACACATCGGCAACTGACCCTGGTGACCGCTTTCCTTATGACACGAGTGGCTTTGCTGGCCTGCCTCAAAACAGATTCATGTTCTTTCGCACGCCTGAGGATTTGATGAATCTTGATATTAGCAATGGCCAGTGCTATAATGCCAGCGTGCCGCAAAACGTCACATTTGGTTATCAAGGACTACCATTGGATCTGAGTGGGAATGGCAACTTCAATTTGACGCAGAGTAGCGCTAGTGCGAGTAGTGCTGCAGCGAGCAGTGCAAGTGCGAGTGCAACAAGTGCGACGGCGAAGCCTAATGCTGCTGTGAATAGTGTGGTTGTGAGCTGGGCTGCGTGGGGAACGATGGTTGTGGTTGGTGTAGCGTTTTGCTTTATGTGAGTCTGGAAGCTGGAAAGTGTAGAGCAGAGGATATGAACTGTGTAGAGTAGACTTTGCTGTAGCATAGCATAGCGTTTTCGTATTAATATGTTTTTTGTGTATTGGCTTTCGTCCCGAAAATTGTCACGATGAGATATTAATCGTATCATGGCTCAAGAGCATGAAAATATACCTCCAGCAATCTCCACAACTTTTTTTTGCTTGAGTTACGTTCTACTCTTCTCGAAAGTTCAGGTGCCAAGCCTCTGAGATGTGAAATCGCCTTGCAAAAGAGATTCACTTCTCGCGAGACATCTCTTTGACTCCCTCGAAAATATCAACGTCTTCGACCCTATTCACCAATACGATCTACGCCAGATCACTAGGACCATGACTCTAAATGGGGATGGTGGTTACGCCTGGAGAGGAGGAAAACTATGAGAGCTTGGAAGTCAGGTACGATGTGATCAAGGTAGAACCTTCGTATACCTAGCCATGTATCTCTCTTAGCACGAGAGACGCCGCCTACTCCGTTTCTTCATCTTTCCCTCCGCCGCTCTGGGCTACGAGGTAGTCCTACGCCGCCGACGTCGTCGGCAGGCAGCATCAAGCAGGTCTGGGGCCAGAAAGACCGGCGGGTCTCAGGCTACTACTGCGAAGATTGTGCTCAATATGCTTCAGATGTTGAGTAGCGTTATGCAGCTTTCCAGTAAAGCAGCCATGACGAAACAGTCTCGTTCTATCGCGTAGTCGACCAAGCTTATTATGTCACAAGTGTCTGACACAGCTCAAGTTAGCTGCACAGGACGTGCCCAAAGGGAGTCGGCCAAGACAGCTAGGCTGGTTTCTTGAATGGCTCGGTTGGAGATTGTAGAAGTGGCGGTGATGATGTTGACACCGATAACATGATCACGATGACAATGTCTAATTCACAAAGATTTGTCAGTGCTTCATACATGTATGTTCGTGATTCGTAACTCATAAGTATAATCTAATTGTACACCCCGCCTTACAGCCTAACACCACCAGCATCTTTCTTCCCAAAGAGCTTCCCAAATGCCCCTCCCACATCCAAGACCGAGCTGCCTTGCTCACCACTCATCCACTTCGGTTTGGTCAAAGTTACCGGAACAGCAGTATCGATTGTATTCCTGACTTTATGTGCAAAATCCGTAAAGAAATCCAACCGCCCCGGCTCGTCCTCATCCAACGACGGTGGTGCGCCACGACGAGATTGTCGTTCTCCACCCAGCACCCGAGTCGGAGCTGTACGAGACACCGGTCTTGCAGCACCATCTGACGGTCTATCAGAGTATGGAAGACTAAGATTGGCCGAACTAGGAAAAGGTGAATGATTTCGACTAGACAGACCCAAGTCGTCTCCAGGCGTCTCAGAATCACGAGCTAGCAGCGTGCGGCCTTCTCGCCAACTTCCAGTACCATAGCCCTCTGGATTTTCGCCCTCGTCGTCATCGAGCACACCAAAGCCGACGAGGTTCTTCACTTTACCGTATAAGTTGAACGTGTTTGCGAGGACGGAAACGACGATGAAGATTGGGAAGAATCGGCTGAAACCGAGACCTAAAGGTGTGAAGTCGACAAGACGGCCCAGGAAACGGTAGAACATTGAGTTTTCGAAAATGTCTTTCGGGACAAACGTGATGAAGTTGTAGGATAGTGGAACCGTCAGCTTTGCGACTTGACATGCGTACCAGCATGCGCTTTCGGCGTAGGTGTTGCGACGTGTGAGGGCGCGATTGCCCCAGACTTTGACCTCGCTGATACTGAGTAACGCGGCTGCGCACATGTAGAGAAGCCAGGAGATGGCCATTACTTGACCTGCGAACCCGATCTGGCCACTTTCGCTATTGGGATGGTGGATGATGGATAGACCAACGATAGAAAGATGCGGGAAGTTAGACTTGATGACTTCTGACCAGATAATGCTGATGGAGGCGGCGGCGAAGAAGAAGCTGAAGAAGTAGCGGAGGCCAGGTATTATGGAAGCGTGTAAATAATAGCGCATTGTTGGGTTGAGAAAGGTAAGGCGGTCGGACCAGGAGTCTGCGCCAGCCGAGCGCTCTAATTTGCATGTACTGGCAGCAGAGATGACAGCTTCCGTTGACTGGGCGTTTCGTTTCAAGTGCTCCCATTCGTCCATGAAACGGGCTTTCTTGTGACGAGCCCGCTTTAGTGCGCGTGCAAGGTCTGCTAGATAGCGGTCTGTGATTACGGCAGGGATCGTTGCTTTGCCTCGAGCTGTCCCTCCTAGACGTACTCCGACGCGTATTTCCGGAAGACTCGACATGTCTGCCAATTCCTCGATCCACTCCTGCAGATCCCTCGGTGCTGTCGTTCGTTTCTGCTGCAATAGCACAACCTTCTGCTCGAGCTCGTCAAGCTCTTCAATTGCCGTCGTCATCTTCTCCCACAGCCCTGGTGCTCGTGTCTGTAGGTGGCGTAGCTTTCGACTAAGACTGGCATCACGGAAGAGCTTCTTCGGAATCGCAACTAAACCATGTCCCATGAGATAGATTGCCAATATCAAGCCCCACGCATATGCCAAAGCCATAACCAAGCTCTTCAGACTCGTTGGGTAGATCCCTTTTTGCAGAAAAATGTAGACCAATCCAACAGAGCCCAGACTCAGCACAGTAAGCTGATATCTTGCGTTGACCCTGAGCGCATATCGTACACGATCACTGACAGAGCGAAAGCCAGAGTCTGAGAAGTCGGCCAATAGTGGGAGAACGAACCATGTCAGGCAGAATGTCAGCCAGTAGAGCACTCGCCAGAGTACTAATAGTACATCATCCTTCAGCCAAATGCCTCGTGAAGGGTCTGATTCTGGTGGTGCTGCGGCGGAGGCTAAATCTATCGGGACGAGTAGGATGATACTGGCCGGCAGTGCTAGGGCGAGGAATACGGGGACAATCAGATAGGCTGGTGTGGTCCGTAGTGGTAAATAGTATCGAAGAAGGAGAAGGGCAGCGATGCTGATTATTAGGATGGCAAAGGCGAAGAAGACATCCGAACCGATGGGTGAGCTGGTCATATTGCTGGCGACAGAAGTGAAGTTGGTCTCTGCTATCGGAGCAGCATTGGCCAGAGTAGCATGTTGGGGTGAAGGGGTGATGTTGTTGTTGGTCGTCGATATTCGGTTTTGGCAATATAGTGAATCAGGGGCTTCATGTTGAAACGAACATATCAAACCCCCGCAACGCATACAACAACAACTAAGCATTAATTGTGCTCGTAATAATCACCTTAAGCCACTGCCAAACTCAAACACTACTCCGTCACATCCACAGACATTCACAAGAAGCAGCTGAGCCCCCAACTGGGGTGGATCGAGAGATAGGATGAGTTCCTGTAGGTGTTATGAGACCAAAAGTAGGTTGAGGACTGACATGTCTTGAATCTAGTAAAACAGTTCGTCCGCAATGTACGCGCAGCCAAGACGATAGCAGACGAGCGAGCTGTGGTTCAGAAAGAGAGCGCTGCCATCCGCGCTAGTTTCAGGGAAGAGAGTCACGACTCCAATATCAGGTTAATACACTGTCCGTGGACAGATGGTGGCAATGCTGACACGATCAAAGACGAAACAATGTTGCCAAGCTATTATACCTCTTTACCCTGGGAGAAAGAACACATTTCGGTCAGATTGAATGCTTGAAACTATTGGCGTCACCTCGCTTCGCCGACAAGCGCCTGGGATATCTGGGGACAATGCTATTACTCGACGAGAATCAAGAAGTCCTGACGTTGGTCACAAACTCTTTGTCCAAGTATGAAGCATTTTCTGCAACAAATGGACTACTGGCTGATTCTCTACAGTGACCTTAAGCATCCAAACCAGTATGTCGTAGGTCTGGCACTAGTAACACTAGGTAACATTGCCTCTGTCGAAATGGCCCGAGATCTGTTCCCGGAAATTGAAAGCCTGGTATCTTCATCCAACTCATACATTCGACGAAAAGCAGCGCTGTGCGCAATGAGGATATGTCGAAAAGTGCCTGACCTGCAAGAACATTTCGTGGACAAGGCAAAAGTGTTGCTGAACGATCGAAATCACGGCGTGCTTCTTTGCGGCCTCACACTGGTGACTGGAATGTGCGAAGCTGACGAGGCTGAAGGTGGTGAAGGAGGAGTGATTGAGCTGTTCAGACCAGTCACGGGCTCGCTCATCAAAGTACTCAAGGGATTGTCGAGTTCAGGTTATGCGCCAGAGCATGATGTGACTGGTATTGCGGATCCTTTCCTGCAGGTCAAGATTCTGAGACTCCTCCGCGTACTTGCGCGTGGAGATGTAGAGACGAGCGAGCAGATTAACGATATCCTGGCACAGGTGGCGACCAACACAGATTCCTCCAAGAACGTCGGCAATTCCATTCTGTATGAGGCAGTACTTACCATCCTGGATGTTGAAGCAGACTCTGGTCTTCGTGTACTAGGTGTTAACATATTAGGGAAGTTCTTGGAAAACAAGGACAACAATATTCGATACGTTGCTCTAAATACCCTGGTGAAGGTTGTCGCTATTGAGCCCAATGCCGTCCAAAGACATCGTAATACCATCTTAGACTGTCTGAGGGACCCTGATATCAGTATCAGAAGACGTGCTCTAGATCTCAGTTTCACGCTGATCAACGAAAGCAACGTCAGAGTCATGATTCGAGAACTTTTGGCATTCCTTGAAATTGCCGACAACGAGTTTAAACCCCTCATGACAACGCAGATCGGTGTTGCTGCTGAAAGATTCGCTCCGTCCAAGCGGTGGCATGTCGATACCATGCTTCGTGTTCTCAAACTTGCTGGAAACTATGTTAAGGAACAGATCATTTCGTCATTTATTCGGCTCATCGCAACTTCACCTGATCTCCAAACATACTCTGCACAGAAGCTGTATGCGAATCTGAAATCCGACATCACACAGGAAGCACTAACTTTGGCTGCCGGCTGGACGATTGGAGAATACGGTGATTCACTTCTGCAAGGAGGTCAATATGAAGAGGAGGAACTGGTTCAGGATGTCAAAGAAGGAGACATTGTGGATCTGTTCAATAGCATTCTCAACAGTAGCTATGCCACGCAGATTGTAAAGCAGTACATAATTACTGCTGCGGTTAAGCTAACCACGCGGTTCTCAGAGCCAGGTCAGATTGACAGATTGAGGAGACTATTACTGAACAATCAGGCCAACCTCGACGTTGAGATACAACAACGAGCAGTCGAGTATGGCAACCTTTTTGGTTTTGACCAAATCAGACGCGGTGTTTTGGAGCGCATGCCTCCACCAGAAATCAAGGAAGAACAACGTGCACTGGGTGATTCAATGACGAAGAAAAAGACTGCCAAGGTTGTACCGAAGTCGAAGAAGCCTGGCAAATTGGCAGAAGAAGATATGCTGCTCGATCTGATGGGAGGTGACACAGATATCCCAGCAACTGATCTTAGTGCCACTATCAATGGCAACCAACAGACTAGCGCAGATCTACTTGCCGACATCCTAGGAGGTGGACCGACAATGTCCAGTGCACCACCACAGCAATCAAACGCAGCCGACATCATGTCTTTGTTCGGTGGAGCTCCTCAACCAACCTCATCCTCTGCAACACCTGCTGCATTTGATGCTCCAAATTCTCTTGCCTCTCCACCACCAACAACACTTCCTGCTCAATCTCCTGCACACACGGCGTACAACAAGAACGACCTTTTCATCACCTTCCAGACTAAGCGAGATGCAAGTACTGTCCAGGCTATCGCTCGTTTCGCCAACAACAGCACGACTGCATCGATCAGCGGCTTGTCACTACAAGTTGCTGTGCCAAAGAGCCAGAAGTTAGCATTACAAGCTTTGGCTAGTGATCAACTTGCACCAGGAGCGAATATTGCGCAGAACATGAGGATCACAGGAGTCAACGGGGTGGGTCTTTTCTGTACTAGTATGAGGTTGTAACATTAAGCTGACTAGTTCATAGCCACCACCGCCTAGGTTGAGACTACGTCTGAAGGTTGCTTATACCGTGGAAGGAGGCGCGCCAATAACGGAACAGATCGACTGGGCGGAACCGACGTGATGATTCATTGAACGGCATGAGTGTTTATAGACTTCAGAATGGGGTACGACCTTTGACGCTTGCATGATTGGCGATCTTGTGTTAGATGTGATGTCTGATTAGTATTAGTTCTATGTCTATGTCTATGGTGCTGTATATGTCTGATGCCCTATAACAATAAGCATCCCCTTTATACCGTCTGTCCAAGCCCGCCTGAGATGCAACGACTGAGCTCCATAAAGTGCCCGGTGAGCATGAAAACAGGCCGTGAGGCGTGCTGCTACCCTTCCTACTTCATCCGCCTTCGCTAATCACCGGTCCAATCTCAACAGAATTCGCCTCAGATGCAAAGCCCGAGCTCCATAAAGTGAGCATGAAAAGAGGCCGTGAGGCATGCTGCAACACTCCCACTCCCTCCGTCTTCGACAATCACGGTTTAATCTTAACTAGACTCGCCTGGGATGCAGCAACCGAGACTGCGCTGATGAGCATCAGAACAGGCCGTGAGGTGTGCTGCCGCTCGCTCAATTCTTCATGAGTATCCGCTTTTACAAAGCCGGTCGCTTCGCCCTAGCCCGTGGCTGACGTGGCTGGTAGACATTCCCTGCCCCCACTGCTGCAACCAGTTCAAACTCCTCCTCACGAGTCAGCTTCCTCTCCTCGATCGCGGGCTGTGCTGGTCCCTGCGAGGCTGTTTCCTGCGAAGACGTGGAAGTGACAGTCCCGACGGACGTGGGACTAGCGCCACTGTCATTGGGACTCTTCTTGACCCTCTTCGCAGCAGGCTCGGCGGTAGTCTCTACAGGAACTGCAGAGGAAGTGGTGGCACGTGGTCCGTATGCCTTAAGCGCGGCCTTAAAGTCCCGGATGTTGCTTTCCGTTCTGCTAACAGCCTCGAATCCTGCTTGTGGCGCGGCAGGATCTCTGGCAGGAAGGGGGTGGGTGGTGTGCCGAGGCCTCTTGGTGCCTCTCTCTGGCTGCTGTTCTTGTACGACATCCCGAGGAGTAGCTTCATCAGATTGAGCCTCGGGATTAGGCTCGCCAGTTCCGGGAGGGAGGGTGCGTCGAGTGCCCTGAGGTTGTCGCCTCCTTGTTCGCGCGACTTTCCTCACTGCTAACTCAGTCGCCTCGACTTGAGGAGCTGCTCGGACGGATGCCTTTGGCCTCGAGAAAGTGGCCGTGTGTCGAGTGCCCTGGGACCTTCGTTGCCTCTTTGTCTGCACTGACCTATCCTCCATCTCCGAGTTGACCACTTCGGGATCCTGTGGTCTAGTGCGCTTTATTTTGAGACGGATAGTGGTGGGTCGAGTGCTGGAGGGTTTCTCGCCACTACTCAGGGCTAGTAGCCCCTCTGCCATCTCACGATCACTTGCTTCGGGATTGTGTGCATCGATAGCATTTGAGTTGGTCGAAGAAGCGGTGTGAAGAGTGCCCTCCTCACTTTCAAAACTTTCAAAAGTCCGTCCAGCATCGTCAACCCGAAACAAATTGGCTCTGAAGCCCTTAGCAATCGCCAACACTTCTGCCTCTCTCACCAACGCAGCTCTTCCTCGAGACTTCTCCCCTTCGTTCCACGGCGCACCCCTCTTACCGCCACGTTTCGCTGTCGTACGCATGGTTTCGGCGTTGAGGGTGTCCCAGCGATTGTCGTACTTGCTGAGGAAAGGAACGGGCAGCTTGTATATCCTCCTGATCTGGCGTGCTGCTACCATGGTGCTGGCGCCGCGGGCTATCATGCTACAGGCTTTCTGGCGCAGGTGTTCCATCATTCTCACGTCGGGAAAGGTGCCGTTAAGATCTTCGAGGTTGCGCATTAGGGAGTGGAACTCGGGGAGGTATGCGGGCTCCTTGTAGCAGGCGTTGCTTTCTTGCCATATGGGGTGCATGGGTGTGGAAGACATGGTCGGTGGATAGGTCTAATTCGATTCAAAGCTTCGTTGGGACTGTTGCTAGTCGAGCAGGGATCCTATCGAGGATAGGACTGCGTGAAGAGTGCTGCGGGTAGACTGAGACTCAGGAAGTAGTCTTGTGATGTCAGGATCCCACAATTGACTCTCAAAGCAATCTAAAAGTTCAAGTAGGTCTTGTCGAGGATTAGTACTGTGTGAAGAGTGCCCTTCTGAAACAAGAGGTGTTAAAGTGGTCTGCTAAATCTTGAATCCTGAAAGCGAAGTGTCTGAGATAGGACGAAAGTCAATTAGTTTTAACTGAGTAGTAACACTGTGTGGCTGGTGTCGTTGAAGAGTTGAGTGAGGTCCTTTGTCTTTATGCTGAAGATATTGCAGTTACAAAGCAGGGTGGACTCTTGCTTGATATATGTGCAACAATGCCGTGCTCAGACAAAGGTTTTCGCTCAGACAAAGTTTTCGCTCAGACAAAGCTTGCGCTCAGAACACAAGGCCATCAAGGTACTTTGATCGACGTAAATAGTGGTAGACATGGCGACGGATGACTGTGTGTGGGCTCTCCTCCAATACTTGAGCAGTAAGTTTTCGAATCTTTGGATGTCTACCGCTGTCGTACCAAGTAGAACAGATAGAGTTACAGGCAGGCATTTTTCCAAGTGCAAAGACATGTTGAGGCCACCTGTCCATATGAAAGGGTAAAGCACAGAAGGTAAGTTATATATATTGGTGAAGCATACGTCAGTCGTGGTTATTACGTTGATTCACGACAGGAGCAAGAGCTGCAAGACTGTTACCAGTATAGCAAGTGTTTCCTTGTTTTCTTTCCTTGTTCAAGAGTGTGTTCAATGGCTGGAGTTGGTCACGGTACGAATCTAGCCCACAGATCATATCATGGAAAAGGAATAAGTCTGATGTAGGATACAGCAACCGAAGTCATGGATGGTTGAGAGTGGTCTGTAGCCAGTTGAGGGCGTACAGGTCCATTCAGGGCATCATCAAAGACTTTCGCATCTGATACGAAGCCATCGTTCGAACGCCAGATCATTGAGATGGTAGCAACATACAATCACTTATTGGCACACAGATGGATATACCTAGCATGTTCATACAAGATAGCGTGTAAAGTCTTGGGGCTGTTTTAGCTGGGGTCGAATCAGTGGGCAAGATAAATGCGATATATATTATATATAAAAATGTGCTCCCATCAATCTGGGGTTGTGGTCTAGCGGTATGATGCTTCCTTAGCATGGACGATTCAATTCACGCCTAACCGGCGTTGTTTCCGACATGGAAGAGGTTCTGGGTTCGAGTAAGCGTTCATCGATACAATAATTCGATATGATCTCCTCTCTAACATCCTATCAGCTCCCAGCCACTCCAGTATTTTTGCTCCTTTTGCCGTTATTTTTTGCATTATTTTTACTCGGTGGCCGTTCTGGCCTTTTTTTTGGCATCACTAGAAGTCGAAATATGCGATTGGCGGTGTTTTTGATGTTTTATCTAAGGTTGAGTCCTTTGCCAAGAATGCGGGAAAATGCGGTAAGATCTGACATGTGACTGCTCTTTCAAGCTGTGAAGGAAGGCACGAACAAGATATGAGGCTGTCGCTCTGATTTTGGGTTTGCTGGAGTATATGTCACTACACGAGTACATCTACCAAGATACAGAGCGTCTTAAGACTTGAACTTGAATATGTGGAGCAAGATCATTGTTTATACGATGACGTAACCACGACATTGCCAAGACCTCTGTGTGTTTCAGGTTGTCTCACGTTCACCATTGCTTGAGCATCTGACATCTGACTGACGACCACGTCTTTATACTGTGACAATACTACTCAAGATGGCGCCCTCTCTCGACCTGGCCATTCCCACCACCACAATCTCCGCATCCTCACCACCCTATACTCTATACACAATAACCCTGCGTCAACCCCTACGATCATGGACGCTCCAAAAACGATACTCAGACTTCACCAACCTGCACACCACTCTAACATCTCAGAACTCCAACACGCCACCACCCTTCCCACTCCCCGCGAAATCCTGGTTCAAAAAGACAGTCTCCTCTCCCGAATTCACCGAAAGTCGGCGTCACGGCCTAGAAAAATATCTCCAAGGCATAAACTCCTGCGACGATGCACGCTGGCGAAGCTGTGCCGCGTGGCGCCAGTTCTTGAACCTGCCGAATACTAGTGCAGAGACAGCGGCGGGCAAGATCGCTGCTGCGGCAATGAAGAGTGCAGATCTGCAGAATCCAGTCACTGATGCCACGGTCTGGCTGGATGTGCATCGAGATTTGAAAGCGCAGTTGCGGGATGCACGGGTTGCGCTGACGCGGCGAGATCAGGCGGGCACGGCACACGAGCAGCATGAAGCCGGATCTGAAGCCCGACGGTCTCTGGTCCGGGCTGGGACGATGATTATGAGTTTGGAGGGAGGCTTGAGGCAGATGATGGAGGGAGATGATGCGGGTGCGGGGTTAGGACAGGGCGAGATGAGGCGGAGGCGGGATTTGGTTGCTGCGGCGAAGAAAGAGAGGGATGCGCTGGAAAGTCTGATGAGCACGTTTGTGTCCAAGAACGACGCCAGGGCCAGTATGGAGTCTGGTGTCGCTAGTGCTGCGGACAAGGAGAGTTTGTTCAGGAGTTCGGGGAGTGGTGTTAGTTTGGCATCTACGGTCCCGAAGAGCAGTAGTCGGAGGGTGCTTGGTGCGAAGGAGACGGATAGGACGAGGGAGCTGGATAATACCGGGGTGCTACAGTTGCAGAAGCAGATTATGGAGGATCAAGATGAGGGTGTGGTTGATTTGACAAAGGTGGTGTTGAAGATGAAGCATATGGGTGTGCAGATCAATGATGAGCTGCAGTTGCAGAATGAAATGTTAGGAATGCTGGAGAATGATGTGGATAGAGTGGATAATAAGTTACGGGTTGCGAAGAAGAGGGTGGATAAGATCAAGTGAGCTTCGAGAACGCCAACATTTCAACCATCATCGAAGAGCTCTTTCAAACAATGGATGAAGCACTTTACCACCTCAAAGCGAATACTCTTTTGCAGAATGATAGGCTCATCCGCTTCGACTTCGATTCCTGCACTATAAAGGCCACGCATCACACGCTCGTAAACAACGTCTCATGCTTTTGCTTCCTTAGTGTCTTCGCCAGCATTTTCTTCTCATACTCACATCATCATCTCAATGCTTGGCAGTTTCAAGTCGAGATATTTCCAGCTCGCAACTCAAGTAAAAACAAGTTGTGGTTGGTGCCCAATTGACTCCTCGTCGAGCAACGTCGTTCTCGATGCTTAAATCTCAATATTCATAGACCTAGGTTGCGGAGCAATGTGTCGGTGCTGGAATAATCGTCTATAATCGCTCCGCGGCCTTTATAGAGCAACCTGCCTCATATCAAAACGTACTATGGGTACCTTATAATCATTCCACGCCTGCTGAAGCAAGTCACATGAGTCTGAACATCCACTTAAATCCAACGACACGACACCTAGTCTCATATACTCGATGAATCTATACAAGAACATACATAGCACATAAAATGCTCAATCCACTGATCATGCTCATCCAAAAGATAACATTCCCAGCCAATGCTCTGCCCTTCATCCATCTCGACCGCTGCACCATAACAATCGGTATCTGCAGCATAAGCGCAATAGCACCATAGCCTCTCAGCTTCTTCGTGATACAACCCATGACCAATTCATGCGCCAATGCCGAAATAAAGAAAGTAATGACTGTTGCAGCAGGCCGTGATACCACAGCGCGCGAAGCAGCATAGACATGTCTTCGGAAGAAATGATGAACAGGGACATTCCACTCGCGAGAGAACTCAAGCCAGTCAGTTGAGTTCCACCAATCTTCGTAAAAGTGGCGATCTGCGAAACAAGTGATTTCGGCGAAGAAGCCGCAGAGATATTCGAAGATGACGAGGAAGACGAGTAGGAAGATGACCATGAAGGGGAACAGCATTCTGCTGATCACCTCTGCAAAGATCAGCGCCCAGTCTGTGACGAAGTCTGTGCTTGCTAGCATGATCTTGGCTTCGTCTAGGACTGGCATGACGAATTCTTCGGTGGTGACTGTCATTAGGAATATGCAGCCAAATACTGCTAGTCCCTTCCATACTAGCTCCCATGGCCGAATCTTGTCTGTTCGTGGATACTCGAGTTCGTAGCATAGTGTGGGACAACAGAGAAAATCGAAGAAGTTGTAAAGTGTCAAGTTGGCTGGATATGTGACGTGTCCAAGTGGTGAGGTGATTTCAAATGCAAGATCTTCACGTAGCTCAGTCAATGTTCTGAGTGGTGGTGTCTTCATGCCTTCCTCTTGTATTTTGCGAATCTCGTCGATGTGTGAAGTGGTCGAAGGATATCGTACCAAAGGAATCCTGGCAGTTCGTACAGATATGACTTCGGGTTGATCGAGGTCTCTAAGCCTTTGTTTTGTTTCGCTGAGATGACCATTGTAGAAGGCGTATGAGTGCATCTTCATGAATAAGACAAGTAAGTGCAGCGTGAAGAAGACTTGAGCTGTCCAGGTCCAATTACGAACGAATGGCCAACTATAAGGCTGTCAGTTATGCTCCCTCGAATCCAGGTGTATAGTTATACTTACTCAACCCAGTAGAAAAGCCATGCCGCCTGAAAGACCGTCTGAACCCATTTACCGCCAGCCTTCCATCGCAACCAGCCTTTACTGTTCGCATAAAGCTTATGTAACGGCAAACTAACTAAAGTAGTCGCCGACATAATGGCATCGCTCAAGGCCATCTCCCAGATATTTTCCAAGAACGTTTCCTTCTGTCTCAATTGAAATGGATATCCAGTCTCCTTCAAATTTCGAAGCATGGTTGTTATACACATAATCGCCAGGCCAATCCAGAATGCCACGAAGAATCCTCGAAAGTCTCGATATTCTGACGCAGGGTCGAAATGTGAAACACGGGCTTGAAACTCGATGGAGGGAAACGATCTTTTTTTCTGCTCAGCGCGAAGCTTCTGACGGACAGATGATGTTGCTTGAAGGGATGGAGGCGCATCGGACGCAAGTGGTGTGGTCGGGCCACTTTGAAGATCATCTTCCAAGGTCTGTTGTAGCGCTTTTGATGGTGGTGCGCCTCGAGTATCATCAGGTCTCAGTTCTGCATAATTTCGTAGTCGTTGTTGCACATTATTCGCATGATCTAATGCGGAGGTTGCCATGATATCGAGCGCCTCTGCCAGATTTCCGACAGGCTTACTCCTCCTCCTGCTAATTCTTGCTTCTTTCGTGGCCTTGGTTGGATCTTGTCCAATCTTTGTCAGCAGAGTGTCGCCAAAAGTGTGAAACAGATAGTATGTGAATGTGAACTTCAGAGACAAACAGTGATCTTGCAGCAGATATTCTAATGCTTCCGGTGTGGGCGATCTATCGCTAGGCTACAGCTTTAATGTCGGTATTACAACTTTACAAAACCCTGACGTAGGTAGTTTTAAGCTTTCCTGGCACGGGATTTTCAGGGCAAGTTGAAGATCTGTATGCTAGGAGGAAGCTAAGCTAACACTTCACTTTGCTGCATTCAGCTATTTGGTCTTTTGCGACGAGACTGCATATGTACATTATCTTGCAGTAGTATAAACACTAGTGTAATCCCTATCCATGCATATGCACCGAGCAAATCCCAATATACAAAACGGTCGCTTCTCCTCTCACACATGCAGTATGAAAACAAAGTGGTTATTAACCCCAATATAAACAGAAGAAATTTCGACACCGTCCATGTATACACATTCATCGACATTTCCCTTCAATCCTCCCTCCCATTACTCACTCAAGTAACATCCTCTCTGAACCTACTAAATCCACTGCCCCTCGTTCCCGGCCTTTGTGGGCTGCCAGGATTGCTGCCCAATAACGGCGATGTGATACCTCTGACAGGAGTATCATTGTTCCAGACGGGATCAGCGAAAGGATTCTGATCAGCAAAAGGATCCTCTTCTTCCCCTACAGCTGGCATCCTACTCCTCCTGTTCGCAGCAGTGGCCGCTCCTGCAGCTCCAGCAGCAGCTCCTGCACCAACGAGAGGACTGCCGAAAGTACCGAAAGATGCTGCATTGCTGGGTGTGCCTGAAGGATAGAAAGATGAAGGTGCTGGTGTGGGCGACGCTCCCGGTACAAGTGATGAGGGACCTTCCATACCAGGACTAAATTGACTAGCCAGCTTACGACCACCCAGTCGCTGGAAGCCTCGCTCACCCATTGGTGGAGTCGCAGGAGGTACGGCTGCACCAGCTGATCCGGCACCAAAGCGGCTCAGGAAATAACCAGCAGGTATAAGACCTGCAGCGCCACCTGCTTCAGCGGCAGCAGCTGGAGCAGCATTGTTCGATGTTCCTAGTACACGTGCGATATGACGTCGCTTGACGAATTTGAGAAGAAGCAGAGCCAGTAGAGAGAGTAGCGCTAGACCGGCCACGCCACCTACTACACTGCCTGCTATCGTCCGGTTGGTTTGAGCTTGTGCCGCAGAATTATCTGGCGTTATAACGGAACCTGGACTCGCAGAAGCAGATGGTGCAGTATTTGTGTTGGTAGGATTGTCCGATGCACCACCACCAAAGGAGAACGATGCATCGCCAGAGGATAACGAGCGGCCTGAAGAAGAAGAAGAAGAAGAAGAAGAAGAAGAAGAAGAAGAAGAAGAAGAAGAAGCGTAGATCGCAGTTGATGCGACAGACGAGGCCGAGATCGAGGCCAAAGATGATGCTGAAGGAGAGGCGAGAGGTGATGCCGACGACAAAGCTAATGGCAATGGTGAAGAAGAGGCGAATGCTGACGGCGATGGAGAGCCTGCAATAACAACTTCACTCGTTGCTGAAGATATCCCATTGTATAGTGACATTGATGCAGGGATTGTACTCACTGCAAGAATAGTGCTGATCGGTGAACCGTTAGAGGAGATAATTGTGGCAAACGTGGTCGGCATTCCAGATGCCAATGGAGAAGAAGCGTCTAAAGGCAAATTCGTCGAAGGTGCTGAACTTGCTTGTGCAGGTGAAGAAATCGACGACAATTCGGAAGCCGGCAGAAGTGCATATACCGTCGTTGACATGCCGGACCCAGAAGAGCCTACAGGAAAGACTAAAGGAAAAGCTGATGACGCCCCCAGGGTAACAACGCCCGAGTATGTACGAGTAGATACAGGAGTTCCATATGTTATTACATTGGTTGCTGTAGATAAACCAGAAGGATTCGAAGTTTCCATTGGGGACGAACTAGAAGAATGTACAGGCGAAGGTGATGTCGAGAGTGCAAGAGTCTCTGCAAGTATCGACGCAGTTTCATACGCGATAGGCGATGTACCGGCAGAGGCGACGACAGGGATTACATAAATAGTTGTTGGTGTGGATGAAACTGTCAATTGAGCTGCGGGCACTGTAGAAAGTGTCTGTTCTGTGATTGTAGGTGTTGTGGTTGCCACAGGGCTGTACCCAACGACATACGGAGTGTCCATTCCCAACGACATGCTGACTGGACCATTGACTGTGCCCGAAGCAATCGATGTCCTTGTTTCAGATGCAGATGATTGATAAATACCTAGAACTGGCACCAATGATAGTGTCGACGCCGAATTTGACAGGGTACCGTTGCCAAATACTGTGGACATAGAGGTTGGTGTCGTAACAGTGTCTAATAAGACCGTCGACGATGCATTGACATTAGTTGTTGCCATACTCGTCAGATTTGAGTCTAGGCTTGCCGAAGCCAGAGACGATATTGGTACAGGTATGACAGTAATAGTTGTAGCATCGGACGTGGAATTGGCCGTGGAAGTACCTACAAAGGATCCGGAAATGGTCGGGATTGCAGTCATAGATGCAACACTGGCAGGTATTGGTAATACGGTAATAATCGTAGCATCAGACGTGAAATTCGTCGTGGAAGCGCTTGCAATAGATCCCGAATTGGTCGGGATTGCAGTCACAGATGCAATACTAGCAGGTATTGGCAGTACCGTAATAGTCTGGACCGGTAATAGCGCATTATCTGTAGAGTTGACTGTAGCAGACGTGCTAAGTCCTGGCAAATTGGAGCTTATTGTGAGCGGAAGTGCGGTCTGCAAGTCTGAAGTCGTTGAATTTGCGGCCGATACGCCAATGATGATCGTGCCACTAATATTTGCCAGGGTCGTCGCAGACTCTGCTACAATACTGGCGGTAGCTTGTGTGGTAGTGTTGGCTGACGATGTAACTGGCGCCGTAATGACAGCAACAGGCGAAGGCGTAACAAAGGTCAAGGTGTCAATCGATGACGAGTTGGTAGAAGACCCAATGCTGGCAACAAGCGTAACTGATGGCTCGACGGCCGATATGATGGGTGTGGCATCGAGACTGACCGTAACATTGACGCCAATTGAGACATCTTGTCTTCTTCGAAGGAGTTTCGACTCGACTCGTGGAACCTGATAACTGTATTGAGATAGCCTCTTGTTGTGCTTGAGCACATGTGGCATATGCTTTCCCGCTCTCTTCTCATGGTCATGGGATGCCTCGGGCGATGCATGATGTGTCTTCGCATGTCCTTCTGTTATCTCGGATACAGTGTGTTCATGGACATCTTGGCGGACTTCTTCCTGTACTTTCCCGTTTGCATCTTGCTTTAGGAATTGTGGTTTTCTGCTACTCGGATGGGCCATAGCTGTTGACCTGTTTTATGTATTGGATGATCGTCTTCTGGTCAAAAAATACTGGTCAATTCTTGCGCTTAAGCTGGACATGGACGATGAATATTCGACAGTTTTCTTTCTGCAGAGGATCCGAGTAAAGGAAGCCTGTGGATGCCGGAACAAGTGTCGTTGATGCGCTCAGATCCGGATAGTTTGGGTACTATCAAGTTGGATTTCTTCCTCAAGGTGACAAATTTGGTGGTCGAGTCTAGCAGCAAACAAGTGGTGAATGAAAGTGAAAATGAGTGACCTGTGAACGAGTGGACGCTAGCGACAGACCAGCTGTAAGGCGATATTGGTTGGAAGATTGGGCAGAATCTGATGTCTTAGATCTGCATACTCGAAAAGACAATGGTTGTGTAATATTGTCAAATCCTATTGCGGGCGATGCCGATGTATGGCCGTTGTTTGTCGTACAGTAGATAATAAAATTGTAGGTCGAGATGTACCTTATAGCATCCAGGTACCGAGTATTACGCTCACCAATAGATGACGCCCCTAGTGAGGAGATTGGAGGAGAAGGCGAATAGGCTGTCAGTATCGCGCTGTAGTCAGGCGGAGCGATTTGTTCGATGTCGAGGTCGTAGCGGACTGAGGTCACTGGAAGATGACGGCCACAAAATCAGAAGACGAGTCTGTGTGGGAACCACTGGGCGGCAGCAAAGATGCAGACGGCGGTGATTGCAAGACGGGTCGCTCGCGCTGTTTTTAGAAAGTTAAAGTTTAGGCTAGTATACCTGGTAGCAACCACAGCACGAGCCAAGCCAACTTGATCGTCTAGTCTTTCCTACAACACTAATAATACTATACTATCCTCCTCTTTCTATTGCGCGAACGAACTTGCTAGGACTGCCGAGCCGTTCGCGCTAGGGCAGCTTCGTCCGTGCAGCAGCACAACAAGCTGGGGGAAGCGTTTCATTTCGGAGATGCCGCCAATACTTACCTGATAATAAACACAGCGGAGGAAGGACTTGAGCAAGGATATGAATTTTTAATGAATGGCGGCCGTCAGACATGGGTTTACATGAGCTTTCCGCGTTTGTGTGAGTATGAAACCAGAAGGTCAAGGTCTTGTCATGAACAGCCTCACTCGCAAGAGAGAGACCTTAGTGGCTATGGGTGAATGCTCCTTGCAAAAGCCTTGGTTATTTCCGCAGTAGCTCTGGGAGAGCTTGATACGTCTCGAATCTTGGCAGCTCATCTCACACTGACCTCCACGCAAAGCCGGTAGTATGAGAGGCCTATGCAAGAAGTCTCATACTCCAATACCAGCACATCTGTTCGTACTCGAAGAAACTTGTACATATTTACGTCCAGTCGAGTTGTGTAGATCAGATAAATTGCCGAGTCCGATGTCAGATGTTATGTGAAACAAAGTCTTCTTACCTCAGGACACCTAGCTTGTCTGGTTCATCCTCAGGATTCGACAAATCTTCCTTTCTACGCCACACGCACTACTGGGCATTGGGCTGTCTTCAGCAGATGCAGATTACTTCGATTCAGCCTGAAAGCTGATCTAGATAGGAACGTATATCGGAGAGAGTGCATTCAGGAACAAATACACTCTTCAAGGTCCTAGTAGCTAATCCACCGGCTTGCGCCAGTCTGCAAGTGAATCAGAAGGAGAAATCAATCACTTTGGGCCATTTAGTACAGTAACATAACCCATATACCTGCCAAGGTGTCCTATCTGTTAGCGATGTGTAGGTGAACGCCAAAAGTCTTCTAGGTTACTCAGTGGCCTTGCTTCACCACTGACCCTCCTGCCATGTATTGTTCAGTCTCGAGCATGATTCGCTCCGAATATAAAGTGGGTCAGCCTCCGAACTTGTGGAGGCCGAACAACGACTTCGCCGAGCCTTCTCGCAGGTAAGCTCTCTCGTGACGGATACACTCGACAATCACGAAGTATCGCCTGGCTGGTCCAATCGGTCCTGTTGATTTGTCTGTCACTGTGAGACGGTTGTTGTTCACTGCAGTGTCCTTTATCACACCCAAAATCTGCTCCCTCCAAGCTTTACGACTATAGTATGAACAAAACATCCCAGGCGCAACCCGCATACCGACGCCGACCCTAAGCTGGCAGTGGAACTTGAACGACCTCCAAATATGAGTTCAAATCAGAGGCCGGCTTACAACGCTCAAGATGATCCCAACAATCTCTTCGCCCGCGTGCCCGCCGCAGCGCTAACATTTGATCTTGAGGCTTACATGGCCACCGGAAAGGCTGCTCCGGGCACGAACGTCGTCCAGTATAACACATTACCAGCACCGAATCATTATCCCAGAGCTACAGCAGTCATGACACCTCCTGCACCACAACGTACTGGTGCAGACAGGCGCCACAGTGTAGCTTCAGGGTCGAGTCAGCAAGCAGGAGCTGATGGCGCATCTCATGGAAATGGACAGAGCGAGCCGTCACCGGCATGGGCAGATTTAAAGACAAAAGCAGGCAAGGAGCGTAAACGACTACCACTGGCCTGTATTGCGTGTCGGCGCAAGAAGATTAGATGTTCTGGGGAGAAGCCGGCGTGCAAACATTGTCTGAGGTCAAGAACGCCATGTGTCTATAAAGTCACTCAGAGAAAGGCCGCGCCACGAACTGACTACATGGCCATGCTCGACAAACGACTGAAAAGAATGGAAGATAGGGTGATAAAAGCTCTGCCGAAGGATGACTTGGAGAAGTTACCAAATGTCACCAGGGCTGTCGTGAAGCCTTCAACACTCGCACAGCAGCAGAAAGCTGTGAAGAAAAGGTCCGCAGAAGAAGCATTCGGTAGCCGGCTGGAAAGATGGGCAGAGACACCGGAGATCGCAACACCGAATCCTGAAGCAAGAGAAGCGCGAGTTACGGCTGCAGAAGCACGGGAAGCACGGCAGCTGCCACCACCGAAGCAAAGGACAAAAGAGGAAACTGGTGCACTCTTGACGGACGGACTAGAAGCACTGCCAACAAAAGATATACAGCTTCATCTGGCAGAGGTATATTTCGACTATGTATATGGTCAGAGTTATCATCTACTTCACAAGCCTAGTTTTATGCGCAGATTGGAAGCAGGCAGTGTACCGCCCGTGTTGATCTTAGCTGTATGTGCAGTGTCAGCTCGCTTTTCCACGCATCCCACATTACAGACAGAACCAGCATTTCTGCGAGGGGAAGATTGGGCGAATGCTGCATTAGAAGTGGCCATGAAGCGCTTCGACTCACCCAATATAGCAGTTTTGATAGTATTTCTGCTGCTCGGACTACACACATTTGGTGCATGCCAAGGTGGAAGAAGCTGGATGTTAGGAGGAATGGCTCAGAGAATGGCTTATGCATTACAACTACATATTGATCCCGACCACGATCCGTTAGGTCAAGCACAAGGACAGGTTGCTGAGCTCAGTTTCACCGATCGTGAGATTCGAAGGCGGACTATGTGGTCGGCATTCATGATGGATCGCTTCAATTCATCAGGAACCGAACGACCATTGTTCGCTAGCGAAGCAGGATTGCATCTACAACTACCCATCAAAGAGGCTCTCTTCCAGATGGAAGTGCCTGGACCAACTGAACAGCTTGATGGGACTGTACCGAAGTCGATCAAGGCAGTTCCTGGACAAATGTCCGATCCAAAGGCAAACATGGGTGTCGCAGCCTATCTGGTCCGTATAATATGGATGTGGGGTCAACTAGTGCATTACAAGAACTTAGGTGGACAACAGAAAGACAAGTTTTTACCTTGGGAAGCAGGGTCACGATATCAAGAGCTCATGAAGCAGCTTGCACAATTTCACAAAGATTTGCCAAATCGGCTGCACTACAACGAGGAGAATCTGAAAACACACGCTGCAGAGAACATTGCAAATCAGCTAATCTACTTACACGTCATCTATCAGCAATGCGTACTCTTCTCGAACCAATTCGCATGGCCAACCACGGCTCGATATATCGTTGAAGGCATACCACGAGCGAACATTTTGCAAGGACGAAAGCTGGCATTAGACTCTGCTACCAGAATATCCGAACTTATCAGAGAAGCAAGTGAGTATAAGCTGGTCGCTCCATTTGCTGGATATTGCACATATTGTTCCTCTGCTATACTCATCCAAGGAGCGTTCTCAAAGAATCCTCAATTGGAAGCAAGCAGCAAGGAGAACCTTGCACATAACATCATATTTCTCAGCAAGCTGAAAAAGTACTGGGGAATGGTGCCATTCATGACGGAAAGTTTAAAGGACCTCTATCGGCAGAATGCGGAGGCACTATCGCGAGGCACAAATACGCCAACAGCGCTAAAGCCAGGCCAGAAGAGAGTCTTCCAGTACGGTGATTGGTACGACCGGTACCCGAATGGCGTATCACAAACAGATTACGAGGAACCACAAGCAGCTGTCAAGAAGGAAGCTGGCGAGGATGCAGTCTTCAGTAAACCTCCCGATCTCCAGAGCGTGGAGGACTTCTT